>Ga0247735_1000303_pt1 | contig 20582 bp, 20 predicted proteins | sample UWRJL178409R2_FD_180934 | JGI IMG/M metagenome (GOLD analysis project Ga0247735, IMG submission 180934) | Plant litter microbial communities from Arlington Agricultural Research Station in Wisconsin, United States - UWRJ-L178-409R-2 | ecosystem: Environmental > Terrestrial > Plant litter >... | reverse complement strand
CAAGCGCCGGATGCGCGTAAACGTGCTCGGCGAGCCGGAGCGCGTGGCGGCGTGCTTCGTGCACGGGTATCGCAAGCTGCCGGTCGAGATCAGCAAATACTGAAATCCGCCTCTTCGCCTTCTCCCATCGGGAGAGAAGGACCCGCGAAGCGGCGGGAGGGTGAGGTTGAATTGTCGCCAACATCGCCCTCAGCCTACCCATCGCGAGAACGAGGGGCCAGCATTGGGTCGGCCATGCCCCCGGCACGACCTGAACAGCACCGGGTGCTGTTCACCCAATGCTCCTCTCCCGCTGGGAGAGGGAGATAAGCGGCTAGGCGGGTTGGCGTCGCGCCCGCATCGCCCAAACCGTAAACCCAACCCCGATAATCGCCGGCAAGGTCACCGCCGGAAAATCCTGCGCGATGGCCGACGTGCCGCAAATGCCAACCGCCACTTCCCACAGATGGAACAGGGCATGGCCGGCAAGCCAGAAGCTCGCCGCGCCCCATAGAGCAATCCGCATCGCCGGCCGTGCGGCGCCCCAGATAAAGGCGACACCAATCAGCACGAAGATCAGCCCGATGTCGCGGATGAAATGCTGGTTGAACGGGCCGGTGGTGGTGACGCCGGGCACCGCGAAGTACCAGTCGGCCGGCACGGCGAGCATGATCAGGCCATTGGCCACAGCGCCCAGCCCGAGAATCGCCGCGAGAATGGGAATCGCACCCCGCATCATTGACCTCCCGGAATAGCGGCCTGCGCCTGGCCGAAGGCAAGCGCGACATGGGCCAGCTTGTCGGGGTTGCGCATGATGTAGATCGCCGCGATCCGCCCGTCGCGGATCTCCAGCGCCGTGGTTTGCAGCAATTGCCCGCGATCGATGCTGACATAACCGGGCAGCCCGTCGATCGAGACCGGCTTCAGCATCACAGGGCGATAGGCATGCTTGCGCGCCAGCCCGGCGAACATGCGCAGCACCTTGGCCACGCCGAGGATCGGGTTGCGGAACGCCAGCACGCGCCCGCCGCCATCGGAATAGACCGCCACATCCTCCGCCAGCATCGACTGCAGCGAAGCGACATCCCCGTCGCGCGCTGCGGTGAAGAAGGCGCGCGCAATGCGGTCGGCCTCCGCCTGCTCTACCGGGTAGCGCGGCCGCGCCGTCTGGACATGCTTGCGCGCCCGCACCGCCATCTGTCGCACCGCTGCGGCATCGCGGTCGAGCGTGCCCGCCACTTCGCTCAGCGCAACGCCGAACACGTCGTGCAGAAGGAAGGCCGCGCGCTCCAGCGGGGAGAGCCGTTCGAGCGCGAGCATCAGAGTCAGGGTCAGGTCGTCGGCCTGCTCGTCCTCGGTCGAGCCGACCAGCGGCTCGGGCAGCCAGGCGCCATAATAGGTCTCGCGCCGCGCCCGGGCCGATCGCATCTGGTCGAGGCACAGCCGGGTGACGATGCGGGTGAGATACGCCGCCGGCACATCGACCGATTCCTCGACCCGCGACCAGCGTAGCCAGGCGTCCTGAACCACGTCCTCGGCCTCGGAAACCGAACCGAGCATGCGATAGGCGAGGCGCAGCAGCCTTGGCCGCTGCGCCTCGAACACTTCTGCCGCCGGGTCAGGCCGCGACACTATGACGCTCCACCGGATGCGGCGCGCGAAAGCCGACCTGCAGCCGGTTCCACACGTTGATCGACCCGATCAGCAGAGTCAGCTGGACCTGTTCGGTCTCGCTGAAATGGGCCTGCACCGGGTCGTAGTCACTGTCGGGCGCGTTGGTCTCGGAAAGCCGGGTCAGCGCCTCGGTCCAGCCCAGGGCGGCACGCTCGCGGTCGCTGTACAGCGGCGATTCGCGCCACGCCGGCAACATGTACAGCCGCATTTCGCTCTCGCCGGCCTTGCGCAGGTCGGTCGAATGCATGTGGATGCAGAAGGCACATCCGTTCATCTGCGACGCGCGCAGCCGCACCAGTTCCTTCAGGCTATGTTCCAGGGTCGATGCGTCGAAGCTCGCTTCCAGCGCCATCATCGCCTTGATGCTTTCGGGCGCCAGCAGATGGGGGTTGCGCACACGTGCCGTCATTGTCTGTCTCCGGGCGTGCACCATGCACGCATGCAGACATGACGGGATAGCCCCGGCGAGTGTGACATGAGGTCGCGAATTTTTTCCATTCCGTCTCGCGCACGGGGGAAACGGAGAAATCGGGCTGCATCTCGTCGGGGCGAACCCGCCTACCTATATTCGCATCACCGCTACGTTCGAGGACGACCATGACCCCAGATCGCCGCAGATTCCTGACTCTCGCCGGCACCGGTGCCGCGGCTTTCGCATTGTTCGGGTGCCGCGGCAGCGCTTCGGCCGGACCGCCCGAAAAGTTCGAAGTCACGATGACCGATGCGCAGTGGAAGGCGAAGCTTTCGCCCGCCGCCTATCGCACCTTGCGCCATGAAGCGACCGAGACACCGTTCAGCAGCCCGCTCAACGATGAGCATCGCGCGGGGATCTTCTCCTGCGCCGGCTGCGCGCTCCCGCTCTATTCGTCGAAGACCAAGTTCGACAGCGGCACCGGCTGGCCGAGCTTCTGGGCGCCGCTCGACAATGCGGTGCGCACCCGCGAGGATCGTACGCTCGGCTTCGCCCGCACCGAGGTGCACTGCCGGCGTTGCGGCGGGCATCTTGGCCATGTGTTCGATGACGGGCCGAAGCCGACCGGCAAGCGCTACTGCATGAATGGCGTGGCGATGACGTTCAAGCCGGGTAAGGCTTAAGCTATCGCGACATCAAAATAGGGGGTGTGATGTTTTACGCTTTGGCTTTGACCCTTCAACTTCCAGCCCAGGATGCTCCTCCGCGGCGTGATGCCGGTGAGGACAATTATCCCGAGGAGGCGATAAGACGAAACCAGGAAGGGCGGGTCGTATTGCGCCTCAACGTATCCGCGAGCGGCGTTGTGACGCAGTGCACGGTGAAGGAGAGTAGTGGCTCATCATCGCTGGATGCGAGTGCCTGCGACACGGCACTGAAGCGCGTCCATTACACACCTGCGCGGGACGCAAACGGAAATTTCGTCGAAAGTGTAGTGCAGCTTCCTGTCCGCTACGCCATGCCTAAATAGATATCGGCGCGTTTCAACGGTCGAACGGGATCCTACCCAACCGCGTCAGAAGCTTATCTCGTCCGAGCCGCTGAGCGACGCGATCGTCACGGGAGCAATCGGCTCCTGCGTATCGCTCTCGACCGGGTCATTGCTCGCGTCGCGATCCGAATAGATGAAGCCCTTGGTCGGGTAGGCGCTGGTGCCGAGGCCGCCATTCGGGCCGTACCAGACCTTGACCATGCTCCAGTCGCCGGCTTCCGACACGTCGACCGCGCGAACATTGCGCTCGATGCCGCCGCGACGCGACCAGTTGGCGTGAGTCAGCAGGACCTCACGGTCGCTGACGACTTCGCTGACCATCGCGACATGGCCGAGGCGCATCTTGCCGGTCGAGGAGAACGCGAGGACGGCGCCGACTTTCGGCGCATGGCCGCGGGCATACCGGCCGGCGGCCTGGCTCCACCAGGTGTTGGCGTTGCCGTGAATGGAAATGCCGGAAATGGTGCGGGCGTAGGGAGCGCACTGCCAGAACTGGGCCATCGCTGGGGTGCTGACCAGCAGGCCGCACGAAACCACCAGCGCAAAACGCGCTGCAAACGCCCGGAAATTCATGTGGCCCCCTCAGGTCCCGCTAAACTCGTGAGCCTCTCAAAGCAGGTCGGGCCGGCATGGGGAACCCCATCGCTCCGACGAACGGAACCTTTTAGGACGAACCGTGTTTACGAGGCGATGACTGCCCCTCGCCGCTTGCCGATCGGCGCGCCCGGAGCAATGCGCCCTCGCCAAGTTGCCGCATCATCGATAGAATCACCCCATGAAATCCTTCGCTTCGGCCCTGTGCCTGCTCCTTCTCGCCTGTTCGGACCGGAGCGGCACCGGCGGCAATGACAATGTGCTGCTCAACGAGAATGAGACGACGGTCGCGTTGAGCCCCGGCACGCAGCCAGTGCGGATCGGTGAAGGCGGGCCTGCCTTCCAGGCCTGCAACAGCCTGGGCCGCGTGGTGAACCTGCCAAGTGACGAAGCCTATCTGCCGGTCCGTGCAGCCCCCTTCGCCGAGGCCGACGAGTTGATGCGCCTCGACGCCGGCGCGCAGCTTCGCGTCTGCACCCGCTCGATCGACCAGCGCTGGATGGGCGTGGTGGTGGCGCCGAAGGAGGCGCCCGACACGGATTGCGGCGTCGCCGCCCCGGTCGCCTCGCCGCGCGCTTATACCGGGCCGTGCAAGTCGGGCTGGGTATCGAGCGCCTTCATTCGCCTGATCGCGGGATAGGCGTCACGGCGCGTGCGGCGCGCCCTCGCGTTCCGCCGCCGCTGTGCTCCGCGCCAGCCGCGCCTCATGTTCCGCTCGCCCGAACGGGAAGCGCGCATAGCAGAGCCCGGCCAGGCCGTAGAACAGCAGTTCGAGGCAGATAAACACGATCGTCAACCGATCGATCGTCGCCACCGGCACCAGACCGGGCTTGGCCGCCGCCGGGAAAGCCGCGAACGCCAGGATCGCGCCGGCCATGAAGATGCCCAGCCCGCCCACCATCTTCTGCACGAAGAAGCCGCCGGCAAAGAACACGCCCTCGGACCTCTGGCCCGTGCGCGTTTCCGATTCCTCGACCACATCGGCGAGCATCGCCGCGCCGAGAATGAACGCCCCGACGCTGCACGCCGTGTTGACCATGAAGATCACCAGCAGGATCGGCAGCATCAGCGGCGAGCCCGGCCCGGGGAACAGGCCCAGCAACCGCAGGATATAAGGCGAGACAAGCAGGGTCACGCTGACGAAGGACAGGATCATGCCGACGCGCGGCTTGTTGCCGCCCCTGGTCAGCATCGGTGCGATGAAGAAGGCGCCGACCGCGCCGAGCAGCAGCGCGAGCGACAGCCACTGATAATCGCCCCCCTCGAACTGCCAGACATAGGAATACATATAGTTGGACAAAGCGAACGACACGCCTTGCGCAGTATAGGCGAACACCCCCGCCGCCATCAGGATCAGAAAGGCCTTGTTCGAGATGGTCGCGCGGAACTGCGCGAAATGCTCGCTGAAGCTAGCGGTCGATTTCGGGACCTTGGGCAGGTGCCTGATCTCATGGTGCAGGCCGGCCGCAGAGACGAGGATCGACAGCGCCATGACGATCGCGGCGAACAGCGCCATGCGCGAATATCCATCGGCATTCTGCAACCCGTTCGGATGCGTCGCATCCGGCACCAGGAACACTCCATAGGCAAGCGACAGCATCGCCAGCCCTCCTCCCCAGCCGAACAGGTAGCGATAGGAAAAGAGCCGCGTGCGCTCGTCATAGTCCGAGCTCAGTTCGGGCCCGAGCGCCGAGGACGGTATCTCGAAGGCCGACAGCGCGATGCGCACCAGCAGCGCGCTGCCAAACACGTAGAACAGCGTCGCCGTCTCCGACCATTCGGGCGGATTCCACAACAGCAGCCAGCCGATCGCGACCGGCAAGGCGGAGGCGTACATCCAGGGATGTCGCCGTCCCCAGCGGCTGCGCGTGTGATCGGAGAAATAGCCGACGGCGGGATCGACGAACGCCTCCACCACCAGCGCGCACATGATGGCGATGCCGACGGTGCTCGCCGGCAGGCCGATCACCTGATTGTAGAACAGCAGCAGGAAGGTCGCGAAACCATTGTCCTTCACGCCGTACGCGATCGATCCGATACCGAATGACCACCGGCTCCGCGCACCAAGCTTGCGCGGCGGCGGCGCGACGATCAGGACATCACTCAAGACGCGAACTGCTGAAGCGCGGTAAACATCGACGGCGCGTCGGCGTCCCAGCTGTGCCGCGGCCCGATTGTCATGCCGCCATCGACCGTGATGTGCGTGCCGGTAACGAAACTTGCATCGTCGCTCGCCAGATAGGCGACGGCGGCGGCGATATCTTCCGGCTTCCCGGCGCGTTGCATGGGTTGGGCATGCTTCGCTATACCGCGAATCATGTCGTTGGCCATCGCGCGCTTGTCGCCGTCGATGCTCAAGGCCGCGGTGAAGATGTTCGTCGTGATAAAGCCGGGGCAAACTGCGTTCACCCGAATATTATACCGCGAGAGATCGGCGGCGGCCATGGTCGTCAGGTGCAGCACGCCGGCCTTGGCCACTGAATAGGCAGTCGGCGCGGCGCCCGTCTGCAACGCGGCGATCGAGGCGGTGTTGACGATCGCTCCGCCGCCCCGCGCTATCATCAGCGGCGCGGCATAGCGAATGCCCATTGCCACCGACCGCAGCAGCAGCGCCTGGGTCCGGTCCCAGTCCTCGGCCGAAATCTCCCCGATCGGGTCGCGCGATCCGCCCGCGCCGGCATTGTTGAACACCACGTCCAGTCCGCCCGCCGCATCGGCCGCGGCCATCAGCGCCGCGATGTCCTCGACGTTCATCACATCGGTCCGCAGGAAATGGATTCGCCCGTTCGACGTAGCGGCGACATCCTGTCCGCCCGCTTCGTCGATGTCGCCGATCCACACCTCCGCGCCTTCCTCGACGAGCCGCAGCGCCGTCGCGCGGCCGATCCCCGAAGCGCCGCCGGTCACCACGGCGCGCTTGCCTGAAAAGCGCATTACATCCTCCTGTATCTGATTTTGGTCAGCATAGTATGGCCTTCAACCCGGTCAATGAGGCCTTTTTGGAATTTCGGGTAGGGTGAGGCTTGCCCGCGCCCGCGCCCCGCCTTACCAACCCGTCAACCGGAGTCGCCGCACCAGACGGCATAGGAACAGGACGAAGATGCCCCTCGATCCCGAAACCTTCGACGCGCTGATCGATACGGTCCGCCGCTTCGTCACCGATCGCCTGCGCCCGCTCGAAGCCGCCGTCGAGGAAGCCGATGCGCTCCCCGCCGACGTGCTGCGCGACATGCGCGAGATGGGTCTGTTCGGCCTGTCGATCGCCGAGGAACATGGCGGCCTTGGCCTCACCATGAGCGAGGAGGCGCGGGTCGCGATCGAATTCGGCCGCACCACGCCCGCGTTCCGATCGGCCTTCGGCACCAATGTCGGCATCGGCAGCCAGGGGCTCGTCATGGCGGGCTCGGACGAACAGAAGACACAGTGGCTGCCCCGCATCGCCAGCGGTGAGGTCGTCACCAGCTTCGCCCTGACCGAACCCGATGTCGGCAGCGATTCGGGCAGCGTGAAGACCCGCGCGGTGAAGGACGGCGACGTCTACCGCCTGACCGGCACAAAGCGCTTCATCACCAATGCCGACAAGGCGGACCTGTTCACCGTGATGGCGCGCACCGGCGTGGAAGCTGGCGGCCGCGGCGTCTCCGCCTTTCTCGTGCCGCGCGACCTGCCCGGCCTGTCGATCGGCGAGCCCGAGAAGAAGATGGGCCAGAAAGGCGCCAAGGTCGCCGATGTGATCTTCGACGACGTCGTCGTCCCCGCCGCCAACATGCTCGGCACCGAGGGCGAGGGCTTCAAGATCGCGATGCGCGTGCTCGATCGCGGCCGGCTGCATATCGCCGCCGTGTGCATCGGCGCAGCCGAGCGATTGATCGCGGATTCGGTTGCGTACGCGACCGAACGCAAACAGTTCGGCAAGCCGATCGCCGAACACCAGCTGATTCAGGCGATGATCGCCGATTCCAAGACCGAAGCCCTCGCCGCCCGCGCCCTGGTGCTGGAAACCGCAGCCGCGAAGGACGCGGGACGTGATGTCGTGATGGAATCCGCCGCGGCGAAATATTTCGCCAGCGAGATGGTCGGCCGCGTGGCCGACCGCGCCGTGCAGATATTCGGCGGCGCGGGCTATATCGCGGATTACGGCATCGAACGCCTTTACCGCGATGTCCGCCTGTTCCGGATCTACGAAGGCACCAGCCAGATCCAGCAGCTCATCATCGCCCGCGAGACGATCAAACGGGGCGGTTAGACCTTCTTGCCCCCTCCCGCCTGCGGACAGGGCCGGTGGGCTCGCGGCCTATCTCAAATGATTGACTATGCGGAGAGCGGGAGCCCACCCCCTGCCCCCTCCCGCAAGCGGTAGGGGGAGGAGACTTCGAATGGACACCAGCAACCTCTTCCGCCTCGACGGCCGCATCGCGCTCGTCACCGGCGGCTCGCGCGGCATCGGCCGGATGATCGCCGCCGGCTTCATCGCCCAGGGCGCGACCGTCTACATCTCCTCGCGCAAGGCCGAGGCCTGTTTCGAAGCCGCGAAGGAGCTGGGCGACAAATGCATCCCCCTGCCCCAGGACGTCTCGACCGTTGCCGGCTGCAAGGCCCTCGCGGCGCTACTTGCCGAGCATACCGACAAGCTCGACATCCTGGTCAACAATGCCGGTGCCGCCTGGGGCGAGCCGTTCGAGAATTTCCCGGAAAAAGGCTGGGACAAGGTGATGGACCTTAACGTGAAGTCGCCTTTCTTCCTCACCCAGGCGCTCCACCCCGCGCTCAAGGCAGCGGCCAGCCCCGATCGGCCGGCCAAGGTGATCAACATCACCTCGATCGACGGGCAGCGGCTAAACCCATGGGAAACCTACAGCTATCACGCGTCGAAATCGGCGCTGATCTACCTCACCAAGCGCATGGCCGCACGGCTGATCACGGATTCGATCAACGTCACCTCGATCGCCCCCGGCGCCTTCGCCAGCGACATGAACAAGGCCGCGCGCGACCATGCCGACGTGATCGCCAAGGGCATTCCGGCAAAGCGCATCGGTGTCGATGAGGACATGGCCGGCGCCGCGATCTACCTCGCCAGCCGCGCGGGCGATTATGTGGTGGGCGACACGATCACGGTCGATGGCGGCCTGGTAAACGCCGCGCTGGGAACGTCGATCGACGCGTAACCTTCAAAAGCCCCTCCCTTTCAGGGGAGGGGCTTTTGGCTACCGCGCGATCCCGCCCGCAGCCAGCACCGCCAACGTTACCAGCTCGCTCGCCGTGCTCGTCATCGGCGCGATCTGAACTGATTTCTCCATGCCCACCAGCATCGGCCCGATCACCGAATCGCCGCCCAGCTCGCGCAACAGCTTCGCCGAGATATTCGCCGACTGCAGCCCCGGCATGATCAGCACGTTCGCCGGCCCCGACAGCCGCGCGAACGGATAATTCGCCAGCTGCTTCGGGTTCAGCGCCACGTCGGGCGCCATTTCGCCTTCATATTCGAAGCTCACCTGACGTCCGTCGAGCACCTTCACCGCGGCCCGGATATTCTCCAGCCAATTGCCCTCCGGATTGCCGAAGGTCGAATAGCTGAGGAACGCCACGCGCGGCTCATGGCCCATGCGCCGTGCGACCAGGGCGGTCTGCTCGGCGATATCGGCCAGTTCCTCGGCGCTCGGCCGCTCGTTGACGGTCGTGTCGGCCATGAACACGGTATGGGTCTGCCCGACCATCAGGTGGATACCGAACGGCGTCCGACCCGCCTCCGGATCGATCACGCGGCGCACTTCGCGCATGGTGTGCGCATAGGTGCGGGTGATGCCGGTGATCATCGCATCGGCCTCGCCGAGCTGGAGCAGCACCGCGCCGAAGATGTTGCGGTCCTGGTTGATCATCCGCTCGACGTCGCGGTGCAGATAGCCGCGCCGCTGCAGCCTCTTGTAGAGGAAGTCGACCATCTTCGGCACCAGCGGCGAGATGCGGCTGTTATGCACCTCATAGCTCTCGGGGTCGGTGACGCCGAGTGCGCGCAGCCGGTCATAGACATCGTCGCGGCCGACCAGCACCGGCGTACCATAGCCCCCGTCCTTGAACGCGATCGCCGCGCGCAGCACGACCTCTTCCTCGCCCTCCGCGAACAGCACGCGCTTCGGATGCGCCCGCGCACCCTCATAAGCGAGGCTGAGCACCGACGTGGTCGGGTTCATCCGGGCACGCAGCGTCTGGCGATACGCGTCCATGTCGAGGATCGGCTTGGTCGCCACACCCGAATCCATCGCTGCCTTGGCGACGGCGGCGGGCACGATTTCCATCAGCCGCGGATCGAACGGCGCCGGGATGATGTAATCCGGGCCGAACGTATGCCGCACGCCGTACGCGACAGCGACTTCTTCCGGCACCTGCTGGCGCGCCAGCGCGGCGAGCGCTTCGGCCGCGGCGACCTTCATCTCGTCGTTGATCGTCGTCGCGCGCACGTCGAGCGCACCGCGGAAGATGAACGGGAAGCCGAGTACGTTGTTGACCTGGTTCGGATAGTCCGACCGGCCGGTGGCGATGATCACGTCGGGCCGCGCGCGCTTGGCGTCGGGCGGGGTGATTTCGGGATCGGGGTTGGCCATGGCGAAGACGATCGGCTTGGCTGCCATCTTCATCAGCAATTCGGCGGGCAGCGCCCCTGCGGCGGAGAGCCCCAGGAACACATCGGCGCCGTCTAGCGCCTCGGCCAGGGTGCGCTTCTCGGTCTTCACCGCATGTGCCGACTTCCACTGGTTCATGTCGTCGGTGCGGCCCTGCCAGATCACGCCGGTCCGGTCGCACATCAGCAGTTGGTCGTGCGGCAGGCCCATCGCCTTGATCAGCTCGGCACAGGCGATCGCGGCGGCGCCCGCCCCGTTCACGACAACCGTCGTATCCTTGATGTCGCGGCCGGTGAGATACAGCGCGTTGATCAGCCCAGCGGCGGCGATGATCGCGGTGCCGTGCTGATCGTCATGGAACACCGGAATGTTCATCCGCGCGCGGAGCGTCTGCTCGATGATGAAGCATTCCGGGGACTTGATGTCCTCCAGGTTGATGCCGCCGAAGCTAGGCTCCATCAGCTCGATCGCATCGATCAGCCGGTCGACATCCTCGGTCTTCAACTCGATGTCGATCGCATCGACATCGGCGAAGCGCTTGAACAGCACTGCCTTGCCTTCCATCACCGGCTTCGACGCGAGCGCGCCGAGATTGCCCATGCCGAGGATGGCGGTACCGTTGGAGATCACCGCGACCAGATTGCCCTTGGCGGTGTAATCATAAGCAGTAGCGGGATCCTCGTAGATCGCGCGCACCGGCACCGCGACGCCGGGGGAATAGGCCAGCGCCAGGTCGCGCTGAGTCGCCATCGGCTTGGAGGCGATAATCTCGATCTTGCCCGGCCGGCCTTCCGAATGAAACAGCAGCGCCTCGCGCTCGGAAAACTGGACGTTCGATTCGTCGGCCATGCATCTCTCGCTTTCGTTCGTCGCCATCGCACGGGCGCGAATCCTATAGGATCACAGCCTTAGAGACAAAGTGACCCTACGTCATCCCGGAGTTGCTCCGGGCTCAACCCGCCGCTCGATGCCGGGGCTCTTGCGACAAGGATCGGGCCGGGACAAGCCTGTCAGCGGCAAAAACGCCCCGATCCGCACAAAAGCGTCGGTCGGTCACCACTGCCGCCGATCTGGCGCTACCCGCTGGCGCGCATAACCCGTCCTTAACCGCGCAAGGCTAAAGCGGAGCGGCGACGCCAGGCCTCTGGCATCCGCATCATGACAGGGTCCCGCCGTGAAAGACGCCGTTCTTCTGAAACAAATGCCTATCGCCGGAAACACGGCCGACACGCTCGACCTCGCCGATCGACTGCGCCAGTTCGGCTTCACCGCCGAAGACCTCGCCATCACGCGCCGGATGTGGAGCATCGCCGAGCCCGAGGTCGCCCGCGTCGCCGAGACTCAGCAGGCGCAGTGGCGCCGCTTTTTCGGCGATCGCGGACAAAACACCGAATGGTCGGTCCAGGCCGGGCTCTCCTATCTGCGCGATCGCTACGACCGTGCCGACCAGCCCGATTGGGTGCGCTCGGCCGAGCGCATGGTCGCGGAAGCCTTTGCCGCCAATGTCTCGCTCACCGCGCTCATCTCGATGACCTGCGCCGGCGCGACCCAGATGCTCGAGATCCTCGGGCGGCTCTATGATTGCTCGAAGGAAGAGCGCCAGCAGATCAACGACGTGTTCTTCCGCCTGCGCTCGCTCGAATGCGATATCTACGCCTCGCTCTTCACGGCCTATATCGAGTTCGACGCGAAGCGACAGCGCGACCGCCTTGCCGCCGAATTCCGCGACGGCCTGTCCCATCTCGTCGACGCCGCCACTCAGGAGGGCGGCGAGCTGCGCCGCCAGGCCGCGGCCAGCTCGACCTCGGCCCGCGGCATGCTCGGCAAGACCTCCGAAGTCGCCGCCGCCGCAGAGCAGTCCGCCCTCGCCATGCGGGAGGCCGCCCGTACCTCGGCCGGCCTGATCCGCGCGATCGAGGACGCCCGCACGGAAGTCGAGGCGGCGGCCGAGATCTCCACCCGCGCCCTGTCGGAGGCCGGCGCCGCCGTCGGCATGTCGGCAACCTTGAGCGGCCACGCCCAGTCGATCGAATCGATCCTCAGCCTGATCCGCGACATTGCCGGCCAGACTAACCTGCTCGCGCTCAACGCCACGATCGAGGCCGCACGCGCCGGCGATGCCGGCCGCGGCTTCGCGGTCGTCGCGCAGGAAGTTAAGTCGCTCGCCAGCCAGACCGCGCGCGCGACCGACGACATCGCCAGCAAGATCGCCGCGATCCAGTCCGCCACCCGCTCCACCGTCGACACCAACGCGGCGATCAAGTCGATCGTCACTGAAGTCCAGGAAAGCGCCCACCGCATCCGCGTTGCAATGGAGGCGCAGGCGCAGACCGTCACCGCGATCACCGCAGCGGTCGACGAGACCGCGCTCGCCGCCGATTCCATGTCCAACACCATCGCCGCGATCCGCGAGGATACCGAGGCGGTGGCCGAGGATATCGACGGCGTCGGCCGCGGCTTCGACCGTCTCGACGCACGCCTCGGCACGCTCAAGGGCAGCGCCGGGGAGTTCGCGGCGAGGGTCGCCGCCTGAAGCTTTACGGCGGGCGCGACAGCGGCCTGGGTTCACACTGCCCGCACGAGCTGGTTCGGGAACGACAGCGTCATGACGGCGCCCCCGCCGCGGTGGTTCGCCGCAGCGATGCGCACCCCCATCGGCTCCGCAAAACCCTTGGCGATCGCCAGCCCCAGACCGCAGCCACCGTGACGAGTCCCGCCACTGCCTTGCGTGCAGGCGTCGAAGATCCCGGCCTCCGATCCCGGGACGAGGCCGGGGCCATGGTCGCGGATTGCCAGATGGACTCCATCGGGCGATCTCGTGCCGTTGATCTCGATCGAGCCCGGGCCGCCATGAATGGCCGCGTTGGCGAGCAGGTTCATCAGGACATGGTGCAGCAGGATGGGGTCGGCATCGACCAGCGGCAAGCTGGGTGGCACCTGCACGTCGATATGGCTGTCTCGCGTCAGATGTCTCAAATCGTCCACCGCGCTCGCCACCGCATCGATCAGGTCGATCGGCTCGGGGGAGAGGTTCAGCGCGCCGACGTCGATCCGCACCATATTGACGAGGTTTTCGAGGAATCGCCGCAGCCGTGCGACCTCGGCGCGGGCGACCGGCAATGCCGCCGCGTCGGGATATTCCCGCGCGATGGAATCGACCGCCACCGCTACCGATGTCAGCGGCGTGCGAAGATCATGGCCGATCGACGACAACAGGGCGGCACGCAGCCGGTCGCGTTCGCGCAGCATCGCCACCTCGCCGGCCTCGACCTCCAGCCTGAGCCGTTCCTGCACGAGCGCCGACTGGCCCAGCAGCGTGGCGAGCAGCACCGCGCGGCCCGCGACCGGATCGCCGCCTTCGACTATGGAAAGGCCAATCACGGCCGACACACCGGACAGGGTCTTCAATGGCTGAAACTGCCAGTCCGATGACACCGGGGTGCCGGTCCCCACGCCGGTTGCCTCGCCCGCGCTCCAGGCCCAATCCGCTGCCGCGCGCTCTACCGGCCCCAGCGACGCGACGTCGGGTGGCCAGCACGCGACCCGCTCCAGCCGTCCTTCCCGACGGTCAAGCAGGATTACCGAGACACCCAGCAACCGCGCAATTCCCTCGCACATCGCACGGCGTGTCGCCGCGACGTCGGGGGCGCTCGCCAGCGCCTGGCCAAAGGCGGCGAGCGCTTCATTCTCCCGGGCGCCGCGCGCACCCATGGTCGCCCAGATCTTCACGCGCCCGGTCATCTCGGCGGTGAAGGCTGCAATGCCGGTCAGGACAAGAAGGGTCAGCAGGCTCTGCGGCCGCGTGATGGCGAGGGTATATAGCGGTGGCAGGAAGAAATAATTGAACGCAAGGCTACCCAGCACGCCCGTCGCGATGCCGGATTTCAGCCCCAGCCGCGCCGATGCCAGCATCACCGGCAGCAGGAACAACAGGTCGAGTCCGCCCCTGCCGAGATAGGGCTCGACCAGCGCGCCGGTTACCGTGGTGGCCGCGACCAGCGCAACGACGACGACGCTGTCGACCGCCAGGCGCCGATGGGCACCTGCGACGACGGGACCGCGCCTTGCGGTGCCGGCTGGCCGCGCCGGGGTGAAGATCATCGGACATGCCTTGAGAAAAGGGCCTTTGTTCGTTCAAAGACGCTGGTCTCCAGGGAATGCACAGCAACAGGGCGTTTGTTTCCGTTGGTCAGGCGATCGCGATCGCTGCCTCGCGACGTTCATCACTGCCGGGCTAGGTCCCGCGACGCCCTCGCGGCAGATCATCCAAAGGTGAAGACATAGGCGCGCACGCCGGGGTCGAGGAACTCGATCTCGAAGGTCCGGTCCTGGACCGGCCCGGTCTGGCGGACGAGCTGATACATGCGTGGCTCGCGCACCGTGCCCAAGCCGCCGGCGTCGACATCGACGCCGCGATTGGCACCCGCCGGAGCTCCGTCGATCGTCACGCGGAAGCGCACGGGCCGGCCGGATGCGCCCGGCGCCAGCACCATGTGCAGATCGCGCGCATGGAAACGATAGGCGATCCGCCCGCCGGGCCGGTCGAGCGTGGCGAACTCGCTATCGACGGTCCAGCCGCCGGCCAGGCTCCACTGGTTGCGCGACAGGCTCGCCGGCGCATCATAGGCGTGCGACGCGCCGCGGAAGAATCCGCCGGGCGACACGAAATTCCGCGCCTGGCGATGGCCGATATAGGTCTCGGGCGATGCCAGCTGCGCCCAATCGGGAGCAGCCTCCGCACCCTTGCCGTGCACGCTGTCGGAGACCGGCGCCCCGCCCGGCGCCGTGCCGGCCTCGGCCAGCAGGGTCCGGATCACCCGTTCGGACTGGTCGTATTCGCCTTCGCCAAGCTTCTGGTCGCGCACGCGGCCGTCGGCGCCGATGAAATAGAAACCCGGCCAGCCCTGATTGCCGAAGGCGCGCCAGATCGCGAAGTCGCTGTCGAGCACGACCGGATAGCTGACGCCGAGCTCGGCCAGCGCGGTGCGCACATTGGCGACATCCTTCTCGAAGCCGAATTCGGGCGTGTGCACGCCGATCACCACCAGCCGGTCGCCTATTTCTCCTGCCAGGCGCGCAGATAGGGCAGCGTCCTCAGGCTGTTGATGCAGGAATAGGTCCAGAAGTTCACCACGACGATCTTGCCGCGCAGATCCTCCGGGCGAAGCGGCTTGCCGTTGAGCCAGGTCCGCTGGCCGGACAGCGCCCCGAGCGGAGCGAGCGGCCCGGTCGCCGGGGCCTGGCCGGTCGATCCGGAAAACAGCGCCGGCAGGACGAAGGGCGTCGCGACCGCCATCGCGGCGGCGGTGCCGGCAAGGGCAATGATGGTCATGGATCGCATCTCCCGTCAGGCAGGAACAGGGGCGCGCGGCGCCTCGGGAAGGTCGCCGCGTGACGGCGTCGTCGGCCATGGTCGGCGCACGATATCCTCCTTGCAGGCGGGCCTGCTGCCGCCTCGGGCGGCACCCTTGACAGATCGAAGCTCCACCCGCCGATTTCAACCGCTCGAGCAGGTCCCCACCCCTAAGGAACGCCCCATTTCCGAAGGGCGCGCTCAAGGCATTCCGCGCGGCGCCGGCACGAAAAGGCGCGGGCAGCTCGTGCCGCCCACGCCCTTTCACTGTCCTGGGGGAAATCAGACCAGGTTTACCTCGACCGGGATGTTGCCGCGCGTCGCCTTGGAATAAGGGCAATGCTGGTGCGCCCCGTCGACCAGCGTGCGCGCCAGCTCGGGGTTGACGCCCGGCAGGCTGACGTTCAGCCGCGCCTGGAGCGAATAGCCACCCTCGCCGCTCGCCAGATCCACTTCGGTGTCGACCGCAAGATCAGCGGGCAGCGTCACCTTCAGCTCGCGCGCCACGACGCCCATCGCACCGATGAAGCAGGCCGACCAGCCCGCCGCGAACAGCTGTTCCGGATTGGTGCCGGTACCGGTGCTGCCGGGCGAGGACAGCTTGATGTCGAGCCGGCCGTCGCTGCTCTGCGCTGCGCCGTCGCGGCCGCCGGTGGTGTGGGTCTTGCCGGTGTAGAGGATCTTGGTGTCGGACATGGTCGGGCTCCTTGCTTGAATATCCATCGTATCCGCTTCAATCGGATGCGATCTAAATAGGTCGATCTGGTGGGGAGTCAACCCCTTCCGATTTAATCGCATGCGATATATATATATACACGAAGACGACGGCATCCGCGCCGCCGTGAAGGATCCGCCATGAGCATCGCCATCCCGCCCGACCTGAAGCTGTCGGACTTCCTCTGCTTCTCGATCTATTCGGCCAATCTCGCCTTTGGCCGGGCGTACAAGCCGCTGCTCGATCAATTCGGCATCACCTACACGCAATATATCACGATCGTCGCGCTCGCCGAGGAAGACGGCCAGACGGTGGGTGGCCTGGGCGAGAAGCTGTTCCTCGAATCCAACACCCTCACCCCGATCCTGAAGAAGCTCGAGGCGATGGGTTTCGTCAGCCGCACCCGGGCGGCCGCGGACGAGCGCCAGGTGCTGATCGGCCTCACCGACGCCGGTCGCGACCTGCACCGCCGCAGCCTGTGCGTGAACCTCGCCGAGGCGACCGGCCTCACCGCGGAGGAATTCCCGATCCTGCAAAAGGCGATCGGCAAGCTGCGCGACAATCTGCTGACGTCGAAGGACAACAAGGTCGAGAGCCGGGCGCAGCGGCCCCCAGGCTGATCGCTGCCCCTAAAGCCGCTTCCCCGCCTGGCTGAAGGAGCCGATCGCCGTCACCGTCAGGTGCTGCACGCATCCGCCCCGAACCGCGATCCGCACCGGGCCGATGTCGATCGACACCGGCGGCGCCTCCGCCAGCCCCACCTTGAGCCGCGCCGCCTGCGCCGGGGTCAGGCTGACCTTGGTCGCAAGCCCCGTCAGCAACAGCGGAATAGCCCGCTCGACATCTGCCGGATCGCCGCAGGTCTTGCCCACGCCCGAGGTCAGCGCGACTTCCCGGATCCACCCATCGGGCAGGCGGTAGAGCTTCGCCTCGCCCCCGTCCCCGCTGGTCGCGATGATCGTCCCGCCCGTGGCGGGATCGGGCACGATCTCGTTCCTGCTCGGCTTGGCCCAGGGCGCGCCCAACCCCGCAATCGTCGCCCGCACGCCGGGTATGGTCTGGTCGAAGCTCGGCTTGGGCGGCGGCCCGGCGGGCGCCTGCGCCTTCTCCGCGGACCCGCAGCCCGCAAGCATCGACAGGACGCCAAGGCCGACAATGGCGCGCAAGCTGTGGATCAAAGGTGCCTCCCCGTTCGCATCAACCCCGCGGATAGCACGCGCGCTCGGCCAAAGACGAGCCGGGATATAAAGGTTCGCGCGGAGGCGCAGAGGCGCAGAGGCGCAGAGGCCCAGAGGTCCAGAGGTCCAGAGGTCCAGAGAGGGCGCGCGACACAGACACTTCCAGAGCGAGCGTCAAATCTGATCCGTTCGTCCTGAGTAGCCATCGAGTAGCCGCGTAGCGGCGTATCGAGAGGGCGTATCGAAGGACAGGTTCCGAGCGATACCCTGTCCTTCGATACGGGCTCTCGATACGCCTTCGGCACCTCGATCCCTGTTCAGGACGAACGGGGTGTTGGTGGCTCTGAGGTAATACAGGCCACTCCATGATCTGGCCGTCCGGAACGAACGCGCGCGCGATCATCGCGCCTCAAATTCTCCGCGCCTCCGCGCCTCCGCGCGAACATCTTCCTGCTGCGCCCGCGCACAGCGGGACGTTCGACCTCGCTCACGTGCCGTTGGTGGGAACCCGATTGGCGCCCGCACGCCCCCGCCCTAGTGTCATAAAACAACATAACGCGCAGGCGGGGAGCGCTAATGGTCCGGACAACAGCAGCGATAGTCGCGATAGCCATGTGCCCCGCCCTGCTCATCGCCCTCCCCGCCACCGCCCAGGACCGCAGCAGCGACAACGCCGTCACCCAGGCCGAGGACGCCTTCGGCTACAGCGTCGGGCGTGAATCGATCGGCATCTATTCCGCCGGCAGCGCGCGCGGCTTCTCGCCCACCTCCGCCGGCAATGTCCGCATCGACGGCCTCTATTTCGACCCGCAATATACGCTGACCAGCATCGTCTCCGAATCCTCGAGCATCAAGGTCGGCCTCTCCGCGCAGGGCTATCCCTTCGCCGCGCCCAGCGGCATCGTCGATTATGCGCTGCGCCGCCCCGCGGCCAAATCCTCCGCCTCGATCGTGCTCAACGGCGATGCCTTTGGCAGCTATGGGCTGGAGATCGACGGCTCGCTCCCCGTCACCGCCAACCTCTCGCTCGGCTATGGCCTGACCGCCAACCATGTCGAATTTCCCGACGGCACCGACAACTGGAACCACGCGCAAGGCCTGCTCGCCCGCTGGACCCCGGCGCCGGGCGTCGAGATCCTGCCCTTCTGGACACTCTCGAACGATTATAACGACGAGGCCGGGCCCTTCTACATCTCCGCCGGCGCCTACCTCCCGCCCCAGCCGCCCGCGCGCCGGTTCGACGGCCCGGGCTGGGCGGATTTCCGCTACAGCGCGACCAATCACGGCGTGCTCGCCTCGGTCGCCCCGGCCAAGGACTGGGTGGTCCGTGTCGGCGCCTTCCGCTCGGTGTTCGACCAGGCGACCAGCTACACCAACCTGCTCGTCGATCTTCAGCCGGACGGCACCGCCAGCCGCCTGATCATCGCCGATCCCCGCGCGAAGAACGTCTCGCTCAGCGGTGAGGCCCGCATAACCCACAGCATCGCCGATGGCCCGCGTCTCCACGTCCTCCACCTCAGCATGCGCCAGCGCGACGCGCGGCGGATGTTCGGCGGATCCGACGAGGTCGATCTCGGCCCGACCCGCATCGGCACGCCGGTCACCGCGCCCCGCCCCGCCTTCATGTTCGGCCCGCAATCGCACGACCGGGTGCGCCAGGCGACCTACGGCGCCGCCTATGACGGCCGCTGGAAGGATGTCGGCGAACTGAGCTTCGGCGTCTCCCGCGCCGATTACCGCAAGACCACCAGCCTGCCCGGCCTCGCCCCCGTCACCGCGCGCTCGCATCCCTGGCTCTACAACGGCACCCTGGCGATCACCGCGATCAAGCGGCTGACCTTCTATGCCGGCTATGCCCGCGGGCTGGAGGAAAGCGGCCTCGCCCCGCCCAACGCCGCCAACCGCAACCAGCCGCTGCCGACCATCCTGACCGAGCAGAAGGATGCCGGCGTGCGCTGGCTCGTCACCGGCAACATCAAGGCAGTGGCAGGCGTGTTCGACCTGCGCCGCCCCTATTTCAGCTTCGACACGACGAACACCTATACCCAGACCGGCACGACGCGCAGCCAGGGCGCGGAATTCTCGGTCTCGGGCAACCTCACCCAGCGGCTCGGCATGGTCGCCGGCGGCTTCGTGCTGCGCCCGCGCATCGAGCGCGACGCAAACGCAGTCGGCACCATCGGCAAGCGGCCGGTCGGGCTGCCCGACCATCTGTTCAACCTCAACCTCAACTGGCGCACGCCGATGCTGGAGGGCCTGTCGCTCGACGCAGCCCTGTTCCACCGCGGCACCGTCGCCGCGCGGATCGACAATCTGGTGATCATCCCGTCCCGAGCCCAGCTCAACCTGGGCGGGCGGTATCAGTTCAAGCTGGCGGGCAAATCGGCGACCTTCCGGCTGCAGGCGGGCAATATCTTCGACCAGCAGGGCTTCGGGACGGCGGGGCCGGGGATCTATGCGGCGAATTCGGGGCGGTATCTGACGGGGTATCTGGCGGTGGATGTTTGAGGGAGAGCGTAGATCGAGTTGTACCTTGTTCCGTAAGCGACGCGGCCCATAGCAACACACGGCATTTCGTTATTTCGTTTATCCCTTTGGCCCGCCCTTGACCTAGCTTTGCGATCAGCGCCGCATGCCCATCCTAAAAAGGGGAATACCATGAAGCTAACCCGTCACGCCCGCGTCGAACTACTTATTCTGACCGCACTTGCCCTCGGAAGCTGCGGTTCGAGCGCCCCGCGAACGTTTACCTCAGGAGACTATGACCGGCTCGACGTAGCCGATGTGAACGCGCGCAACGCGCTCAGCCGAATCAGCGATCTCGAAAGCCGCATGGACGATCTGGAAACCAAAATGGGGCGATGACGCTTGAGACGGAGAGGTATCGAGCCGGCATTTTCCCATGGGAGCGCGGCTTCGACGAAGGTTTCGCGATGACCAGCCGGACCTGACCGAACATGGCTGCCGCGCATCGCTAGCCAATGACCGTCGCCAAACCGGCGGGCCCCG
>Ga0247735_1000302_pt1 | contig 20639 bp, 18 predicted proteins | sample UWRJL178409R2_FD_180934 | JGI IMG/M metagenome (GOLD analysis project Ga0247735, IMG submission 180934) | Plant litter microbial communities from Arlington Agricultural Research Station in Wisconsin, United States - UWRJ-L178-409R-2 | ecosystem: Environmental > Terrestrial > Plant litter >... | reverse complement strand
TATATACCTCACCGAACCCTCTCCTTTAGAGAGGGAGTAGCTTCACTCTATTTAATTAATAGCTATAAAATTTATCTGATAAGTAACCGTCATTGACTCCCCTCTCCAAAGGAGAGGGGTTGGGGTGAGGTCTAAAATTTAAGCTACTCTATCACTATTTTTTTAGAGCTTTTGTTAGCACCCTGGGTTACATTTACAATATATACACCGGCCTGCGCACTAAGCTGCACCGGCTGCGACACCAATCCTGTCGATGGTGCATTGTCCTGATTAAAAATTATCCTCCCGCGCATATCATAAACGCTTACGGTTGTAGTTGCACTGCTAACGCCATTGTATTGTACATTAAAACTGCCGTTGCTTGGGTTAGGGTATACCATAAAATTAACTGCTTTATTTTGTGCAATGCCTGCTACATACGTTTCGAGGCCGCAAAGGTTAAGGCTCCATGCAGTAAGTTCGCCGCCGTCGCCACCTTCTTCATCATCAATTTGTAACGTCCATGTGCCATTTACCTGCTCCTGTAGCAACTGACTTAAAGCTTCGGCAGGAGCTAAAACACCTGTTATAGATGCTTCGCCACCCTGGCATGTTAATACCACACCTGCATCGCTAAAAGTAGCATTGGCACCGTCATCCTGTCCGCATTCGCGTCTAAACAATACTACACGTGTACCTGCAGGGCTAATAAGTGTTGCTACAACATCGCCTATCCAGCTATGGGTAATGCTTACACTTACCTGTATGTCCTGCAATGTGAAGTTACCATCTGCCGCTATGGTTGTTGTTGCAGTAGAAGGATCGCCCCATGAAATAGCCAAAGGGACATTTGTTGCTGAATAAATATTGCAAAATGCTGTGCCTGTAGTAAAATCATGGCTGTTGCCAAAGTTGCCTTCGCAACCCGCATTAGCCCCTACTACCCTCCAGTAATAATGGGTTGTCTCTGCAAGTGTAGCAGTGTAATTACTTACCGGTGTTACAACATCGGTTACAATAGTACTAAAAGCAGCATCTGTAGCAACCTGTAAATGGTAGGATGATGCTATAACATCGTTAGACCAGTCGAATGCTACCTGAGCCGGAAGTGTATCAGCCCCATTTTCAGGTAAAAGCAATTGCAGTTGAGCAAAATCGGTGCTCAATAAATGAAGGTGTAGCGTTACCCTTTTTACCTCTGTGCCAGCTGTCATTGTAAACGTCATGGCATACAACCCCGGAGGCGATGTGCTCGTGGTATTTACAGTAACCTCAACCAGGCCGCTTACATTTAAAGATACAGGCGAAAATGTAACGGTAGCGTTTAAAGGAGCGTCTGTAAGGCTAAATAATGTAGTGCCTGTAAAACCGTTTATAGCCTCATAGTTTAAGGTATAGGTTACAGTTGCCCCTTTGCAGGCTTCTATAGTTTGAGCACCGCTTACCGCAGCAAGAAACGTAGCATCTGCCGGAGTAATGGTAAAATTAGCATTAGATATATCGTAAAAAATGTTATTGTGCCCGCGAACCATAATGCGTGCCTGACCCGGAAAATTAGGCACTATAATACTTTCACTACCATCGTTAGGCACTGCGGCAGCAATTGCTATCGGGTAGCTATAACCACCATCTGTAGAAAGAAGGATGTCTACGTAAGGTGTATTTACACCATTCCCGGCAGTTCCGGCTACATTCCACGTTACATTATGGTTAGTACCTGCCTGCCATGTTACAGCGGTGTTAGGCGATGTCACCACAAAAGGGCCTGCCGCCTGTGCAACATCTATATGCATATAATCTATAGCCGATTCGCCACCATTTATATTGTTGTCGCGTACGGTAAAGGCAAAATCGAGAACGCGCCCTACAGTTGGTATAACCTCCCATGTGGGAAAAAGGTTATTATTTAAAACATCTTCAATGCGCGGTATAAAACGAGTAGGAGAAGCGCTTATGGGCAGCGACCGAAAGTTAGGCCCGCCTGTTGCAGTAGGCACAGGGGGCTGCTCGCTTATTTCTCTGTTCATTTGTTCCCAATCATACGTTAGGGCATCATTATTAGCATCTGTAGCTGTGCCTTCTAATATAAAAGCAGTACCTATGGGTATTACATAATCAGCACCCGCATTTGCTACAGGTGGTATGTTACCTGTAGGCACTAAAGTAACACAGTTACTTTCGCCATTTATACGGTTACGCATTTGCTCTATACTTATGGCATGAAACTGGGCATCGCTAAAATACTGTATGTTAGGATCGCATATACCTGCATAAGCCATAAGTGTAGTACCACTGCCTGGCTCATAAGCAAGGTCATCTGCACGGTTGCCGCCACACGAAATATTAAAGGTATGGCCGGCACCAAACTGGTGCCCCATTTCGTGTACTACATAATTAATATCGAAACCATCGCCTACAGGAGAACCTATCCCGGTCATAGCACCTGCCTTAAAATCTGAACATGGTGCTCCGGCTGCAAGTCCGCCACCCGATGTACCAAAACTATGGCCCATATCAAAATTATCGGCACCAATGGCGGCATATATTACGGCATTTCCTTCGTTAAGAAGCGCATCGGCATCTTCATTATTAAGTGCGTCTTCATCTATAAAAACAACAAGGTCATTATTAGGCACAAGCTGTAAGGCAACCGAAAGGTCGCGTTCGAACATGCTGCTAACCCTTGTAATAGTTACGGTTATGGCGGCAAGTACGGCTTCCATTTTTTGTTCGTAGGTTCCGTTTTGCAAACCTGCCTGCTCTATCTGGAAAGCAGAATATTCTACCGTTGTGGCAATAGCAAGGCGATAAGTACGGTAATTACCATTATCCTGCGGCATTAACTGCGAGGCAATTGCAGGAGCTATTCTGTGTGCAGAATTATCTGCATCAGGCGTATGGCAGGTAAAGGTCTTGGTGGTTTGCAAATCTGCAAGTTTATACACCATATAGTTTTGGGCATCTTTTGTGTATGGGTCTATATACCAGGTACCGCCTTTTGTGGTTAATGCCATGGCGTGTAAGCCAAAAAGCGTTACGCTAAAACGCAATATAGTTGTAGGCTGCTCTACGCATTGCCCAACGTAAGATTCCAAGCCCGGGTATTTATCTGACAGGCCTTTGTGCATAACCGGTGCTTTGTATACACGAAAATGCAGCGCATTGCCTTCGGCATCTGGCATAGGTACAATTACAGTTGATGTTTGACCACTACCTCGCAATGGTGCTTGTACCAACTGGTCTTTTAACCCATTAAGGTTAAGGTGGTACAATAAAAAAGTTTTAGGGTTACTGTCGCGTAGGTTTTTGGGCAGTTGGGCAACATCTGTTTTAGATATGGTTTGCCAAAGCTGTTGTTGCGAATATGCTGTAAAGCATAATAAGATTGTAGTAAGAGAAAGTAAAGTTCTTTTCATGTAGAGCAGTTGTAATGGTGCAAAAACTTAAGAGAGTACAATTACGCATATATTTTCAACACCCGCAATAATTTAACTATTGTTGAATTATTTATGATGATTTACATGTAAATGATTAAAAAATTGACGCATTATATAACTAAATAACTATTAAAACGTGAATTTGGACACCTGTCTTCTCATTACACTACTGTTAATTAACAGGTTTTACGGTAGTTTGGCACGTTATTTTCATATATATAATTTAAATATTGCATACTTAACTGTTTTTATACTAATTCGTTTACTTTTGCGTTGATATTCGTACTTCAGCAAACAAAGGTTCCCTTTTACTTACAAGGCATTTGCCAAAATAAAAACCTTAGCCACCTAACCAACGTAAATAATAAGATTGGACAGTGAAAAAAAGTTGCAGCTATCCTCTTTTATTATGAAATGTAAATTTAACACGACCTCTAAGTGCCAGTTTTTGGCCACTACCCGCCTGCGCGTAGACCAGTATTTTAAAGAAAGCGGGCAATCGCGCAATGCCAATGGCAGCATGTGGTTTAAAACCGCCGTGTTTCTTACCGGTTTTGCATTGCTGTACGGTCTTATAATAAGCAATATATTTAATGCCTGGGCAATGCTGGGCTTAGCCATGGGGCTTGGCGTGTTTAGCGCTTTTGTGGGCTTTAACGTTTGCCACGACGCTATACACGGTTCTTTCTCGGCCGATAAAAAGACCAATAAATTTTTTGGCCTTTTCTTTAACCTTTTAGGCGCAAGCCCTTATGTATGGAGTATTACCCATAATGTAGTACACCATACCTACACCAATATTCCCGGCCATGACGAAGATATTGATGTTGCCCCGGGACTTATTCGTATTAGCGGCGACGAACCTGTAAATAAGGCACAACGCTACCAGCACTTGTATGCTTTTCCCTTATACGGGTTAGCATCACTATCATGGGCATTGCGTAAAGATTATAAAAAGTTCTTTCAGGCTAAGGTGGGCCAGCAGGTGAATAACCACCCCAGGGCTGAATATTTTAACCTGTTCTTCTATAAAGCTGTGTATTACTTTTTGTTCATAGCCTTACCTCTATTGGTATTGAATATTACATGGTGGCAGTTTATAATTGGTTTTCTTGCATTGCAGTTTGCACAGGGTTTCACCATGGGATTAGTCTTCCAGTTAGCACACGTTGTTGAGGGTACTGATTTCCCTATGCCCAATGACGATGGCAATATAGAAGAAGCCTGGGCAGAACACCAAATGCGCACTACGGCAAATTTTGCCACACACAACCGTTTGGCAGCGTTCTTTTTAGGTGGGCTAAACCGACAGATAGAGCACCACCTGTTCCCTAAAATTTGCCATATACATTATGGAGCGATAGGCAAGATAGTGAAGCAAACCGCTTTGGAATTCAACATACCTTATAACGAGAACCCTACATTTACATCGGCCTTAAGGTCGCATTACAGGATGCTGAAAAAATTTGGTAAGGAGGCTTATATTCCCGTTCCGGTAGTGATTAAAGCTGCATCATAAGGTAACTAAAGCCTGTTTTTGTATTCTTAAGCACATTTTAATGATGCCATACAGGATATTAGGACTTAAAATTATATTTTTGACTGATATTTAATAAACAGGCTGCCTGAATGAAGATTCCGAAAAGTATAAACAGAATACGAAGAAAAGCGACACAAAGCTTAACAAAAAACATAGGTAATTCGGCACAGAAGCAATACAGCCCTTTGCCGCCGGGAGCTACCATAAAACGTATCCTGATTAGCCGACCTAACGGAAGGTTGGGCAACCTGCTTCTCATTACGCCTTTATTACAGGAAGTAACAGCCACTTTTCCTGACTGTACCATAGATGTTTTTGTAAAAGGGGGGCTTGCACCCATACTTTTTAAGAACTACAAGAACGTAAATTTTGTTATCCAGCTGCCCGGTAAGCCATTTAAAGACCTGTTTAAATACATTGGTAAATGGATCTCTATAAAAAAACACCGCTATGATATTGCCATTAATGTGGTAAAGCACTCGTCTTCAGGACGTTTATCGGTTCAATTTGCAAATGCTAAATATAAATTTTTTGGCGATGACGCTACCGATGCTCTAATAAACCATTCCGATTATGGCCACATGGCGAAATATGCTGTATACAACTTCAGGCAATACATAAGCCAATTGGGTTTCCCTGAAACCGATAGGCCGGTACCTTTGTTAGACCTGAAATTAAGCCCTGATGAACTTGCCAATGGCAAAAACGTACTTCAAAACATTGTAAAGAACGATAAGGAAACCATTTGTATCTTTACGTATGCTACAGGCGCTAAGTGCTTTGCGCCGGAATGGTGGGAACCTGTTTACCAAAGGATGCTTGCGGAATACCCGCAGTACAATATTATAGAATTGCTGCCTAAAGAAAATGTGTCGCAAATAGGTTTTAAAGCACCTACTTTTTATAGTATGGACATCAGGGAAATGGGGGCCGTCCTGGCACATACTAAAGTGTTCCTTGGTGCCGATAGTGGTGTTATGCATTTAGCAAGTGCCTCGCAAACCCCAACTGTAGGTTTATTTTCGGGCAATAACCAAAAGGTGTACGAACCTTATAATCCCGGTAGTATTGCCATTAACACAAATGAGAATGGTGTTGATGACATTATAAGAACCATCAATGCAATACTAAAAACAAGTTAGTTGCAAAACAACAGTAATCTCATCGATAACGCATAATCTAAAAAAATAAAATTATACTTTACAGATATATTTTTATTTACTATATTTGCACCCTGAAAATAATGGCTTCGTAGTTCAACGGATAGAATGGGAGTTTCCTAAACTTTTGATCCAAGTTCGATTCTTGGCGAGGCTACTAAACTAAGGCAGTACAGCAATGTGCTGCTTTTTTTGTTTAGATAAGACCTGAGTTTTACTTTCATAAGTTCGATAGTACTTTGTTTGAACTACCTTTTACTTACTTATTTTCGAGTTATTTATATTTCTTCACTCCTATTTATAGCTTCAAATAATAGCCATGGTGCCTCAATACTGAATAGAGAAAAACAAAACTACTCATCTATAGAATATTATAAACACATAATGCAATTAAAGCAAATATGTTGTATATTTACAGTACAAATGCTACATGTATGAAAGCTGAAAACAAAACACGAACATTCGACCCTAAAAAAAGTATCGAACGCGCTACTGCCACTAAAAGTGGCTATCAGAAATGGAAAATATTATCAGGTGATAAAGAATATGTATGGCAATCAAAAATGGAACGGGTAGGCATAATCAGAGAAGGAATTCCTTATGGCACTATCGAATTAATTAGTAGCAGAATTAATGTGCCAGTTAAAAAAGTGTTGCATATTTTTGATTTGCCACAAACTACATATAATAAAAAAAAGAAAGAAAAATCTTTACTTAATGGCAGGGATAGTGAAATTGTTCTACTACTAACTGAATTAATTGACTTTGGAATAGAAGTTTTTAATAATGAAGAAAACAAATTTCAAAGATGGCTAAAGAAGACAAATGTATCATTAGGGGACAATACACCTGAAAGTCTTTTAGATTCTATAACAGGGATTCAAGAAGTGAAAAATTGCCTAAATAGACTCGAATTCGGAAATCTTGCATAATGAGAGTTTATAGAATTGAAAGAGAAAAATATCTTGAAGCAACCTTACAAGGAACAGGAGCCGCCTTAACTGAAGGATATAGATGGAATAGCTTAAACACATATTTGGTGTATGCCGCAGAATCAAGAGCACTTGCTACTCTTGAGGTATCTGTCCATCTTGATCTTAGCGAAGATTTACCCAGTGACAGGTATTATGTGGAAATTGACATACCTGAGGAAATAGAAATAGTTGAATTATCTTTTGATGATTTACCATCCGGTTGGGATTCCCGGCCTCCCATATTAGAAACTCAATATATAGGAGATGACTTTGTAGCACAAAAAAGTGGAGCTGTATTAAAAGTTCCAAGTTGTATTGTGCCTCCTGAATATAATTACTTAATAAATCCAAATCATCCAGACTCAAAAAAAATTAAGGTAACTTCAACTACAAGAATGATATTTGATAACAGAATTAGGCCCAAATAATTTTAATTTCCTGTACAATACTGCTGCTTCATACAAGTTGTATTTTAACGCATTGGGTATAAAAAACATAGTGATTAAAAAATAACCATCATATTTGTAGAAAGAATTTTACGCATCAATATCAGCCAAATGCTCTAAATCTTCCAGTAAATAGTTGGATTTAAATTCAGAGGGGGCTACAAGACCCGCTTCATGCAAATGGAGCGGGTTTTTTATAATGTAACTTTACTCAACATCATTTTTTGTCTATAAATTTTATAGCTTCCTGAATGTTTTCATCTGATAATAGATCGTCAAAATTATCCTTTTTAGAAATAGCAATATCCGGGATAATGTGCTCATAAAAAACTCCGTTTCTGTCGCAGTCGTAAGCAATGCTTAAAACCAGTGTGGCGTTATAAGGTAGGGCTCTCATAAAATTTGATGTAGTCATTCACATTGTTTGCTCGCCTATAAAGATGACGTTTTGCCTGCCCTTAAATGCCATAGCCGTTAATTCGCCCGAACTCGACGTTAAGCTCCCCGTTATTACTGCTACTTTAGCTTTATTGAGCAACGCACCTTTAGGGTCTATATAAGACACTTTGCTGGAATTATCTATATACTTACCTCCCGATAATTTTATCATACCTACCTGTTTTTTATTAATATCAAGCGTACCCCAAACGTTGTTATCGCCTAATAAATCATATAGAGCGAGCAGCATAGGGTAAATATTTCCGCCGGTATTAAAGCGCAAATCTATAATCCAGCCTTCAATTTTGTTTTGGGTTTTAATAGCCGCTATTTCATTATACATGGGTTGTGCTATTTTATGAATATTCCTAGAACTAAGATCTTTAAAAATAATGGCAGGCATTAAAATATAACCATATTTACCGTCGAGCACTTTAGTTTCAAAACCCGGTGTCGAGGCATATTTTGTTTTCCATTGGTCGCTAAAATTTTCGGGCATTAACTTTACCGACACGCTATAGGCCTTATCCTGGTAAAACACTTTACAATGTGTTGCATCTATTTTACCAAACAATATTGCTACCTCTTTTAAAGACTCTTTAAAATTATTATATAGTAATAATCTTTCATTCGTTTCGGCCTCAATTAGCCTCCAGTCTACTTTATCTTTATACAAATATTCCTTTTTCAAGGTAGAAAAGAGCTTATCATAAAAGACCGAAATACTATCTTTAGAAGCTGATTTATGTTGCGCGTTTAAATGAAGTGATACAATAAAAAACAATGCAAATACTTTCTTCATGAAATATTGAATATGATCCTGGTTGATATATTGAATATAAATCTGGTAAACCCAGTAATAATAATAGACTATAAAAAACTGCAATTGTTACACTTTACCGCACTTGAATTTTCTATTTAACACGATGTGCTGCTTATTTTAGTATATTCGTTTATACTCACTACAATGAACTCAAAAACAATCTGCTCAGCAGGGCTATTCTTCTTCGTGCTCAGTTATATAATGTTCTCTCAGGGTTCTAAATTATCCTACTTTCAGGAGCCGATAGATTTTGCACACTGGTTTAATTTAATTGGGGCAGTATTGCTTTTTCAATTCAACAGAGTATTCCCTAAGAATTTCCTTAATTCTATAGCATCTTTTATAACAACAGTAGGGGTTATTGCCCATGTAGGGTTGTGTACTATCGATTTTATAATGTGGAGTTTTGGCGACAATGATACAAGCAGAGAGCAATTAAGTGAACTCATAAGTAATACGCCTTCTATTTTATATCCCTTTGTTATTATTGGCCCCTCACTGCTTTTTATTGGCCTGGCATTACACGCAGCAAACCTTATTAAAACCAATACTGCAGCCTCATTAATGGTTATTGCCGGCGCACCCGCAATAGGCTTTTCGTTTTTTATACTAAAAAACGGAATTTACATGCTGCTAAGCTGCGCAGTCTTTGCCTGTGGTTTAGCATTACTGCTTTACAGAAAAGAAACCGGGAAAACATTTCATAATTAATTATAAAAGATACCATCTAAAGCAGTCAGCAATGTGCTGCTTTTTTTATACACAATAATTTATTTTTCAGCCACTTGCACCTATAATATTTACAAGATGTATTCATAAATCTATGAAATACCGTAATATAAAAAAAGTATATAAAAATATAATTTATTGATTTAAAGCACCTTATACATTAGGCTCGCTAATTGGCTTATAAAGAATATACCAATAAGCAATCATGAAAAAAGTAGTTTTTATAATTTGTATGCAGCTGTTTACTTTTGCAGCCTTAGCCCAAGCTCCCGAAGATATTCTCGCAGCTAAAAGTATTATACTACCCACTATACCTGCATCTATTGGTACTTATAACAGCGTTGTAAAAAGCGGAAATTTACTATACCTGTCCGGGCGTGGCCCATTGCAGGCAAACGGAAAATACATAACGGGCAAGCTTGGCAAAGAACTCAACACACAACAAGGTTATAGCGCAGCGAGGCTTTGCGCTATTGCACAGATAGCGGTATTAAAGACAGAACTTGGAAATCTTTCTAAAATAAAGCGGATTTTAAAAGTAACCGGATTTGTAAACTCCACCGACGAATTTACAGATCAGCCACAGGTAATCAACGGATTTTCTGACTTTATGGTAGAATTATTGGGCAATAAAGGCATTCACTCAAGATCGGCTGTAGGGGTAGCTTCATTGCCACAGGGCTGGCCTGTAGAAGTAGAGATGATCGTGGAGATAGAAAATTAAAACAATTAAAAACTGTAATACATAAAACCAAATACATATGAAATCAACAAATCTTTTCAGTCAGCTAAAAACTATTTTTTTAGCAGCAACATTAACTGTTGCCTCTTTATCAACCACTAATGCAGTAGCCCAAGCTACACCTAAAGTAAAAAATATTGTAATAGTACATGGTGCCTTTGCCGATGGCTCCGGATTTAAAGGAGTCTATGACATTCTTACTAAACAGGGCTACAATGTTAGTGTGGTACAAAACCCTTTAACATCATTACAAGACGATGTAGACACTGCAAACAGGCTTATAGACAAACAGGATGGCCCGGTTATACTTGTAGGTCACTCATGGGGTGGCACGGTAATTACCCAGGCGGGTAATAATCCTAAAGTTGTTGGGCTTGTTTATATAGCGGCGTTTGCTCCCGGCGACGGAGAAACTACATTACAATGGGCATCATCGCTGCCTGCTGCTCCGGAGAACGGCATCCTTGCTCCGGATGCTAATGGGGTAATCTATTTTGATAAAGCTAAATTTCACGCTGGTTTTGCGGCCGATTCAAGCAAAGAAGTTGCTGCTTTTATGTATGCATCGCAGGGGCCAATATTTGGCAAGTGTTTTACAGATAAAGTAACCACGGCAGCCTGGAAAACAAAACCAAGCTACGGTATTGTTGCTACAGAAGATAAAGCTATTAACCCGGATATTGAGCGCAACATGTATAAACGCGGCAATTTTAAAGTAACAGAGGTTAAAGGCAGCCACACAATTTTTATATCTCAGCCTGCTAAAGTTACGGCCGTTATTGTTACTGCTGCTACGGCTACAAAATAATAAACACAAAGTAGTTTTTAGTAAATGTTTTTTCTTAGCCCGGTTAGGCGTAACCGGGTTTTTTTCTTTACTCCATTATTGCGATTAAACCCATATTTATTTAATAAATGTTTAAAACCGCGAATTCTCCCCCTCTAATTTTCCATTATACCACCCATTGCCTCAATAAAATTGAGTTTAATTTGCCTCACTATAACGTTGTAGCTATTTGCTTTAATTAGTAGTTAAACACGTAACAAACGAAACCAATTTATGAAAAAAATTTTCACCTATTTATTTTTAGCAGGCATTCTTGCTTCCTGTAGTGACGACAATGACCCTAAAGAAGTTAATGCAGATAACCCTGAAACTCTTGCCGCGTCGGATACTATAACATCATCTACGGCGAACTTTAAAGGCGTAAACTGGGCAGATACCAGGGATAATTTTGTAGATACCTGGCTTATCCTTTCGGGATTGGAAAGCACCGATGACGAAGCAACTATAAGCACCAAAACAACAGCGATATTATCAGGTTTCAAAGCGAATGGCGCTAATACCGTACGCCTACCCGTTAACCCGCCAACTATATTGCAAAACTATTGGCCAAGATATTCTTCTGTAATTAGCCAGGCTGCAGCTTCAGATATGAAGGTTATTGTGGCTTACTGGGAAGGCAATTCGTCTAAAGATGGTAAGGTAGATGGTAGCGGTAGCGGTTTTTGGTCTATGTGGGATAAGCTTGTTGCCAAATATAAAGGCAACCAAAATGTGTACTTTGAAATTATGAACGAGCCGCACGGCTACAGTGAATCCGATTTAAAAAGCCTGTATGCACAGTGGCTTGAAAAATACCCGGATGTACCTAAGCGCAGGATTCTTTTAGACGGTACAGGCTACGCAACAGGCGTTAACGAAATAGGAAATGATGCACGTTTTAACGGCTGCCTTTTATCTTTTCACTATTACACATGGTTTAATGGCGGTTACCAAACCACAGCCGATTGGGAAAGGCCTGTATTAGACATTGCGCAACCTGAAAGGACAGTAATGACAGAGTTTGGTGTACCTATGACAAATGGCAAGGCATTTACACAAGCTCCGGGTTATGATAATGAGGTAACTTATCTTCAGGGAATTACGGCACAACTTCATGATAAGGGCATGGGTAGTGTATACTGGCCGGGACTTCGCACAAACGATTCTTACAGCATGTTTACATACAACAATGGCACGCTTACAAAAAACAACGAATCTGGGCTTAGCCGTCTTCAATATGCCTGGGGTACAGGAACGGCAAATCCTTTTTACGCAAACTTTTCGGGAAGTGATTTTTATAAAATAGTAAACAGGAACAGTGGTAAGTCTATAGATGTTAATGGGGGAAGCACTAACAATGGCGGCAACATTATTCAATGGGATTATTCTGGCGGCAACAACCAGCAATGGGCTTTTAACAGCACCGGTAACGGCAACTTTTCTATAATTAATAAAAATAGCGGTAAGGGTTTAGATGTAAACGGAGGTTCTACAAATGCAGGTGCTGGCATAATACAATGGGATTATTCGGGGGGTAATAACCAGCAGTGGCAGGTTACAGATATTGGTTTTGGTTATTACAAAATCATAAATAAAAACAGCGGCCAGTCGCTCGATGTAAACCAAGGCTCAACCTGGAATGGTGGCGACATCATTCAGTGGTACTGGAACAATGGCTATAATCAGCAATGGACTATTGCCGCACCCTAAGCATTCGCAAATGCTAATAAACACAAAAAGAGAGATCATTACGGTCTCTCTTTTTATGTTTATTCATGAACTCATACTGACTCTTTTCAATTGGCTTTAAAATTATTATATTCGGACGATAATTTAGCTGCTATGAAACATATATTATTTCTGTCTATTATACTTATTACTGCAGTGGTTAACGCACAAAGCGCCGTTAGCAAACTACAAAAAAGCGCCTTATTTAAAGACACTAGTAAGGAATCTTATATTGTTGATGCTAAAGATGATGGCTCTGGCGGATTTTATATGGTAAGGATGTTTAAAAGCGGCATCATCGCATCGCCATCTGGCTATTATGTAGAGCATTACGATAAAAACATGATGCTTGTACAGGATTATGAATATGCACCCGAATATCACACGTATGAAAAATATAAAACACTCATTGGTGTAGTGTCTAATGCCGGGCACATCCATATCATAGAAATTCAGTATAACATAAAAGAAAGAGCGTATATATGTACAGCACACTCTACTGCTACCAATAAATTTGCGTTTACGACTAAAGAGCTTTTCAGGCTTACACGTAGCGAAGCTGAAAAACTGGGATCATTAAAACTTGACAACCTGTTTTATGACTCTAAAAACATAATGGATGACAGTTCTGTAGTTTCGTTTATTATGGATGATAACCAGGCATCTTTTGCAGTGTGCCTTAATCTTAAATCAAAAGAAAACAAGACTTTCAGGCTATATACTTTTGATAGTGAATTAAACAAGAAACTGGACCATACCTACATAAGGGAAGTTAAGAATAAGAATTTTGTATTCCGGAATATTGATGTTGCAGATGATGGAAATTCAATTTATTTATTAGGGGCAGTGCACCATGAAGAAGACAAAAGACATCAATACACCTATGAGATTACCCATGTAAGTTCTTCTGGAGAAAAAACAGCTAATTTTAAAAACGACAAACCATTTGCCGAATCTTTAAAAATGTTTAAAACCGGTAACCGACTTACATGTGTTGGCTTTTATAGCGAAGACAAAGCAAAATGGTATAACGGTATTAGCTATTTTGAAATAGATCCTGTAACGCTTGTTTTAAGAAAGGCAAAGCACACTCCGTTTTCTGAGCAATTAACAAAAGGTAAAAATGAATTTTCGTGGTGGTGGGGGCGGCAAAAATTTTACAAGCCGCTTGTATTTAGGAACTTTATTACCGAAAATGGAGATATCATTATTAATGCGGAGGAATACTATTTAACATTTAACAATAATGCAACAGTGTATAATTCTGACGACATAATCTGTGCCGGTATTAATAAAGACGGAGAAACCATGTGGATAAGAGATATAGTAAAAGAGAAAAACACTATGACAAATGTTTTATTTATATCGTACACCCCGGGCTATAAAAATGGAGTAATGCATTATTATTTTAATGCAGCCGAAAAAGTAGACAAAACTGATGATGGCTCTATCCAATTTAAAGATTCCGGCAGGAACAGGTCGTCTTTTACAACAGTCTCTATAGATAGTAGTGGCAAGATGGATTATGAAGTTTTGCTGGATGATGATGCTAATGAGGTACCTTTTATGACTGCTAATGGAATTGTATCGCCTGATGCTGTTTTCTTTCTTGGGCAAAGAGGAAATACAAAACAATTGTTAAAGGTTAATCTTTAATTATAAACACAAAAAGAGAGACCGTAATGATCTCTCTTTTTTCAATTAACTTTGTTACTTAACTTATTTATGGCACCGTAAGTTACACGGTTTCTTCTTTTATAAATTCACCATTGCTTTTGTAGTAAGCAGCAACGTCTTTACCGTCTTTAGTAAGTACCAGTTTATAGTTGCTACCATCTTCTGCAATTAGTGCTTCTACAAGGGCATAGTCTTTATATTTGGCCACAGCTGTTTTAAGTACAGCAGGTGCAATTTGCGATTGCTGTATTTTGCTATAATCACCTTTATCAGACGATGCTGTTGCTGCGGCATCCATACTTGCAGGCTCGGTTGTGGTAGTTGTCATTCCCGGCTGCACTGCAGTTGTTTGAGTGGGCGTGCCCGTTGGTGCCGTAGTTGTTGTAGCCTGTTGGGTTGTAGTAGCAGGTGTTGCAGTTTGTGTTGCTTTATTATCTGTTTGAGCTGTGGCTACTGCTGTAAATGCCAGCATGAAAGCACCTAAAAATAAATTTTTCATGATGTATAGTTTTATTGTTATTTCTGTTTAGGTAAATGAAAGAACCATACCAAAACTGCCAAACAGCCATTAACACGCTGAAAAACAATATTTTATTCATAAATCGAGTTCTTAAAGAAAATGAGGAATTCCACAGTATGTAGAGGTTATTCCCCAAAAATTCGTATTTCTTTAACATAAAAAGCCATCCGGGATCATCCTTAAATACGGCTTTGATTAATTAATAGCATTGTACCTTTACATCGCTAATCCAATTCCAACCTAAAATACATTTAAATGAAAAGACTATTTACTATGGCATTGCTGCTTTCGCTATTTGCCTGTACTACTAAAACAGAAACACCTGCAAGTGATGTTACTAAAACCGGTAAACCATCTACTCCCGTAACCAATGAAAATAACACCGGTAATAATAAAGCAATAGCCATGCTCAACTCTTTTTATAAGGAATATGTTACGGCTTTTGCAGATACTACAAATACGAGTGCACTGCAAACAGATGCTGTTATAAAAAAATACTGCACACCACAACTCACTAAAAAAATAGCAGCCGCAAGTTTAGATTCCGATCCTTTTATTAATGCACAGGACGGTGACATATCCATACTAAAAACACTTACCGTAAAACATACAAATAAGAACGTTTATAAAGCCTGTTATACCGAATCTTACAGCAATACAGCTAATTGTACCGATGTTACTGTTACAAAAATTGGCGATGCTTACAAAATAAGTCATGTGGTACTTATAGAATTATAGGTTCTGTACTATATTTTCTTCTTACAGTCAAAAGCATGCATTCTGTAAAAAATGTCAGATATTTGTGCCACAATAAACGATACACCACTACATAAAATGAATTACAGAAATTTTAAGGGAGAAAATATAGCCGAAATTGGATTAGGTACATGGCAGCTGGGCAGCGCCGACTGGGGTGTTGTAAACAGCGACCAGGCTTTTAAAATATTACAGGCATATACTGATGCAGGTGGTAACTTTATAGATACTGCCGATGTTTACGGCATGGGGGTAAGCGAAAAATTTATAGGCGAATTTTTAAAAACGTCTTCAAAAAAATTATTTGTAGCCACAAAACTGGGCCGCAGGCACGATGCGCCTAACGGCTGGCCACAAAACTTTACTTATGATGCCATTAAGCGCCATGTAGAAGATTCATTAACGCACTTAGGCGCAGACCAATTATTCTTAGAGCAATTGCACTGCATTCCTACCGAAGAATTGCGCAAAGGCGATGTGTTTGATCATTTGAGAAAGCTACAAAGTGAAGGGCTTATTAAGCATTTTGGTGTAAGTGTAGAAACTGCCGAAGAAGCTCTTATTTGCCTGGAACATAATGATGTTGCTTCACTGCAAATTATATTTAACTTGTTCCGCCAGCATTTGGCTAACGAGTTTTTTGATACCGCACAGCAGCAGGGCACTGCGCTTATAGCACGTGTACCGCTTGCAAGCGGACTGCTAACCGGTAAGTTTAACGCCAATACCACCTTTGCAGAGAAAGACCACCGTAATTACAATGCCGATGGCGGCGCATTTAATGTGGGCGAAACCTTTTCGGGCGTTGAATTTAAAGAGGGCGTTGCCCTTGCCGAAGAAATTAAAGCATTATTGCCTGAAGGTAATTTAGCGCAGCAATCTATCCGTTGGATATTAGACCACCCAGCCATAACAACCGTTATACCGGGGGCAAGCTCAGTAAAGCAGGTTCAGGGTAATGTAGCGGCGTCGGCTCTGGAGCCTCTTGGTAATGATGTTCATACCACTTTGCGCAGTTTGTATGATACTAAAATTAAGCCGCGAATAAGGGGTGCTTATTAATAAATAAAGGATATTATCTTCATAAAATTTACAATAATATTATAAGGTCAACTGTGTTATGTGCCTTATCTTTGTTAGGTAAGGCAAATTATCAAATCGTTAGAAATTTATCTAAAACAAGAACTTGCCACAGGAGCATTACAAAAACTAACAACCAAACTTACAGCCATGATAATTTATAACGTAACCAGCAATGTAGATGAAACTATTCACGACAAATGGATAGCGTGGATGATGGAAAAACACATACCTAAAATAATGGAAACCGGTAAATTTTACAAGATAAAAATTGTAAAGGTACTGGTAGACGAAGAGCATGGAGGCACTACCTACTCTACTCAATATTTTGCCGACAGCCGCGAAAAACTTGAAGAATATTATAAAGAGCATTCTCCCGAGTTACGTGCAGAATCGCAGCATTTGTTTGGCGATAAAGTACTTCAGTTCCGTACAGAGCTGGAGATCATAAAAGAATTTAAATCGGTTTAAAAGCCACTTGCCCGGAGCCTGCTATGGTACGGGCTGTTATACTATACCATGGATAAAGTTAAAGCCAAAAAACACCTGGGCCAGCATTTTCTTAAAGATGAAGGCATTGCCAGGGATATTGCAGATACGCTCTCGCTAAAGGGATACAGCAAAATACTCGAAATAGGCCCCGGCATGGGCGTCCTTACAAAATACCTTCTCGCAAAAGATACCGAAACGTTTGTTATTGAGATCGATACAGAGTCGGTTGAGTATTTAAATGCACATTACCCTAAGCTGGAAGGGCACATTATCTCTAAAGATTTTTTGCGCTACAACTTATCCGAAGATTTTGGCGATGAAGAGTTTGCCATCATCGGTAATTTCCCATACAACATTTCGACACAAATTGTTTTCCGCACGCTCGAAATGCGCTACCGCATCCCGGAGTTTGCAGGCATGTTCCAAAAGGAAGTGGCCGAACGCATCTGCGAGAAAAAAGGCAGCAAGGCTTACGGTATACTATCGGTACTGGTGCAGGCATTTTACACAGCCGAATACCTTTTTACGGTAGATGAGCATGTATTTAACCCACCGCCAAAGGTAAAAAGTGGCGTATTACGCTTAAGGCGAAAAGAAAATTACCACCTTCCGGTAGATGAAAGGCTGTTTTTCAGCGTAGTAAAAATGGCATTTAACCAACGTAGAAAGACATTACGTAACAGTTTAAAAACATACAACCTTTCGGATAGTTTAAAGGAAGATGTTATCTTTGACCTTCGTCCGGAACAGCTTTCGGTGGAACAATTTATAGACCTTACCCAAAAAATAGCGGCCAATGGAGTTTAAGATCAGCAGGGATTTCATCACCCAGATAGAGCAATACGTTAGCGAGAACAGGGAGAACGAGCTACACGCTCTTCTGTCGGATATTCACTACGCGGATATTGCCGAAATAATGGGTGAACTGGATGACGCTGATTCTATTTACATTTTCCATATCCTTGACAGTGAAAAGACTGCCGAGATACTTCTTGAACTTGATGAAGAAGTAAGGGAAAAAATCCTTAAAGGCTTATCGCCAAAGGAAATTGCCGAAGAGCTTGATGAGCTTAGCACCGATGACGCTGCCGATATTATATCTGAACTACCGGAAAGCAGGCAGGGAGAGGTAATATCTGAGCTTCTTGATGTAGAACACGCTAAAGATATTGTAGACCTGCTTCGTTATGACGAAGATACCGCAGGCGGACTTATGGGTAAAGAGCTTGTAAAGGTTAACGAGAACTGGACCGTACTTACCTGTGTAAAGGAAATGCGCCTGCAGGCAGAAAATGTGCAGCGCGTGCATTCTATTTATGTAGTAGATGATGATAACCGCCTCAAAGGCCGATTGTCTCTTAAAGACCTCCTGACTACAAGTACAAAAACCCACATAAGCGAAGTTTACATACCCAAAGTAGATTATGTAAAAGTGACAACACCCGATGTGGAAGTAGCCCGTATAATGCAAAAGTATGACCTTGAGGCCATACCGGTTGTAGATGAGATGGGCCGCCTTGTAGGCCGTATTACCATTGATGACATTGTAGATGTTATAAAAGACGAAGCCGACAAAGATTACCAGTTGGCAGCGGGTATCTCTCAGGATGTAGAAGCCGATGACAGCATACTCGACCTTACCAAGGCGCGCCTGCCGTGGCTTGTGCTTGCCTTGCTGGGTGGTTTTATAAGCGTAAAGCTGCTTAATAGCTTTAGTGGTGCCATGCAGTTTCATAAAGAGCTTTTCTTTTTTACTCCGCTTATTGCCGCTATGGCGGGTAATGTGGGTGTACAATCGTCGGCTATAATTGTGCAGGGGCTTGCTAATAACAGCATATCGGGCTCATTGTGGAACCGTCTTGTAAAGGAGGTATTACTAAGTCTTTTAAACGGTGCCATACTTGCCATTATACTTATAGCGGGCAGCCATATACTGCTTGGTGTAAGTTATGAAGTAGGCTTAACTGTAAGTGTATCGTTAATATCTGTTATTATAATTGCCTCACTTATAGGCACATTTATCCCTATACTGCTTAATAAATTTGGCATTGACCCAGCACTTGCTACGGGGCCTTTTATTACCACAAGTAATGATATTTGCGGGATACTTATTTATTTCACAATAGCGAAACTCATACTTGGGTTTTAAAAGTCATTTCACAAAGGTCACAAAAAAGGCGCGAAGATTCGCAAAGTAATAATTATCTATATATAATACCAGCCTTCATCATTATGATCGAAGTGAAACACAGTCGAAGAATCTCAATCTTTCTCTTCATGTGTCGTCACCGCAAGTCATTATGTGGTTTCCCTAATGTCTATTTGGATCACCGGAACAACACACCCCTCCCGATAGCTATCGGGACTCTCAAGAGCTACACTCGTACTCAATAAGAATAAGATTAATAGATATTCTAACTTCAACTTTTTACCGTCCCACATTCTCTAAAAAAGCAGCAAAATTATCCTCGCCGGCCACATTCAGTTTTTTACGTATGCGGTAACGGGCATTCTCTATGCCGCGGAGGGAAATACCTAAAAGTGGCGATATTTCTTTATTGCTTAGGTTCATTTTTACAAAAGCACAAAGGCGCAATTCTCTTTTAGTAAGTGTAGGGTTCAGCTCTTTTAGCTTCTCAAAGAAATTGTGATGCACCTTTTCAAAATTCACATCAAACACCTCCATGTACTCCTCGCCTATTTTATGGCGGTCGAGTTTCTGGAAAATTTCCAGCAGCTTTTTACGCGATTCTTCGTTCCTAACATGGTCTTTTAACTGCTTTAGGTCGTCTGTAATTTCGGCAAACATATCTTTCTTTTGTACCAGCAGCATGGTAAAATTAGCCAATTCTTTGCTTTTGTTAATTACATCTTCTTCCAGGTGAATTTTATCCCGGCGAATCTCCTCCTTATCGCGTTGCAGTTTTAACTGTTCCAGTTCCAGCTCTAAAAGTTTACGGGAGCGCTCGGCCTCTCTTTCGCTTTTTTTACGTTCATGACTAATGCGTCTTTTTACCAGCATCCTGATCGCTAAAACCACTAAAACTGACAGTACACCATACATTACATAAGCCAGCATGGTTTGATACCACTTGGGCACAATAGTAAATGTATATTGTGTAGCCTGCCCCACGAGCCCCGCAGTATTACGGCTTTTTACTTTAAAGGTATATGTGCCGGGGCGCAGGTGTGTGTATTCTTTATACGGTATGTTTTGCCAGGCACTCCAGCCGGGGTCTACATTTTCGAGAATATAACTGTACTGAATTTGGGTGCCGTGCGTCATTTTTGG
>Ga0247735_1000300_pt1 | contig 20717 bp, 14 predicted proteins | sample UWRJL178409R2_FD_180934 | JGI IMG/M metagenome (GOLD analysis project Ga0247735, IMG submission 180934) | Plant litter microbial communities from Arlington Agricultural Research Station in Wisconsin, United States - UWRJ-L178-409R-2 | ecosystem: Environmental > Terrestrial > Plant litter >... | reverse complement strand
TAAAGAGCCTCCAGCGAATTCACGTGTCTGTGGCGTATCGCCGGGACGGGGGGCAGTGCAAGTAGTGACCAAGGGATTGATTGAAATGGCTCGAAGTACGACAGTCACCAAGGCGTAAGCGACAGCGACAGCGCCAGCCTTTACGGCCTTGAGTCTGACTCGAAGAAAAAGCAGGCCTTGGTCTTCAAGTTGTTTTTTTGTGGGTGCAGTGTAGACGCCCGATGCAGTGATCAATCCTGCTGGGCCTGTATACCCCTCTATTTTTTCAACCGACCAGTCCACGATTTGGGCTGGCTTTATCCCAAATGTATAAGAACTACCGGCGCCCATTATGTGTTCAATAGGCTCGATATCGAACACGCCCACTGTCGGTGCGAGGGTGCCAAACATGGCCAGGTCACCCGGGAAATCAGCACGGGTAAAGCGCACGACATGCTCCCCTTTGAATAACAAGCTGTTGAGGCGGAATGCGTCGATCCTGGTGGCCACCGTCGTAAAGATGTCCATGCACCTGTGGAACTCAGCAATTAAGTGGCGCTCGAGGACATTGAAAAGATCCTCCACAGAGTCCGGATGAAGTACCGTTTCCGACCATTCATTAAGCGTGAAGGCCACTTCCTCGAATCTCCCGCCCAGGATAGGCCGCAAACTCAACTCGCCATCTTCATCTGCCAGTGCAAACTTGAACGCCATTGAAAACCTGTACGCCGGAGTAACATAAGCTAAGAACGTAGCGCTGCCCGGCCACAATAATTTGCACTCATGAACGGTATCTTGACCGACCCAGGTAACGAACAGCACATTTGTGCTTCCTACCCGGACAGAAAAATTTTCCAAACCTGCCATAGGCAGTTGGAAACCGCTTAACTCAATATGTGTGAAATGCCCCGAGTTTTCGTAGATTCGGGGGCCTTGATGAACCCCCTGAGTAACCACGATACTATCAACAAAACCATCCTGGCGGTGAACTGTGTAATCGAACGCCGAGCCTGCGGCAATGGCCTTGAGGCTTTCAACAACAATCCGGGATATAAAAAAATCCTGCCCCAGCAAAGTCGTCGAAGAGTAATCGCCCTGTGGAATTAGAAACTTGAGATCATCGTCATTACCAGGGTAAGTTCCGCGCCCCTCTTCCATCATAATAAAATTCAGAATCGCACCCTCTCCAAAGTTTTCAGCGCTGGCACGCCCCGCCCCTGGCTCCATGTGAGTTTTGATGTCAAAGTATTTCACCTCGAGAAACTGACCAGTCTGAGGCTGTATTTCATTCAGCACAAAAGTGGTAATGGCGGGATCCATCGATTTTATTTTATTCAACATAAATGCCCCACCTTTGATCCGCTGATTTTGGGTGGGTCCAAAGTAAAGCATCGGACCACTACCTTGTTTGAGGTCCAGTATCACTTTCCCGCCTTCGTCGATTTCACCTTGGGCGAGCGTAAGATTAATGTCCATCGTATAAGGAATAGACTGTAAAGCGTCATACTCCGCTACCTTATTTACCGCAGCACCGCGCCCCCCTTCGTTTACGATGGTGAATTGCGATCCGCCCAGAATTCTCAGGGTCAATAATGCCTTGGACTGGGTGATAGGCGAGTTGACGAATGACAAGCGAGGTGAATCCATCAGATAATCATAAACATACTCAATTTCACCCTCGGTGGTAGGCACCTCGCCTTCAAGCCGAAGGAAAACATTATCAGCTTGGGTAAAGCGCTCGATATACTGTTGAGCCAAAACCTTATTGGCTTTGAGTCTGTCGTAGGCCACAATCGCATCCCAGCCAAAATTGGCTGGCCCCTGACGCATATGAGCGACTAGTTGATCAATTGTGTATCTCATGGCATTGTCCTTTGGGTAAATTCCGATATCGACGCCTTATTATTCAACAAGGGTGATGCCGGTATTGCTGAGAAAATAATTGGTTGTTGCACCACCATCAAAACTCACATGGGCTTTTAACGTCAGGGGTGTATTCAATTTCAGATTTGTCAAAAAAACATGCGACACTTTGCTGGATATTCTTTGTACGCTCACTTCTTCAGGCGAAACCTGCACCGCATCACGTATTACTGTACGGGCTGGGCCGCCTGCCTTGTTGACGCCTGTGACTTCCATGCTCAACAGTTGCCCCGCCGCCATGAATGTCCATTTTTCAAGGCGCAGTTCCTCTCCGCTCAGGGGCACCTGTTTCAGTGAGACCGTGTTTCCGCCCCGTGCCAACCGGGTCATCGGGTACTGGCTCTGAGGCAAAGGCACGATTCGCAAAAAAAACGGCCGAGAATCATGGGATTCTGCATTGAAGGGTGTGAACCGGTAGAACACATTGAATCGCTTGTCCTCCCCACCCATATTGGCGGCCACCGCAGTTGCAGGGATCAGAAAGCGCCTTGGATCCTGGCTGCTGACGGGTGACGCTGCGACGTGCTGACCGCCAGCTGGATGGCCCTCCCAATGCACTTCAAGCTTATCGCCAGCCTCAAGCGCCACCGACTCAGGCACGTTGACATAGACCGCTGATGCTGCCGCGGTGGCGAGCAAGTCTCCTTTGTATTCACCCGCGTCACCCACAATGTCGGCACGCTCGACGTTCGGAGGTGGCAAATCAAGCGTTTCATGAACATTCAGGACTAACGCTTCGCTGGTCTTGGCTGCACCGGGGCGGGCGTACTGATAAATAACGCTGACCCGAGCGCCCTGATTGGCCAACAGCCACCCGGGGCCGATAGCAAACTCTATGATCCCGGCTTGCATATGGGATGAGTCAATGCGCTGGGACATCACCACCGTCCCCTCATCTGGCGCGCCATCAGCGTAGAGCACTACATCGTCATCCAGCTGCATGCCGGGATAAGCGTCTATTTGCAACACTACAGCAGTTGGATAGATCGGCTGGGATGAGTCATGCCCCTCAACAGCCGGCGCGACCAGACGTGGCGACACCGGCGGGCTGATCTGCAGGGTTTGCAGCGGGGAAACTCCGGCCTGGGCACGATTGGCCGTCGTTAGCTCAAAGCTCACCTCGGCATAGTTTCCCGGTATTTCCCATACCTGGTAAGCATCGATATATATAAGTATGGGACGTTGTATATCCGTGCCATCTAAGACAATCGTTTGGGTCCACTCGGGCTCAGGTGTAGCGTTCCAATAGCCTTGCCAATGTAGCGTTAGCGAATCACCTGCATGCATCCCGGTAAACACGGGCACAACTGCCAGTGCACCTTCCTGCGTTACATCGTCAGCATTCAATGCCAGATCATGCGACGCTTTGAGCTGAACGACCGGCCAGCCGAGCTGCGCTTGAACAGCAGCTTTGGTGTTTTTTGGAACAACGGCCTTTGTCATACTGGCGATTCCTTGCCCACGAATGTTTGCCCAGTAAAAATTGCAACTGGCTCAGTTCTACACCTGAAAAAAACAGCCGTATACCTAGCAAAACTACTAGGTTGTCAAAGATAAACATCAGGTCTAGCCTCACCAAGGAGTCATAAGCGCCGGCAACAACAGACCCAGCGATTTGTTATAGCGTTGTAGCCTTTCTAACCAGCTGCCAGATCCAGGCAGGAGTAACCCATTCAAACCTCACGGAAATAAATTCATAAGCACGTTATAGCAATTACAACTAACACCCAGACTTAAGGAAACCTGAAAATGAGCAAACACCGCCTCCCACCGCCAGATTCTGCAAACCCAGGCCCTACCGCAACGGGCACTATCCTTATCCGGGACAAGGATCAACACCCCTGCCACTTATCTGCCCCACCTCCTGGCAGTGGAGGTGTAATAGTTTTTTCATTCACGCACTCTGAGTCGCCTTGCAACAACGACACGGCACGCACCGTGCAGTTTGCCGAGTTCCCCAGCGCTACAACTGTTTACTTTTACGACACAGGCGAAGCCTTGGAGACTGATGATCAAAACTTTTGGTTTGAGGTCAAAACCACCCGCAAGCGAACCTCGACCATAATTCTAAACTTGGAGAATTTTAACAGTTATCAACCGGGGGATATTATTGAGCCGGGACTCCGGTTGATCCGTAAGTACAGGAAAAACAATAACGCACCGATACGTGACGCACTATCAAGCGTTTGTATTCATTCCGCCACCGCGCCACCGACTGTTGATGGAACCGACAGAGTAGACAGTTTATCAACCAACGGAATTAACAAGAGTGAACGGAAATGACCACTTCCAGTGCCGTGCATTCCAATGCATTCAACTTCATGGGCTTCTTGCAGCATTGCGTAGACCCGCGCACCGGGCAATACACGGTGACGGTGGACTTGCCTGAACTCAAGAACAATCAGTTATGCGGGCCAGCGGTGCCTTTGCAGTTGCAGTTCAACCCGCTCAACCTAGAGGATTCCGGCTTTGGTGTGGGCTGGAACCTCAGCCTGTCGCAGTACACCCCTGTTGGCAGCATGTTGGCGCTGAGCACCGGTGAAAACTTCAAGATCACCGGCAGCGGTGCGCAGCCGGCCATCAAGGAGAAAAAACTCGACAGTTTTCACTTCTATGATGAGGGCAACAATACGTACCGGGTTGTGCATAAATCCGGGTTGGTGGAAACCCTGGTCACCGGCGGCAGTGGCGATAAGCGGGTGGCGTTGCCCCGTGAGATACGCGCACCATCCGGGCATGCAGTCAGCCTGACCTACAAGCCCTTCATGGGCGGTCAACTGTTGGAGACGGTCCGCGATGCGTTCACCACCCTGCTACGCATCGAACGCGACCCCAACAACCAGTTCGTCAGGCTGCATCTGCACCCTGACAGCGGTCCGGGCGGAACACCGCTGGTCAGCTTCGAGATGCGCCTCAACGGCCGTGCCGAAGTCACTTCGATTATTTTGCCCACCGCTGAAAACGCTTCCTGGCGCTTCACCTACGAGCAGATCCGCGGCCATACCTGCCTGGTTAAAGTCCAGACCCCGGTGGGCGGTGAGGAACTCATCGAGTACAGGGACGGTGGCCATCCGTACCCCAACCCTAGCGCGCCGCTGCAACACCTGCCCCGTGCCACCCGACACACCACTGTGCCTGGCTTCGGGCAGCCAGACATCGTCGTCGACTACACCTACACTACGCACAACTTCCTCGGTAACGGTGCTTCGATCAACTGGCTCAATGATGGCCTGGATAACCTGTACCGGGTGCAGACCAGTTATGAGTATGGCTCGGTGGCGAAGCTCAAAGACGGCGATACCACGGTGCGCAGCGTCACCCGCACCTACAACCGCTTCCATCTTCAGATAGAGGAAGTCATCGATCAACAGGGTTGCATCAAGCGCGTCAGCACTGAATATCATGCTGAAGATGTCAGCTTCGACCAGCAACCGCCGCAGTTCCAGCTGCCGAAAACCGTCACCACCCGCTGGTCGCAGGGCAACGAGACCCGCACCGAGGTGGAAAGCACAGCCTTTGACGAGTACGGCAACCTGACAGAACAGGTGCAGGCCAGTGGCATCAGGGAAACTTTCAGTTATTACCCCAAAGAAGGTGACGACGGCTGCCCGGCGGACCCGGAAGGTTTTGTGCGCAACCTGCACGTTAAAACGATATACCCGGCAGCCACCGACGAGGCCAAAGCCAGCGCCGAGATATTGCGCACCGTCAACACCTATCAGGCCTTGCCGGCTCTGGACTCCGCAACTGGAGCCAACAACTGGTTGGTAGTGACGGAAGAAACCCTGACTCACAGCGGCGACAACCACCTCACGCCCCTGCAACACCTCCAGCGCAGCTACAACAACGAACCGGACGCTCCAACGCTCCATGGTCGACCAAAAAGCCAGAGCGAGACCTTCAACGGGAAAACCACTACCACCGAGTTCGCCTACAGCACGCCACTGAGCCGGCTGGCTGGGGAAAGCGTGGATCAGACCGTGGAAACCCTGACGGGATTCGATGGCACCAAGAAAGTCGTCACCTTTGAGCAGTCGTTGTTCACTGGCAAACCGCTTGTGGTGCCGGACGTCACTGGCGTTGTCGTCAAGTCCACTTACGACGCGCTGAACAGGGTCACCAGGGAGACCGTGGCACCCGACGACCCGGATTTCGCCGCGTCCCGCGAGTACAGCTACACCCTGACTTCAGGTACCGGGCAACAGGCCAGTCAAGTGGTCACTGACGTCAAGGGCATCAAGACCCGCACTCTGCTTGATGGCTTGAATCGGCCGATCGAAATAGGCTGCTGGATGCCGGGACAGCCCGACGGCGAATACCGCAAAACCTGGTCGGCGCTCTACGATTCACAAGCCAACATGGTCGCGGAAACAGAGTATGACTGGCTGGACAGGCCCGAAGAGGGGCCGCAAGACCGTGCCCTGACCAGCAGTTACGGCTATGACGATTGGGGCTTGCGATGCCGAGTGACCGGGCCGGACCAGGTCACCACCGTCACCGAACGTACACCCTTTGGCAACCGAGGACTCAGGGAGACCGTCTGGCAGGAAACTGCAGATGACCCACCGGTCAAAAGCGGCCTGAGCATCACCGAGTTCAACAGTTTCAACAAACCCGACTCCGTCACCCGCAAGGATGACAAAGGCGTAACCGTGGGTTCGTTACTGTATGCCTACGATGGCAAGGGCAACTGCATCGAGCAAAAGCATCAGCTCAGCGGCAATGTGGCTCACATTACCGGGTACGCATTTGATGCCTTTGATCGAATGACCAGCACCACCCTGCCCGATGGCTGCCAGATCACTCGAAGCTTTGCCGAGCACAGCAGCAGCGAATTGCCGATCAGCATTGAGGTCAAGACAGCCGATGAGGCTAAAGCCGCCATCACGGTCGGCGTGCAACAGTTTGATGGGCTGGAGCGCTTGACCGAACTGCGCGTCGGACCTCGGGTCGAGCAGTACAAATACACCGGGGATCATGTTCAACCCAGCCAGCGTATCTCGCCCAGCAAGCAGGTGTTTGATTACAGCTACACGTTGGCGCTGACCACCCAGCCGCGCTCAATCCAGATCAACGGCAATACCGCCGAAAAAGTCGCCTTTGGCTACGACAGCCAGACAGCACTGATCACCGGCGCAGGTAAAAACCCGGAAGACCCCGAAAATGTCTATACCTATGACCTTTTCGGCCATCTGCAATCCGAAAGCCGCTCGGGCAGCACGGGTAAAGCCCGGCAGACCGATTACCTCAACTCGCGCCAAGGGCGTCAGCTGAGCAGCAAGGTCGTGGACGGATTTGAAACCCTCTACGATTACGACGACTGTGGCCGGGTGGCAACTGTGAAACAGGGTGGCCTAAAGGCCGAATTCGATTACAACGACTTCGGTCAACTGCACAAAAGCACCACTACACATGTCAGCAGCAATAAGACACTGGTGACCGATTTCGAGTACGACTCCCTGAGCAGGGAGGTCAAACGCACCCAGACCCTCAGCGGCCAGCCGGTGCGGGTCCTGAACCAGGTCTGGTTTGACGATGATCATCTACAGAGCCGAGAACAGCTGATCGGCGGGCAAAGCGCCTATAAGGAAGCCTTCGTTTATGACTCCCGTGGTCGCCTGCAACGTTATAGCTGCACTGGCGACCATCCGCCCCTGGACGCCTATGGCAACGGGATCAGCTCACAAACCTTCACCTTCGATGCGCTGGACAATATTGAGCAGTGCCGCACCATCTTTGCTGACCGTACCCGCGACACGGCCAGCTTCACCTATGCGCCGGATGACTCTTGCCAACTGCTGGAGGTGACGCATGACCATGCCAGCTACCCGGCGAAGACCGAGTTCCGGTATGACGATGACGGCCATATGCTCAACGACGAACAGGGTCGGCAGCTGAGCTACAACAAACAGGGTCGGCTGCTGGCAGTCAAGGATGCGGACAGCCAGCCGATCATTTCCTATCGCTACGACAGCCACGATGATCTGATCGCCGTGCACACGCCTTCTGGCGTGGAAACCCAGCGCTTTTACCAGGGCTATAGCCTGAGCCATACCGTGCAAGGCAACACCCTGATCCAGTGCCTCTACGATCAGGACAACCCCATCGGCCAGCAGCAAAACGGCGACGACAATAAGACCCTGCTGTTCCTCACCGACGCCAGCAACAGCGTGCTCGGCGAGTATCAGCCAGACGGCCAACTGCGTACGCAAACCTACAGCGCCTACGGCGAACAGGCCGATGATGACTTGTTGAGCCTGTTGGCGTTCAACGGCGAAATGCGCGAGGAAGTCGGCGGCTGGTACCTGCTGGGCCGGGGTTACCGGGCCTATAACCCGAGCCTGATGCGCTTCCACAGCCCGGACTCCCTCAGCCCGTTCGGTGAGGGCGGGATCAATCCCTACATGTATTGCATGGGCAACCCCATCAGCTTCCGTGACCCGACCGGGCACAGAGGCGCAGTCGAAGAACTGGGTCGGCCGGGGGGGGATCCGGGTTATGTGGATCCGCCGGAAGAACCGGAAAAGCCGGGTGGAGGGGTGATGGCTTGGCTCGGGGTCATCGTTGCAGGGGTGGTACTGGTGGCATCAGCCGTCGCGCTTACCGTTGCGACCGGGGGAGTCGGTGCCGTCCTTGCCGCTGCGGCCACATCAACGGCCATGAAAGTCGCCCTTGCAGGCATCGCGATACAAGCTATCGGAATTGGCATGCAAGCAGCTGGAGTCCTCGTAAATAGTATGGAGCTACAGGCCGCAGGGGGGACGGTTGGGGGGATCGGCATGTTCATGACTTTAGGCGGCATATCGGCGGGCTCAGCGTACAAAGAAGCTCAAAAAGTTGGAAGTTCTGTTGCCAGTAGCATAGCTGGCAGTGCCCGAAATTCGATTTCGTCGCAGGGAAGCGGCAGTGGTAGCGGCGCTTCAATAAGTGGGCCGGGGGCAACGCCACGCGGGTCTGCGGATGGGGCGAGTATTAGGCGTGTGTCCAATCAATCAAATCAAACTGCAGCTAATACCCCGTCGTCTTCCGGGGGTTCCCCCGGAATTGGCAATAATGCAAACAGGGGCAGATGGACTAGGCTGAATAGTTTTCTGTCGAAAGTCGGCTTCGGAGGCAGATGGACGCTGCGCTGGCCAAAAGCAAACCTTGATCCAGCTGTTGTTAATCAATTAGATCGAAGCGACATACCAAAGCCACCTACTCCAGCATCTATTTAATATAGATTTGCTTCACTGGCTGAGAGGATGACGTCAACCCTAGGCCCAAACCCCGCAGGCGGCTACAATCGCCGCCCGCGCCGTTGATCAGAGCCTGGCATGTCAACCTGCTCCATCGTTCCCCTGCCCTATTGCCCCAATCCTGCCGAATACTTCAGCAGTATCCGTCACGCCCCCGGTGCCGTGTTGCTGGACAGCGGCCGGCCTGCTGCCGAGCGTGGCCGGTTCGATGTGCTCAGCGCCTGGCCATTGGAGCAATTACTGCCTGAACCTCAGGAATCCGGTGCCGCGTTTCTGACCCGCTGCCGCGCCAGCCTGGCTCGCCTGGGCGAAGCGCAACTACCCGCTGGCTGCGAGTTGCCATTTGCCGGCGGGCTGCTGGGCTATCTGGGGTATGACTTTGGTCGTCGTCTGGAGCCGCTGCCCACGGGGGCTATCGATGATCTGCAGCTACCCGATGCTCGTCTGGGGCTGTATGGCTGGGCGGTGATTAGCGATCATCTGCTGTGCACCACACAGTTGATGTGCCATCCCTCGGTGGATGGGGTTGAGCGGCAGCGTTTGTTGGATTTATTCACCGCTGAAGCTGCCACCGAGCAGCCCGTGTTTCGACTGACATCTCCATTCAAGGCCGACCTCGCCCCCGAGGATTACCGCGCAGCCTTCGCCCGCATACAGGCCTATATTCGGGCTGGCGACTGCTATCAGGTGAACTTCGCCCAGCGGTTTCAGGCGGGTTTTCAGGGCGATCCATGGGCGGCTTACTGCGCACTGCGGGAGGCCTGCCCTACTCCGTTTTCCGGGTTTATGACCTTGCCCGATGGTGACGCGATCCTGAGCCTGTCGCCGGAGCGCTTCGTCAAGGTCAGTCAGCGCCAGGTGGAAACCCGACCCATCAAAGGCACCCGGCCTCGTGGACGCGATGCTGCTGAAGACGCAGCCTTCGCTGCAGAGCTACTGGCAAGCCCCAAGGACCGCGCCGAGAACCTGATGATCGTCGACTTGTTACGCAATGATCTGGGCCGTAGCTGCCGGATCGGCTCGGTGAAAGTCCCCGAGCTGTTCAGCCTGGAAAGCTACCCCAACGTGCACCATCTGGTGAGCAGCGTGACCGGCGACCTAGCCGACGCCCACGACGCCCTGGACCTGATCGCTGGCAGCTTCCCGGGTGGTTCGATCTCCGGCGCTCCGAAAATCCGCGCCATGCAAATCATCGACGAACTCGAACCCACCCGCCGCGCCCTGTACTGCGGGTCGCTGCTGTACCTGGACGTTCGAGGTGAAATGGACAGCTCCATCGCCATCCGCAGTTTGCTGATCAAGGACGGCACCGTTTCCTGCTGGGGTGGCGGCGGGATCGTGGCGGATTCGGAGTGCGAGGCGGAGTACCAGGAGACGTTTACCAAGGTGAGGGTGTTGCTCAATACCCTGGAGCAAATCTGAAGTTTCACTTGTAGGCGCTGCCGCAGGCTGCGAAAGCGGTCTGTCTGATACACCACAATTCGCAGCCTGCGGCAGCTCCTACAAGGTGCGATCCCCGGAACCCAGCCAATTCCCTGAAAGATTTTGTTAACATCCGCCTCATTACGAGCGCCAAAGCGCCGACTTTAGGAAACCGCCTGATGAGCACACCTTTCGACGTCGTCGAACTTGCCGCGACCTACGCCAGCAAGTCGGCACAAGACATTCTAAAACTGGCCTTCGAGCATTTCGGTGATGAGCTGTGGATTTCCTTCAGCGGCGCCGAAGATGTGGTGCTGGTGGACATGGCCTGGAAACTGAACAAGAACGTCAAAGTGTTCAGCCTCGACACCGGCCGCCTGCACCCGGAGACCTATCGCTTTATCGAGCAGGTGCGCGAGCACTACAAGATCGATATCGAAATCATGAGCCCGGATCAGCAAAAGCTCGAACCTTTCGTCAAGGAAAAGGGCTTGTTCAGCTTTTACCGGGATGGCCATGGCGAATGCTGCGGCGTGCGCAAGATCGAGCCACTGCGCCGCAAGCTGTCAGGTGTGAAAGCCTGGGCCACTGGCCAGCGACGCGACCAGAGCCCGGGCACCCGCAGCCACGTAGCCGCGCTGGAAATCGATACTGCGTTTTCCACCCCCGAGCGCACCCTGTACAAATTCAACCCGCTGGCGCAAATGACCAGCGAAGAAATCTGGGGCTACATTCGCATGCTGGAACTGCCCTACAACAGCCTGCATGAGCGCGGCTTCATCAGCATCGGCTGCGAACCCTGCACCCGCCCGGTACTCCCAAACCAGCACGAACGCGAAGGCCGCTGGTGGTGGGAAGAAGCCACCCAGAAGGAATGCGGACTGCACTCGGGGAATCTGATCGCGAAGGTGTAAACATATCGCCCCCTGTAGGAGTGAGCTTGCTCGCGATTAGCGATATGTCTGGCAATAAATTATTGGCTGACACTACGCTATCGCGAGCAAGCACACTCCTACAGATGATCACCGAACCCGTGGGGGCCAATCAAACCCCACCAAGGCTAGTGCATCAATGCACCGGCAGTTCAACCCCGTCGAACAACTCTTCCAGCTCTTGCTTGTTGTGGCACTGGATCGCCTTGGCCATGACTTCACGGGTGAGGTGCGGAGCGAATTTCTCGATGAAGTCGCACATGAACCCGCGCAGAAAGGTGCCACGACGGAAGCCGATCTTGGTGATGCTGGCTTCGAACAGATCACTGGCATCGAGCATGACCAGATCGCTGTCGAGCTTGGGATCCACCGCCATTTTCGCCACGATGCCAACACCCAGGCCCAGACGCACGTAAGTCTTGATCACGTCGGCGTCGGCGGCGGTAAAAACCACTTTGGGCTCCAGCCCGCGATGACTGAAGGCTTCGTCCAGCTTGGAACGACCGGTGAAACCGAACACGTAAGTCACGATCGGGTATTCGGCCAGTAGCTCCAGCGTCAGCTTGGGCGCTTTGGTCAGCGGGTGACCATGGGGCACCACCACGCAGCGATTCCAGCGGTAGCACGGCATCATGATCAGGTCGCTGAACGACTCCAGCGCTTCGGTGGCGATAGCAAAATCCACGGTGCCATCGGCAGCCATTTCTGCAATCTGCATCGGCGATCCCTGATGCATGTGCAACGACACATCCGGATATTGCTTGATGAAATTACTGATCACCGGCGGCAAGGCATAGCGAGCCTGAGTGTGGGTAGTGGCAATCGACAGGGTGCCTTTTTTCTCGTTGGAGAATTCCTGGGCAATCTGTTTGATGCTTTCGACCTTGCGCAGGATTTCCCCGGCGGTGGTAATGATCCGCTCGCCTGCTGGCGTTACACGGGTCAGGTGCTTGCCACTACGGGCGAAAACCTCCACCCCCAATTCGTCTTCGAGCAAACGGATCTGTTTGCTGATGCCTGGCTGAGAGGTGTAAAGGCTCTGAGCCGTCGCGGAAACGTTGAGGTCGTGGTGCGCCACTTCCCAGATGTAGCGCAGTTGTTGAAGCTTCATATGTATCCCTCAAAGCAGAAAGACGCCAAGGGCATCAGCGACGGTATATAACTGGATTAATGGTTCGGACGACAAATCTAGAACTTTTTATCATCTTTAAACAATAAAGGCACGCCCGATTTCAATCCAGTGATCCGCTGGTTCGGCGCCCGCTGCGGCTGTAACCCGGCACCATGTACACCGGAACCTGTGCCAATTGCAGTACCCGCGCCGCCGTGCGACCAATCGGCGTAGTGCTTTCGGCGTCACGGCTATGGCTGCCAACAATTAACAAGTCCACTTCCAGTTCTTCGGCCTGTTCCAGAATGACGTTGCAGGGATCGCCCTGCACCACACGCACGGTACGAATCAGTGCCAGATCCTGATGACCATCACCCAGTTCCTCACGGAAACCTTCAAGGACTTTCTGCTCGATACCTTCAATGAGCGAATTCAACCCCCGACTGCGCAGATCCTTCAACGCGTCCTCACCCAGATAACTTTGCAATACCGATTCGGCAAACAACCCCATTGGCTCCACCACATGCACCACGTACAGCTCTGCCTTGAAAGTTCGAGCCAGTGCCAGCGCATGTTGCATTACATAAGGCGCGTACAGACCAAGGTCTGTGGCATAGAGCATCGAACGAATCATAAGCAACCTCCCGGACTGCCAGAATGGCGGAGATGGATTGAGCTTAGCAGCGCGGTAACGACTGCGACGGCAATTACCACTTCGCCCGCCAAGGTGGACAACAATCAGGGTTTCAATTCATTACTGATGCCGTGGGGTACGTGCCCGGTGGCGACCACGTCCCGGGCTTTTTCGCAGTGCCCCGGCTGATCATCGAAGAACACATCGGCGGCAAAAGCTTCAAGAAAGGCTGATTTTTCAAGGCCTCCCAAAAACAGTGATTCATCCAGGCGAATGTCCCATTCACGCAATGTGCGGATAACTCGCTCATGGGCGGGTGCCGAGCGCGCCGTGACCAGCGCGGTGCGGATCGGGCAGGTCTCCTCGAGGAACTCACGCTGTAACAAATTGAGCGCCGCCAGGAAGGGCTTGAACGGTCCGCCACGCAATGGCTCGCGCGCCGACTCGCGCTCGCTGGCCTGGAAAGCCTCCAGGCCACCGGATTGATAAACCCGTTCTGACTCATCAGAAAACAACACTGCGTCACCGTCGAAGGCTATGCGCAATTCAGCACTGGCGGCCCGACGTGCACCACCGGAGAGAATCGTCGCTGCCGCGAAACCGGCGTCCAGAGCACTGCGCACGTCTTCGGCATGTGTAGAAAGAAACAGATGGCAGCCGAATGCAGCCAGATACGGATAAGGACTGCGACCGCCGACGAACGCCGCACGAGTGATGTCCAGCCCGTAGTGCTGAATCGAATTGAACACCCGCAACCCGGTGTCAGCACTGTTGCGCGAGACCAGTATCACCTCGACCCGCGCTTTGCTCAGACTGGCATTCAGGCTGAGGAGCTTTTCCACCAGCAGATAGGCATCTCCCGGTTCGAGAATCTCGTCCTCATGATCAATCTGATACTTGCGATACGCCTCGACACCATCGGCGGTGTAGACCGCATGGCTCTCGCGCAGATCGAACAAGGCGCGAGAGGAGATTGCCAGTACCAGTTTGTTGCTGTGTGCCGTGGCCATTCGATCTTGTGCCCTGATGTTCAGTGATTGCTGTCATCCAGGAATGTCAGCGCCTGATGCAGCATACGCACCCGCACCATATCGCAGCCAGCCTGCAACGCAGCGGCCAGCGGCTCGGCGTAGATGGCCTGCAGCTCAAGCGGCCGCTGTTCCTGATAATCGAGATACATGCTCGGGCGGTAATCCGGCATGGTTTCGGTCATGGCGAACAGCGACTGGGCATAGCCGGCGGGCAACTCGTGACCACAGGCCTGGGCGCCCTGCACCACTTCCTCCATCAGCGCCTGGATCAGTGCGCGGGTTTGCGGATCACTCATCAGCGGCGAGGTGGTGGCACGCAACAAGGTCGACAGGCCGTTGTAGGGAATATTCCAGACCAGCTTCTGCCAGCGCGCCTGGGCCAGATTGGCCATGGCTTCGGACTCCAGCCCCGCCTCATGAAACAGCCCGGCCCCCTGCTCGACAATCGACTGGCGGGCTTCATCCGTGCGAGCAGGACCGCTGTGATAGCCCAGGTTGACCCGGCCGAAGGCCTGATGCACCACCTTGCCCGGTCCTGAGCGGTACACCGAAATGAAACACAGCCCACCCAGCAGATGCAGGGAATCGGGTAGCGCTTCACGCAGGTTGTCTTCCACTGCCAGACCGTTCTGCAACACCAGCACCTTGGCATCCGGCGCAGCCGCTTGAATGATCGCCGGAGCCAGCCCGACATTACCGGTGGACTTGGCCCCCACCAGCAGCCAGTCGCAAGGCGGCATATCGGCCGCTGAGCTGTAGGCCTGAACCGGATTGAGCAACAAGTCGCCATAGACGGCACTCTCGATCTGCAAGCCGTCCTGCCTCACGGCTTCGAACTCACTGCGCAGCAGAAAATGCACGTCGAACCCGGCCCGGGCCAGCATCACGCCATAGAAGCCGCCAATCGCGCCGGTGCCAATAATGCCGATCCTCGGCCGTTTCAGCTCTGTACTCATATATGTCCTTCCTAACGGTCTTTGTTTCGAAAGTTTCTAGGGCAACTCATCAGCCTCGCCGGATAACGCGGCTGCCAGCGACTGACGGAAATCGCTGGCCGTCAGTGGTGCACGCAAAGTGCCGAAAAACTGCCCGTCACGCACCACGAACATCGCGGGCAGGTGGAAAACCTCGTAGCGCGCCACCGCACCGCCGTTTTCTTCGGCATCAATCCAGCAGATCCGCGCGAGTCCCAGGTCCATCTCGGGAAGCTTTTGCCGTGCGTAACGACAACTGGCGCAACCGGCCCCCGTAAAAACCAGGAGCGATGTTCCGGGCAGCTCTAATAGCTGATGGTCGATATCGAAGTCGCTCAGCTCAAGTTCGATCAAGTCCAGGCTCCCATCAAACGTGAAATAACTACTCGAATTGGAATACTTTTCTGTAGGAGCTCACCAGTACCGCGAGGCAGCGATAGCGGCCTGCCTGACACACCGCCATCGCGGCCTCGCGTTGCTCATGCGCTCCTACAGGGAATCATTCAAATCGGCCAGACTCGCACATAGCCTGCCGCTGGGCCAGTAATCGGCGTCCGCGCCAGATAAACCGGCGTTTGCCCATTGTCGAAGGACGCCTTAACGCGCTAAGGTTCGGTCCCCCGTTTCGCTCAATCTTTGCCTGGCTTCGCCCCACGGGGTTCGTTGGCGGCCGGCATACGTGACTGATGAGTAGCACGATGGCTGATTTACCGATTGACGACCTGAACGTTTCCTCAAACGAGACCCTGATCACGCCGGATCAGCTCAAGCGCGAAATCCCGCTCACCGACGCCGCACTGCACACAGTCAGCCAGGGTCGTGAAGTGGTGCGCAATATCCTCGACGGCAAGGATCATCGCCTGTTCGTGGTGATCGGGCCCTGCTCGATCCACGACATCAAGGCGGCTCACGAATACGCCGAACGCCTCAAGACCCTCGCGGCCGAAGTATCCGACACGCTGTATCTGGTGATGCGTGTCTATTTCGAGAAGCCGCGAACCACCGTGGGCTGGAAAGGCCTGATCAACGACCCGTACCTGGACGACTCCTTCAAGATCGAAGACGGCTTGCACATCGGCCGCCAGTTGCTGCTGGACCTGGCTGAAATGGGCCTGCCGACTGCGACCGAAGCCCTTGACCCGATCTCGCCTCAATACCTGCAGGACCTGATCAGTTGGTCGGCCATTGGTGCACGCACCACCGAATCCCAGACCCACCGCGAGATGGCTTCCGGCCTGTCTTCGGCAGTGGGCTTCAAGAATGGCACCGACGGCGGCCTGACGGTTGCGATCAACGCCCTGCAATCGGTTTCCAGCCCCCATCGTTTCCTGGGCATCAACCAGGAAGGCGGCGTCTCCATCGTCACCACCAAGGGCAACGCGTACGGTCACGTGGTACTGCGCGGTGGCAACGGCAAACCCAACTATGACTCGGTCAGCGTCGCGCTCTGCGAACAGGCCCTGGCCAAGGCCAAGATCAAGCCGAACATCATGGTCGATTGCAGCCACGCCAACTCCAACAAAGATCCAGCCTTGCAGCCGCTGGTGATGGAAAACGTCGCCAACCAGATCCTGGAAGGCAACCAGTCAATCATCGGCCTCATGGTAGAGAGTCATTTGAATTGGGGCTGTCAGGCAATTCCCAAGGATCTGTCGGACCTGCAATACGGCGTATCGGTGACCGATGCCTGCATCGACTGGGAAAGTACCGAAAAAACCTTGCGCAGCATGCACGCCAAGCTCAAGGACGTTCTGCCGAACCGTCAGCGCGGCTGATCGACAGCGCACACGAAAACGCCGGGCATATGCTCGGCGTTTTTGGTTGTGGCTCGGGTTACAGCAAGATCAGATCTTCGCGGCCTGGCGCTGATTGCGCTCCATGTACCGCTCGACATAAGAACATGAAGGAATAACCGTGTAACCGATACTATCGGCGTAATCAAGCGCCTGCTCGGTCAATGCAGCCGCAATGCCTCTGCCACGCAGGGCATTGGGGACGAAGGTTCGATAGATATCCAACGTCTGCTTACCCAGATCCATGTAGGTCAGGTAAGCCCGGTGACCGTCGATGTTAATTTCAAACTGGTGACCGGTCTGATCATGGTGGATGGACAACGCCTCGCTCATCACTACTCCTCGCGGGTCTTGGAATTTGACCCCTACCTTACCGATGTTTTTCCGGCGAAGGAACATCTACGCCACCCCGTGCCTGTTTTTGGACACCGAGAAGAGCTTTGCTGATCCCAACAAAAGAGCACCTGCAAATAGTAGGCATCATTTGGGAATATGCTCAAGCGTGTCGACCGCAAAAAGCCACGACCGAACATCTGATTACACAGACAGTTGAACCGAACATTGCCAAATCATGTCGATTGAGACGCCCTAGTGAGTTGAAAGTCACGCGGGCGTGGGCTAAACATGAATAGGTTTGATGTTTAGCCACGCAGACATGAATCCGCGATGCCCTGGAGGGAGGTGGATCGGGCCTCGGGCCTGAGCAGGCGGCAGTTACGGACCCTTGGATATTTTTCATCCAAATGACATCAAAAGTAACGCGCAACACTTTCAAAGCCGGGAAAATTAGCGGGTTCTTGCGCTTCGTCAGTTTACTTACTACAAACAATGGGTACTATGTACGCCGGTCATTTTCTCATTTTCGAGAGATGACTAATTTGATTAAAGTCCTTGAAGGGGAACACGATGAACAACGTTCTGAAATTCTCTGCTCTGGCTCTGGCAGCAGTTCTGGCCACCGGTTGCAGCAGCGTATCCAAAGAAACCGAAGCTCGTCTGACAGCTACCGAAGACGCAGCAGCTCGTTCGCAAGCTCGCGCTGATGAAGCCTATCGCAAGGCTGACGAAGCTCTGGCTGCTGCTCAAAAAGCTCAGCAAACTGCTGACGAAGCCAACGAGCGCGCTCTGCGTATGTTGGACAAGGCTAGCCGCAAGTAATAATCCTTCGGGGTTATTGATTGTCGCTGCAAAAAAAGCCGACCTGGTTTCCGGGTCGGCTTTTTTATTGGGGCCGGGCTAGGTAATCACTGTAGGAGCCAAGCTTGCTCGCATAAGGTTGGATGCGTTGTTGGGTACATATCCATTGACTCGGTAACGGCCACTTACGGTTGCGCTTTTACAGCGCCTCACTTTTGAAAAGCCGGAATGCCGGCCCAGTCAAAAGTAAGCAAAACGCTCTTGCCCCACCACTCGGTCCCTCGCCTAGGCTCGGGATGCCCGTAATCCGACATTGATGCGTGGGGCCGCCGCGAAGGGCCATCCCTGGCCCAGCGCGGCTAAACCGGCATCCTTGCCGGTTTGCCCCACGCCTCAATATCGAATTCCTGCCAGCGTGGTTTGACGGGGCGCCTAAGATCAAAATCAAAAGCGCGGCGGCCTGAAAGCCGACCTGTTGTGTGAACTTACCCCACTGTCATCGGGTGTGTCGGTTCGGTGATCAACCCACGACAAACACAAGACCCTGTAGGAGCGCACGAGCACCACAGAAAGGCCAATATCCCGAAAAAAGCTGCACTCCCATGTGGGACCGGCTTTAGCCGGGAAGAGGCCAGCACACCCACTGCATCTGTATCGACCGCAATGCCGCCTTCCCGGCTAAAGCCGGTCCCACAGGTAAGCGTCGGCCAAAGTATTACACCGCATCCGTGGGAGCGAATTCATTCGCGAAGGCAATGGCACAAACAACTAATAAGGCGGGGCATACACGAAGGAAAGCAGGTCGGCTGTCAGGCCGCCTCGCGCGCTTTTGATTTTGATCTTGGGCGCCCCGTTAAACCACGCTGGCCGAACGCTGAGCTTGAACCGTGGGCAACCCGGCAGGACGCCGGGTTAGCCGCGCTGGGCCAGGGATGGCCCTTCGCGGCGGCCCATGGTTCAAGGTCTGCGGTCGGGTACACCGAGCCTAAGCGAGGTGCCGAGTGGTGGGGCAAGAGCGTTTTGCTTACTTTTGCGCTTCTCAAAAGTGAGGCGCCGTAAGGGCGCAACCCTAAGTGGCCGTTACCGCAGCCATGGATATATACCCAAAATAACTACAGCGTTGCTTGCGAAGAATTACAACTTTCCCTCACTGAAACGGAATCTGATCCTGCACACCCGCCGTAACCGGGGTACCCGGCACAGCGATTTCCACTGGCATGCCATCTTCAGCAGCAACCACGTCCCGCACCAGATCCCAATTCATGCGCAGGTTGTTGGACAGATCTTCACGCTTGAGCAATGCATTGATCACCGCCGTGTGCTTGTCCACCACCGACGGATTGCCGTTGTCATCCACCGGCGTATGCGCTTCGAGGTAGACCTTGCCACCACTGAGGCCAAATTTGTACGGCTCGCTGATGATACGCACCGTAGTACCCACCGGAGCCATCCCGGCCAGTTCAAGCACATTGTTGTTGTACATACGGAAGCAGCCGTGGCTGGTGCGCATGCCGATGCCAAACTTCTTGTTGGAACCGTGGATCAGGTAACCGGACATACCCAGGCCGAATTTGAACGGCCCCAAAGGATTGTCCGGTCCGGCAGGCACGACGCTCGGCAGTGGATCGCCATCAGCAGCATGCTCGGCACGGATTGAAGCCGGAGGCGTCCAGGTCGGGTTCGGGGTCTTGGCGATCACTTTGGTAACGCCGATTGGCGAGCCCCAGCCTTCGCGGCCCACCCCGAGTGGATAGGTGTGCACCACGTTCTCGCCTTTCGGGTAGTAATACATGCGGTATTCGGCGAGGTTGATCACGATGCCTTCGCGCGGACCAGGCGGCAGCACGAAGCGCGTAGGCAAGACAATCTGCGTACCCGCACCCGGTAACCAGGGATCAACGCCCGGGTTGGCGGCGATCATTTCCAGATAGCCAAGATCGTACTGAGTACCGAGATCGGCGAAGGTGTCTTCGTATCGGGCAGTGATCGTCTGCACCTGGCCGATGATGTCTTCACCCGGCGGCGGCAGAGGGAACTCCAGAGCGGAAACGGAGCCCGCCGCACACAGTGCAGCAAGCGACAAACAGCGGGTAACGGCTGGTATGCGCGACAACATCCGGGAAATCCTTGGGCAATACGGCAAGAAGACGAAAACGAGACAGCCAGTGTACACGCAGCCCCACAGAACCGGGAGTCGCGCGATTGCTACTTGATGGTTCGGCTGCTTGATGAACAGCAGCCATTCAATGAAGCGCAGCTACTCCATGAACCGCAGCTCAGGCCAGATCGGCCGAGTGCCGCGCTTTTGTGCCTCGACAATAGCCCGGCACAGCGAACACAGGCGCTCATCGCGGAACACTTCCCGAGCCACCATCGACCAGCGCGGCTGGGCTGGCAGCAAAGTCCCGCACAAGGTTCGATCAATGGTGCCGCCAAGTTCCAGCTGCCGGGCTACCAGATGCACTTTTACTTCCTGGCACGCGAACAGGTCGAGCTGTTCGTCAGGCTCGATCATTTGATAGGCGTGCAAGGACCAGGCAGGA
>Ga0247735_1000299_pt1 | contig 20761 bp, 20 predicted proteins | sample UWRJL178409R2_FD_180934 | JGI IMG/M metagenome (GOLD analysis project Ga0247735, IMG submission 180934) | Plant litter microbial communities from Arlington Agricultural Research Station in Wisconsin, United States - UWRJ-L178-409R-2 | ecosystem: Environmental > Terrestrial > Plant litter >... | reverse complement strand
CCCGTCCCGCTTCTCCACAATGCTGCGCAGCCGGCTCCTCTGGCCGATCTTCGCGCTTGTCGCGCTGCTGCTGGTCAATGTCGCCAAATCGCCCGGCTTCCTCTCCATCCGGATGCAGGACGGGCACCTCTTCGGCAGCCTCATCGACATCCTGCGCAACGGGGCCCCGATCGTCCTGGTCGCCCTTGGGATGACCCTGGTCATCGCCACCCGCGGCATCGACCTGTCCGTCGGCGCCGTTGTCGCCATCTCGGGCGCGTTCGCGCTGTCAATCATCGGCGACGCCCGCGACCCGAACAGCCTGGGGGTGGTGCTGGCCGCCGTGGCAGCATCCATCATCTTCGCCGTGGTGCTTGGCTCCTGGAACGGACTGCTGGTCTCCGTTTTCGGGATCCAACCCATCATCGCCACCCTCATCCTGATGACCGCCGGTCGCGGAATCGCGATGCTGATCACCGAGGGCCAGATTCTCACGGTCAGCAGTACCCCGTACAAAGTCATCGGCGGCGGTTACTGGTTCGCGCTTCCCGCCTCGATCATCATCGCCGCGGTGCTGTTTATCATCGTGGGGTTGTTGACCCGCAAGACCGCGCTGGGGATGCTGATCGAATCGGTTGGTATCAACCCGGAAGCCAGCCGTCTCGCCGGTGTCAGCTCGCGCACCATCATCTGGACCGTCTACGTGTTCAGCGCCATCTGCGCCGCCATCGCCGGGCTGATGATCAGCTCGAACGTCACGGCCGCCGACGCGAACAGTGCGGGACTGTGGATCGAGATGGATGCGATCCTCGCGGTGGTGCTCGGCGGGACCTCGCTGGCCGGTGGACGGTACTCACTCACCGGCACCCTGATCGGCGCCTTTGTGATCCAGACGCTGACCACCACCGTGTACTCGGTCGGCATCGCACCGGAAATCACCCTGGTCTTCAAAGCCCTTGTGGTGATCGCGGTCTGCCTGCTGCAGGCCCCGCGGATGCACGCGCTGCTGCGCCGCCGAGGGCGCGGCCGCACCACGGCCCCGCCGCCAGCGCCGACCAGCCCAGACCCCAGCGCTTCCGCAGCGTCCCGCACGAAGGTGACCGCCCCATGAGCAACTCGACCCGAACCCGTTCCTCGTCGCCGGTCCCCTCATCATCGCCCGGCGGCGGGCAGTCGCCGCGACCCGGAGGAGCAGGCAAGCGAGGCCTCGCCGGTGCCCTGACCTACTCGCGCTACCTGCCCTCACCCCGCTACGCGTCGGTACTGGCGACCCTCGCGCTGCTGCTGGTCACTTTCGGGATCGGCTCCGCCCGGTACCGCGGGTTCTTCTCCGGCCAGGTGGTGCTCAACCTTTTTATCGACAACGCCTTTCTGATTGTGCTCGCCGTTGGGATGACCTTTGTGATCCTGACCGGCGGCATCGACCTGTCGGTCGGCTCGGTTGTCGCCATGTCGACCATGATCGCCGCGTCGCTGCTGCGCTCCGGATGGGCGCCGCCGGCGGTGATCCTTGTTGTGCTTGTGGTGGGAACCACCCTCGGATTGTTGGTTGGCCTCGTCATCTTCTACTTCGAGATCCAACCGTTTATCGCGACGCTTGCGGCCATGTTCCTCGCCCGCGGCCTCTGCTACGTCATCAGTACAGACTCGATCTCGATCGACAACCCGTTTTTTGTAGAGATGGCCAACGCCCGCCTTCCGCTGGGGCCGGGCCTTCGCATCTCCCCGAGCGTGATCGTCGCGCTGGTTGTGGTGCTCATCGCGTTCCTTGTGCTGCACTACACCCGCACGGGGCGCACGGTCTACGCGATCGGCAACGGCGGCCAATCCGCAATGCTGATGGGGCTGCCGGTGCGTCGCACCAAAATCCTTGTTTACGCCATCAGCGGGCTGTGCTCGAGCATCGCCGGGGTACTCTTCACCTTTTACACCCTGTCGGGGTACAGCCTCACCGCCGTCGGGATGGAACTCGACGCCATCGCCGCGGTGGTCATCGGCGGAACCCTGCTCACCGGCGGCTCCGGTTTTGTACTCGGATCGGTGCTCGGGGTACTTGTGCTCGGTGTTATCCAAACCATTATCAGTTTCGAAGGAACACTGAGCTCGTGGTGGACGCGCATCGTGATCGGAGCATTGCTGCTGGTGTTCATCCTGCTGCAGCGGGTGCTGACCCCGCGACGGCGGTGATCCTCCTAGAAGCGGACGGGCATAATTGAACGCGCAGCAGCGCGTGTGGGGCACAATCCAGGGGAGCGATCGATGGTGGTGAATCCCGAAGATCCCCGGGCGCGCGCCGCCAACATCTTTGATGTCGCCCGCCTGGCCGGGGTATCCCACCAGACCGTGTCGCGGGTGGTCAACGACATCCCCAACGTGCGCCCCGCCACGCGCGAACGTGTGCAGGACGCCATCCGCCAGCTGCGCTACCGGCCAAGCACCGCCGCCCGCGCGCTCGTCACCAAGCGCTCGCGCACCATCGGCCTGATCACCACGGGCCGGCCCGATTTCGGCCCGTCATCCACCGCTCTCGCCTTCAACGACGCCGCACGGCAGGCCCGGTACACCGTCAGTATCGCCAGTATGGTCGAGGCGGATCCCCGCTCCATCCGAGCCTCGGTGGAGCTGCTGCTCGGGCAGAACGTCGAGGCGATTGTGCTGATTGCGGGGCACAGAAGCGCCCTCGAAGCTATGCAGGCCATCGACCTCGGTGTGCCGCTGCTGGCCGTCGAGAGCAGCGGTCGCGCCGGGTTCCACAGTGTGTCCGTCGACCAGTTCGGCGGCGCCCGGGCGGCCACCGATTACCTTGTGAACCTGGGTCACCGCTCGATTGTGCACGTGGCGGGCCCCGCAGATTCGATGGATGCCACCGAGCGGGTGCGTGGCTGGCAGGCCTCGCTGTCGCAGCACGGACTTGTCGCCAGTGAGCCGATCACCGCGGACTGGTCGCCGCAGAGCGGCTACCGTGCAGCGATGGAGCTGCTCCAGAAGCGTGAGGCCGGGAGCATCGGGCCGGACGGGTTCACCGCGGTGTTCGCCGGAAACGACCAGTTGGCTCTCGGGATGCTGCACGCCTTCGCCGAACGCGGCGTGAGGGTGCCGGAAGACGTGAGTATCGTCGGTTTCGACGACATTCCCGAAGCGGAGCATTTCACCCCGCCGCTGACCACCGTGCGCCAGGACTTCGGGGCCCTCGGCCGCGACATCATGTCGACGCTTGTCGAAATCCTGCGCGATGAGGAGCCGGTGGTCACCCCGCACACCTCCGCGACCCTCGTCATCCGGCTCTCCGCAGCGCCTCCTCGCCGGGACTGATCCGAGGTTCACCCGCACCCGCATTCCATCGCGCCGTCACGGCCCGCAAATCCGCTTTCCCGTGTCGCTTTTGGGTACGAAATCGTGCATAGTAGTCATACTGACTCCGACTGATCCGGGTAGAAGGCGGGCCGGTTCTCCGATAACATTCCCGCCAAGCGGCTGTTGACGGGGGTCGTCTCGGACGAAAAAGGAAGGCATCGTGAGTCGCACAGCTTCGGTGGCCACCGACCATCGCACCGGGGTGGTTTCACCCACCCCACCCTGGTACCCGAGCTACGCCGGCAGGCTCGCCATCACCGACACCCTGACAATCATCGTGGTGATGTTCGGCACCCAGGCGATCTGGATCGAAACCGACCTCATCCTCAGCGGCAAATCGGTTTTCTCCGCCTTCACGTTCGGCTATCTTGTGGTCTCCGTCGCCTCCGCGGCACTCTGGATCTTCCTGCTCGCCTTCTACGGTACCCGCGGCCGCAAAATCATCGGCCATGGCTCCGCCGAGTACAAAATTATCATCAACGCCTCCTTTGTGGTCGCTGCGGTCATCCCGGTCGGCGCTTTCCTCTTCAAGTTCGACCTCTCCCGCGGTTACGTCCTTGTGGCCTTCCCCCTCGGGGTTGGCGCCCTGCTGCTGGAGCGTTACCTCTGGCGACGCTGGCTGTGGGCCCGCAGGCGCGACGGCGAATACAGCTCGCGTGTCCTCGTTGTTGGTGCACCGGATGCCTGCCTGCGGATCGTGCGCGACCTCACCAACCAGCACGAAGCCGGTCTTGACCTTGTTGGATGCTGCCTGCCGGGCAGTACCCGCTCGGCCACCCTCGCGGGGACCGACCTGCGGGTCTTTGGCAACCTCGACCAGGTGAGCGGGTCGATGACCCTCGCCGGGGCGGACACCGTCCTGGTCGCCGGCAGCGAGCAAATCCCGCCCAGCCGCCTGCGCCAGATCAGCTGGGACCTGGCTCCCGGCCAACACCTCATCGTGGCGTCCAACCTCACCGACATCGCGGGCCCCCGTATGCATATGCGCCCGGTGGCGAACCTCCCGCTAATCCACGTCGAGACCCCACGCCTCGACAGCCGGCAGCGTTTCACTAAGCGCACGTTCGACATTGTGGGTTCTGGGCTGCTCCTTTTTGTGCTGTCGCCGATGTTCCTCGTTGTCTCCCTCGCCGTGCGCCTGTCCGGACCCGGCCCCATCTTCTACAGCCAGGTTCGCATCGGCATTAACGGTGAGCCGTTCAACATCTACAAATTCCGCACCATGATTGTGGGCGCCAATGACGCGCTGCGCGAGCTGCTCGAGCAGCAGGGCAACTCAGACCGGCCCCTGTTCAAGATCCAGAATGATCCCCGGATCACCCCGATCGGCCGCATCCTTCGCAAATATTCACTCGACGAGTTTCCCCAGCTGATCAACGTGTTTATGGGGGACATGAGTCTTGTCGGCCCCCGCCCGCAGGTGGGCGGCGAGGTCGAACTGTATGACGACACCGCGCGCCGCCGCCTTGTTGTCAAACCCGGGATGAGCGGACTCTGGCAGGTCAGCGGCCGCTCCAGCCTGAGCTGGGAAGACGCGATCCGCCTCGATCTCTACTACGTGGAAAACTGGTCGCTCACCAGCGACGTCTCGATCCTGCTGAAAACGGTGAAGGCCGTTGTGTCGCCGGGTGAACAGGCACATTAGATGGTTCGGTTCCACATCCCCGCCAGCGACCGCGGGGTCTCGCCATGGTGATGACGGCACCGCAGGGCACCACCGTGCTCGGGCTCCACGAGGGAGTCGCCCTCGCCTACCCGCTGGTGCAGTATGTGGCAGATTCCCTCGACGTGCGGGTGCTGTTTATCAAGGGTTTTGTGGTCACGGAGCAGGGGCTCCGGCCGCCCCGCACACCCGCTGACGTCGACGTCATCGTTGACCCGCACGGGCTCGACCGGCTAATCGCCGGGCTTGGCGCGTACGGCTGGCTGGTGCAGCCAGAACCGGAGGCCCCGCGCTATTTTTCCCTGCACTCCCACAACCTGCGCCACCCAGACTGGCCCTGCGACATTGACCTGCACTGGCAGTACCCCGGCTTCTACGCCGACGCGCAGCTGGTATTCGAAATCCTCTGGCAGGGCCGCACCTCTCTGGCAATAGCCGGGCAACCCATCCAGGTTCCCTCGATCGCCGGCAACGCCTGCGTGCTCGCGGTGCACGCCATGCGCAACCCGCTGGAGGAACGAAGCGGCGCCGAAGTCGCTCACCTCACCGACCAGCTGCTGAACACCCCGCTGTCCGCGCACCTCGCGGAGGTGCAGGACCTCGCCGTGCGCCTTCGGGCCCAGGAAACCCTGCGTCCCTGGCTCAGCGGACTCGGTGTCTACCCTCTCCTCGACGACCTCACCGACGAGGAACGCTGGTCGTGGAACCTGCGCATCGAGAGCGCGGGGACCGCCTCGCACCACTGGTGGGTGGAGTTCATCAGTGTCGCCTGGTACCGCAAACCCCTCATCGCCGCGCGGATCGTTGTGCTCGGGATCCGCGGCAGCGGCGGGAGCCACGGGGCCCTGCTCCCGCGGGTGCGCAGCAAATTGCAGGAGTACCGGCACACCCGCGCCAAGCTCAAGGCCAGCAGGCAGCACGCGTCGTCTGGAGACTCCCGGTGACGCGCATCCTGCACGTCACCGAGTGCTACGCCGCCGGCGTCGGTCGCGCGATCGACTCGGCGGTCAGGTTGACGGACAACCACGAACACCACCTGCTGTGGACGGGGGAAGAACAGCCGCGGCCGGGAACCCTCACCAGCATTGAAAGAATGCCGAACGGTTTTTTCAGCAGGATTGCCGCGTACCGCAACGCCGTCGAGCGCATCAAACCCGATGTGGTGCACGCCCACTCCGGCTGGGCCGGCGTCTACACGCGCCTCGCCAACCTCGACACCCCCGTGGTCTACCAGCCGCACTGCTACAAATTCAGCCTCCCGTCCCTGCCCGGCATCGCCCGCCTCGCCTACTGGCTGGGGGAGGCCGCGCTGTCCCCGCGCACCTCCGCCGTGCTGCTGCTGTCCTCCCAGGAAGAGCAGCTCGCCCGCCGGCTGAACCCCTCCGTGCCGCGTCACCTTGTGCCGAGTGTCGCCACCGTGACACCGGATGCCGCACTCTCGCCGCGCTGGGAAGGTGAGGAGCGGGTAGTGATGAGCGGCCGTATTTACCCGCAGAAAGACCCCAACTTTTTTATGGCGGTGGCCCGCTCCGTGCGAATACTGCGGCCGGGTACCCGCTTTTTATGGATTGGCGAGGGCGACGCCCGCTCGCGCCGGCGGCTGCGCTCCGCGGGCATCGACGTTACCGGCTGGCTGAGCGGACCCGAGATCGCCCGCGAAATGGCCAGCCCCATGGTCTACTTCCATTCAGCGCAGTGCGAGGGCTTCCCCCTCAGCGTGCTGGATGCGGCCGCCTTCGAGCATCCCGTTGTGGTGCGCAGCATCCCCGCCTTCAACGACACCACACTGCTGCGCGCGGCGAGTGTCGACGAGACTGCCCGTCTCCTGGTGGAGATCCTCGATTACAGGCCGCGTCGCCGCGACGCCATCGTGGGGGCGCAGGAGGTCACCGCGCAGATGAGTGATGCGCACCAGAAAAGCGCCCTCGGCGCCCTGTATTCCGGTTACGGCGAGGAGGCCCGTGTCCCGCACCGGTGAGAACGGGTCGCTGAAGGTCCTGATGCCGAGCAGGATCGTCGACCGCAACGTGGGAGGCAACACCACCTACGCGCAGAACCTCCAGGCCGGGCTCCTCGACCGCGGCATCGCCGTCGGCCGAATCCCCGCGGCATCCACCCCGGCACTGACCCTGCTGCGGGAATCCCTCACCGGTGTGCTTCCCGGGGATGCCGGCGAGGTGCTGCACTACGTCGCGGACACCGGCCCGCTGCTGCGCACCCGGCGACCATCCGTTGTCACCGTGCACGGCGTCGCCAGCCGCTGGATCAGCTCGGCGCGCACCCCGCTGCAGGAACGCACCTGGCGCACCAGGGTCGCACGGGCGATCGCCTCGACCGACCACGTCATCACCGTGTCCCGCTCGAGTGCCGACGACATCGTGGCGGTTTTCGGGGTGGACCCGGCGCGCATCACCACGATCCCGCACGGCATCGACGTGAACCGGTTCGCCGAACCTGCCGCCCTGTCCGCCGACGTGCACCACGCTCTACCCGCACGATTCGCGCTTTACCTCGGCAACATCGATCCCCGCAAAAACCTGGTTCCCCTCATCGACGCGTTCGATGCCGGCGCCCTCGGGCGGGCGGGACTGCCGCTGGTCATTGCCGGCAAGCCGGCGTGGAACGCCGGGGAATCGATGGCACGGATCGGTGCGGCGACAAACGTGCACTACCTCGGCTTTGTCTCCGACTCCGACCGCACCGCACTTATGCAGCGCTGCGAGCTGTTCGTTTTCCCCAGCCTCTACGAAGGATTTGGATTCCCGGTGGTGGAGGCCCTCGCCGCCGGCGCTGTGGTGGTGTCCTCGCGTCGGGGATCCCTCGCCGAACTGGCCGGGCCCTCGCTGGGTTTTGAGGGTCTGGATGCCGCCGGCATCGAAGCCGGTGTGCTCTCCGCGCTTGAGGACTCCGCCGGCCGCGCCCGCTGCCTCGACGAGGGCAGCGGCTGGGCACGGCGCTTCAGCTGGGCGGAGAGTGTGGGGCGGCACCTCGAGGTTTACGCGCGGGTGGCGGGGATATGAGGGTGGTTGTGCTGCACGCCTACAGTGCGGACAACGCGGGAGACGGCATTCTTGTGGAGCACACCCTCGCGCTGCTGGCCGAGGCCCTCGGCGCACCGCCGCAGGTCACCCTGCTCGCCTCACGGCCGCAGAGTTTCGCGCACCTCGACGTTGTCGCGCTTCCCACCGTGCCGGGCCGGCGCGGCTACGATCCCCGCACGCTGCGGGTGCTGCGTGGCCTCGGCGACGTCGACCTGGTTATCGCCGTTGGCGGCGGCTACCTGCGGGCGGGCACCCCGCTCGAGGCAGCGAAGTCGATCCTGGTGCAGGGACCCCAGTTGTGGGCGGCCGCCCGGACAGGCACTCCCACCCTGTACCTGCCGCAGAGCATCGGGCCGGTGCGCTGGCCGTTGCGGGCGCCGCTGCGGGCACTGCTGAAAAGAATGGACGGCGTGCTGCTACGGGATGACCGCAGTGTCGCGGAACTCGCCCTGCCGAATGCGGTGCGCAGTCCCGACCTCGCGATCCGCGGGGTCACCTCGGGGCGCCGCCCCGGCTCCGTGCCCGAAGTCGTCCCTGTGCTGTCGGTGCGCGCGGTGCGCGGCCGGGTTCCCCTCGGGGTGTACTCCCTCGCGTCACGGCTGGCCGTCTTCGACAGTTACCTGCAGAGCACCACCGGTGGGAACAACGATCGCGCCGCGACGGCGAGCCTCGATGCGCGGCGACCTGTCGGGCGGGAGCTGCTGATGAGCCCCACCGGGCCGGTTCGGGTGGTGGTCGCGATGCGGCTGCACGCCGCACTGATGGCGATGGCGGCGGGGCACTACGTTGTCCACCTCTCCTATGAGCGGAAGGGTTTTGGGGCCTTCGACGACCTGGGGCTGTCCGGCTGGGTGCACAACGTCAACACCATGGACGTGGAAGAGGTACAGCGCCAGGTGCAGCTGCTCAGCTCCGATCCCCGGGCGCGAGCATCCTACGACGCGGCCATCAGCGCTGCTGCGGCAACGATCCGGCAGCGGCACACCGACTCGGTGTCGAGCATCCGCGAACTTGTCGACCGGACGGTCTCAGCGCGACCCCGGTGAGTCTGCGGCCGGACGTGACATCGCCTCGGGCGTGGTGACGGGTACGGGATCGGCCTCGCCGCCCGCGACGAGGATATGCAGGCCGATGAGTTCGTCGACGAATGCCGCGATGGCGGGGGACACCTCAGTGGGCGGCCGATCCACAAGCGCGGCGACCTCGGAAACAACCTGCGGCAGGGTGCGGTGACCGTCGATCACCGACCAGATGAGGGCGGCGGTACCTTCGAGCGCATGGGGGGTGCCGTGTACATCGGCGAGGTCGAGCAGGATGACCCGCGATCGGTCATCGCCGACAACGGCGATGTGGCTGGTGCGCCGAAGGACCGGATCGGTCACCGGCTGAGCCCCATGGCGATCTGCCTGGTGACCTCCACGATTCGCTGGCCGACTGCCTCGTGGACCTCGCGGCCCTGGCGGTACGGGTCGTCGATGTCGTGCGCCGGCTCCCACTCGATCCGGCCGCGGGAACGCGCAGCGGCGTCGATCAGCGCGGCGCGCGGGATATCGCTCGGCGTCTCGTCGAGCAGCAGGGCGAACTCGGTCAGGCTGAACGCACGCTTCATCAGCCGCGGGTAGCGCTGGATGACCTCATCGCGCTGCTGCTGGGTCATCGTCAGTACAAGATCGGCTTCCTTCGCCACCGCAGCGACAAGCCGGGTGCCCACTTTGCCCTCGGGATTCCCACCGTTCAGCACCGAGATCTCTGCGGGGATGCTGTCCATCGGGGCACCCTCGAGGGCCCGGAGGCCTGCACTGCTGATAACGGTGTCCGGGGCACGGCCGATCTCGCCCAGCCGGGCACGCAACATCTGCTCAGCCAGCGGAGAGCGGCAGATGTTGCCCTCGCAGACCAGCACAACGTGCAGCGGGCCGTTGGTGGCGGCGGTGGAGAAACCCCATTCGATTGGCACTGGCCGAATCAGACGTTGGTTTGGCGACGGCTGCGACGGAGTCCGGCATCCTCGGCGCTGTGCTCGGCGGAGGTCGACGCGGGAATGCCATAGGCATCGAGGGGCAGCGGCGCGGGGGCAGCATCCGTGCCAGAAGCATCCGTGCCGCCGGCACTGCTCGAGTAACCGTATTTGTACCCGTACTTGTTTCCGTAGCCATAACCGTTGGCGTGGGGGCCGCGGCGCGGAACCCGGTTCAGGATTACGCCCAGCGCGCGACCCTTGACCCGCTGCAGCGACTGGATGGCGCGGCGCAGCTCGTCCGTTGTGGTTTTGCCTGCCCCGACAACGATGAGGGCCCCGTCGGTTTTCGCGGTCAGGATCGCCGCATCCGTCACGGGGATCAGCGGCGGAGCATCGATCAGCACAAATGCTTCACGCGACAGTTCGTCGAGCAGGGACTTCATCGCCTGGGAGCCGAGCAGCTCACTCGGGTTCGGTGGGATCAGGCCGGCACCCATCACCATCAGGCGACCGGTGTCTCCGTAGGGCTGCAACACGTCTGCCAGGTCGGCGCGACCGATCAGGACGTCGGTCAGGCCCACACCACCCACGAGGTGGAAGATCTTCGACAGGGTCGGGCGGCGCAGGTCGGCGTCGATAATCACCACCTTCTCGCCGGAGACGGCGAGGGTCGCGGCGAGGTTGGCGATGGTGGACGATTTGCCGTCACCGGGCAGCGGGCTGGTCATCACGATCACGCGCGGCGGGTGGTCGACGTCCATAAACTGCAGGTTGGTGCGCAACTCCCGCATGGACTCCGCGATGGCGAAATCGTGGTCTTCCGCGCGGGTGGCGACACTGATCAGCCGGTTGGAGACCGTCATCGCCTTGGAGATCGGGATCGTGCCGACCACGGGAAGCCCGAACTCCTTCTCCACCACGTCGGAGCGGCGGATGCGGCGGTCGAGCAATGACTTGAGCAGCGCGTACGCGGCGCCAACAACGAGTCCGCCGACAAAGCCGATCACCAGCGCCTGCCTGGTGTTCGGTGACGACGGCGATGTGGGGAGCACTGCGGAGTCGATGCCGACCAGCGTGACGACGGGGGTGATGGTCTCGCCGGCCTCATTGGTGGTCTGGCTCCCACCACTGCGGTTCTCGACCTCGTCGGCGATGCCGGCGATCCAGGCTTCCGCGAGGTCGCGGGCGGCCTCCGGCGTTGATGCGGAGGCGTTGACCACGATGACCGCGGAATCGAGCGGGTTCGACACACTCACACGCTGCACCAGCGCTTCCGCCGACACGTCGAGCGCCAACCGGTCGATTGCGTACTGCGCGACCGCACGGCTTCGGCCGATCTCGAGGTAGGAGGTAATGCGCGATTTGGCGAGCTGGTCACCAAGCACGGCAGTTCCCAGGTCTTCGCCCTGGCCGCTCGCGCTGACGGTGGCGCTGGAGTCCGCGGTGTACACACGCGGCTGCAGCAGGGTCACGCCGGCAGCGAGGGCGACGCCGAGGATGGCGCACAAAACGATAGCGATCCAATGGGTGCGCGCGACGCGGAAGTAATCTCGAAGATCCATTGCCCAATCTTTTCTTTGGTCAAGACCTGAGGCTCGGCGTTGCGCGACGGCAGGGCTATTCTACAAGTCAATGTCGATTATCAGAGACGATGGTGATTCTAAACATCATAGTGACTAGTAGCAAAATGGCGGCGAATACCACGCGGCCGGGAAAGGGCGGAGGGAGCGATGCACACAACTGACACTGCACCGATGACCGTGTCCCCGACGCCGCGTACCTGGCGGGCACGCCTGCGTCGGGCGCGGGGAAGCTTCTGGTTCAACCTCCTCGCGGCATGCGTCGTCACGATCCTGCTGCAAAACTTCGTCGCCAAGGTGTACTACGTCCCCTCCGGCTCGATGGAGGGAACCCTGATGGTCGGCGACCGCATCCTGGTCAACCGCCTCGACTACCTCTTCAGCGAACCCCGGGTCGACGACGTTACCGTCTTCGCCGCATCCGACGCCTGGGAAGAAACGCCGACCGCGCCCCTGAATCCGCTGGAATACGCGGTGCGCTGGATCGGCGGCTTCGTCGCCGTGGGGCCCAGCCTCGACAACCTGCTGGTCAAGCGGATCGTCGCCGGACCGGGGCAGACGCTGTCCTGTTGTGACAACGAGGGGCGGATGCTGCGAGACGGGGTGCCGCTGGAGGAGCCCTACGTTTTTGGCGACCTGGATTTCGAGGTCGGCCGCAGTGACTGCGACACCCAGCCGGTGTCGCGCCGCTGTTTTGGCGAGATCACCGTTCCGGCGGGGAAGTACCTGGTGATGGGCGACCACCGGTCGAACTCGAGTGACTCCGTCATCTTCTGCCGTGGTGTGCTTGATGGTGGTGACTGTGCCCGTTTTGTTGCTCGGGACGACCTCGTCGGCCCTGCCGTGGCGACGATCCTGCCGATCGGGCACTGGCGCACCCTCTGAAGCGCCTCCGGGCACTGTCGGGTACCTTCGGCACCGCCTGGCGCGGCCTTGCCCGGCGGTGGCCGCACGTGCGAGTTCACAGGGATTAGGCGCAGAGCGTTGGTAACAATACAGTGTGTGTCGTAAACTGTCCCGACGCTGCACGTTCGGCCGATTGAAGGAAGTTTTATCATGCTCGGAAACCTCAGCGGATGGCACATGGTGATCATCCTCGTGATCGTTCTCCTGCTGTTCGGCGCACCGAAGCTTCCCGCGCTTGCGCGGAGCCTCGGCCAGTCCGCGAAGATCCTCAAATCTGAGATGGGCACCGGCAAGAAGGACGCGGACGACGCTGACGCGCCGTCGGCCGGAACTGCCTCGTCGGCCGGAACTGCCACGTCAACGACGGCGGACGGTGTCGCCGAGACGACCGCTCCCGCAGCATCCCCGACCGTAGCCGCCACCGAGACACCCGCGGTCTCGCAGCACCCGAAACCGTAATCCCCATGGCCCACCGCCCGACGGCTGGCGTGCGCCCCGCCGCCTGCCTCCCGGGAGCGACCACATGTTCGGCCTGACCTTCGAAAAGCTGCTGATCATCGGCATCCTTGCCGCCATTATCATCGGGCCGGAGAAGCTGCCGCGGTACGCCGCGATGCTGGGGGACTGGGTTCGCCAGGCCAGACGCGCCCTCGACGGCGCAAAGGTACGCGTCAAAGACGAGATGGGGCCGGAGTACGCCGACCTCGACTGGAAGAAGCTGAACCCGCGCCAGTACGACCCGCGCCAGATCATCCGCAACGCCCTCGCGGAAGACTCTGAAACCTCCCCCACGGTGCATCCCGCCGGTCGAACGCCGGAAGAGCTTGGCCTGGACCCGGCCGAACATGATCCTGCCCTGATGCGCGCCAGTGGCCTGACCGTCGCAGAGGCCGCACCTGTTGGTGTCGCAGGGACATCATCGATGTCGGATGCTGCGCTGGTGCCCGAACCTTTTCCATCGGAGTCGACCGGGGCCGGTCAAAAACCGACAATCCGAGTTCCCGCTGCTGTGCCTGCGGGTGCACGGGACGGGGCGAGCCGGGAGCCCGAACGGGAATCCGCGCACACCGCAGAAGCGTCTTCCCGCGCATAGCGTCGCGCAGTCGAACCGGGCGGATGCTACTTAGGCGATGCGGGCTTCCGCGTCATCGAAGTGAAGCGAGCGGCTGGCCGTCTCAACAATAAAGTCGACAAGATCGTCGCTTGCCGTGGACTGCGCCATAAATTCGGCGGTGAACAGCGGGCCCACGATCTGGTAGAACTCGTCATCGGTGACGGAGCCGAGGTGCTCGCGGAACTGGGCGACCCAGTCCTGCATCATCGAGCGCATCGTTTCCGCGGCCGTCGGGTCGGTGGCCGACTGGGCGATAAGCAGGGACAAAGCAACCCGGGCGAGCGGTTGGGCAATCGCCGCGCGCGCATTCAGCAGGAAGTCGCGCAGCCGGTCTTTCGGCTCGAGGGCGAGGGAACCCGCGCTGAAACCAATGTTGGGAAAGTCGATCGCATCAGAGATGACGCGGTCGATGGTCCCCCAATGGGTGTACAGGGTTCGACGAGAGACCTGGGCGCGGGTGGCGAGAGTAGAAAAGTTGAGCGGAGTTGACGATCGCTCTTCTAATACTTCGCGCACCACGGTCAGGACATGGAGTCTGGTTCGTTCGATCCTCGGGTCAGGCACCTGCTCATCCTAAAGCACACAGTGTAAACGAACTGTGGGTTCCCTCGGGAGTCCGTGTGTGATACGAGAAGGCCTCGAGATGCGCGATCTCCTATAAGGAGAGTGGAATCAGATCGCGGGCTCGGTCGAAACCTCGATGTGCCACATACCATCGTCGAGGTACCAGGTGCGGTTGTCGAAGCCGAGGTCGAACCGGTACTCGGTCATGCCGAGGGCATGCGCCCAGGCTTCGCAGAGCGCGACGTTGGTTGGGTGCACCGCGACCGGGCCACCCTCGATGCTGACACCGTCGACCTCGGAGCGGATGATCCAGCTCAGCGGATCGAGACCGCTGGCGGAGCCGACCGCGTTGAGTTGGCCCTCGATGGTCGCCCTCAGCTGGCGGTCAAGGACAGACAGCGATGGGGTAACGGTCAGCGCGCGTTCTTTGGTGGGATTGAGCAACGTTTGCCTTCTTTCACGCCATGTCCGTCGCGCACACCGCGTGCGGACAAAAGTAAAAACATCACTCAACTGGTAGCTGGGAGTGCTCGTAGCCTATTGATCCCGAATACTTAAAGCGCGGCTATCAAACACTTGTTTTTTAGGGGGCAAACACTGAGGTCCGTTTTCCCATGGTGTCTGTGCTGGGGAGGGACGGCCGGAGGCGCCGGTCGTCAGGCACCGCCGACCGGCCCTGCAGCATCCCCTGGCGATGTTTGCCGTTGGCAGCGTCGTCTGCCCGACCTCAGTGCGCGGTCGGAACCGCGAAGGCACGGTACTGCTCGCGGATGACCGGTCGAAAGTCGACGGAAGGTTCTGCGCTCACCGCGATCTCCCACTGTGGCCGGCTGCCCGTCAACGCCCACGCCGCCTGCACGGCAGCGCCAGCGGCAACATACTCGCCGGGCTCCGGCACCACCACCGGCAGGTCAAACACCTGGGCGGCGATCGTACTGACCGCCGGGTTTTGCGCAGCGCCGCCGATCAGCAGAAGGCGGGTTGCCTCCACGTTCTGCGCGCGGACCGCGTCGAGCCCATCCGCCAGTCCGCAGAGCATCCCCTCGATCGCCGCCCGCGCCAGGTTCGGCCGCGTTGTGGAAGTGAGCGTCATCCCGAACAGCGTCCCGGTGGCGTTCGGGAGATTGGGGGTGCGCTCACCCTCGAGGTACGGCTGCAGCACCGCGCCGTCCGAACCCGGCTCGGCTTGGAGGGCGAGGGCCCCCAGCTCGGTGTGGTCGACGCCGAGCAGGCCCGAAATGGCGTCGAGGATGCGGGCGGCATTCAGCGTGGCGATGAGGGGGAGGAAGTTTCCGCCGGCATCGGCGAAACCGGCGACCGTGCCGGTCTCGTCCCGCACGGGTGCCTCGGTCACAGCGAACACGGTGCCGCTTGTGCCGATGGAAACCACAACATCGCCCGGGGTCGCACCGAGTCCAAGGGCGGCGCCGGCATTGTCGCCGGCCCCGCAGGCAATGGCGGTGCGCTGCTCGGCAGCGTCGGTCGTCCCGGTCGTCCCGGCCGCTCCGGTATTTGGGCCCTCGAGGGAGACGTAGCCGGCGATTTCCCCGGGCGCGACGATGCGGGGGAGGACCACCGGTGGGGTGAGGGCGCCATCGGCCACCGGGCGGCGAAGCGCACGGCCGAGCAGGTCGAGGTCGTAACTGTCCGTTGCCGAATTGAAGTAGGAGGTGCCGCTCGCGTCCGAGCGGTCGGTGGTGAGCTCGTCCAGTACGGCGTTGCCGGGACCGAAGCCGCGCAGGCGCCAGGTCAGCCAGTCATGGGGCAGTGCGACGGCCGCGACCCGTGCGGCATTGCCGGGCTCGGCATCGGCCAGCCAGCGCAACTTGGTGATGGTGAAGGATGCCACGGGCACCGTACCCGTCCGGTCGGCGAAGTCCGCCGCGCCAACCTCGGCAATAAGGTCGAGCGCCGCCTGGGCCGAACGGGTGTCGTTCCACAGCAACGCCGGCCGGATCACCTCACCGGCAGCATCCACAACCACCATGCCGTGCTGCTGGCCCCCAACGGAGACGGCCGCCACGTCGGCGAACCCGCCAGCGTCCGTGATAGCCAGGTTCAGGGCATCCCACCACGCAGCAGGATCGACCTCCGTGCCGTTCGGGTGGCTCGCCCGCCCCGACCGCACAACGGCGCCGGTGTCGAGGTCGCGAATAACAACCTTGCAGCTTTGGGTGGACGAATCGATTCCTGCGACGAGCGTCATAACGGGACTTTCCGGTGCGTTAGCGAGCGGGTTTGGCATCCTTTTTTATGCTCGTGGCTGCGCCGAGCTGTGTAAACCGGCAATCGGCGAACCGATCGCGGTGCGCGGACGACAAGCGGGGCCAGCACTCGGATTCGATAATCCGAGAGCTGGCCCCGCTCTGCGTTCGATGGGGCGGGACGTGCCTAGCCGCGCGCGCCGAGCAGGTGCTCGGTCGCGAGCTGCTGCAGGCGCACAAAACCGAAGCCCTTGCCGTTGAAGTACGCGTCAGTGTCGAAGTTCTCGTAGGCGGACTTGTCGGCGAGCAGGTCGTCGTACGACTCGCCCTCGTTCAGGGTCGGCTGCGCGAGCTCGGCAACACGGGCATGCGCCAGTGCCTCCTGCACCTCGGGGTCTGCACGGAACGCTGCAGCGCGCTCCTTGAGCAGCAGGTAGGTCTGCATGTTCGCCGCTGCAGAATCCCAGACACCGTTCTCGTCCTCGGTGCGCGAGGGCTTGTAGTCGAAGTGGCGGGGGCCGTCGTAGGCCTGGCCGCCGTCCGGGCCACCGTTCTCGAGCAGGTCGACGAGCGCGAAGGCGTTGTGCAGGTCGCCGTGGCCGAACGCGAGGTCCTGGTCGTACTTGATGCCGCGCTGGCCGTTGAGGTCGATGTGGTAGAGCTTGCCCTGGTAGATCGCCTGGGCGATACCGGCGGCGAAGTTCAGGCCAGCCATCTGCTCGTGGCCGACCTCGGGGTTGACGCCGACCAGTTCGGGACGCTCGAGGGTCTCGATGAACGCAAGCGCGTGGCCGAGGGTCGGCAGCAGGATGTCGCCGCGGGGCTCGTTGGGCTTCGGCTCAATCGCGAAGCGGATGTCGTAGCCCTTGTCGGTGACGTAGTCGCCGAGCAGGTTGACCGCTTCGCGGTAACGCTCGAGCGCCTGGCGGATGTCCTTGGCGGAGTCGTACTCAGCGCCCTCGCGGCCGCCCCACATCACGAAGGTCTTTGCGCCGAGCTCGGCGGCGAGGTCGAGGTTGCGCAGCACCTTGCGCAGTGCGAAGCGACGCACGGAGCGGTCGTTCGACGTGAAACCGCCGTCCTTGAAGACGGGGGCACTGAACAGGTTCGTGGTGACCATCGGGATAATCATGCCGGTCGACTCGAGCGCACCCTTGAGGCGGTCGATCTCGTGCTGGCGCTCGGCGTCGGTCGAGCCGAAGGCGAACAGGTCGTCGTCGTGGAACGTGAGTCCGTAGGCGCCGAGTTCGGAAAGCTTCTCGACGGCGTGCACGGTGTCGAGCGGGGCACGCGTCGGGCCTCCGAACGGGTCAGCACCGTTGTAGCCAACGGTCCAGAGCCCGAAGGAGAATTTGTCGTCGCGGGTGGGGGTGAGGGCCATGCGGTGCTCCAGAATCAGCGTCGTTGATGAAATATGTTGGTACGCCCAACATATAACATCCCGGCGCAAATGACACCCCCGTTCTCATCGGCCGGGTGTGTCGCACCCAGCGCCCGCCGCGACCGGTACCCGCGGTTGGCGCTTGGCGCCTAGCGCCTAGCGCGGGGCTTGGGACGTCCAGGCCGGCTGCGGTAGAGACTGGCGGCGCGGGATCGTCGCGAAGACCTGGCGGATCGCGCGGCGCAGCTCGCGCAGTGAACCAAAACCGCCGAACTCGCCAATTCCTGCAGCGCTGAAGTTCGTCTCATCCATTCGTCCGGCGGAGCGATTGCTCAAGATTGCCGAGAGTGCGCTTCGTGCACGCACCGAGTACCCGCTTCCCGGCTGCGTGAGGCGCGAGTTCGACACAACGTCGACCACCACGATGTCTGTGGGGAATGCGGGATGCTCCGCCAACTTCTCCCAGCTGGGCGCGGTGGCCCGTACAACCATGTCCGGCGCATTGACGGCGAACCAGGCCTGCGCGATCGCGGCGTCGCGCGCCGAGGAGTGAACGAGGGAGACGGTGACGGGAAAGAGGGAACTCGCGGACATGGTTCCTCGACCTGCTCTACAAAATCGGGCGGCCTCGCCGTGGCGCGAACGTGCGACAGGGCCGACTGTGGGGAGTATGGTTCCATCCTTCGCGGTCTGGACCTGCACCGAAAATGCCCGGTGTCACCAACTTTGTATGACAGGTGTCATGTACGGGACATCATCGGAAACACTGGCGTGATAAAAAGAGCAGTGCCCACGAACCAGCAGGTCGACACCTCCCTCCGTTCGATCCATCGTGGGGTGCAGCAGTACCAGCGAATCGGGCTTGTCGCCGTGCACACAATGCTGGTGCTCCTGGGCATCGACCTCGGCAACGCAGCGGTTCCCCCGGACAACCTCGGCGCGATCATTGTCTCGCTCAGTCTTTTCGGCGCTGTGAGCCTTGCGCTCTCCCTGCGTGGAACCGCGCAGCAGCGTTATGCCTGGTGGCCGTTCGCCGCGATCCTGCTCTCCTCCGTCCCCCTCATCGCGACGGGTGGCTTTATCGGGATGCCGGCGCTGACCGTCCTCGTTGCAGACGCCGTAGTACTCCTGCCGGTCTGGGGAACCGTGTCCCTGGTTGTCTCCGCTTTCGGACTGGTCGCCGCACGTAGTGTTTTCGCCGCGGACGCCTGGGAAGCCGGACGGATGATTGTCCTTATCGGCGCGCTCGCCGCCTGCGGGGTTGCCCTCGCGCCGCTGCGCCTCGTACGGGACTCCGCCTACGGCATGGTCGCCGAGAGCATCGACCGCGCGGTTCAGAACGAACGCACCAGGCTCAGCCGCAGCGTCCATGACATCCTCGGCAGCACCCTCACCGCCATCGCTGTCAAAGCAAGCCTCGCCGAAAAGCTCCTCGGCGACTCGAATCCGCAGGCTGCCCACGAGATCCGCGAGGTCGCCGACCTCGCACGAGGTTCGATCGAGGAAGCGCGGCGAGCCTCCTACGGCATCGCGGAGATCACCCTCGAGGGTGAGCTCGACCGGGCAAGCGTGATTATGGGCAGCGTCGGGATCAACGTGGTGATCACTGGCACGCCCCACCAAAGACTGTCCAAACCGAGGGAAGAGTTGTTCGCCATCATCGTTCGCGAAGCGGTCACCAATGTGCTGCGCCATTCCAAATCGACGACCTGCCGGATCACCATCGAGGAGACCGGAATCGAAGTGCACAACGACGGCGTCCTCAAGGTCCGCGGCAGCGACCGCAGCACCCTCGGACTCGTTGGCCTTCGCCAGGGAGTGATGGAAGCGGGCGGTGTGCTTATCGCCGAGCGCGGCGACAACGCTGAATTCCGACTCATCGCGACCTTCCCGGCCGCGAAGCGCGGAATCGTATGATCCGCATCATCCTCGCCGAAGACCAGTCCCTGCTGCGCAATGCCCTCAGCTCACTGATCTCGCTCGAAGACGACCTCACTGTTGTCGGCACGGCCAGCAGCGGCGCCGACGTCGTTCCCCTCGTCGAGGCAGCCCGCCCCGATATCGCCCTTCTCGACATCCACCTGCCCGTCGTCGACGGCCTCTCGCTGGTCCCGATGGTGTTCGAGGTGATGCCCGAGATCAGGATCATCCTGCTCACCAGCTTCGGCCGGCCCGGTTATGCCCGCAGGGCGTTGGATGCGGGAGCGCACGGTTTCCTTGACAAAGAGGTCTCTCCCGAGCGGCTCTTCGCCGCAATCCGCGACGTGCACGCCGGCGGCAGGGCGATGGATGCCGCCCTGGCCATTGAAACCATGATGTTCGGCACCTCACCCCTTTCGGCACGCGAAACCGACGTCCTCCGGGCTGCCGCGACGGCGATATCGACCGCGGAAATCTCCCGTGCCCTGCACCTGAGCCCCGGGGTGGTGCGCAATTACCTGTCGTCCGCCTTCGGCAAGCTCAATGCGAGCTCCCGAGCGGAAGCAATCAATACCGCAACCGAGCGCGGCTGGCTGGGCTGACGCCACTCCCGCTCCGCCCCGAGCGGCACCGCGGTAGTGGAATAAATGCGGAGCAGCAATTGCGGCAATAGTCGCCGCGGGGAAGTCCAGTCCTCCCCAGGAGGGGTTCTTGGGAAACACTCCACCGACCCGTAACCATCCGGGCGATCGGGTATATCCGCGCGACCATACTCAAACCAGCCCGCCATGCACCCACACAGCGAGTGTTCGAATCAAACTCAGATTCGATGGCGATATGCGACGAAAGTCAATGCCTGTCCCGAATCTGCACACCGTTTTATAGTTAATGTGTACGAACAAATGCCGTCACCCGCGAACCTCAAGTCGAAACTGTGGCCATGCCTGCACCCGCCAGTACCCTGATCGCCACCGCTACCGCGGTCGCGAAGCTCGGCGTCACCGCCGAGGCCATCGGGCTGCTCGAGGATGCCGCACTGCTGGCCGGACACCGAACCTATGTTGCCCTGACCCGGCAGGTCCAAACCCACGGGGC
>Ga0247735_1000298_pt1 | contig 20801 bp, 31 predicted proteins | sample UWRJL178409R2_FD_180934 | JGI IMG/M metagenome (GOLD analysis project Ga0247735, IMG submission 180934) | Plant litter microbial communities from Arlington Agricultural Research Station in Wisconsin, United States - UWRJ-L178-409R-2 | ecosystem: Environmental > Terrestrial > Plant litter >... | reverse complement strand
CCCGTTGGCGTAGTAGAAGCCCTGGGTGTTCTTCGAGAGGGTGATGTCCTCCCACCCGAGCGGGTCGATGGTGACCGCGTCGGGCTCGAGGAACTGGGTGATGCGGATGCGGGTGATCTGGCGGTAGATCGCATCCATGGGGTTGTCGTCCGCGGCCGAGGGGGCGGTGCCGCGGATGACCGTGGCGGCCAGGCCTTCGCGGTTGAGGAGGCCCTTCATGTCGCCGTCGAGCCCGCTGCCGTTGAGGATGGCGTCCTCTTCGGCGATCTTGATGAACAGCGCCAGGCGAGCGTCGATGTACGACTGGGCCTGGGCGTAGTCCTCGAGCATCTCGTCGGTGACCGCGAGGAAGGTCGCGATCTTGTGGAGGGTCTCGTCGACCGTCTTGAACGCGAGCTTGGACTCGGGCTTCAGGTCGCCTTCCTTCACGCCCTTCGCGCCGTTGACCGCGATCGTCTCCTGCAGGTAGCGGATGAGCGGGGAGCTCGTCGCGCCGGCCGGGAACAGGTCCGCGATCGTCAGCGTGCGGAAGCGGATGTCGACGACACCGGGCACGACGTTGGGGTTGAGCGTCGCGGCCGCGTAGCCGCCGCCGGGAGCGTCGACGGTGCCCTCGGTGAAGGCCTCCTTGAGCTCGATGTCGCCGGAGGTCCAGTTGCCTCCCTTCAAGCCCTTTTCGATGAGGGACTTGTAGCCCTTCGAGTTGACGAACTGCTTACCGATCGACCACCCGGCCTGGTCGTCTTTGCCATCGGAGTTGTGCTCGTCGGCTGCCTTCCCGAAGGCGGAGCCGGACAGCTTCTTGCGCTGCTTCTCCACGTAGTCGAGGTTCTGCACCTCTTCGGTGGCGGCCTTGATGTCGGCCTCGAGCGGCTCGAGAGCCTTCGCCTGCTCGGCGACGGTGAGCTTGCCATCTTCGTTCTGCACGATGGCATAGGCCTTCTGCGACAGGGCGACTACCTTGTCCTGGGCCTCTTTGAGTGCGGTGGGCATAGCGCTGGTTCCTTTCTAGGAATCGAGGTTTGTTGCGGTGGCGTGCATTGCCCGGATGTGGGCGGATCTGATCTGGATCTCTGCGGCAGCGACCTGATCGGAGGGGGTTGCTTTCGAGTCGGCGGCGGGGACTTCCGTGCCGGCGGCGGACTCGTCTGCAGCGCCATCACTGGGCGTGCTCTGCTGAACCTCGTCAGCGGATGGCGTGATGTGTTCCATCACGTCCACGGGACTGCGCTCACCCGTGAGGGTGACCGTGGTCCCGTCGTCTGTGAACGACTGCCGGAATGTTCCCCGGTCGCCGGTGTAGTCGTCGTAGAGGTCGAAGACGGCCGTGCCACCCTCGCCCTCCGGGAGAGTGCCGCGAAGCCACGGCCAGGCGCCCGTGAACTCAGCCCGCAGCGCGTGCTGGATGCGCTCCTGGATCGCTTCGAGGCTGCCGGCGATGGTCTTCGTCGTCGTCCGGCGCACCTGCACGAGCGCTTTGGTCGCAGAGCAGTCAGCTCCGAGCTCGGCCGCGCTGTCGTGGATGTTCTGGATCGTGGCGGCGTCCGTCGTGCTGTTGCGAGCGCCGACCTTCACTTTCGCCGCCTTCGACGAGAGCACGAGCGCCTCCCGGTTGGACGGGATCGCGACGAACGCGCCGTTGAGCAGCTCGCGCTTGGTGGTCTTCGCACCCTTCTCGGTGGAGTCTTTCGTCATGAAGGCGACCGAGGTCGTGCGGATGTGGCCCTCGTTGACGAGGGTGCGCACTTCCTGGGCGCGATCGAGCGACGAGTAGGTGCCGTCGACGATCAGCTGGCCCTTCTCGTCGATCGACGGGACACCGGAGCCGATGGTGGTGCCCACCGACATCCCGTGGTCCTGGTCGAAGGTGATGTGCTCGGGGAGCGGCAGTTCCCACTCGTCGGTCAGGAGAGTGTCTCCGTCGCGATCCTTCGTGGGCGCGGAGAGGATGACCCGGAAGGTTCCCGGGAAGTCCTCGTCCGTGCCGGTGTTCTCGACCGTTGCTTCTTTGGTGACTACCTGCATCAGTTGCCGTCCTCGAGTGTGAACTGCAGCTCGCAGCTGCAGCCGGCTACTTCGTCGGCGCCGCCGCTGAAGTCGCCTGGTCCGTTCATGCCGTTGGAGAAGTTCTCTCCGAGCGACACGGTTTCGCCGTCCATCGCGGCGTGGGATGCTCGCGGGTTGGCCGATGTGACCACCCACGTTTTTGAGCTCGCGCCGGATTGCTCCGCCGCGACGAGCGCCGCGAGTCCGGCGATCATCACCACCCGGCCGAGCGAGATCTCCGACGATCGCTGTGCGACGTTGGAGTCGAAGAACTCGTCCGTGTCCGCTTCGAGCTCTTCGTCCTCGTCTTCGGCGTTCTGCCGCTCGAGCCACTCGTTGAGCTGCACGGCGGTGGTGGCGTTGATGTTCTTCGCCGACGTCTGCGCGTCCTGCTCGAGCCACGGTGCAATCCGGCCGGCGTCGTAGCTGCCGCCCAGATCCGTCGCCGTCTTGCCGCCGATCGCTTCGGAGGTCGCGGCCGCGAGCGTGCCGAGTATCCCAGCGAGCTCCGCATCCCAGTCGCCGGGGTTGAGTAAGCCGGCAGCCTTCGTGCTGCTGGCCGCCTTCACCGCCGCCTTCTGCTTGGCGAAGAACGCGTCGAGCTCCTTCTGGTGCTCCTGGATCAGTTTCACCTTCGTGTCGGCCTTGCTGGCCTTCACCCGGGAGAGACGGCCCATGATCGACCGCACGGTGAGCGCCGGCGTCTTTACCGCCGGACGAGCGACGGCTTTCACCGGCTGAGGGATCAACTCCCCGTCGGTGGAGACAGGCTGCGCTCCCCTGATGCTGCCGAGCTCGACGAGCGCGGCGTTGGCGAAGATCTCCGACATCGCCGGGTCGTCGGATGGCGCCCAGCCGAACATCGGACGCAGCTCGTTGCCGCTGGCGAGGCCGGCGTTGCGCAGCGCGACCGCGGCCGTTGCCCGAGTCTCGAAGTCACCGCGGAGGACCTCGTCCATGTTGAATCGGCTGAATGCTTCGTCGACGGCGTAGAAGTCCGGCAGCAGGTGATGGTCGACGACCGATTCCATGAACTCGAACCGCGGCGCCATGGTGTCGCGGTAGACCGAGCGCAGCTGCTCCGTGATGTTGGAGAACGTCGCCTTGTCGAGGATGTGCAGCGCCGGCGGCGGCACGTCGTACGCGCCGCACACCTCTTCGCGGTTGAGCTTCCGCGATTCGATGTACTGCATCTCCTCCAGGTTCAGCTGGAGGATCTCGGCGGTCATGCCCTCTTCGAGGATGGTGGTTCCGCCGGCGTTGTCGGCGCCGGCCGACGTCGCGTTGAACGACGCCTTGAACCGGGCCTGGGCACCTTCGGACATCGTCTTCGGGTGCTGCAGTAGGAAACCGGGGCGAGCTCCGCGCTTCCAGAACGATGCGGTGGCCCGGCGAGAGGCGTCCTCGTTGAGCAGCGTCATGCGCAGGCTCTCGAGGTTCGACAGGCCGCGGTTGGGGGTGTCGGGGTTGAACGACACGAACGGAACGATGTCGTCCTCGTCGAACACCGGCAGGGTGTCGATCGCGGCGCGGTTGCCGGCCGTGTATATGTATCCCAGGCGACCGTCCGGCATGCGGCGCACGACGACGTTCGCTGGGTGCAGCGGGTGCAGCTCGCGAACGGTACCGGCGCGATCGCGCAGTTTGAGCCAGAATGCTTCGCCGTAGATGTCCCACATGGAGGACGTCCACTGCCAGAGCGCGAATCCGCTCATCCGCTCGTTGGGTCGTCGCATCAGCGCCGTGAGAGGGCCGGCCTCGTCGTACTGGTCGTTGTTCTTGCCGGCGATCTTGATGTCGAACGGCATCCGGGCGGTGGCGAAGGCGAGCTTGCGGATGATCGCGCCGACCCAGACCTGGTTCTTGTACAGCGCGCTGTAAGCGGCCCACTCGTTGAGCAGCGGAAGCGCGTAGTTGCCGTAGTAGTTCGCGTCGGCGAACATCGGCGTGCGGTCGGCGAGGGTGGTGTTGGTTGGGACCACGGCCCCGTTTGAGAGCATCAGCACTGCACGCCCCCTAGGGTCTGATTTCCTGCATGTACTTGACCTGGCTGCGGGGTATCCACAGCTGGGTCTCGGCCGGGACGGGTTTGCCCTCGGCATCGATGTGTGCGGCGTCGGCGAGCACCAGGTGCTCGTGGTCGGCGTCGACGACGACGCCTACGAAGGCGTCCTCGTCGACGAGGGTGATCAGGAATCTGCTGCGGATGGCTTTGCGCAGCAGCCGGTCGATTCGGGCCATGGGATCTCCTCGGGTTCAGAAGGTCAGAGGACCTCGGGTTTCGTACACCGACTCGGCGTTGTCGTTTCCGTGCACGCGCACCAGCCAGATGCCACCGACCCAGGCGACGAGCGGGGCTGCGTCTTCGGGCGAGTTCTTCCGGTCGATGAGCCAGCCGTCGCCGGCGGGCTTCACGCGTGCTGTGTTGGCGGCGATGTCGAGGACGGGCTGCACGCCGTGCGTGACTGTGCCTTGCACGAGCTCGTCGAAGGCCATGCCGGAGGCGCGGCCGAGATCGGTGCCGGCCCACTCGACGACTTCGAGGCCGGCCTCTTCGAAGTCGGGGATGAGCGACGAGACCGGCGCGCCGTTCGTCTGCATGGTGAGCAGCCGCGGCTTGACCTTGCGCTCGTCTGATTTGAGCCACGGGATCACCCAGTCGGTGCCGGCGCGCATCGCGACGATCTCGCCGCGCAGCCGGGGCTCGGGGTCGCTGTCGTAGAACGTCAGGTTGACGTAGGTCATCTTCCGGTCGTGGGACACGTCGATGCAGTAGCCGGCGGGCAGGTCAGGGTTGCGCACGACCTTCGGCTCCGACATCTCCTCCCATCGACCGTCGGGGAACGGTCCGGATCCGGACGAGTCGACGAACTGGCAGAGGACCTCTGTGCGGAAGATCGACTCGGGGTCGGTTCCCGCGGCCGCGGCGATCGCGGATTCCTTGATCGTCCAGCCGAGTGCGGGGTTGGCCTGGTACCAGCCGTCCTTGTTCCACCGGCCGCGATCCGGTGCCGCGGACCACTCGAAGAGCCCGATCGTGCCCTCGGCGAGGAACTCGGAGATCTCGTCGTCAGAGATGTCGTCATCGAACGCATCGGGAGCGCGGCCCTCGATCGACTCGATCGCCATCTTCCGCAGGTGGCGCAGAACGATCGACGCTGCGTCGCCGGCGTTGGAGGCGCCGTAGACCTGAGCGCGGTCGCGGGCGATGGTGGTCTTGGAGATCGCGGCCCAGGCATCCCAGGTCTGGTGCTCGCGCAGTTCGTCGAGGAGGATCATGTCGCCGGACCACCCGCGGCCGCCGCGGCGGTTGGCCGCCTGGGGGCGGTACCGCTCACGGCCGTCGAGGCGGATGAACTTCTTGCCGTTGACGTTGCCGATCTTGGCGATCTCGGACTCGAGCTCGGGGATCGCCTCGGCGATCTCGACGACTCGGTCCCAGGTCTCTTCGGCGACGTCGAGGTTCTGTGCTGCGCCGATGATCATCGGGGCGCCGTCGGTGAATAGTCGCCACAGGATGAGCATCACCATCAGCGACGTCTTCCCGTTCTGGCGGGCGACGAGGAGCAGCACCGTGCGGAAGCGGAAGACCTGGTCGGGCCCGGGCAGCAGCTCGAGCGCGTGGATCAAGAACCACTTCTGCCACGGCATGGGCGGCGGGACGAGGTCGACCAGGTCGGCAAGGTCCGGATCCTGCTCGGCGAGCTCTTCCAGACGGGATCGGCACCACTCCCAGAACTCGATCGCCTGGTAGCCGAGCGTCGTCGACCTGGTGAGTTTTCGCGCCGGCTTGGTGAACAGGCGCGCCTGCTCGGATCCGTACCGTTTAGGCCCGCTTCCGCTTCGGCGGGCGTTTGATGGACGTGACCGTTGCCCCGCTCTTGCGCCGGCTGGGTTCGCTTGCTTCTTCGTCGAGGTCGTCGGCATTCGGGTCACCGGGCTTCGGGTCTGCTGTGGGTGGTTGCAATCGCATCGAGCGCAGCTCATGGGCGAGGCGGACCGTCGGGGTTCCGCCGAGCTCGTGCAGGACGCGGGTGAGCAGCTGGCCGAGCGATGCCGCCCGTCCGGTTGCGCTCGGATCTCCTGCGAGCAGGTTGTCGTACTGCAGCGCGGTCATCCGCGCGAGGTCGACCGCGGCGAAGTCGGACGGCTGCAGCCACTTCATCGCGTCGATCGCCGCGTTGACCGAGTTCAGCATCGTGAACGCGGGCGGCTTCGGCGCATCCGCCGGCGGGATGGTGCTCGAGGCGACCGCGTCACGCGTCAGGCCGGGAAGCGTGTCCGCTGCATTCGCGTTCGCGCGCTTCCGTTCCCTGTAACGGCGGGCCCGGGTAGCAGCCTGAGCGCGCTTCTCTTCGTCAGAGACCATCGGTCCCCTGCCTTCCTGGCGTCACGCACCTCGCGCGCGCACGCGAGGCAACCGTGGGGGGAGATAGATCACTGCCCGGGGAGTCTCGCTTGTAAATTCGCGTAGAGATTTGATCACCCCTGCCCCAGCGCCCCCTGGTCGATGGTGTTCGCGGCTGTCAGCTCTTCGCAGTCGAGGAGCTGCTCGCGGCGTCTTTGCTGTCGTCGGCCGGCTCGTCGCCGTCGACGGGCAGCTCTGCTGCGTCTTCGATGATGTGCTCGAAGTTGCGGTAGGTGATGCGCTGCTCGACGGTGGCGAGCACGGCGCTCGGCTCGAGTCCGATCGCGACGCTGGTCTCGTTGACGTGGCGCAGCTGACGCTCGGCAGTCTCACGGTCTGCGAACGGCTCGCCGACGATCTCGTCACCACGGGCGACGACGAACAGGTGGTTGGTGGTGGGCTTGAGCATGATGTCTCCTTGGTCGGTGGCTAGGTGATGAGCTGATGGCGCGCTGCGTGGCAGTGTCAGAAGTCTTCGGATGTTTCGCCCAGGCCAGGGGCAGCCTCCCCGTTGCTCTTGCGCTTGTTGCACGAGGCATGGGCGGGGGCCCAGTTGGCAGGGTCAAACTCGAGATCGGGGAACTTGTCACGTGACTTGATGTGGTCGAGCTGGAAGTGCTCGGGGTGATCTTTCGGCAGGCTGTAGTTCAGCGGCTGCCCGCAGATGTTGCACGGGCGGCGGCGCCGTTGCCACTCGACACGCTTGGCCTCGCGGTCGGTCCGATAGCGGGCGGTGTGGATGCCGTTGCCCATGAGCTTCTAGCTCTGGTCGGGAGCGGCGTACTGCTGGATGAGTGCTTGGAGATCCGGCGTCGACACGCTGGTGTGCACCTTGAAGCGCACTGTTGTGTCGCCGCCCGGGTTCAGGAGTGCAATGTCGAGCGTGCCCGGGTCGATCGAGTCGAGGTCGATGTCGGCCAGCTCGGCGACGTCGCGCTCGAAGTCTGGCCCGAGGTTGATGCCGGCCATGTCGATCTCCTCTGGTCGTGGGCCCGAAGGCCTCCCGTTCGCGCCACAGCAAGCGCCTCGGCCGGGAGCACACCGGTCGACGTGGCCCCCGCGGCCATCGTCTTCACTCCGCACGACGCCACCCGACGAGACGGCGTGCGGAGGGGCAGGAACGACAAAGGCCCCGCCGATTGGCAGGGCCTCGTCTAGGTGCAGTACACCGAAGTTACGTTGAGATAGTCGCGGCAATGAAACGTGAATCTAGGTATTGACCACGCGACACGCCGCAGATTCGATTATCGGGCCACAGATCAGAACGAGATTCGGCTCACTCGGCTATGCACTCCCACTCCCTAATGGTGCTCTTCGTGGCGGGGTTGTAGTGGCTTTCGGAGACGTAGCGGGTTCCGGGTCCGCAGTGTTCTGATCCATTGGAGCTCGGCACGATGGTGATGATGAAGCTGACGAGTGCGGCGAGCGCGAGGACTGCGCCGATGGTGTGGAGGATCTTGGTTCGGAGTGTCCAGTTGCGGTCGTCTCCGATGCCGAGCCACACGATCATGGGCCAGGCGACGATGGCGATGCCGATGAGGATCAGGATGATGAAGCCGAGGACGAGGAGGAAGGTCATCGATGGGTGCTCTCTTTCGCTAGTGCGTGTTCGTGCCATTGGTTGACGGCGTCGGGGATGCTGGTGCCTCGGAAGGTGGTGAGGCCGTCGCCGCTGGTGTCGGGGTTGGAGCAGCTGCAGGTTGCGACCCATCGCCAGTCGGCGGGTCGGCCGGTGCGGTCGTCGCTTACGTCGGATAGCCAGTGCTCTTCGCGGTTGTCTGGCTGCTCCTCGGCGAGCGCGGTGGTGTTCTCGCTGAGTGTGTTGGTCAGGTCGGTTTCGATGCGGATGTGCTCGATTGCACGGTCGCTCGGCTGGGTGCGCCAGTCCGGCCACGCGCGGCTCTCGTTGCGGGTCTGCTTCGCCAGGATGGCGTCGAGTATTGCTTGAGGGTCGTGGCCCTGTCGCAGGGCGCCGTCGAAGGCCAGGATCACGACGTCGGCCCACTCGGTTATGTCCTGCGGCTCGGCCTCGACCTCGGCCAGCTCCTTGCGGATGTGGTCCAGGACGCCGGCAAGGCGCGGTCCCGGGCCGAACGTGTTCTGGCTGAACTCGCGCTGTCGGGCAAGGTGCGCCGCCGTAATGGCGAACACCTCGTGGGGGTGCTCGGTTACCGCGAGGGTGTCGATCGTGTCGGCTAGTGCGCGGAGGACAACGGCTTTGGTTCCGAGATCGGAGGGGACGTCCATGAGTCCAGGCTGATACTCGCGCCGGATGGCCTCGGCGAGGGCGGCGAGGTCAGTCATTGCTGTCGCTGCCCTCTTCGGCGGTGATCATGTGGGTGGCGATGAGGTGGAGGAGCATCTGCTCGCTGGCGAAGGGTGGAAGCTGTCGGACGGTGGTGATGACGCTGGCGAGGCCGCTCTCGACGGCTTCGGCGACGAAGCTATGGAAGGCTGCGGTGCTGGTGTCTTGGACGTCGTGGTCGAGGATGGCGCTGGCGACGGTGAGCGGGTCGAGGTCGGCCATGAAGTGGTGGTCTCGTTGGGTGCGGGCGGCGTGCACCCTGTACTGGACCATCGATGAGCTGGTGTTGAGGGTGAGCTGCTCGCTGGCGTCTTTGTCTAGGCCGCGGATGAAGGCGAGGAAGGTCTCTGTGGCTGTCTTCGCTGCGGCGCCGTCGTTGGCGTGCATCGCGGTGACGAGGTCGGTGGCGAGTTCGCCGGCCTGGTTGAGGTTTTCCATGTTGCGCCGGAGGATCTCGGGGCGCTGATCGGTGGTCATGGTGGTGCCTTTCGGGTCGGATTGGTTACTGCTGCGGTGCGGGGGCGAAGGGGCTGTCGAAGTCGACGTCGACGTGGTTCGCGGGGAAGGTGAGCGTGATCGTGGAGAATCCGTGCTTGTCGAGATGCACTTCGATGCCGCTGTCGACGAGGTAGTACGGCAGTGGTTCGCCGTTGAAGTACACGGCGTCGTTGCGGACGACGATCGACTCAGCCACGGCGAGCGCGGGGACTTTCGTCTCGGTCTCGGCGTCGGCGGGTTCGACGAGGAGGATCTGCCCGCCGGTGGTGGCGAGGGTGGGGCTTGCTTCCTCGATGAGGTCGAGGAGTTTCGGGGCGTTGTCGCGGATGATGACGAGGTCGAAGGCGCGGCCTTGTCGGAGTTCCGCGGCGGAGGCGAATATCAGGGTGGCTTCGTTGGTCAGGCGCAGGCTCTCGCCGCCGTTGATTTTCGTCAGCTGTGCGACGTCGGTGTTGATGTGGTTGGTGATGGCCTGCGCGATCTCTTCGTAGAGCTCGGCCGCACCGGCACGGCTGTGGCCGATGACGACGGCTTTCAGCGCAGGGTGGGTGTTCATGAGGTCGGCGATCTCGGTGAGGTCGTTGGTGCGGAGCGGTGTTGGCGTGGTCATGGTTGGGCCTTTCGTTGGTGGTAGGTGCGGAGGACGTCGCCGAAGTGGTACTGGCGGCGGCGCTCTCGTAGGTCTCGGGCGGTGCGCCAGCCCTCGGCTCTCGCGATCTTCAGCGCCTGTTTGTCGCCGACGTCGAGCAGCTCGCAGACGATGTCGAGGTACACCCAGTGGTTGTTGCCGCCGGTGGGGTCATCCGCGGGCGGCTGCATCGGCGAACTCCCTCCATCGCTCGCGGGGCAGCTGGACGTGGCGCGGGTTGGTGGAGCAGATGATCTTGGAGCTGGTGAAGCCGGGCAGCGGTTTGTCGTCGGCGTCGCGCGGTTGGAGCGTGGCGTACAGGGGTGCGCCGCAGACGAGCGGGCCGAGGTCGCTTTCGCCAACGATTTCTTGGCATTTCGCGTTCTGCAGGCGGAGGACCTTCACGGATCCGGAGAGCATCGCTGCCCGGCCGGCATGCCAGTGGGTGAACGCGTCGACGAGGAGAGACCGGCCGACGGTCGGGTACCAGGACAGCCAGTCGGCGTGATGCTGCCAGAGGATCGCCAGCTGCAGGCGGACGCCCTTCGCCCGCTCGAGGCCGTGCGTGTACGGGACGACGACGGTGCGCCAGGACCAGCGGAGCACTCTCACGCCGTCGACCCACTCGGCGGTGTGCTTCACCTCGGGACGGATGAGCGGTGCCGGGACGGGCTTGTACTTCGTGACGATGTCGACCAGGTACTCGACCCACTCGGTGACTTCGGCGATCACTTCGACGGCTTTCACGTTCCAGGAGAAGCCGTAGTCCTTCGCGCCGGCCGAGTTCCGGTCGGACGCTGCGTCGCCGGTCTTCGTCTTCGCGTAGGCCTTGTCCTGCAGGTCGCCGAGGATCACGACGAGGTCGCCGAGGAGCCGGCGGAATTGCTCGTGGTGGTACGAGCAGAGGTCGGTCCCCTGGATGGCACGTCGCGGCATGACCGGCCCGATCTCCCTCGCGGCGAGCGCGGTGGATTTCGTGGCGCAGCCGAGGGCTTGGCAGTAGGGGTCGGTGGTCGGCTCGGTGCCGGGAGGGTATTTGCTCACTGCTGGTAGATCTCTTCCATGTCGATGGCCAGGTGGTAGTGGGCTTCGGCGAAGGCGGTGTTGGCCTGACGGTGCAGCTCGGCGATGGTGCGCTCGAGTTCCTCGAGGTGGTTCTGCGAGGTGAGGGTGATCATGGTGAGCGGGTGGATGGTGATTCCGGACGCCGTCTGGAGCATGGAGTGGCGCGGAACGAACCAGGCGGTGTTGATCGGGATGCCCATCAGCGTGGGGCGGTCGAAGATGTCGGTGAGCGATGTCGGCTCCGAGCCGCGCAGGATCCCGAGGATGTTCTCGCCGAGATCGATCCGTCGCTCGGGAAAGTTCTGCCCTCGCGTTTGTCTGCGCGCCGCTCGGCTTCGGATCGCTTCGATCCGGTCGAAAAGCTCGCGCGCCGTGGTCACGGGTCGCTTGGTCGGATTGGGCTTCGGTAGTTGCCAGACGCCGAGCTCACCGGCGAGAAAACTGGTGCCCTCCGTCAGTCGCGCCACTTCGATGTTCATCTCGCCGATGAGTTGGCCGAAGCGGGCGAAGGCGGGTGCAGTCGCGGCCGCGGCGGTTCCGATCCCGGCGAGGCCGCGCGCCATCGCCGCAGGTAAGTCGAAGCGGGCCCACTCCTTCCACAGTCGGTCCCACCGGCGACGACGGCTGATGCCAGGCCACGCCATGACGGTGAGCGTGAGCGCGGCGAGCGCGATGACTGCCAGGACGAGAGTTGCGATCATTGTTCGTTTCCTGCTCTGTAGGCTGCGGGCATGGTTGAGAGCATGTGGTTACTCCTTGCCGCTAAGCCGGCGGGTGAGACGGACGGCACTGGGTGGGCGATAGCCGGCTACGTCATCACGACTGTGATCGCGGTCGTCGCACTTGTGTTTGCTGGTCTGTCGTGGCTGGAGTCGCGACAAGCGCGGAGCGATGTGCGCGCTTACCGGGACGCGTATTGGACCTTGGAATACCCGGCAGACCCACCCGCGAGCACCATCTTCAACGTGCAGCTCATGTTGACGAACGTGGGTGAGACCCGGGCGACGGATGTCGTGCTGACCTTCGAAGCCGATCCGCTTTGGACCGTGTTCATGACCGACGAGTCCAAACCTCTGAAGTGGGAGATTGTCGATCCGGGTGAACAGAAGCTCGTTCACGTTGAGCGGCGGAATCCGGTGAGCGTGACCGCGGATTACGAGGTGACGAGTTTTGTTTGGCGATACGGCACTGAGAGCCCTGGTCGCGATCGTGCGAAGGTCTCGTTCACTACCATCACCGGCGAACGGAGGCACCAAGAGCTCCGACTTCCGGCGTCGGATTTGCCCCTGCGTGCTCTGGCTGAGACATGGCAGAAGGCGAATCCGCCTGCGCCGACGGTCGGATGAGGGACGACGGGGACCGTGGGAGCACCCATGCGCTCCTCGGTAGGCTGCGGGCATGATTCTGATCGCAGCCGCGAGCGCGGTGAAGGATGCACCGGCTGACACCTCCTGGGTCGCGATCGCCGTGTCGGTGATCGCGTTGGTGGGATCGATTGCGGGCACGGTGCTGGCTCCATGGCTGCGGGAGAGGGAAGAGCGGAAGACACGTGCCGCTGAACTTCGACGGTCGGAGATTCGGCGACTGATCGTCGAAATTGAGGCATCCCTGGGCGCGTACTTGACGGAGAAAGCGATTGATAAGGCCGCGAGCACAAGGCGTCTAGTTGATTTCAGCAGGCACATCGGGGAGCTCGAGATGTGGGTCGTCGGCGACGAAATGGCAATCCCCCGCGTCTTTCGCGTGAGTCTCCCCAGCACAGGAATGGGCGTCGGGCCGGCAACCCAGCAGTTAGTCGCAGCTGGGATGGCGGCGTCCGCCTGGTATCGCGGCGAGATCTCTCCGCTAGCGGTAGAGAGCACGTACGCAACTGCGCTGGCCGCGATGAAGGCACAGGAGGCGGAGGACGAGGCCGAGTGAGACCGGCAGCAGACCATCACCGATCACCTCGGTGGAGAAGACGCAGCGGCACCCAGTCGAGCACGGTCTCGTCGGTCCAGGTGGAGTCGGCCGTGTAGCCGGCGGCGTACCAGGTGCGCTTGCCCTCACCCGGCGCGAGCCAGAACACCTCGTTGACGGCGCAGAGCAGCACGCTTCCTCGCGGGAGGGCGCGCACCTGGTCGACGGTGGTGATGGTGAGGATCTCGTCGAGGAGCGGGCCGCGGTCGTCGTAGTACCGGTAGAAGGTTCCGATCGAGACGCCGGCGCGATCGGCGACCATGGCGGTGGTCAGCTCGTCGCGGCCGACTTCGCGAAGGACGTGGCGGGCTGCGGTGACGATCGTCTGCAGCTGGCGCAGCGATCGCGCCTGGACCGGACGGGTGCGGAGCAGCTCGGGCTTCGCGACGATGTCGGTCAGGAGGAGCTTGTCCATGAGGGTGACGGTGCGCGGGCTCACTTGGCCGCCTCCTCGGCTTTGGTGATGAGCTGCTCTTCGATGGGTGCGAGGCCGTAGCCCCAGGCCTCGAGTTGGCGCAGGTAGGTCGCGAGCCTCCTGAGCTCGCTGTAGTGAACCCGCCACCCTTCCTTGCCGTGGATGGCGGCCTCGGCGCGCCCGACGGCAACGGCGAGCGCGATGAGTTCGGCGCGCTGTGGCTGGTCTGCGAGCTCGAGCGCGATGGGCTCGGCGCGGGTGTAGGAAGTCTGAGTCGGGTCGCCGAGGTTGAGCCACTTGGACGCGAGCTCGCGTCCGTTGCTCTGGCCGGTCTTCGGGTGCTCGCCGCACAGGCTGGTGGCTAGGAACACGGTGACGTCGCTGGGGAGTTTGCCTTGCAGGAGCGTGTCCGTGATCCACGTCTGGCGGACGGTGGTGGCGAGCGGCCAGGCTTTGTTGTTCTCGCGTACCTCGCGGCGGGCGGCGAGCTCGTCTTCGGTGAGTGGGGCCTTCTCCGCCGCGGTGGTCTTGACGAAGAATCCGTCGGGTACCGGATTGACGAAGTACTCGGGGACGAACTTCGGCCGCCACTCTTCGTTGATCCAGCCGTAGATGCGGTTCAGGAGTGCGATTACGTGACCTTTGAGGTCGTCCTCGGCCGCGAGGTTCTTGAGCTTCGCGTCGGTGTAGACATGGTCGAGGCGGACGGCGCCCTTCATGTGGTCGCCGGGTTCGACGACGGTGATGCCGCGCAGCTCGACCTCGGCGACAGTCTCGGCTCGGCGAGCTGCCTCTTCACGCGCCTGTCGCGCGGTGGCGATGTGGTGCTGCAGCTTCTCCGGTTGGGTGGCCGCGACTTCGGTGAGCGCCGCGGTGATCTCCGGGTCGTCCTCGAACTCGAGGATCTCGGCGGCCTGATCTAGCGTCACTCCCTGCTCGAGCGATGCCGCGCCACTTGCAGATCCCGTGACGGCGAGTGCCCGCTCGACGGTCCTCTTCGGCTTGTTGGCCTTCCGGGCGATCTGGTCGGCGGAGACGCCGAGGTCGAAGAGGGTCTGGTAGGTGCCGGCGCGATCGGCGTCGGAGATCTCGGTGCGGTGCTCGTTGAGGATCAGCTGGCGGAGAAGTCGGGTGGACTCGGCGAGCGCGGGGTCTGTGACTATCGCGGGGATGTCGAGGAGGCCGGCGTCGAGTGAGGCGAGGTAGCGGAGCTGGCCGTCGCCGAGGTGCCAGGTGCCGTCGACCTGGTAGGCCTCGACGGGGACCATCACGCCGTGCTGTTTGACGGAGGATGCGAACGAGGTCGGGACCTTGGTCACTTTCCTGATGTTCGCGTCGACGGTGAGCTCGGCGATCGGGATCCGGATGGTGGATCCGATCTGCGGGGTGGTGTCAGTCATGGTGTGTTGCCTTTCATCGGGGTGGGTGGTGCGCTGTGGGTCGGTGGAGTTAGGGGCGAGGCGGGAACTCGCGGCGTTGGCGGGCGGTAGCTGCGGCCGCGGTGGTGCGGAGGATCCGGTGCACGGTGATCGGGTCGAGTTGGTGCGCCTCGTCGGTGGTGATGTAGTGATGCAGCAGCTGGTAGTAGCGCGGCGCGGAGATCCCGAACACGGCGCGGATGCGCTCTTCCTTCACGCCGCCGTGGGTGGTGGCGTTCTCGGCTTCGAAGGTGACGACCTGGGCGATCGTCGGCCGGCCTTTGCAGTCGCCGTGGTGGTTCCGCTCGAGCAGGCACGGCGTCGTGTCGGTGGGCTTGTCGCACTTCGGCCGGCGGGTGAAGGTGCGCAACGTGATGTCGCGGGCGCGCTCGTCGAGATCTCTTTCGTCGCTCATGCGAGGCCCTCCCAGGGGGTGACGCGGAGTTCCATCCACGCTTCGGGGTTCTTGGTGGCGTCGACGCGGACGATGGTCGGCATCGGGGTGTCGACGAGGTCGGGGGTGTCGTCGGTGACGATGCCGGCGGTCACGAGGCCGTCGACCATGGCCTTGAGCACGAGGGCCAGGTTGACCGGGTCGCGGCGAATGCGATCGCGAACGAACCAGGTGAGCTCGGCGCGGATCCGCGGCAGGGTCGGGATCTTCGCACTGCGGGCTTTGTAGGTCGCGACGGTACGAACATCGCGTACCTTCCGGGCGTGGGTGTGGTGGTTGCCTCGGGACCCGTTGGGGCTGATCGGTGGCCTCGCGTAGCCGAAGTCGAGCACCCATTCGTCACGCGTGACGCGGGACGCTGCGGCTTCTGTCATTCCCTCGCCGAGCAGCTGCTCGAGCCAGCCAGCGGTGGTGTCGGTGCGGACCTTCTCGAGGTCGACCAGGGCGCGTTCGGTGGTCATGCTCGCCCGCTGATCCGGCTGACGCTGTAGCCCTTGTCGAAGCTCGACGCGTGGGTGAGGCAGCGGTTGCACTCGAAGACCCGGCCGGAGCGACGCATCCACCAGGTGCCGGTGATGCTGCGCAGCTTTTCGATGCAGCTGTCGCAGAAGAACGCGCTAGCCATGCAGCTTCGGCATGAGACGATCACGGTTGCGCCCTGCTCGCATTCGCCGTTAGGCCAGCCGACACACGGCGGAGCGAACTCGAGCTGCTCGATGACCTGGTTGGTGAGGGCCCTGTCGACGTCGGCGTGCAGCTGCTCGAGCTCTTCGCGGAGTTCCTGATCGATCTGGCTCATGACTCGGCCCACATGTCCATGCCGCGCTTCTGCCAGACGAACGGGTCGTTCTCGAAGGCCCGGAGCACGTACGCGGTCGGTGCGGTGACCGACTCGCCCTTGGCGGCGGGATAGGCCAGGACGGCGAAGGCCAGCATCGTCGCGATGCGCCGCCGGTCGACCTCGGGGATGTCGGCGAGCATCGTCGCCGCGTGAGCGAAGATCCGGTTGTGGTCGAGCTCCCGGCCGATCTTGCGCTGACGACGCCGAGCCAGCAGCCCCAGCTTCGGTGAATCTGAATCCTGGTCGTCACCGACGCTGGAGTTATCCACAGACTCTGTGGTTGTTCTCCTAGGTGATTGTTTAATCAGGAGAGGGTCTAAGGAGAGGGGTGCGAGATCTCGCGCGTTTTCGCGAATCTCCGCACCCATTATTTGAGAAGTGCGAGATTCCGCACCCATTATTTGGGAGTTATCCACAGGCTCGGGCGCCATTTCAGCCGAGGCGATCGCGCCGGCCTTCGGGATATTGACCTTGTACACCGCTCGCTTGCCAGGAAAGCCGGCGGCGATCGATTCGAGGTACGTCGCAGCGGTCAGATCCTGGATGAGCTCTAGCGCGCGACGCTTGCCCACACCAGCCCACTTCTGCACCTTCTCAAGGCCCGGGAACGAGTGGTCGGTCTTGTCGGAAGCGTCGTCGGCGACCGCGGCGAGCGCGAGCTTGTGGGACGGCGACAGTTTCACGGGGCGGCCGTCTTCGGTCTCGTGCTCCTCGTAGAGCCACTGGAGGTCCATCGCGGCGATGAGGTGGCGGATGCTCACTTGCTGTAAACCCTTCGGAGCACCTCGGCGAGCGCGGCCTTCTGGCTGTCGAACGGGAGGTATGGGACTGGCGGGAAGAGCGACACGTGGACGCCTGGTGCTGCGGGGTAGGCGATCCAGTTGTGGGTGCTGACGTGGCGGATGAGCCATTGGTCGGCGCGGGTGTAGGTGCGCCGGGAGGCTGCGCGCTGGTTCTTGATGTGGACGTCGACGAGGGCCTCGGAGAGGACGTGGTGGCGGCGAGTCGCGCTGCTCATCTGGCATCTGCGGGGCCGTGCACATGGACGGTGATGGTGACACCGGGCGCCGGCGAGAAAGTCGCGGGGGCGGCCACGTCAGTGCCGCGCACGTCGTAATCCCGTGCGTGCTGGTCGACAACCTCGCGTAGGGCGGCGATCGTCTTCTGCTGTTCGCCCAGTTTCCGCTCCGTGACTACCTCGAGTACGTCGTGCTGCGTCTCCAGGTCGGCGAGCTCGTTTCGGGTCGTCTCGTGCTTGTTGCGCTCGCCCTCCAAAAGCCGGCCGGTATGCAGGAGTTCGGCGATCGTGACGGCCAGGTCGTGCTCGAGGCGGATGATCTCGGCCGAGTGAGCAGTGAGTTGGGTACTGGTGCCGTGTACTTCCTCGAGCCGCTTCTGCAGGTCTGCGAGGTCCTCGCTGCTGGCGAGGAGTGCGTCGCGGTGGTGGCTCAGATCTTCCTCGAGCGACTTGATGCGCTCTGCGCGGTCCGTGAGCTGCTCTTCCAGGTCGGCCGCGCGAGTGTGGGCGGTGTTGAGCTCGTTCGCCAGCTGGTAGGCGTTCATGCCGTCGGAGGTTTCGCTGCCAGGGAACTCAGGTACGCCGCGGACGGGTGGGCTGGCCTCGACCTTGGTGAAGTGATTTGTGACCGACGCGAGGTTCGCGTTCGCCGTCTCGAGTTCCTTCTCGAGCTTCGCGATCTTCTTGTCCTTGACCTGTTGCTCGCGGCCGCGAGTGCCGACGCCGGGGTCGAGGGTGCGCTCGGGTTCCGGGTCGGAATCGATGTTCTCCCACGCGTACGGACCCGCCCACTTCCGTGCGGCTGCGAGGTCGCGGATGCGCGCGTTGCTGGTCGACCAGCCGGGCGCGCCCTCGTTGGTGTTCTTCGGCTGTTCGCGGAGCTTCTGGAAGGTGTTCACGATCACCCGGTGGGTGACATCTTTCACCTGCTCTGGTGGGCTGAACAGCAGCCACCAGATTGCGTCGACGGAGATCTGTGTGTGGTGGGCGAGCTCGACCGGCGTGTAACCCATCCAGCACAGCGCCTGCAGGCGGCGGGTGGTGCCGCGCGCTGCGGTCATCCCTTCGACCTTCGCCGGCGCCGGCTTGGGCGCGACGAGGGTCGGCGCGAGCTCCCGGTTGGCCTCGTCGGCGATCGCTTCGACCTCGGCGTCGATCCGATCGCCGAGCAGCGGCGTTGCCTGCTCCGGGTCGGGAGCAGGAGGCAAGAACGTACGCTCCACCGCGACGGCATCGACGGGTGCGGGTGGGGTCATCTTTAGCTCTGCCTTGCCGCTTTTCTTCGCGCGCAGATTGTTCTGGTAGTCGCGCAGCGCCTGCCGGCAGGTGACGCCGTGTTCGTTGCCGGGGCAGCTGGCTTCGTCGGTGCAGCCGCGCGAGACGCCAGTGGCGATGCCGTGGGGGAAGGCAGGGTCGGACGGGAGGACTCTGGATCTGGCCATCGGGGGCTCCTAGAGGGTGGGGAGCTGCTGCTCCGTGAAGGTGGGGGTCGGTGTGGGGGTTGGAGCGATCTGCTGCTCTTGGTGGTTCTCGAGGGCGAAGGCCACGCCGGCGAAGAGTGCGAACGCGATGAGTGCGAGCACCAGGAAGCCGGCTAGCCGGGGGCTCATGGCTCGTGCAGTTCGGTGAGGGTGCGGCGGATGTGCTCGAGCAGGACATCGACCTCGTCATCGCGCCAGACGATGTCGCCGCCGTTCTCCTCGTTGGCGTACTGGGTCTGAGCAACAAAGCCGAGGACGCGGGCGCGCTGCTTCACAAGGCCGTGCAGCAGCACCCGGTAGTACGCCTTGCCGGCAGCTGTGTGGCTGTGGCGGAACAACTGACGGTGGTACGGGTCCGGGAGGAAGAAAGTGTCCAGTGCCGCAGTGACGCCGAGACGGAGTCTCGTGGCCTGTCGGGTGCTGATGGTCATGCTGCTCGACCGATCGGTTGCTTGTCGGCACCCACAGCTGCCGGCAGCCCGAGGACTTCGCGATCGCGCTCGATCGTCCTGATGGCGCACCCGAGCTGCTCGGCGATCGCGCCGTCCGGGTACGCCCACGCGTTCAGTTGCTCGACGACCAGGAGCCGCTCCGCGCGTGTGAGCTCGAGGCGGATCCCGTCGATCGCGAGCGCGACGCGAGCGTGGTCGACCTCATCGATGGGAGCCTCGTCCGGGATGGGCGGCGTCTCGTCGGTGTCGATGTCGTCCCACGCCAGTGGCAGCACCCAGTTGTGTTCTGCAGCCCGGGCGAGAGCCATCGTGCGGCGACGGCGACCGATCGGCTCCGTCGGTGTAGGCGGGGTGTTCCAGAGCCGCTCGTAGAGCGCGTCGACCCTGTCGAAGGTGCGCTTGAAAACTCTGGCGCCGGCGCCCATGGTCCAGTGGTCAGCGGTCCTCGGACTGATGCCCGCCATGGCCGCAAGCTCGTCGACACTCCAACCGAGCGCGGCGAGTGCTTGCATGCGGCGCCGGACGCCGATCGCGGGGCGGGTGGTCTTGTTGTCGAGGCCGTATGCGGCGAGGCGCCGGCGCCGCGCGTTGTCAGTTGCTGCGCGCAGCATGCATGGCGTGCAACGGCACCCATGACTGATGCGGCAGGTCGTCTTGTCGCCGTGAGCGTGGTCGTCCGGGCAGACGAATGCGGCGGTCATCTCCTGACCCGCTCCGCGCGGGCGGCGAGGATGATCGTGTCAGCGGCTTTCCAGATGGCCTCGACCGCAGTGTGAAGGTCGCTAGGGGTGAGCACCTTTTCGCCGAGGGTCTTGGCGTTCTCCTGCAGGAGGTCGAAGTGGGTGGCGAGCGCGAGAATCTGCTCGATGGTGAGTGCAGGGCGCGTCTCTAGTTCCTGTTGCAGGCGCGAGATCTCCTGCTCGAGCAGGATGCATTCGGCGATCGCGGCCTGCAGCTGCTCGCCGGTATCGTTCGCACCCATCAGAGCTCTCCGAGATCACGTCGACGCAGGAGCGCGATAGTGATGAACAGGCTGATAGGTGTCGCGATCGCGACAAGGATCATCCAGCCAGGCGACTGCAGCGTCGCGGCCGAGGCGGTCCACCAGAAGAACGCGAGGACGGCGATGAGCGCGATCGCGCGCACGATGCGGCGGGTCACTGGCCGGCCCGCTTCGAGTGGGTCTCGATCGCCAGGATGAGCTGTCTGGCGAGAGCTAGCGCACCGTCGAGAGGCACGGTGAAGGCGAGCTTCGCTTCCTTGCGGTCGACCAGAGGGGCGTTGGTGTAGCCGACGATGTCGACCATGACGCAAGGCGGGGTGTTTCCGCCCGCCGTCATGCCTACTGCCGCGAGCGCGTTGACGCTGGTGGCGTGGACGAGTCCGGATGCGGGGGCGAGCAGTGTTTCGGTGATGTCGGGGTCTGGCTGTGTCATCAGATCTCCAGGAGTGTGAGGTGCGGGGTTTCGGAGAGGTTGAGGGTCGCGACGCCCTGCAGTTCGCGGTGAAGCGACTGCATGCCCGCCTCGGTGATGCGGATCTGCGGGTACAGCTGGCGCTGCCCTGGAATGCGCTTCGGCTGGCGGACGAGGAAGCCGATCTTCACGAGGTCTTCCGACGGGCGCCAGATGCCGTCGATGCGTTGCACCCAGCCCTTGGCCTTCATGGCGAGGAAGAGCGAGTCCTGGCCGAGTTCGATGGCGGGATCTCCGGAGAGGATGCGGGCCGCTCGGGCGATCGAGAATGAGCGGCCCAGCGCGGCGGGCGGCGTGGGTGTTGCCTTCGCGATGATGGTCTCGGCACCGACCTGCTC
>Ga0247735_1000297_pt1 | contig 20877 bp, 21 predicted proteins | sample UWRJL178409R2_FD_180934 | JGI IMG/M metagenome (GOLD analysis project Ga0247735, IMG submission 180934) | Plant litter microbial communities from Arlington Agricultural Research Station in Wisconsin, United States - UWRJ-L178-409R-2 | ecosystem: Environmental > Terrestrial > Plant litter >... | reverse complement strand
ACCGCAATTACGTCCAGGCAGCGAACGTCACTGCGGAATCACCTCGCTGGGGACCGGGAGCAAACCCGACTCCTTATTGAGCGTCTCACCGAGGAGATGGGAGCATTTCTTACTGCTCGTCGCGACTCCCCCACCGATGACGAGCACGACCCGGAGGGCCCCACGTTGGCTTTCGAGCGATCCCAGTCTCAAGCCATGCTGGCCCAGTCACGCCAGCACCTCGCAGAAATCGATGCGGCCCTCGGGCGGCTCGAAATCGGAACCTACGGCATGTGCACCAGCTGCCATGGCGAGATTGCCCTCGGAAGATTGCAGGTACGGCCCCAGGCGGCCCTGTGCATCGTGTGCGCGGGCCGGGTTCGATAGTTCCCCCGAGAGGACATAGTTCCCCGGGGTGTGCCGTCGGCTGCGATCCCCGGCGGTTCGTTCGTACTGTGCGTGTGCTGGAACCCGCGCCGCCTCGGGTACCGGTGCTGGTATTCGCCGGTACCTGGTGAGTAGCAGCGCCGCGCGATCACTGATTTTTCGTCACGATGGGCGAGTTCGGTCTTGCGCGCGTCGCGCGACAGCATCCGCCTTGATCCTCCTGAGCTGAAGCCGTGGATGAATCCACCACTCCTCACATCGGATACGGAATGCGAGCCCCGTGCTGCGCGAGAGAGCCTATAGATGCGCTGGGAATCAACCCCGAATGAGATCTCCGCACCCCTTCGTCCTGGGACAACGGACAGTTGACAGAACTGTTCTCAGCGCACTTGTGGCCCGTTCCCATTCGGTCCTGCCCACCATCCTCCACCGGTTGGCAGCGGCAAAAGTGGGCACAGAACAGCAATTTCTGCTGTCCCCTCACCCACCGGTTTCCCTACTGGTCTTCTGCCCGTCGCGTGGCGGTACCCGGATGTTAACCTCGGGGTGATCGAATGTGATGTGTAACATGAGTGATCGCGATTGCCGCACCCGACTCGAGTACCGAACGGAAACCTCGTGCACATACGAACGGCTGAGTACCCGAGAGCGGATCATTTCCTTCTCCATCTCAGCGACACCCACCTGCTTGCAGGCGGAAACCAGCTTTACAATTCAGTCGACTCGGAGGCCCACCTCCGACGCTTGTTCGAAGAGGTCGAGCGCTCCGGCGGTCGACCCGAGGCCATCATCTTCACCGGTGACCTTGCGGACCGCGGAGAGACGGACGCCTACCAGAGGCTCCGCGCCATTGTCGAACCAGCCGCAGCCCGTTTGGGCGCGCAGGTCATCTGGGTTATGGGAAACCATGACAAACGCGAAGAGTTCCGCAAGGAACTATTTCACGAACAGCCCAGTTCCCGCCCCGTCGACCGCGTCTACGATGTCAACGGACTGCGCGTGATCACCCTCGACTCCTCCGTCCCGGGTGCGCACTGGGGGGAAGTGACCGGTGCCCAGCTCGACTGGCTCGCCGAGGAGCTTTCTGTTCCCGCACCGCACGGCACAGTCCTCGCGATGCACCATCCCCCGGTCCCCAGCGTCCTTGACCTCGCCGTCCTTGTCGAGTTGCGTGACCAGGCCAGCCTCGCCGAGGTGCTCGAGGGCACGGATGTGCGCAGCATTATCGCTGGCCATCTGCACTACTCGTCCACCAGCACCTTCGCCGGAATTCCCGTGTCGGTCGCCTCGGCCACCTGCTACACCCAGGACCTCACCGTGCCCGTTGGCGGCACCCGGGGCCGCGATGGAGCTCGCGCATACAACCTGGTGCATGTTTACGAGAACATCGTGCTGCACTCCGTGGTGCCGCTGGGCGAATTCGCCCCGCTGGACTACATCGACGCCGAGGAAACCGAGCGTCGCCTGGCCGTTGCAGGCGTCCGCATCGGCGAAGCGGTCAGCGAGCCGGTTCCGCAGGAACCTCCGATGACACTTCCCATCCAAGTTCTGGCGTAACGGCAGGAACGATCTCCCACGGGGCAGCGATAGCGAAGTAGCGCTCCAGGAATGAGACGACGGCCGCCGTCCGGCGTTCGACGGAGATTTCTGGTGCGCTGCCGTCGTTGAGGCAGAAGAAATCGTAGGAACGCTGCTTGAGCAGCGAGTCCATTTCCTTAAGGGCAATCTTCAGCGTCGTCTCGACATACTTCACCCGAGCCTGGGTCTGCACAACAGCGCGACCGGTCATCAATGCGTAGTAGTGGTAGAACGAGTTCGTCACCGAGATGTCGGTACTGGCGCGGAAGGTACTCGCGGCGGTGCGCGTGAAGTCCTCGGCGAATTCCTCTTCCATCTCCAGCAGGACGCTTTTGCGCAGCGGCGTGGCAGCGTGTTCGAGGTGACGGGTAGTCACCCGACTGAACCGCTCCTGAAGCAGTCGACGGTTGACCCTGGCCGAGTTCTCGAACCCACTGCGCGACGGGTTGTTCTCGCCGAGTCCGATGCGGGTTGTGGCTTCGATGAACTTCGTCACGCCACCGGGCGAGAAGAACATGTCCGGGCTGACGGGACGACCGAAGAACATGTCGTCGTTCGAGTAGATGAAGTGCTCGCTGATACCGGGGATGTGCTGCAGCTGGCTTTCGACGGCCTGCGAGTTGTGGGTGGGCAGTACGGACGGGTCCTTGAAGAAGTCCTCGCTGCGCATGATCGTCACACTCGGGTGGTCGTCGAGCCAGGCCGGTGCCGGCGAGTCGGTGACAATAAAGATGCGCCGCACCCAGGGCGCGAACATGTACACGCTGCGCAGCGCATACTTCAGTTCGTCGATCTGGCGGAATCGTGCCTCGGAATCGTCGCCGTCTCCAACAACATAGGACTTCATTCGCAGCGCGCGGGCACGCTGGAATTCGATGTCCGTCCCGTCGACCCAGGAGAAAACCATGTCGATGTCGAAGTTGACATCGGTGGCGTGGGTGTCGAACATCCCCTGCAGGGTTGCCCATTCCATCCCGTAACGCTCCACGGTGGTGTCGACGGCTTCGGTCCGCGGTAGGCGACGGCGCATCAGGGCATTCTCGGCCGGTGCAACGATCTCATCGACCCCGAAGTCCCAGAATTCGACGCGAACACCATTGGTGGCGCCGTAGTGCAGGCGGCCAAAGGGTTCAATACGGGGGCGGAACAGACGAAGGACCCGTGCTTTTGTTGAGAGCGACAGGCGTCCGTCTGCAATGAACAGTGCCGGGTCTTTACCCGCCTTCGAGTAGAAGGGCTCGTTGCTGAACGCTTTTGCCAACGCCTTGGTGAGTTCGCCGCGGCGTTTGCGGTCGACCGCGATGACGGGCTGCTCGTGTTCCCCGCGAACGAGGAGGAAGCCGATATCGGCGGCCACCAGAACGGCACGGATGGCAAGCAGGTCTTCGATCATTGACTGCTGGGGGGTCAAATTGCCGTTCAGCAGGGTGAAGCGTCCCTTGCGCAGGACGATGTCCTCACGCTCCAACAGGGTCGGCCAGGAGCTGGAGTTCACCAGGACAAGTTCGCGGGTCATGAGAGTGCCTCGGTCAGCATGCTTACGAGGGCTTCGAGCTGCACGCTGGATTCTGCACCGATTTCTTCATCGGAACCGTCGAGGGCACGGGCGGCGAGGCCGGCCTTGCTATCGATCAGTTCGGCGATGCGGGCGTCAATGGTCTGCGCGGCGATGATGCGCCAGGCGGTGACGGGTAGTTCCTGCCCGATCCGGTGGACCCGGTCGATGGCCTGGGTCTGCTCGGCACTAGTCCAGCTCAATTCGGCAAGGACCACGTTGGACGCAGCCTGCAAGTTCAGTCCCACACCGGCGGCGGTCAGTGATGCAACCACAATGGACACCTCCGGATCATTGGCGAAAGCGTCGATGGCGCTCTGCCTGGCTTTGGCAGACTGTTCGCCGCGGATGGAGACGGACTTGAGCCCGGCCTTAGCGAAGTGCGCCTCGGCGGCGTCCATCACATCGACGTGCTTGGCGAAGAAAACAACTTTGCCCACGTTGCGGGCGAGCTGGGCGGTGTAGTCGGCGGCGAGCGTGGCCTTGGCCTGACCGATACGCCGCACCATCGTGAATACGTTCTCTTTGGTCTTCGACGACTTGGTGTCCTCGAGTTCCTCCCGGGCGACAAGCCGGATGAGGCGTTCACGGTCGAGGTCGACGTCGAATTCGTCGCCGCCCGTTTTGCGCAGGCTCAGGCGGCGGCGGTAGCGCTCCACCAGGCGGGCGGTGAGGGCAGCTTCCGCTTCGCGAATCGAGCGGCCGAGGTCGTCGTCCAGTTCGACCGGAATGTCGGCAACCCGTCGGGCGGGGATGTCGGCGGCGACGTCGACCTTCTTACGACGCACAATACCCATGTCGATAACGGCTTGGCGTGCCTCGGAGAAGAATCCGAAGTCCGCGGGGGTGAGCCCGGTGTCCTCGAGTCGCTCCATCAGTTCGGCCAACGGTTTTTTGTCGTCAATCCAGCCGAGGAACTGCCAGATTGCACGGAAGTCATCGATCTGGTTGATCAGGGGGGTACCGGTCAGCGCGATCATCAGGGCGCGGGGGGATGTGGCGCGGATGCTGCGGCTCAGCGCGAGCACATGCTTCGAGCGCTGCGAGCTGAGGTTTTTGATGAAGTGGGCTTCATCCACCACCATGCCCTTGAAACCGAAGCGGCTGAGCCAGCCGACATGGCGGTCGAGCACCTCGTAGTTGACAATCACTACATCGCTGAACGCGTCGACGTCCTTGCCGTCGCCGTGCACCACGGTGGCGGTGCGCTGCGGGGTCCACAATTCGACCTCGCGGGCCCAGTTCGTTTTGACAACGTTCGGCACCACAACCAGCAGTGGGTAGGAGTTGGAGGCGGAAGCACCAAGCAGGGCCTGGGCGGTTTTGCCGAGACCGGGCTCGTCGGCGAGCAGGAAGGTGCGGTGCCCCTGCTTGACCTCTTCGACAAACCGGGCCTGGTGGCGCATCAGTTCGAGGCGTCCCGGGGTGCGCAGGGTGGAGGCTTCGGGAAGTTCCATACTGGCGGAACCGCCACCGGCGCCGTACTCGAACGCACGGAACAGCGGTTCGATGAGTTCCCAGTTGCCGAGGCGGTTGACCCGGGTGGACTTGACCGGGACGTTACTGAAGTCGGGAGCGAGGAACGGGTTCGACATCTGCATCTGGCGAACCGATAGCGGAACGACCTGGCGTTCGGCCGAGACATCCACCGGTTTCGGTTCGGTGGTGATGATTAGTTCGTCGGGGCTCAGCTCGACACCGGCGGCCAACAGCAGGTCGCGGCGAAGAGTTTTGGCCGCGGCGGTGATGGGCGCGTCATCGGCGAGAAGCACAATGAGGCTGGTGTCGCGGGCAGCGGTTTTGGCGAGGATCCCGGCGAGGCCATCGAGGCGCTTCTGCTCGTTGGACCGCTCGGACTCGGACAGCTCCGGGTCGACTTTCACCCTGGCGCGTTCTTCACGCAGCAGCAGGGCGGCGACTTGGAAGCGCGCACGGTTGGAGGGTTTCAGCGGTCCCTTCTGGACGGCGGCCTCCACCTCCCGGGCCGCGCGGGCCAGTACGGGGATGACGCCGGCGTCATCGGCTCCACGCGGTCTTCTACGCTGGGCAGACTGGCGGGCCCCTGCGGGCCGCTGGCGTGTCTGTCGCTGGCCTGATTGGGCCATGTTCCTCCTTGTGCCGTCGTCGGGCACGGGTAGGCGAGATTCTTCGTCGGCTTTGGATGACGAAGTCCCGGTGATTCGATTTCCCCCGGTTTCCTGGGGGAAGGTTGCAGATGATCGGTGCGGCTGATCGCTGGTGGTTCAGATCATCGGGTGAGGATGATCATTTGATAGTGCTGCTGATCGCTGGTGGTGCTGATGGTCATCGGATGAATGACCTCGTACTGCCGCCTTCTCAATTCCCAGACCCAGACGCGATGCGACTGGTGGTCTTGCGAAGCGCTACTACTTGCATTGTACGGCAATACTCGGCAAGTGATGGAATTGGGCCGGAGGCTTGACTCAACGACGGTTGCGATCCTCCGGATTCGGTGCCTTGATGAGCACCGCCGTAACGATAAAAATGATGGCGCCGACGTATTGCAGTCCCATAAACAGCTGGGCGGGTTCCGTCGGCAGGGGAAAGATCGGGTTCCACACCACAACGACCGGCGCAAGGGCGATGATCCACCACGGCTTTTTGGCCTGGACGGCATACACGCAGACGATCAAGGCGAGGATGCTTGTGGCGAACAGGATCCAGATGAACCCGGTCGTTCCCAACAGCGCAGTCCCGGCCAGCAGCACAATCGCACCAAGAATGCCGGGGGCGAGTGCCGTGCGGCGGAAGGCTGGGGTGGGGTAGGAAGTCATCCATCTCAGGATATCGGAAGCTCGGGGAGGTCCCGGAGCGCCGGCCCCTCGAGGCGTCGCCCGCTGGCGGTGAACCGGGAGCCGTGCGCCGGGCAGTCCCAGCTGCGTTCGGCGTCGTTCCACGTGACAACGGCGCCGAGGTGGGGGCAGAGCGCGGACACTGCGCAGGTGTTGCCGGACACCGTGGAGATGGCCGTCGGCCGCAGTCCAGAGCGGCCGACGTCGCCGTGGCCTTCCGCCGGCGCGGCATCCGGAAGCCTGCGGGTGAACACCGTGGCGAGACCCCGCGCGTACCACCAGGCGACGGCGGCGTTCTCACCGATTCCCGTCGCCACCGCACGCGGCATCGTGATGCGGTGGTGCAGGGTCTTCTGCCAGGCGGTGTTCTCCCCCGAGATGTCGGCGACCAGGGTGCGGGCGGCCGCAACCGCGTTGGTCATCCCCCACTTGTCGTACCCGGTGGCGAGGAAGATCCGACCGCGGCCGCGCGGCAGCCAGCCGACAAAGGGAACATGGTGGGCCGCGCTGTAGTCCTGTGCCGACCAGGAGTGGGTGAGGGTGGCGCCGGGAAAATGAGACCGGGTCCACTGGGTCAGCTCATCAGCCTTCGACCGTGGGGATTTCTCCCGTCCGACACCGTGGCCGTACCCGCCGGTCAGCAGGTTGGAGCCGGCAGTGCGGATGCTGCGGGTCGGCTCCTCGACATTCAGGAACATCCCGTCCGGCAGTTCGCCAGACGGGACCGCGAAAGACTGGGCGTAGCTGCGCTGGGCGGAGACCTTGGTGAAGTACAGCCCGCGATCAAGGATGGGCACCCCGGTGGCGAGGATCACATGGTTGGCGCGGATGGAGCCGAGCGAGGTGTGCACCACGGCAGGACGCGACGCCCGCACTTTCAGCACCCGGGCATTTTCGACAATAACGCCGCCGAGGGTGCGGAAGTCGGCGGCGAGCGCCGCCAACAGCTGCATCGGGTCGACCTGCGCCTGGTCGGGCAGCCGGATGGCGGCGTGGGTACGAAACGGCAGTGGGGCCTGTGGCATCCGCAGGACGGGCAGCCCGGCGCCGCGCGCGAGAGCGTATTCGCGGTCGATGCGCTCGACACCGGCCGCAGTTCCGGCGTAACTGTAGGCGTCGCGGTACTCGAATGCCACGTCCCGCCCGGCCAGGTACTCCACCAGCCAGTTGAAGGCATCCCGGTTGCCGTCGACGTAGGCCTTCACAATGGCCGGGTACCCGTGGGAACGCACCCGGCTGAGCTGGGTTCCCTGCAGCTGGCTGATCTTTGCCGTGGAGTGCCCGGTGGTGACCGCGCCGACACTGCGCGCCTCCAGCACCGCCACGCGGCGGCCGGCCCGGGCGAACAGCAGCGCGGACACCAGCCCGGTGATGCCGGCCCCCACAATGATTTCGTCGAACATTTCCCCGGCGGGAAAATCGTCGGTCGAAATTTCCGGTGCTGCGGAGAGCCAGAGGGAAGTCATTGCGGTCCTTATCGAGCGGGGATGCTCTTCACCCTACGACCGTGCTTTCCCCCGGGGGTGGGCTGGCCCCCACCGGATGCTGCTGATAGGAGGGCGGGGGCCCGGCCGCCTCAGTGGCCGCGGATGATGGTGATGGGCTGCGTCATTGGGGGTGCTTCCCGCAGGCGGTCGATGGCGGGGCGCAGTTCGGAGAGCCAAGCCTGGTATCCCGCCTCGTTGAGGTGGACCCGGTCATCGGTGTACTCGGTGCTCATCTCGCCGTCGTCCATTGCCAGTAGCGGCCACAGGTCCAGGTACTGGGCGTGCAGGTTTGTCGAATACTGCCGGAGGTGGCGGTTTGTGTCCCGGATGTCGCGTTCATATTCCCGGCCGCGCGGCATGATCGACTGAACAAGCGTGCGGGCACCGGGAAGTTCCTTGCGAATCTTCGCGAGGAAAAACTCGATACTGCGAACGACATACTCGACGGAACGGTTTGCGCCGAAGTCGTTCGCACCGATCAGCAGGATAACAACGTCCGGCTGCAGCTCCACGACCGTGGGCAGCCGTTCGGCCAGCCGGTCTGTGGTGTCACCCTGGCTTGCCTCGACGGTCACGTCGAACTCGGGAAACCACTCCTGCCAGCGGCCGTCCGCGGTGACCCCGTCACCGATAAATACCACCGTGTCGCTTGGCTGGGTTTCATGATTTTCGTTCATTCTGACCACCTCATCTAACCCATCATGCGGCAGTGTGCCGCTTTCGGCCACCCTCAGACGCTGGCAGCAGCGGAGCTGGCCCGGTGGCCATCCACCGCCGCCTGCGTAATGCGATTGGCCATGCCGGCGAAAATAACACCGTGAAATGGCAGGATAGCGAACCAATACAGCCGCCCGGCGAGACCAGACGGGAAAAAGACTGCCCGCTGACTGTATGTCGACCCGCCGGCCGGGTCCGCCTCGGTGGTCATTTCGAGCCATGCGCCGCCCGGGACTTTCATCTCGGCCCGCAGGCGAAGGAAACGGCCACGCTCGATTTGTTCAACCCGCCAGAAGTCCAGCGCGTCCCCGACACTGAGCCTGCGGGCGTCACGACGCCCCCGGCGAAGGCCGACCCCACCAACAACTTTGTCCATCCAGCCGCGAGCGGCCCAGGCCAGCGGGAACGAGTACCAGCCGTTCTCCCCACCGATGCCTTCGACAACACTCCACAGCTCGTCGACGTTGGCTTCCGAGTGCTGCTGGCGGGCATCGGTGAACACGGTGTGGCCGGACCAATCCGGATCGCTCGGCAGCAGGTCACTCGGTGCTCCGGCGATGGAGGAGTTCTGCCAACTCGTCTCGACCTCCCCTGCCCGCATCTTGCCAAGGGCAAGCCGAACGGAGGTGCGATAACCGGTGAGCCCGCCCTCCGGTGCGGGGATGAATTCTTCGATGTCGTTTTCCTGGATCACGCAGTCGTACTGCAGCGACGCGATGATCGGAATGGCCAGGGCCCGCGGGATCGGGGTGACCAGGTTGACCCATTGTGAGGCCAGCCACGGGGTGAGTACGGGAAGCGACGCGATGGGACGCTGGTGCAGTCCGGCCTCGAGGGCGTAGCCGTTCATCATCTGGCCGTACCGCAGCACGTCCGGCCCACCGATGTCGAAGGTACGGTTCACGGTGTCAGGAAGCCCAGCGGCATTCACCAGATAGTGCAACACGTCGCGCACCGCGATCGGCTGGATGAAATTGCGTACCCACTTTGGTGCCGGCATATACGGAAGCACCTCCGTCAGGTGCCTGATCATCTCGAACGAGGCCGATCCCGACCCGATGACGGTGCCGGCCTGTAAGGCCGCGGTGGGCACTCCAGACTGCAGCAGGATCTGGCCGACCGCCGCCCTGCTGCGCAGGTGCGGGCTCAGCTTTCCCTCCCGGGGGTGCAGGCCGCCCAGGTACACGATTCGCGTGACGCCGCCGGTGCTCGCCGTCCTGGCCACATTACGGGCGGCGGATTCCTCGGCACGTTCGAAGTCGGGGCCGCTGGCCATGGCGTGGGCGAGGTAATAAACCACGTCCCGCCCCTGGACGGCGGCGGTCACATCTGCGGCATCCGTCAGGTCGCCCTTGGCTACCTCAACCTGGGCTGCCCACGGCACATCGGAGAGGCGGTCCGGGTTTCGAACAAAAACGCGAACGTCGTGCCCCGCTTCGAGTAGGCGGGGAACGAGCCGCCCACCGATGTAGCCGGTCGCACCGGTGACGAGTATCTTCATAACAAAACCTTAGGAATCATGGCTGGGAGCGCATTCAGGCACCGCCCGCGAAAGTGACTAGGGAAGATTGGTGCGCTGCTGGTACTGCTGGTGGATCTTTTCCCACCGCTGCTCATACACCGGGTACCAGTTCCTCCAGTCGATGGTGCCTCCCGCCAGCACCTCGGTGAGGTGGTCGAGGTGCAGGTGCCAACCCGCCAGCGACAGGGTGACGAACCGCTCTTCCGGCGGGGTGATGGTGTTGGTGAACCGCAACCGAGTACCGTCCGCGACCTGTTCGAGTTCCCAGCGCAGCAGGCCGTGGGTCTCGTTGGTGTGCTCGAGTAGACCTGGGAGTTCGAGGGCGCTGATGCGGCCGTTCCACCACTCCATCGGCTCGGAGTTCTCCCCGTTCAGCCAGCGAAGGTTGAACTGGCCGCCGACGGTCAACTCGACGTTCGATTCGGCCCACCACCGTTGGGTCTTCTCCGGGTCGATCAGCCACGTGGCCAGCTCGGTCGTTGCCAGCGGATACTGCCGGTCGAAGTGCAGCCGGTAGCCGTCCTGGAGTGTTTCGACCGTCCCGAACGAACCGGTCTCGGTGCTCTGGATGCTCATATTCCATGGTGTCGCGGAACCGGGTTTGCGGCAATGGCGTCGCCGCGACCATCTTCGGGCGGCTGGCTGGCGGCCGCGGTGCGGGCGGTGACCGCCGATAGGCTGGGGGTATGACTACGGCCGTCGCCCTCGCCCTTGACCTCGGTGGAACAAAAGCGGAGGCGGCGCTGGTCGACGAGAGTGGGCGCATCCTCCCCGGCAGCCGATTCCGGCAACCGACCGGGCCAAGCTCCACTTCCACCCAACTCGCGGACGCGGTGGTCACCGCGGTGACCGCGGCGGCAGCAACACTCCCCCGCGACGCCGTACTGCGCGGGGTCGGTATCGGCTCCGCTGGCCCGGTGCAGGCTGCGGATAGCCTCGTGTCGCCGCTGAACCTGCCGGTGTGGCGCGGGTTCCCCCTGCAGGAGTTGGTGGAGTACACCGTCCCCGGGGTACCGGTCGCGCTGCGAGTTGACGGTCTCTGCATCACCCTGGCAGAGCATTGGGTCGGCGCGGCCCGCGGCTTCAACAATGTGATGGGCATGATCGTCTCAACCGGAGTCGGCGGCGGGCTGATCCTTAACGGGAAAACGGTCGCAGGGCCCACCGGCAACGCCGGGCACATCGGCCATATCGAAGTCGCCGGATTCGACGATCCCTGCGCCTGCGGCGGCCAGGGCTGCCTCGAGGCGGTCGCCTCCGGGCCAAAAACCGTCGCCTGGGCGCAGCGCCAGGGTTGGGGCGGCAGCTCCGGCGAGGAGCTGGCCGCCGCCTACGCTGTGGGCGACGCCATCGCCATGGCGGCCGTTACCCGCTCAGGCACCGCCATCGGTCGTGCCGTCGCGTCCGCAACCGCCCTCGTCGACCTGGAAGTTGTCGCCATCGGCGGTGGCTTCTCGGCGGTGACTCCCGACCTGTTTGCCATCGCCCGCCTCGAAGTGGCCAAACGCCATGAGTTCGACTTTGTGCGGAAGGTGCGGATTGTTCCCTCTGGCCTCTCCAGCGACGGACCGCTGGTCGGCGCAGCGGCCCTGGTTCACCGCGCACACGTCGTCGCCTGACCCGACGGTCACATCGGCAGCTCCCCGGCGAGACCGGTTATGCGCTCACCGTCGCCAGGTCATCCTCGATGAACCGTGGCCGGGCCAGCATCACCGCTGTGACCGAACCGACCAGCGCGGTGGCGAGCAGGAAAATAAGTGGGACGGTCCAGCCATCGCTGGCCGCGTGCAGGAATCCAACCACCGGGGCGCCGATCGCGCCGATCGTGTACCCGATCGTCTGCATCAGCCCGCTGAGGGCGATCGATGTGTGGTGGCTGCGGGTGCGCAGGTTGATCAGTACCAGGCACACCGGGAACATCAGCGGCCCGCTACCGATCAATAGGACCCAGAGCAGGGGCGAGAACCCGGGCGCGAACAGCAGGCCGAGGTAGCCGCAGGCCAGGGCCGCGACACCGACGTGGATCAGCAGGCCGACGTTGCGCATCCGCGCGGCGAGCATCGGCACAATCAGGCCGAGCGGGAAGCCGACAAGCCCGTAGACGGCCAGCAGGGCACCGGCGCCGATCGCGTCGACATCGGTCAGGTCGGTGAGGATGCTCGGCAGCCAGGCGAAGGTGGCGTAGGCGTTCAGCGACGACACGGCGAAGGTGAGCCCCATCGCCCAAGTCACCCTCGAGCGCAGCATCCTGGTCAGCAGTGCCGCCTCCGGAGCATCCACCGCCACGTCCGGCATCCCCGTGGCAGCGCGTTTCGCCAGGCGCGAGCGCACCACCAGCACCAGCCAGGGCAGCACGGCGGGTAGGGCGACGATGGCCCAGAGCGCCAGTGACAGTCGCCAGCTGGCGGAGCCGGCAATGGGCGCGGAGACAACGGCGGGTACCGAGGCCCCGATGGCCATCACCGTGAGGTACACGGTTGTCAGCAGGGCGATCCGGTCGGGAAAATACCTTTTGACGGCGGGCGGAAGCAGGATGTTGCCGAACCCCATACCGCCGAGCGCGATGACGCTGCCGAGCAGAAGCACACCGTAATTGTCGGCGAGCCCGCGCAGCAGGGAACCAACCACCATGGCTGCCGCGGCGATCATGATGCTGGTTTCGAGGCCGAGGCGCCGGGCGACAAGGGGGGCGACGAAGCCCGCGAGGGCGAACATAATCGGCGGGAGGGCGCCGAGGACACCGAGGGTGGCACTCGACAGGGGGATGTCCACCGCAATGTCAGCGGCGATCGGGGAGATCGCGGCCACGGCCGTGCGCATGTTTAGCGCGACGAGGATGATCCCGGCCAGGGCGAGGGTGCGGCCCGCCCACAACGGCAGGGGGCGGGGCGATGGCACCGACCCAGTCTATTGAGATCCCGTCGCCGGGCGCTGCTCCTGGTCATTATGGTGGAGTTATGAGCGACGTTGCCAGATACCTGCCCCTGAGCCAGCGCGGGTCCGAGGACGAATCCCGGGTGAGCAACGACTGGTCGTCCCATCTCTCCACTACCCTCACGCGCTTGGCGGATGCCTTGGCCGTCGCGGACCCCGCAGTGCTCGAGCGTCCGGCCGCGCAGGCCGGCTACCGGGTGCGCGACACGCTTGGGCATCTGCTCTGGATGCTGCAGGGCTCCCGCGCCGCACGGCTGCGCGCCCTGGCTTCCACATCCCTGGCGCAGCGTGTGCCCCGTGCGCGGGCACAGCTGCTGGCCAGTCAACGCCAGGGCGACGGTACCCTGGCGGACCTGGTGGCACAGCTTCGCGATGCAGCGCTGGTGGTGCCGGGCCGGCGACGCTCCATCACCGACCTGGAATCGGTGGTGGTTGACGCCTACGACACCGCCGCCAGTGTGCCGTTCACCCTCGAGGTTGATGCGATCGCGTCGGGGGCCGTTGCCCTGGCGCGGAGCCTGCGCGCCCCGATCGCGGTTCGTGCGGTGCTCGCCGACCGCTGCCTGCACGCGGTGGACGCCGACTGGAGGGTGGGCCACGGGGCGACACTTCCCGCGGACGCCGCCGGGATCATCCTGTTTTTGTGGGAACGCGGGCCCGTGCCGACGGCGGCAGCGGACCCTGCGCCGGAAACCGGGCCGGCCTCAGAGTGAGGTTCGGCCGCCGAGGATGTCGCGGGCGCGGGCAGCGTCGAGGCCCATCTGCGTGATGAGGTCCTCGATCGAGTCGAACTTGCTCATCCCGCGGATGTATTCGACAAAGGCGACCTCGATGGTGCGGCCGTACAGGTCGAGGTCCTGGTCGAGGAAATGTGCCTCGACCCTTTTCTCGGGAACCCCGTCGAAGGTCGGGTTGTTGCCCACTGACACGGCGGCAGCGAAGCGGTCCTCGCCGATGGTCGCCCAGGCGGCGTAGACACCATCCCCGGGCACCAGTCCCTCGAGGTCGGGCGACAGGTTCGCGGTGGGATAGCCGAGTTCGCGGCCGCGCTTCTCCCCGTGCACCACGATGGAGCGCACGGTGGGTTCGTAGCCGAGGAGCGCCCCGGCCTCGGAAACCCGGCCGGCGGCCAACAGCTCCCGGATCCAGGTCGACGAGGCTCGACGGCCCTCGGCAGCCAGCACGTCGTCGACCAGGCGCACCTCGAAACCGAAGGTGACTCCCAACTCGCGCAGCATCCGCACATCGCCTTTTCCGCCGGCACCAAACCGGAAGTCGGAGCCGACCAAAACGATTCGGGCGTGCAGGGCATCAACGAGGATGCTGCGCACAAACACATCCGGCGCCAGTTCGCTGAGCGCGCGGGTGAAGGGAAGCACCAGGGTGGCGCCGACGCCGAAGTCCGCGAGGAGCTCGATCTTCTGCTGGTTGCTCACCAGCGGTGGTGGGCAGAGCGCCGGGTTCAGCAGCGCGAGGGGATGCCGGTCGAAGGTGACCACCGTGGCGGTGAGACTGTTCTCCGCGGCGATGGCCCGCAGGTCGGAGATGACCCGGCGGTGCCCGGAGTGCACCCCGTCGAACTTGCCGATGGTGACCGCACTGGGGCCGAAGTCTGCCGGGACGGCGTCGATTGCATCAAACACCATCATGAGCGGGCCGCCAGCGGCGCGTGGCCCTCGAGGATCTCGGAGCGTCGACGGCGCAGCCAGATCATTCCGAGGATCGGCAACACCAGCGGGATAAACACGTAGCCGCGGCCGAAGTAGGACCAGACGCTGTCAGCCGGGAACAGCTGCGGGTCGATCACGCTGAGCGTGCCAACCACCAGCACGCCCACCAGTTCGAACGTGATGGTGATCCAGGCGATTCGGTACCAGGTCGGCCCACGTTTGACGAGGGCGATCGTGGCGAGGATGTACACCAGCCCGGCGAGGGCGGAGAGGATGTACGCCACCGGCGCAGTCTCGAAGTGTTCGATGATCTGCACAAGCGAGCGTGCGGTCGCGGCCAGGGCCAGGATTGCGTAGACCGCGATAAGCACGCGGCCGACGCCAAGCGTTCGGGGAGAAGGTGGTGTTGACATCAGTCCAAGATTAGGCCACCTGATGGAACCAGATTTGCTCCATGCGGTAGACCATGACCGCGACGGCCAGCGCGGCGACACCAAGGATGACCGTACTCCACCGGCTGCGCTCCACCAGCGCCCAGAAACCGGCCGCGGGCGGCAGCAGGATGGCGCTCACCAGGTAGACGTAAAACTCCAGCACACTGCCGGTGGCCGTGTTGCCGAATGCGGGTGCGAGCAGTGCGACACCCAGCTGGCCGAGCAGCAGGACCTCAACGAGGGCGAGGGCGCCCATGGTGAGGTCGGCGGGCGTTTTGCCCGCAAGGCCGAGGATGACGCAGAGCAGCCCCGCCGTGACGGCCACTGCGACCTGCACCCAGGTGAAAATCTCGATCACGCCAGCACCTCGTGGGTGGGGAAGTTGAAGATGGGTTTCGCGACCCCGCCGACCACCGCGACGAGACCAACAAGACGCCCGCTCGGCGAGAGGGCGGCCACGGTGTCATTATCCGGTTCGAACCCGGGAAGTCGCTTGCCCTGGGTGAGACCGAGAACCTGCTCCTCGGTGAGGGTGATGCTGGGGAAAAGCTGCGCAGCGATGGTTTCCGGGGCGACGAGGTGCACGTCAGGGTCGAGGTCCTCGAGTGTTGCCGCATCCAGGACCGAGAACGGCCCGACCCGCGAACGCCGCAGCGCGGTGAGGTGCCCACCGACGCCGAGGGCGGCGCCGAGGTCCCTGGCAAGGGCGCGGATGTAGGTGCCGCTGCTGCACTCGACGCGCACGTCGATGTCGAGAAAGGGAGGCTCAGCAGCGGCCCCGCTTCCGTGGCGCATCGCGAGCACCTCGAAGGCGGACACGGTGACCTCGCGGGATTTCAGCACCACCGTCTCGCCTGCCCTGGCGAGCTCGTAGGCGTGGCGGCCGTCGACGCGGATCGCGCTGACGGAGGAGGGTACCTGGGAGATGCTTCCGGTGAGCGGCTCGATAGCCGTGTGCACCTGGTGCCCGGTGATCGCAGCGACACGGCCGGGCTCGGCGACAACGCTCACGATGCCTTCCGCATCGTCGGTGTCCGTCGAGGCCCCGAGGCGGATGGTGGCCAGGTATTCCTTATCCAGGCCGACCAGAAAGGTGAGCAGCCGGGTGGAGCTGTTGATGCCAAGGGTGAGCAGGCCGGTGGCCATCGGGTCCAGTGTGCCGGCGTGGCCGACTTTTCGGGTATCGGCGATCTTCCGCACGCGGGAGACGACGCCGTGGCTGGTGATCCCAGCGGGTTTGTCGACGAAGACTATCCCACTGCGGCTGGAGGAAACAGGGGGGCCATTTGTCACGCATGGCAGGTTATCAGTCATCGTAGGCTGGGATGATGCGGGTGGGCGTGATCGGAGCCGGAGCCGTGGGTGGAACGCTCGCGGCACTGTTGGCGCGCGCCGGCCACGACGTGCAGGTGACCGCCCGCGGCGAGCAGCTGCGAGCCATCCGCCGCGACGGGATCCAGCTGCGCGGCGCGTGGGGCGACTACACCGCCATGGTTTCCGTCGCTCCCCTCCTCGACCATGCCCCCGAACTTGTCCTGCTCACCACCAAGGCGCAGGATGCTGCAGCTGCGCTGGCCGACAACGCCGCGTACCTCGTGGGAATCCCCGTGGTGGTGGTGCAAAACGGGCTTGAGTCTGTCGCCACCGCACGCCGGGCAGCGCCGGGTTCCGACATTGTGGGCGGCCTCGCGATGTTCGCGGCGTCGTACCTCGCGCCGGGGGTCATCACTGTCACCGCGGCGGGCTCCCTGTTCCTCGGCGGTGATAACAACATCCACGACATCCCGGTGCGGTACGCCGCGAAGGTCCTCGATGGGGTGATGCCGGTAACGGTGCTGCAGAATTTCGCCGGGGCACAGTGGACGAAGCTGGTCGTGAACCAGATCAACGCGTTGCCGGCGATCACCGGGCTGAGCGCCCAGGCGGTGGTCGCGGCGGAACCGCTGTTGCGGATCCTCACCCTGAGTATGTCTGAAACGGTGCGTGTCGGCTTCCGCAACCGGGTGCGGTTCGAGACCCTGCAGGGGCTCAACGCACGTAACCTCGCGCTCTTCGCCCGGCTGCCTGTCCCCCTGGCCAGGCAGCTTCCGCTGCGGATGGTCGCCCGGATGGGCCAGACCCCGAACCCGGGCTCGACCCTGCAGAGCATCCTGCGCGGCCAGGCAACGGAGGTCGACTACCTGAACGGCGCCGTTGTGCGCGCGGCGGACGAGGTCTCGATGTTGGCACCGATCAACGCCCGGCTGGTGCAATTGGTGCACGAGGTCGAACGCTCCGGGCAGTTCCTCAGCACGGCGGACGTCACCGAACGGGTTCCGCTGAGACTTCGCTGACGTTGGCGGGACTCCGGTGCCCGTCTCGCTCAGCAGCTGTCGGCGAAAACCCGGCGCGGATGCTCCATGTCGGTGTTGTCCACGATCGCCGTAGCTTTGCGACGCGGGTGGGCCTGCGCCCGGTACAGTTCCTGCCCGCCCGTGCGACGGGCGGCGGCGTCAGCGCCCGGTTCCGATGCGGCCGCCCGGGTTTCGGCCTCCTCGAGCGGCACATCCAGCCAGAGGGAGAAGTTCCACACCCCCGAGATTTCCGGCCGGTTGAGGAAGAGACCGTCCACAATGAGGATCGCGTCCGCCGGGCCGCTGAGCCACTTGGATTCGACCTGCGCATCGCGGGAGGCGTCGAAAGCTGCCGTGACAAACGCGGTGCTGCGGCCGAGCCGGAAGGGCTCAACCAGTACCCGGCGAAACACGGAGTAGTCGAACGACTCCAGGTAGAACCCCTCGGCGGAGTGGGGCCCCCGGCGTTCGCGCTCGGCCCGCGGCCGCTGGAAATCGGCCATCGAGGCGCGGAAGGCCGCATGGCCCTTTGTGCGCAGGGCTTCGGCGAGGTCGTCGGCGAACGCGCGTGTGCCCGAGCCGGCAAGCCCGTCGATGGCGACGATGACGCGGCCGCGGCCGTAGTTGTGCAGGATTTCCTCCGCCAGGGCGGTCAGGGTGTCTTTGCGCTGCGGCGCCCATCTGGTCATGTCGCCAGCCTAATCTTGGCAACCGTCCCCGTGGTCCGTGGGGGCGAATTGGTGGCTTTAAGCTGGAGGAATGAGTATCGCGCCGGCCGTCATCGACTGGTTCCGGGTCTCCGGCCGCGACCTTCCGTGGCGCCGGCCGGGATTCCCGGCGTGGGGCACCCTGGTCAGCGAATTTATGCTGCAGCAGACACCCGTGGTGCGGGTCATCCCACGATTGCAGTGGTGGCTGGAGCGCTGGCCGACCGCGGCAGACCTCGCCGCCGACTCCCCCGGTGAGGCCGTTCGCGCCTGGGACCGACTCGGTTATCCGCGCCGCGCCCTGAACCTGCACGCCGCCGCCGTCGCCATCACCGCCAACCACGGCGGCGTGGTGCCGGACACCGTGCCGGAACTACTCGCCCTTCCCGGCGTCGGCGACTACACCGCCCGCGCCATCGCGGTCTTTGCCTACGGCCACCGCCACCCGGTCGTCGACACCAATGTGCGCCGGGTACTCGCCCGCGCGGTGCAGGGTGTCGCCGAGCCGGGACAGCCGTCGACCAAACGCGACCTGGCCGCCATGGAAGCCCAGCTGCCCGAGGACATTGTGGAGTCCCGGGCGGCGAACGCGGGCATCATGGAATTGGGGGCCATCGTCTGCACCGCTCGTTCCCCGCGGTGCGAGGAATGCCCGCTTATTGCCAGTTGCGCCTGGCGAGCCGCCGGCTATCCCGCGTTCGAGGGTGTGCGCAAACCCGTGCAGAAGAAGTTTGAGGGCTCCGACCGGCAGGTGCGTGGCAAGATCCTGGCCGAGCTGCGCGCCAGCGACATCCCCGTCACCGCGGAGGAAATCAGACTGGTCTGGGCGGATGCTGTCCAGCGCGACCGATCACTGGCCGGGCTACTCAGCGACGGCCTGCTGCGCCAAAACGCGACCGGAAGCTACGAGCTCCCCACCTAGAGGGAACCGGGACTCCCCCGCGGCTGGAACACGTACCGCGCACGTTTGCTCCGACCGGGGGTGCGGATGCAGAAGGCCGGCGGCACCACGATGCGGGACACTGGGGAGATGCCCGACTCCATTCCGCACCAGATAGTGCACTTCCACCACACGCATTATGACGCGGTGGCCCGGGGCGACAAGCTGACCACGGTTCGGTGGGCCGAAGCCGTCGGGGTCGGTCCCGCCCTCTTTATTTTTGATGGCCACCCCACCGCGGTGCCACTTCGCGGCCATGTCACCGAGGTCGAGCCCTACCCGCTGGCGCAGTTCACCGCCGAGCATGCTCGGCAGCCGCCGGGGACCGACATGGTGGAGTTCGCGGCGGCGCTGCGACGCAACTATTACCCCACGATGCCATCGGACGCGGTGGTGGAGGTCGTTGTTATCGCCGTCGAGCACCCCGGCGCAGCCGCGGGAACCGTCTCACACGGGTAGTCGTCACCGTGTGGCGCACCGTAAAGCGGTGCGGATAGCAGGCGCGGGTGCAAGTGCGGGTGCCCGCACCATTCGCCGCTGTGCTGGCGTCCGGGATGCTCCGGCATCGAACCGGGAGCCATATGTCGGAGCGGGAAGATACTCCCGCCCCGACACTGGCTTTCCGAGACAGTTACGGACGCGGACCCGAGGTGAAAGTTGCCTCGTCATCGTCGTCGACGTCATCGTTGTCGGTGTCGCTGTTGTCCGCATCGTTGTCGTCATCGTCGTCGTCATCGTCGGCGTCATCGTCGTCGTCATCGTCGTCGTAGACGTCCTCGTCGGCGAAGTCGCGCGGCTTGACGTAGGGGTCTTCGTCGCCGGCGTAGTTCTTCGACTGCGCGAGGGATTCCACCTCGAGGTCGCGGTTGCGGGCTTCAGCGAGCAGCGAATCGATCAGCGCGGCGTTCTCGGGGATACCGTCGGCGATGAACTCCAGTGACGGGGTCAGCCGGGCGGTGATGTTTTTGCCAACTTCACTGCGCAGCATCCCGGTTGCGGATTTCAGCGCAGCGGCGGTGTCGTTGCGCTCGTCTTCCGTGCCGTACACGGTGTAGAAGACGGAGGCGTGCTGCAGGTCGCCGGTGACGCGAACATCGGTGATGGTCACGAATCCGAGACGGGGATCTTTGATGCCGCGCTCAAGGCGCTTGGCGATGATGACCTTGATGCGGTCCGCCATTTTGGCGGCGCGAGCGGGATCAGCCATGGTGCTCTCCTGTACTGCTTAGGTGGTTCATGTCGACGTGATGCGTTTGCGTCTGCACACAGGTTATGCCCGCGGCCGCCGGTGATCGGACGGACCCGGGGATGCTTCCTGGCTGCGGCGACGGGGGCTTCGCGCTGATGCGCGGACGTAGGTGGTGCGGGGTGAGGCAAAGGGCCGCCGTTCTTGGCTACAAGAACGACGGCCCTTCTCAAGCGACGGGGGTTAGACCCGGGGCTTTTCCTTCATTTCAATCGTTTCGATCTCGTCACCCAGCTGGATGTCGTTGAACTTGCCAAGGCCGATACCAGCCTCGAAGTCCGTGCGGACCTCGGTGACATCGTCCTTGAAGCGGCGCAGCGACTCGATGGCCAGGTTGTCGCCAACCACAACACCGTTGCGGATAACACGCGCCTTGGCGTTTCGAGTGATGGTTCCCGAGCGCACGATGACACCGGCGATGTTTCCGACCTTGGAGGAACGGAAGATCTCGCGGATCTCGGCGACACCGGACTGCACCTCTTCGAACTCGGGCTTGAGCATTCCCTTGAGGGAGTTCTCAATGTCCTCGAGCGCGGCGTAGATGACCGAGTAGAAGCGCACGTCGACACCTTCAT
>Ga0247735_1000295_pt1 | contig 20999 bp, 21 predicted proteins | sample UWRJL178409R2_FD_180934 | JGI IMG/M metagenome (GOLD analysis project Ga0247735, IMG submission 180934) | Plant litter microbial communities from Arlington Agricultural Research Station in Wisconsin, United States - UWRJ-L178-409R-2 | ecosystem: Environmental > Terrestrial > Plant litter >... | reverse complement strand
GGGGGTGTCCGGGGCTGCACTCGTTTTCGCGCCGGTGAACCGGGCGCGGGCGACGGCGCGCAGCCAGCGGTCGCGTCGCGCGCCCACCGCGGTGGCGGTGGCCCGCGGTTCGAACCGGGTTCCGCCAGCGAGGATGACGGCGAGGGACTCCGGGCTCCACAGCCCACAGCCGAGTCCGGCCAGGTGCGCCACTCCCGTCGCGGAGAGTTCCGCGACGGAGGAGCGCACGATCGAGCGCTGGCTGATGTCGGCCTGCTGCTGCATCAACCAGTCGTTGCGGGACGAGCCGCCGTCAACAAGCACGGTACTGATGGGGGTGCGGGATGCTCGATCGGCGGCCGACAGCACATCGGCCACCTGCAGCACAATCGATTCGAAGGCCGCCCTGGCGACGTGGGCCTGCATGGTGCCGAGGCCGAGGCCGGTCAGTGCGGCTTCGGCCTGCGGGTCCCACCAGGGGGCACCGAGCCCGGAGAACGCGGGAACCAGGTCGACGTTGTGGCTGTCCGGAACGGACTGCGCGAGGCGGTCGATGTCGTTCGGGTCGCAGCCGAGGAACTGGGACAGCCACATCACCGTGGCCCCGGTGGAGAGGATGTTGCCCTCGAAGGCGTATGCGGGGGTGGCACCGGCCGCCAGCTGCCAGGCGATGGTGCGCACGAGCCCACTGTCCAGCGCGGCATCCGGCTCCACCAGTCCCATCACGGAGGACCCGGTGCCGTAGGTGACCTTCACCGAGCCGGGCTCGCGCACACCGTGGCCGAACAGGGCGGCGTGGGAGTCGCCGAGCACGGCATGGATACGGGTGTCCGCCGGCAGCGACACGATCCCGGTGACCGGGGCGCTGGGTTCGGTGGAGGCGACCACCCGCGGGAGGGCCTGCCGGGGGATGCGGAACAGTTCGAGCAGCGCGGCATCCCAGTGTGTGGTCTCGAGGTTGAGCAGTTGGGTGCGGCTGGCGTTGCCCGCCTCGATGCGGTGCTCGCCGGTGAGGATGTAGACGAGCCAGGAGTCGACGGTGCCGAGGGCGATCTCGCCGGCGGTGGAGCGGGTGCGGTCCGGGTCGACGGAATCCAGCAGCCAGGTGAATTTCAGCGCCGAGAACATCGGGTCGACGGGCAGCCCGGTCACCGAGCGCACCAGCGGGCCGTGGCCGTCGGCTACCAGTTTCTCCGCCGCGGCGATCGTGCGGCGGTCCTGCCAACCGAGCACCGGGCCGAGGGGTTCGCCGGTGAGGCGGTCCCAGGCAACGGCGGATTCCCGTTGGGTACTGAGGCCGATGCCGGCCACCCGGTGCTCGAGGCCGCGGATGGCGCGCGCGATGCCGTCCCGCACACTGCCGGCGATCTCGAGCGCGTCCTGCTGTACCCACCCGGGATGGGGGTGGGCCTGCCCGAGGCTCACCGTCGCCGAGGCCAGCCGCACACCGGCGGCATCCAGCACAAGCACCTTGGTGGAGCTTGTCCCCTGGTCGACGGCGACCACAACGGGAGAGGAGTTGTCAGGCACGTTCGAGTGCTCCCACGGTTGCCGCAACGAGGTGGTCGGCGGTCAGGCCGAAGTAGTCGAGCAAAAAGTCGGTGCTTCCGGTCGGGGCGAACTCGGTGAGGCCGAGGATACGCAGCGGTACCCGGGCGCCGTCCTCGAGCTGGCTGACGATCGAGGCGACCGCTGCCCCCAGTCCCCCGGAGATGTTGGCTTCCTCCGCGGTGATGATGGCGCCGGTCTCTCGGGCGGCCGCTTCGATCGCCTTGGTGTCGAACGGCGCGATGTATGCCGCGTTGAGCACCCGCACGCTGAGACCCTGGGCTTCGAGGGTGGATGCCGCAGCGAGGGCCCGTGAAACGAGGGTGCCGGTGGCCACGATGGTCGCGTCGGTTCCGCGGCGTAGTACCGGGAACACCCCGCGGGTGAGCACGGAGTCGTCGGGTGAGACGGTGGGAACTTTGTGCCGGCCGACCCGGATGAAGGTGGGGCGGGGGTCGGCGACGGCCGAGCGCACCGCCTGGCGGGTTTGCAGCGAGTCGGCGGGAACCACGATGTCGAGGCCGGGAAGGGCGCGCAGCCAGGACAGGTCCTCCACCGAGTGGTGGGTGGGGCCGAGTTCCCCATACGCCATGCCCGGGCTCATCCCGCAGAGGATGACCGGCAGCTGGCTGTAGGCGACGTCGGCTTTGATCTGTTCGAGGGAGCGCCCGGTGAGGAACGGGGCTGCGGCGCAGACGAAGGGGATCATCCCCGCGTTGGCGAGGCCAGCGCCGACACCAACCATGTCCTGCTCGGCGATCCCCACGTTGATCAGCCGGTCGGGAAACTCGTCGCGGAACGCGGTGAGGTTGCTCGAGCCGACCGAGTCGTTGCAGACGGCGACGATGCGGGCGTCCGTGCGGGCGAGGGTGATCAGTTCGTCGGCGAAGGCGACGCGGTTGTCGAAGACGGGGGCGTCTGCGACGGTGCTTGCGATGGTCATGCGAGTTCCTCCAGGGCGAGACGGGTCTGGTCCGCGCTTGGCACCTTGTGGTGCCATTCGACCCGGTCTTCGATAAATGAGACGCCTTTTCCCTTGATGGTGTTGGCGATGACGGCCACGGGGCGGCCGGAGGTCGAGCCGGCGAAGGCGTCGAGAAGCTGGCTGTAGTTGTGGCCGTCGATCTCGCGGACCTCCCAGCCGAAGCTGGCGAGTTTGTCGTCGAGCGGGTCGAGGCCGTTGGTGTCTTCCGTGCGGGCGCCCTGCTGCAGGCGGTTGCGGTCGACAACGATGGTGAGGTTGTCGAGTTTGTGGTGCGCCCCGGCCATCAGGGCCTCCCAGTTGCTGCCCTCCTGCATCTCGCCGTCACCGAGGACAACAAAAACGCGGGAGCCGCTTGTGGTCAGTTTCGCGGCGATCGCGGCGCCGACGCCGACGGGCATACCGTGGCCGAGTGGGCCGGTGTTTGTTTCGACCCCGGGAACCTTGTTGCGATTGGGATGCCCGTTGAGGGCGGACAGCGGTTCCATAAAGGTCGACAGCTCCTCCGGCGAGAAGAACCCGGTGTGGGCGAGGGTGGAGTAGAGGGCGGCGGAACAGTGCCCTTTGCTGAGGATGAAACGGTCCCGCGCCGCAAGGGTGGGGTTCTCGGGGTCGATGTTCAACACCGCGCTGAACAGGGTGGTGAGGATGTCGGTCACGGACAGGTCACCGCCGACGTGGCCCTGCCCGGCCTTGGAGATCATCCGCAGGATGGAGCGCCGGGTGGCCCTGGCGCGTTCGTCGAGGATCTCGGCGACGCGGGAGGCGTCAGCGGTGCCCAGTTCTTCCCTGGCCTGCCGCCACGCCTGTACCTGCGTGGTATCGCTGTCCAACATGGTGAATCTTCCTTCGGTAGGGCAGGCTCTGCGTCGTTGCAAATGGATGGTGCGGGCGTTGCGGTGAGGCTGTGCTGCCGGGCGTCTGCGGGAGGTGGTGAGGGGTGATGCCCCGTGTCCACGTTCGTGAGAGTGAATATCTATTCAGTAGTGCTTGTATGTGCATTAGATTGCCACGCCGGGTGGGAACTGTCAATGCCCCCATCCACAAATCCCGGGAAAAATTCGTCCGGCGCCACCGGCGGAAGCGCAAGAGGGTACATCCAACTGTCGGGAATCATTCACAACCCGGAAACATTGCTGCCAATCTGCGTAGAATAAGGAAGTCCGCCACAAGCAGGCCCCTTCTTCAGCAGAGTCGCTCGAGTGATCGCGCATATCTGCGTGCTCTCGAGTTTTCGACCGCCTTCGCACCTTTCTCCTCGGAGCCCCCTCTCTTATGTCAAGCACAGCTGCGCCCGTCAAAGCCGCCCCGGTCAATTCGCGCGGGCGGGTGATTTTCGCCAGCCTCATCGGTACGTCCATCGAGTTCTACGACTTCTACGTCTACGCAACCGCGGCCGTCCTCGTATTTCCCGCACTCTTCTTCCCCAGCCAGAACGAAGCCAGCGCCCTGCTCAGCTCGTTCGCCGTGTTCGGTGCCGCTTTCGTCGCGCGTCCGATCGGCTCGATCGTGTTCGGCCACTTCGGTGACAAGATCGGCCGCAAGGGAACCCTTGTCGCGTCGCTGCTGACCATGGGTATCGCCACGGTCCTGATCGGTTGCCTCCCCACCGCGCTCACGCCCGGCTGGGAGTTCTTCGCCCCGGCACTACTGGTTCTCTTCCGTTTCTGCCAGGGCCTCGGCCTCGGCGGCGAGTGGAGTGGCGCGGCACTGCTGGCCACTGAGAACGCGCCCGAGGGCAAGCGCGCCATCTACGGCACCTTCCCGCAGCTGGGTGCGCCGATCGGTTTTATCATCGCCAACGTGGTCTTCCTCGTGCTGTCGATCAACCTTCCCGCCGAAGACTTCCAGGCCTGGGGCTGGCGTATCCCGTTCCTCGCGAGCGCACTGCTGGTCATCGTTGGCCTCTACGTTCGCCTGAAGCTCGTCGAGACCCCCGCGTTCACAAAGGTTGTCGAGCACGGCGACGTTGCCAAGCTGCCGCTCGCGCGCGTCTTCAAGACCAGCTGGCGCCAGCTGATCCTCGGTACGTTCATCATGCTCGCGACCTATGTGTTGTTCTACTTGATGACCACCTACACCCTCACCTTCGGCACCACCGCAAGCTCGGTCGCCCAGGCTGAGGAGCGTGCAGCACTGTCCGGCAAGCCGTTCAACCCCGACACGTTTGTTCCCGGCCTCGGCTACGAGCGCAACGACTTCCTGGTGATGCTCATCATCGGTGTGGTCTTCTTCGGTATCTTCACCCTCGTCTCCGGCCCCCTCGCGGAGAAGTTCGGACGCCGCAACATGCTGAGCGTTGTGACCATCGGAATCATCATCTTCGGTGCCCTGTTCGTTCCACTGTTCGGTGGCGGCCAGGTCGGCGTGATGGCGCTGCTCATCATCGGCTTCACCCTGATGGGCCTCACCTTCGGCCCGATGGGCGCGCAGCTGCCCGAGCTGTTCCCGACCAACGTTCGCTACACCGGTTCGGCGATCGCATACAACGTCGCCAGCATCCTCGGTGCAGCAGTCGCCCCGTTCATCGCGGTCGCCCTCTGGCAGCAGGCCAATGGCAGCCCGGTTCTTGTTGGTGTCTACCTCAGCGTGATGGCCGTCCTGACGCTCATCGCCCTGCGCCTGAGCAAGGAGACCAAAAACGTCGACTACGAGATCAACAGCTAGGTCCAGGCTCACGCTGGCTCCAGCACACTCAACAACAGGCGTCCGGGATCATCCCGGGCGCCTTTTGGTTGTTGCAGCGTCCATATTCGTTGGCGGAAATCGAGTGCGCGGTCCCGGCCGTCCAGACCGGACATACTTGGGGGTTATGGGATCGACGTGAGTGACCTGCTGCTGGCAGTCGGTGGGCTGTACCTCGTGATCCTTTTGCGCGCGGGCGCCACCTACGCCCTTGGACGTGGGGCGGGGGCCGGTATTCGCCGGTCGCGATTTGGCGCCCGGATTCCCGTCGCGAAGCTTCGCCGGGCCGAGCAGGCCATTGCCCGGTGGGGCGCGCCGGTGGTGGCGCTCTCCTTCCTCACCGTCGGTTTCCAGACGGCCGCGAACTTTGTGGCCGGGTCCCTCAAGCTGCCGCTGACCCGCTACCTTCCCGCCCTGTTTGTCGGTGGGTTGGCCTGGGCGATCATCTACGCGACGGTGGGCATCGGGGTTCTCGAGTTCACACTGTTCGCACTGCGACATCATCCCGGCGCCTGGTGGGTTGTGGTTGTTATTGTGCTGGCGATCGCGGCGCTCATCGTCTGGCGGATCCGTCGCGCACACACCAACGAAGCCCCCGCCGACAACGCTGACAACGCTGAGAACGCTGACCAGGTGCAGCGCGACAGCCACGACGACGAATCGGAAATCGGCGACCCGCAACTGAATCCCTAAGCCGAACGGACTCGAATCGAGCCGAGGGGATGCTGCGCGTCCGTCGGCTCCCCCACCAGGGCTGAGGGAGATGCCCGTCACCTTGTACGCTGGCGACGACCGATTTCTGCGCGAGGAGACAACCCACCCATGAGTGCACCCCTGATTGTTATGGGCTCCGCCAGCCGCGACTACACCGTGGTCGTTGACCGTCACCCGCTGCCCGGCGAGACGCTACTCGGCGGCGACATCGTCACCGGTGGTGGCGGGAAGGGTGCCAACCAGGCGGTCGCCGCCTCCCGCGCCGGGGTGACCCCGGTGTTCCTCGCCAGCTTCGGCGACGACACCACGGGCCACGAACTTATTGCCGACCTCGACGCGTCCGGCGTGGATGTGTCGCACGTCACCCTCACCTCGGAGGCCCCGACCGGAGTCGCCCTTATCACCGTGTCGAAGACCGGCGAGAACAGCATCGTTGTCGCCGCCGGGGCCAACTCCCGACTCGACGCCGACAGCACCGCGGCCCTCGTCAATTCCCTCGCCACCGAAGGCACCATCCTGCTCGCCCAGCTGGAAATCCCGCTCGCCACGGTACTGGCCGCGGCTAAGGCCGTCACGGCCCGGGAGGGCCGTTTTGTGTTGAACCTCTCCCCCTCGCAGCCGATCCCCGCGGAGCTGCTCGCCCTCTGCGACCCGCTCGTGGTGAACGAGTCAGAGGCCGCCGACCTCACCGGTGGCAGCGTCACCTCGATCGAGGAAGCCACCGTCGCCGCCCGCCAACTTCTGGCGACAAGCACCTCGGTTGTGGTCACCCTCGGCGGGGAAGGCGCGATCGTTGCGACCCCCGACAGTGTGACGCACTCCCCCGCACGCAAAGTCACGGTGGTCGACACCACCGGTGCCGGCGATGCATTTGTCGGCGCATTGGCGGCCGCACTGGCAGCCGGTGACGATCTCGACTCTGCTGTCGAGAAGGGCACCGTCGCCGGGGCCCTCGCTGTGCAGCACGTGGGCGCGCAGCCTCCGCGGGACTGAGCCGACGAGGAAACCATTGCAGCGCCCTCGAGAGCCGCATCTACCGCTGGCCCTCAGGTGGGCGGCGCAGAATGTGGGTATGACCCCCGAGCCGAAGACCTGCCGTTCCTGCGGCAGGGAGATCACCTGGCGCAAAAAGTGGGAACGCAACTGGGACGAGATCGCGTATTGCAGCGCCGCCTGCCGCAGCCACAAAATCTCGGCAACCGATCGCAAGCTCGAGGAAGCTATCCGCAGCCTGCTTGCCGCCCGTGCATCCACGTCGACCATCTGCCCCTCGGATGCTGCCCGCGCCGTTTCGCCCGAGGGGTGGCGGGAGTTGATGGAACCCGCCCGTCGCGCCGCCCGCCGAATGGTCGACGCGGGTGAGGTCGACATTACCCAGGGCGGCTCCGTCGTCGACCCGTCCCGGGCGAAAGGGCCCATCCGCATTCGCCGCCGCCCATAAAGTGCCGGCAAGAGATCAGCGTCGCTCGAACGGGATTGCTCCAGCGGGGTGAGCACAGCCGACATCATCCCCGCAGACAGACTCCAGTGACCATCGTGATCATTTAGTTGTGATCATTGGACGAATACGTATGTTTAGGGGTCTTTCCATACGTATTCCGCTGAACAAAAAATAAAAACATGCACCGAATAAATTCGCCCAACCCCCGGACCAGACCCCGCCCTAGCCCCGACAAAGCCCCGGTCACCCTGCGATGGCCGCAGATCGCGCCCGCCGCTCGAGGAAGTCGACAATCAGCTGGCCAACGGCATCGGGCTGGTCGAGGGCAAGTATGTGGCCCGCGTTGGTGATGGTCACCGATTCTGCGCCGTGCGTCGCCGCCACGGCAGCATCCACTTCTTCCTGGGACACCAGCGAATCGTCTGCACCGCGCAACCACAGGGTCGGAACAGACAGGCGGTGGAGAGTTGGAAGGAAGTTCTGGCGCATAACAAAGGGCCCATAGGCATTTCGTTGCCAGTCATCGAGCGCGACTTCCCGGAAGGTGCGTTTACGGACGGCCTCCTGGCGGGCCAGGGCAACCAATCGCGCAAAGCCGGGCGTCCCCTCCCCAAGGCTGAAGGTGTCCGCGAGCGACTTCTGTACAGCGCTGCGGGAGGTAGCAAGGTACCGGGTTATCGCCCGCAGGAGGAGGGGACTTTGCAGGAACAGCCAGGTCGCGAATTGCGCGGGGCGCCTGGCGTCGAGTCCTCCGGGGGCGAGCACAACCATGGCTGAGACGCGCTCCGGCCGGTTCAGGGCGAAGCCGATAGCGATGCCACCCCCGAGGGACAGCCCAACAAGAGGTGCAGTGTCGAGGCCGAGATGGTCGAGCACGCCCTCCACAACACGTTCGAGAAGTCCCTGGTCAACAACGCCACCCCAGGGACGACTGCCGCCATGCCTGGGAAGGTCGATCGCCCAGACCCGGTGGGTTTCGGCGAGTATCGGCGCGAGGTGGTGCCAGGTGAACGGTGCGGAATCAAGCATCGCGCCGTGCAGCAGCAGGATCGGCGGCAGGCCCTCGTCCCCGCTGTGGTGCAGCCGGATGGGACCGCCGGCGATGGTCAGGTCGATGTGGCCGTCGAAAGGAAAGCTCATGGTGCCCCAGCCTAAGCGGCATCCATGTCAATTTAGATTGACAGACTGCGGAGCGTCAACTAGCGTTGACAGCATGGATTCGGGAAAAATAACCGCCCTCGCGGCGGACTCGGGATCGGACGATCCGCTGGCGGCGCTGCGCGCCATCGCGAAGCTGCGCAAGGAGCTCGACAGCGTCGAAGCGGTCACCGTGCGACGGGCCCGCAACGTCGGTGCGTCCTGGCAACTGATCGCGATCGAGCTGCGTGTGTCCCGGCAGGCGGTGCACAAGAAGTATGGTCGTTCCTAGGGAATAGGTGGACGGCACCCGTACGCTTTCCCCTGCCCGGCAACCCTGTAGAAAGTCTCCGAATGAGTTCCAGCACTTCATCACGTCCGCCACGCGCTCCCCGCGGACGATTCGGGCGACCCGCGAAGGGGGACGACGGCCCCCGCGCCACCTTCTCCCAACTGCTGCCGTACCTGCTCGAGCACCGCCGCATCCTGTCGGTTGTGATTGTGCTCAGCATCATCGGCGCCGGTGCCTCGCTCGCCCAGCCGTTGCTGGTCAGCCAGGTCATCACCGTTGTCGAGGCCGGCGACCCGCTCGGCCGCCTCGTCGCGGCCCTCGTCGCCCTTGTGGTCATCTCGGGCATCATCAGTGGTTACCAGCACTACCTGCTGCAGCGCACCGGTGAGGGCATTGTGCTCTCCAGCCGCAAACGCCTCGTCGGACGGATGCTGCGCCTGCCGATCAGCCAGTTCGACACCCGCCGCACCGGCGACCTGGTCTCCCGCGTCGGAAGCGACACCACCCTGCTGCGCGCCGTGCTCACCCAGGGACTCGTCGAGGCCATCGGCGGCTCGATCACCTTCATCGGCGCGCTCATCGCGATGCTTATCATCGACCCCGTACTGCTCGGCCTCACCGTGCTGATCATCGCCCTGTCGGTGGTCACCGTTGTCAGCCTGTCCGGCCGCATCCGCGTCGCCAGCCGCAAGGCGCAGGAGAAGGTCGGCGACCTCGCCGCGGCCGTCGAACGCGGCATCAGCGCCGTGCGCACGGTACGCGCCTCCAATGCCACCGACCGTGAGATCCGCGAGATCGAGAAGCACGCCGAGGGCGCCTGGCAGATGGGTATCGACGTCGCGAAGATCTCCGCGCTCATCGTGCCGATCGCCGGTATCGCCCTGCAGGTGTCCCTGCTTGTGGTGGTCGGCGTCGGCGGCTTCCGCGTCGCCAGCGGCGCCATCGACGTGGCCGACCTCGTCGCCTTCCTGCTGTTCCTGTTCCTGATGATTGTGCCTCTCGGCCAGGCCTTCGGAGCGATCACCGCCGTCAACTCCGCGCTCGGCGCATTGGGCCGCATCCAGGAGATCATCGCCCTGCCCAGCGAGCTCGAGGGAGACGCGAACCTCGTTCCCGTCGCCGCCATCGAATCGGATGCCGCGATCAGCTTCGAGAACGTGTCCTTCGGTTACCCGGACGCCGCCCGCGCGCTCAGCACCGAGAAGAAGCTGGAAGCCGCCGGGGTCTCCCCGAATGTCGCCGCCAGCGCGCTCAAAACGGTCACGCTCAGCAGCGACGCAACCGACAACACCGAAAACCCGGCCGACATCAACGACGACGTGCTGCACGCGGTCTCCTTCAGCGCCCCGCGCGGCAAACGCACCGCCCTTGTTGGCCCGTCCGGCGCCGGCAAAAGCACCATCCTCGCGCTGATCGAGCGTTTCTACGACCCGACGGAGGGTGTGCTTCGCCTCGGCGGCGTCGACATCCGCGGCCTCGGCCGTGAAGACCTGCGCAGCCAGATCGGCTACGTCGAGCAGGACGCCCCCGTGCTCGCCGGGACCCTGCGCGAGAACCTCACCCTCGGCGCCCCGAACGCCACGGATGAGGCCTGCATCGAGGTGCTGCACGCGGTGAACCTGACGGCAGTGCTCGAGCGCAACCCACTCGGCCTCGACGCCCCGGTCGGCGAAGACGGGGTGATGCTCAGCGGTGGCGAGCGCCAGCGACTGGCCATCGGACGCACCCTGCTCGCGGCTCCCCCGATCCTGCTGCTCGACGAATCCACGTCCTCCCTCGACGGTGTCAACGAGCAGATGATGCGTGAGGCGATCGACGCTGTCGCCGTCGACCGCACCCTTATTGTGATCGCACACCGCCTCTCCACGGTGGTCGATTCCGACCAGATCGTGGTGCTCGACCGCGGACGTGTGGTGGGTGTTGGCACCCACTCCGAGCTTGTCGTCTCCACCCCGCTCTACAAGGAACTCGCGAAGCACCAGCTGCTGGTGTAACCGCACCGCACCATGTCCGACTCCCCTGTCCTTCCTGAGCTGCCCGAGCTGCCCGATGATTTCCCCCTTGTGGTGCGTCGCGCGGTGCGGGTGGTGGTGCAGGATGCTGCGGGCAGTGTGCTGCTCTTCCGCTCCCGCGACTCGATGCGCCCACAGGTCGAACACTGGTGGGAGCTGCCCGGCGGCGGTATCGACGGTGACGAAACCTTTGCGCAGACGGCGGCGCGCGAGCTCTTCGAGGAGACCGGGCTGCGCATCGATCCCGCTCAGGTCGGGCCGCCGCTCTGGCGCCGCAGCGCGACCTTTGTGCACCGCGCCACCCGCCGGGTGCAGCACGAGGTGGTTGTCCGCACCAGCATCACCGAGGTGGCACCCAGCCTCGACGGCAGCCACCGGTCCGACACCGAGACCGCGGACTTCGCCGGCTACCGCTGGGCCCCGGTCGACAACATCACCTCCAGCACCGAACGCTTCTACCCCGGGCGGCTGCCGCACTACCTCGCCGATTTCCTGGCCGGCCGGGAGATCGCCGAGCCGTTCGAATACTGGGAGTAGTCCCACCGGCGAGCATCCGGCCAACTTGCCAAATCGGTAGTAATCATCGAGTCTGGCTGCACCGCACAACCGCGAAGGAGCCTCGATGACGTCCACCCACCCCACCCCGCGCACGTGGTTCATCACCGGGGCGAGCAAAGGCCTCGGCCGGGCGTTCACCGAGGCGGCCCTCGCCGCCGGCGACCGGGTGGTCGCGGTGGCCCGCACCATGGCCGACGCCACCATCAAGAATCCCCAGGTGGTCCCCACCGACAGCGACCGGCTCCTGCGGATCACCACCGACGTCACCGATCGCGCGGCGGTCTTCGCCGCCGTCGACCAGGCGGTGCAGCACTTCGGACAGCTCGACGTTGTGGTCAACAACGCCGGCACCCTCACCATGGGTTTTGTTGAGGAGTACAGCGAAGCCGAAGCGCGCCGGCAGCTCGAGACGAACTTCTTCGGCGCCCTCTGGGTCAGCCAGGCAGCCATGGCGGTGTTCCGCCGCCAGCGCTCCGGCCACCTGCTGCAGGTCTCCAGTATCGCCGGCCTCGGCGGTTTCCCCAGCAGCGGCCTCTACAGCGCCAGTAAGTTCGCCCTTGAGGGACTCAGCGAGGCGCTCGCCCTCGAGGCCGCAGCGTTCGACGCGAAGGTGACCATCCTGCAGCCCGGCGGCTACTGGACCGACCTCTACAACACCCTGGCCCTGGCCACCGAGATCGACGACTACGCGCCGCTGCGCCAACAGCTGGCCGAGCAGTTTGCCGGCGAGAGCATCGACAGCGATCCGAAACTCGCCGCCGAGGCGGTGATGACACTGGTCGACAGCGAGGACCCGCCCCGTCGCCTGCTGCTCGGAAGTATGGTCTACGACCTCGCGTTCACCCTGACCGATACACGCCGCGAGGACTGGGCCGCCTGGGAGCAGACCAGCCGGGCCGCCGAGCAGGCCATTCCCGATCCGCGCAGCGTGCCCCCGGCGCAGTGAGGGTCGCTGCTACCCTGACGCCATGGCGCTGACACTCTCCCACCCCGGTGTGATCCGCTTCCACAAGTCGCTCTGGCTGGCGAACCCCAACGTGGGCGACGTAAAAAAGCTGAAGCGACAGCGGCGCGGAAGTGCCAGCTCCCGCAACGGAAGCCTCATCCCCTACCTCGTGGTCGCGGCGGTGTTTGCGCCGGTGATCCTGTTGAACGTGTACGCCTCGAACGACCTGAAGCGCGCGGTTGCCAGCTGGGTGCCGGCGGTCGACCTCGATGCGGGATTCGGCGGGCTGCTGAGTGTTATCGCCATTGTGCTTCTTGGTGTTATCGCCTGGTTCGCCTACCGCAACCCCGACACAGAGTCACTGATGGCCACCAAACAGGCGATCTCGATCCACCATTTCGAATCCGCCAGCGCGACGGTCACCAACACGATGCCGTGGGACGGCCTCTGGCGGCTCGGACGTTCCCTCGCGCAGCTGGAGGAAGAAAGTTTCGCCTCCTATGACGCCGACCAGCGCGGTGATGCCTCCGCCGCGCGCCGCAGTCGCCGTATCGTTCGCGAGCAGTTGCGTGAAGCGCAGGATGCTGCCGATGACCTCGGCATCACCGTCGACCTGTCGTATTTCGCGGAGTCGGTGCAGGATCCCGAGGGCGAACGCCCCTGAGCCCGCGGCGCCGATCGCCTCCCGCCGCGCGGGGTGGTTACGAGCAGCAGCCTCCGACCGCAGCATCCGATGGCAAGTCGCTCGAACCGGTCGAGCACACCCCGGTCTCGGGCAGCACCAGCTGCACCAGTCGCGCGGCAGCCCGGTTGCCCGCGAGTTCATCCGCGATCGAGCGCACCTGTTCGTAGCCGGTGGCGAGCAGAAATGTCGGCGCCCGCCCGTAACTTTTCATCCCGGCGATGTAGAAGTTCGGTTCCGGATGCGACAGTTCAACAACACCGTGCGGGGGAACACTGCCGCAGCTGTGCAGGTTCGGGTCGATCAGCGGGGCCAGCGCGCGCGGTGCCTCCACGATCTCGTCGAGGGACAACCGGATCTCGCGAAGCATCCCGAGGTCGGGCCTGAACCCGGTCGCGTTCACCACCCGGTCGACGTCCAGCGAGGTCGGCGAGCCCATCCGGCGCCCCAGCACCGCGACACGGTGGAACTGGTCGGGCGCTAGGTCATCGATCTCGAAGTTGTTGAGCAACTGCACCTCTCCGCTGCGAACCAGGTTGTGCACGGCGCCGCCCAGTTGTCCGCGACCCTCCAGCTCGTCTGCGGCCGACCCGTACACCCGCACCGGTCCCGGCCCGCGGATCGCCCAGGTGATGAGGGTTCCCGGATGCTGCCTGGCGAGGGCCGCGAGCCCGAGCAGGGTGTTCGCGGCGGAGTGCCCGGCCCCCACCACCAGGGTGTGTTTGCCCGCGTAGTTGTCCCGGTCGGCACCGAGCACATCGGGGAGGCCGTCGCTGACGAGGTCTTTGACGAGGTCAAGCCGGGCGGGCGCAAGACCGCTGGCGGCCAGGCCGTTCGGGGTGCCGTAGGTTCCCGAGGTGTCGATGACCGCGCGCGCCAGCTGTTCCGTGGAGTCGCCTGCCATTTCGAGCCGGAGTAGGAACGGGGTAGAACCGCGGCCGACCGAGCGGGTGCGGTCCATTCCCCGGCGGCTCACGTCGGTGACGCGCACGCCGTAGTGGATGTGTGGGGCGAGTTCCGGTGTTGCGGCCAGCGGCAGCAGGTACTCGGATACCAGATCGCGCCCGTAGGGCATCTGCGTGGCACGCGGTGAGTCCCAGCCGGCCCCGTCGAGCAGGTGACCGGCGGCCCCATCGATGAGGAACTCCCACGGCGAGAACAGGCGGATGTGCCCCCAGGCCGAGACGGCGGTGCCGGCGGCGGGACCTGCCTCAAATACAACGAAGGGGATGCCCCGCTCGACGAGTTGCGCCGCAGCGGCCAGTCCGACCGGGCCGGCCCCGATGATCGCGACGGGGTATCCATCGAGGGCGCGGCTGACGGGCACGGCGACGGAGGACAGGGGCAGGGTTTGTGTGCTCATCGCGGGTCGCCGTCCGGGTTCAGCGGGAGGCGGGAAGGATCTCAGCGAGCAGCGCCTGGATGCGCGCCTTGATGTCGTCGCGGATCGGGCGCACGTCCTCGAGGGACTTGCCCTTGGGGTCGGCCAGTTCCCAGTCTTCGTAGCGCTTGCCGGGGAAGATCGGGCAGACATCGCCGCATCCCATCGTGATCACCACGTCGGAGTCGCGCACCTGTTCGGTGGTCATCAGCTGGGGAACGCCCTGGCTGATGTCGATACCCTCTTCGGCCATCACCGCGATCGCCATCGGGTTGATTTCATTCCCGGGCTCCGAGCCGCCGGAGCGAACCTCGACGGCGCCACCGGACAGCGCGGTCATGTAGCCGGCGGCCATCTGCGAGCGTCCGGCGTTGTGGATACAGACAAAAAGCACGGTGGGTTTGTCAGTCATGGCGGGAATCCTTTGTGCTGCTGGGCACTACATCGATGAGTGTCGATCTAATGTATCGATGAACATCGATGCAGGTCAATTTATGTGGGAGAGTAATCCCATGTCGTCCATCGATCTGCTGCCCCTCTCCGACGTGAGCGCGTGCTGCGCCCCCATCCTGCGCGAGCCGATCAGCGCGGACAACGCCGAGCAGCTGGCGCGCACCCTCAAGGCCGTCGCCGACCCGGCCAGGCTGCGGCTGATCTCGATCGTCGCCTCCCACGAGGATTCCGAGGCCTGCGTCTGCGACCTCACAGAACCGCTCGGCCTCGGCCAGCCCACCGTCTCGCACCACCTGAAGATCCTCGTCGACGCCGGCATCTTCAGCCGGGACAAGCGCGGAACCTGGGCGTATTACCGCCTCGTTCCCGGCGCACTGGACTCGGTGGCGCGGCTCCTTTCCGCCGTCTGACCAGTCTGGTGGATGCTCCGGGAGGCGCAGCCCTCGCGCTATCTTGCGAAACAAGATAGCGTGGGGTTATGGCCTCAGATATCGGCGCGCAACTGCGTAAGGGAGTGGTGGAGTCCTGTGTGCTCGGCCTGCTCTCGCGCGAGCCAATGTACGGCTGGCAGCTGTCGGAGACCCTCATCGACACCGGCATGATAGCCAGCATCGGCACCCTCTACCCGATCCTCAGCCGGATGCGCGCGCAGGGTCTTGTCACTACCTACGACGAAGCATCCGAATCGGGACCCGTGCGCAAATACTACGAGTTGACCGCCGCGGGCATCGCCCAGCTGGCCAGCTTCCGCCAGCAGTGGGGGCCGTTCGCCCAGTCCGTTGTCACCCTCGTCGGGAAGGACGAAACCCATGACTGAGCCCGGCATGCCCGGCACAGTGCGCGAATACCTCGCCAGCCTCGAGCACGCGCTGGCCGACCTCCCCGCGGAGACGTCGCGCGACATCATCGGCGCGATCCGCGAAGAGCTGTATGGACTGGATGCTGCCTCTGCCGCCGAACGCATCCGCCGGTTCGGCGACCCGCAGTTCATCGCCTCAGAGGCGCGCGCCGCCGGCGCCAGGTCGGCCCCCGCGATGAACGAGGCGAATACCGGGTCTCCGCAGGGCGGGCTCAGAACAAGCACCCTCGCCGCCCCGGCGATGCCGGTCGCGGCGGTCGCGTTGGCGCCGCGCACACCGCGCTGGTTCAGCGGCGTCATCCTGGTGGTGATGCTGTTCGGCGGCCTGGTTCTGCCTGTGCTCGGCACGCTGGTCGGTTTTGTGATGATGTGGTGCTCCACGGCATGGACCCGCACCGAGAAGTGGATTGCCACCCTCGCACCCGTCCTTACCTACCTCGCGCTTTACCTCGCGAGCGTGGCGCAGCGCTCGATCCTTGGCCCCGGCGAGATGGCCCGCTTCCACCGTGAACCCCTGATCCCGCAGAGCATCCTCGTCGACACCGTTGGCATGTACATCCAGGCGGCGGTCCTCACCGCCGTCTGCGCCGCACTGCTGTGTCGTGCGGTCACCCGCCGCGACAACACAGAAGGGCGAGTTGTATGACCGACTCCACTGCCCCAACCAATGTGCGGGAGTACCTCGCCGATCTCGAGGGCGCCATGGCCGGCCTTCCCGAGGACACCTCGCGCGACATCATCGGTGCGATCCGCGAAGAGCTGTATGGACTGGATGCTGCCTCCGCCGCCACACGCATCCGCCGGTTCGGCGACCCGCAGTTCATCGCCTCGGAGGCGCGCGCCGCCGGCTCGACGGCGGCCACCGCGGTGGACGATGACGCTGTGCCGCCCCGCGACGACAACCCCACGCCCCCCGCATCCCCCGCCTTCCCCACCTCCCCCGCGGCCATCGCCCAGCGGAGTGAACCGAACTGGTTCGGCGTCGTCGCCGCGCTGCTGGTGATGTTCGGCAGCATCCCACTGCCGGTCATCGGCACCATTGCGGGCCTCGGGATGGTCTGGCTGTCCGCAGCGTGGAGCCGGAAGGAAAAGGTCATCGCGACCCTCATCCCCGTCGCACTTGTGGCGATCATCGCGATCGTCAGCGCACTCACGAGCTGGATCGGCACCCCGACCGGCTCGACCACCAACCCCTTTATGCCCTCCAGCTTCGACCTGTGGCACTCGGGAATCCTGCTGGTCATCATCAGCCCCATTCCGATCGGCATCTGGCTGCTCAAACGCCAACTCCGCACCTGGTCGCCGACCGGCCGCACCGGCATCGCGCCCCGTCGAGAAGGACGAATCCATGACTGATCCTGGCACCCCGGATATCGTGCGCGACTACCTCGCCCGCCTCGAGGCCGCGATGGTGGGCATTCCCGAGGAGACCACGCGGGACATCATCGGCGCGATCCGCGAGGAGCTTTTTGGCTTGGATGCTGCGGCGGCCGCCAAACGCATCCGCCGGTTCGGCGATCCACAGTTCATCGCGTCGGAGGCCCGCGCGGCCGGTTCGATGGCGGCCACCGCCGCAGAAACCGAAGCTGCAGCCCCTGCTGCTGTAGCTCCGGCGGCGGAGACCGCGCCGGCAGCATCCACGCGGTCCACCACCAGCGGTAGTGCGGCAACGGCAACAGCGACCGAGACAGCGTCCCCGGCATCCCCACGCACCGGGGAACCGCGCTGGTATGCGGTTATCTCAGCGCTGGTGCTGATGTTCGGCAGTTTCGCCGTTCCGGTGCTCGGCACCGTGGCGGGCTTTGTGATGATGTGGTTCTCGTCCGCCTGGACCCGCACCGAGAAGTGGATCGCGACACTCATCCCGGTGGCGTCGTTCGGGATCATCGCGCTGGCGAGCATGCTGCCGCGGTCGGTGGCCGCTCCGGTCGATCCGATCGAAGCCGGCGGCGGCAGCGGCGGCAGCGGTGGTGGCAGCGACTTTTTTGCCCCAACGATGGAGGGTTTTGTGCCGGGCAGCCTCGCGGTCTGGCACCTCGGGGTGATTGTGCTTGTGCTGGTCCCGGTCGCCGTGGGGATCGGGCTACTCTGGCGTGCGACTCGCTACTGGGCGGCCGCCGGGCGCCGCTGACACCGGAACCACCACCGGCACCACAGCCACCACGGGCACCACAACCGAATGCGGATGCGGAGTGAGTGCGGGGGCCGCCAGCGCCTCGAGTTCCACCTCGGCCGGTGACCCGTCTGCGCGCACCGCGGCGATGCCGCCGAGGATCAGCAGCCCACCGACGAGCTGGAGCGGGGACAGCTGCTCGCCGAGCAGCATCCAGGCGAAGAGCGACGCGAAGACCACTTCGAGCAGCCCAACAAAGGAGGCGAGGCGGGAGCCGAGTAATCCGGAGGCGGTGATACCGGCGACGTAGGCGAGCGAGGTGCTGACGAGCGCAACAATGAGCAGCGGAACCCACCACGGGGCGATGAAGCCGAACAGCGGCAGGTCGACAAGCGCGACCGAGAATGGCAGCACCCGTACGGTGCCGAGCAGGGCGAGGGCGACTCCGCCCACCAGCAGGCCGAAGGCGGCGAGCGCCACCGGGGGAAGGTCGTGGCTGGGGCGGGCGGCGACAAAAAAGTAGACGGCGCAGCCGATCGCCGCGGCGAAGGCGAAGAGCAGTCCGAGTGGGTCGACAACCTGCAGCGCGCCGGGCCCGATGACCAGCACAAGGCCGCCCACGGCGAGCAGTGAGCCGAGCAGCACGGTGGGCCGTGGCATCCGGCGGGTGGTGGCCCAGGCGACCCCGACCAGGATGAGCGGGGCGAGGAATTCGACCAGGAGGGCGGTGGAGACGGGGATGCGGGCGATGGCCGCGAAGTAGGACAGCTGGGTGGCGGCGACGCCGACCAGGCCCATCCCGAGGATGCGCCAGCGGCCGCGCCAGAGTGACGGCCACCGCCCGCGCAGGGACACCAGTGCCAGGGGAAGCAGGATCACGCCGGCGATGAGCGCGCGGGCGGTGACGGCGGCGGCGGGAGACCAGCCGGCTTCGAGTAGCGGCTTAACGAGCGCTCCGGAGGTGCCGAACGCGAGGGCGCCGATGAGCGCGGCGAGCAGTCCCTTCGAGACGGGTGTGGGTGTCATGATGCCTCCGCAGGTTCGCCCGGTTCCATGCTGTCATGGTCTAGTTTGGGTTATACCTCTGACATTACGACTGGATACTGTAAGGAGTCAACTTGCATTTTGCCCCTGACACAGAAGAGTCCCTTGCGTTCGCCGTCGAGCTTGCGAACACCGACGCCGGAGCATCCCGCAGCGGCACCGACGAGCTGTCTACCCTCGAGGATCTCGACGCGCTGCTGGCCGTGCACGTGTTCTCTGGCCGCATCGATCGAAGCGAGGAGGAACTCGCGGATGTGCGCCTGACCCGCGACACGATCCGCCGGATCTGGGCCCTCGACCGCGATGGCGCCGTCGAAGAAATCAACCGGATGCTGCGCGAGGCGAGGGCGATGCCCCACCTCGCCAGGCACGACGGCCTCGACTGGCATGTGCACGCGACCGACCCGGATGCCCCGCTCGGCGAGAGGATGCGGGTCGAGGCGGCCATGGCGTTGACCGACGTGATCCGGATGAACGAGACCGCCCGGCTGCGTACCTGCGCGGCCGACGACTGCTCCGGGCTGTTCCTCGACCTGTCGCGCAACGGCTCGAAGCGGTTCTGCAGTGTGCGCTGTGGCAACCGGATGAACATGATCGCCTTCCGCGAGCGCGCCGCCACCAACGACTGAGACCCCACCGTCGAATCCCGCTCGCGATTGCCCCCTGGTTCCGCGGCGCGGCCGCTCCTAGACTTCGAACCAGCGGCGGTGACACCGACTCACTGCCCACGATGTGCCGGGATGCTCCGCGGCCAGCCGCGACGCACCCCGGGTCGATCTCGGGAGGCCACCGGTGACAGGGACGCAGTTGGTCACTTCCGAGACGGCCCTCCGCCCGCCGCCGGCCGACTGGGTCCGGGTTCTCCGCCGGGTCCCGGCGACCCTGACCCTTCTGGTGATCCTGGTCATCGCCGGTGTGCTCTCCGGCGGGTTCGTCTCCGGCATCGAGGCTGCCGGGTGGTACCCCAGTGTCGCGTACGGCATCCCCGCCCTCGCGGCCGGCGCCTGGTGGACCCCGGTCACCGGCACCTTCCTGGTGATCCACCCGCTGGTCTACCTCTACCTGCTGTTTTTGCTGCCCGCCGGGATCGGCTGGCTGGAGTACCAGCGCGGCACCCGCGTCGCGGTGCTCTGGTTTGTGGGCGGGCAGGCGTTCGCCCTCCTGGCGACCTTCGCCTTCCTGGCCATCGCCGCCCCGGCCGGGTCCGGCTGGGCGGAAATGCTCTCGAAAGAGTACGACGTTGGGCCCTCCGGCGGCCTCTTCGCCTGCCAGGCGGCGGCCGCCGCCACCCTGCGGCAGCCCTGGCGGGCGCGGGCGCTGCTGGTGCTCGCCGCGTTCTGCGTCATCAGCGTGATGTTCCTCGGCACAATCGCCGACGTTGAGCACGCCGCCGCGGTTGGGCTTGTGCTTGTGGTGCACGTCCGGCGGTTCACCCGCCCCACCGTGCGGGAGCGCCGCTTTGTCGCTTCCGTGATGCTTGTCGCGCTCGGCGCCGCGCAGGTGATCCTCGCCCTCGTTCCCACCAACGGCCCGTTCGGGGCGACCGACCCCGGCGGAGCATCCGTCATCGATGTCACCCTCGACGCCGTGGTGATTGTGGCGATCGCCAACGGGTTGCGTACCGGGTATCGGCTGGCCTGGATCCTCGCGGTGATCCTCGGTGTGCTCAACGTGCTTGTGGGGGCCCTCGCCGTTGTGCTGCTCACGTTCGCGCCCGACCGCATCTCCGAGTCCCGCGATGACGTTTCACTCGCCGCGGCGACCTCCTTTTTGTGGCTGCTCGCCCTGCTCTACCTGTTTTTCGCCGCCGGGGCCTTCCGGGCGAAGCTCCGGCGCCGGCTGCAGGGCGGACGGGTACAGCGCACCACCGAAGTGCGGCGGATCGTCCGCGCGACAGGCGGCGGCCCGCTGTCGTGGATGGCCACCTGGCCGGACAACCTGCATTTTTTCGGCAGTGACAGCAACACCGTGGTCGCCTACCAGGTGCACGCCGGGGTCGCCATCGCCCTGTCCGACCCGATCGCGCCGCAGGAGGACCTGCGTTTCGCCCTCGACGAGTGGGTGGAGGAATGCGAGCGGGTTGGCCTGCTGCCCTGCGTCTTCGGCGCGACCGAGGCCGGCCGCGCGGTGAACCCGTCGACCTGGCGGGCCCTGCAGATCGCCGAGGACACCA
>Ga0247735_1000294_pt1 | contig 21031 bp, 21 predicted proteins | sample UWRJL178409R2_FD_180934 | JGI IMG/M metagenome (GOLD analysis project Ga0247735, IMG submission 180934) | Plant litter microbial communities from Arlington Agricultural Research Station in Wisconsin, United States - UWRJ-L178-409R-2 | ecosystem: Environmental > Terrestrial > Plant litter >... | reverse complement strand
AGGCGGGCGGCCTGAATCGACGGTCGAGCGCACGCGCCGTCATACCAAGGTGTGCCTGCGGCATCGGTCCGGACGATTGGCGCAGTCTTGCGGTCGGCGCATCCTTGAGTTCGCGCCGTATTCGACACCGATGGTCGATGGCGCAGGGGGACATCATTCGATAGTCTACCCTCAACCCGAAGGAGACCGCAGATGACCGTTCTGATTCTGGCCCTGCTCATCGGTATTGTCGCGGGCCTCCGTGCAATGATTGCGCCGGCCGCTGTCAGCTGGGCGGCCCAATTGGGCTGGCTCCATCTCGACGGGAGTTGGCTCGCCTTTCTCGGTTATCGTTTTACCCCGTGGATCTTCTCGCTTGCCGCGCTGGCCGAACTGGTCACTGATCAGCTTCCCTCGACGCCAAGCCGCAAGGTGCCGCCCCAGTTCATCACGCGCATCCTGATGGGAGGCCTGTGCGGCGGGGCGATCGGCGCATCGACCGGCTCGCTGGTCGCAGGCGTTGCCGCTGGCGCGATCGGTGCGGTGATCGGCACCCTGGGCGGCGCGGCGATACGGGGCAAGCTGGCGGCATTGTTCGGCAGCGACCGGCCAGCGGCGTTCCTCGAAGATGCGGTCGCGATCATCGGGGCCTTCCTGATCGTTTCGGCTGCGGCATGAGCCGCCGGTTCGACGCGATCGTCATCGGCGGAGGGCAGGCGGGCCCTTCGCTCGCCGGCCGGTTGACGGCGGCTGGTAAAACCGTCGCGCTGATCGAACGCGATCGCCTCGGCGGCACCTGCGTCAATACCGGCTGCACCCCGACCAAGGCGATGGTCGCAAGCGCCTATGTTGCGCGCGCCGCCGCGAGGGCAGACGATTATGGCGTGCTCCTGCCGGGCCCGCCCATGGCCGACATGCGCCGCGTGCGCGATCGCGCCGCCGCCATCGCGTCTGGATCGCGTGACAGGCTGACGGAGTGGCTGACCGGCATGAACGGGCTGACCCTGATCCAGGGCCACGCCCGCTTCACGGCGCCCGACACGATAGACGTGGACGGCGAGACACTGACCGCCCCAAAGATTTTCCTCAATGTCGGCGGTCGCGCGAATGTGCCGCCGATGCCCGGGCTCGATCAGATCGATCCGCTTACCAACGTCTCGATCCTGGCCCTGGCAGAGTTGCCGCGGCATCTGGTCGTTGTCGGCGGCAGCTATATCGGCCTCGAGTTTGCGCAGATCTTCCGCCGCCTCGGCGCGCAGGTGACGGTGGTCGAAATGTCGCCCCGCCTGATCGCACGCGAGGATGAGGAAATATCCGAACTCATCCGCGCCATGCTCATCGCGGAGGGGATAGAGGTCCGCACCAGTGCGACCTGCATCGCCTTCGCAGCGCATCCGGATGGCGCAGCAGTCAAAGTCGATTGCACCGAGGGCGCGCCCGAAGTGATCGGATCGCATGTACTACTCGCGATCGGGCGGCGGCCGAACACCGACGATCTCGGCCTCGACAAGGCCGGCGTCACGACCGACGCGCGGGGCTATGTGACCGTCGACGATCGACTTGCCACCAATGTGCCGGGCATCTGGGCACTCGGAGACTGTAACGGCCGCGGCGCGTTCACGCATACTGCCTATAATGATTACGAGATCGTCGCGTCGAACCTGCTCGATGGCGCGGACCGGAAGGTGAGCGAGCGCGTGTCGGCCTATGCGCTCTACACCGATCCGCCGCTTGGACGCGTCGGCATGACGGAGACGCAGGCACGGGAGACAGGCCGGTCGATATTGATTTCGACCCGCCCGATGACTCAGGTCGCCCGTGCAATCGAGAAGGGCGAGACGAACGGCCTGATGAAGGTCGTCGCCGATGCGGAGACGCAGAAGATCCTCGGGGCGGCGATCCTGGGCGTCGGCGGAGACGAGGCCATTCACGGTATCGTCGACGCCATGCATGCCGACCTGGCCTATCCGGTGCTGCAATGGGCAGTGCCGATCCACCCCACCGTCTCGGAGCTCATCCCGACTCTCTTGGGCGGCCTTAAAGCGACCCAGAACTAGCGGCGCGCCTTCGTCGTTCGTCGGAAGCTCGCCCGGTGTGCGGGCGTCACCGGCGCCCCTTCGTCGCGGCATAGAGGTTCGCTGTGCCTGGCGTGGGTAGCTCGGCGGTCACTGGTGCGCCGGCGGCATGATCGCGCGCCAGCGGCGCGGCGAGGGTGATGCCGCTGCCCGATACCTTCGTGCCCGTGGCATGGGGCCGGCCCAGCGGCTCGGTGACGGTGATGCGTGCGCCGGCCCGGCCGCCCTGGGCGACCTTGATGATCGCGTCCTCGGCATCCGCCCCGTCGCCGATGGTGATGGTCTGCCCCGCGCTGAACCCTGTCGTGCCGGTGACTGGGATGATCGTCCCGCCCTGCTCGCTGGCTGCGCTCGAGACGGTCGCGCCGGCGGTGCCGATCGCGGTGATCACGGCGCGCTCCTGCTCGGCGCCCGCGCCAATAGCGATCGCCTGGCCGGGCACGAAGTCTGCCACGCTGGCCACGCGGATGCTGGTCGCCCCGGCGGCCGATCCCTGCGGCACGCTGGTCGCCGGCTGCACCCGGAAATCCGTGCACAGGCTGTCGCTGTCGGCGCCGTCGGGGAAGCGGCCGATGCTGCGGTCGGGCGCGCCCGGTGCGGAGGCGGCCAGCGCCGTCGCCGGCGCGCTCGGGCCGGAGCCGGCACCCGGGATGACTGCGATGCACCCGCCCTGGTGCTGCACGCCCTCCAGCGTCGCGATCTCGGGCGAGGTTACGGCGCCGCTGGCGCTGGAATTGCCCTGCTGCGACCCATAGACGATGGCGTCCACCAGCACCTTGCCGGTGGGATCGGCCAGCGCGATCGATCCGCCCCGGATCGAAAGCTCGCCGCCGAACCATTGGTTGGGGCGCGGCCCCTGATAGCCGTCGGTCGATGCCTGGGGGTTGACCAGCGGCGCGCCATACGCATGGGCGCGGGCCAGCGGGCGGTCGAGCGTGATCCCGCTGCCCAGCGCCTGCACCGCATCGCCGCTGCTGTGCGCGAAACGCGTGGCTGGCGTGAAGCTGATACCCGTGCCCGGCCCGGCGACATCGGCACCGACCATATTGTCGAACTTCAGCGGCGTCGCCAGCGTCACGCCCGTGCCGTCGGCGCCCGGCGTGCCCACTGCCACCACCTTGACGTGTTCGAGCCGCTGGCCGGTGCCGACCGTCAGCATGTCGCCCGGCGTGATGGTCGAGACGTCCGCGACCTTGATCACCGTCGCGCCCGCTTTCGACCCCACCGGCAGCGTGCTCTGCGTGCCCGCCTTGCCCACCGCGGTCACGGTGGCGATCTCGTGATGTCCGCCCGCGTCGATCCCGATCTTCTGCCCGACCTCGAACCCGGTCGCATTCATCACCGGAATGTTGGTGGATCCGGCCGGCACGGTGAGCCACGGACCGGTCGATACCGGAATGAAGATCGTCGTCGGCACGGTTGCGGCCGAGCCCACGCTCTTCACCACCCGGTTTTCGCCGTCGACGCTGATGTGCTGGCCCGGCGCGAAGCCACCGACGCCACGTACATTGACGGTCGTGGCGCCCGCTGCCGCCGGCGCCACCAGACCGGAATTGGCCAGTCCGAGCAGGTAAAATCCCTTCGGTGCCAGTGTCGTCCCCGCCGGGATCGTCGCGAGCGGTACGGGGGCGAAGAAGGTGCGGGTATTGGTCAGCCGCCAGGTCGAGATATCCACCGCCCGCACGGAAGCATTATAGAGCTCGACGAACTGGTTGGTGGCATTGCCGCCGCTGGCGAAGCGGACCTCGTTGATCTTCACCGGCTCGGCGCTGCGCAGGCGCTGCAGGCTGGTGTCGGCCTGGGCGCGGCCATCGCTGTTCCAGTTCGCCCTGGCGGTGAGGAAGCCGGCGCTGGCCCCGGCCGGCGCGCTAACCAGGAACGTCGCGCTGACGCTCTCGCCCGGCGCGACGGACGCGAAGCTGGCCGGGGTGGTGGCCCGTGCGGACCAGCCGTTCGGGACAGTCGCCGCCAGTGTTACGCCCGATGCTGCCGCGCCAGTGCTGTTGGTGAAGGTCGCGGTCAGGTCACTGGTGCCGTCCGGCTGGAAACTGGTCAACCGCGACTGAGTCAGCAGCGGCACGCCGTAGCGCGCCGACACGATGTTGGCCTGCACGGCATCGGTGGTGGCTGTGCTCGGCTGTCCGGCCGTCATGACGCCCTCATAAAAGGTGCCGGCCGATCCGTTGCCGTTGTCGCCGCCATTGCCCATCTGGATGGCGCCCTTTTTGTGCATCGGGAAATAGGCGTCGTTCTCCCGCGATCCCGGTCGCTCGCCTTCATAGAAGGTCTTCAGCCCGCCCGCTTGTGCGTCGCCGCCGCGCAGGCTCCAGAAATTGCGGCCGCCGCCGCCGAACACGCCGGTGACGAAGCGCCAGTCGATCGTCGGGTCGGCCGCGTTCACCCCGGCGTTATAGCCGGAGAACAGCCCGGCCTCCATGTCGGACATGATCCAGGGGCCCTTGCCGGCGCCGCTGCCCCAACCGCTGGACGTGCCAAAATAGACGCTCTCCATCGTGCCGGTGCCGACCGCCAGGCCGTTGGTGGAAGCGTTGCCGTAGTTGAAGCAGCAGCCGTTGCTGAAATGCTTGCCGTCGACCACGACATGAATGCCCGCCGGCTCGTCGTCGATCGGCAGGTCGCGGGCATTGTTGTTGCGAAAGCCCATGCCCGGCATGATGTACACCCCATATGCCTTGTGGCCGGCGATGGTAATCGGTGCCATGTCGGCGATGGGATGGGCGTCGAACGCGCCCTTTGCAGGCCCGGGATAGAGCGGCCCAGGCGGCGCCTGGTACAGATGGTTGCCCTTGCCCGACTGGTCGTAGATCCGGGTGATGAAGCACAGGGTATCGGCGCAGAACCGGTCCTGTGCGGCGCCGTCGGCATAACCGCCCGCATCGGGCGCAGGCAGGTCGCGCGGCTTGATGATGCCGATGTCGATCGTCCGCCCGTCGGACTGGCGCTGAATCTGGTAGAGCGGCCCGTCATAGCTGGAGAGCAGCGCGCGTGTGGTGCTGTGCGCGGTGACGCAGGGTGTGCCTGCCGCATTGTAGAGATCACACGGTCCCTGCGGGCGCGCCGGAGCTGCCTGCGCCGGCGTGACGAATAGGCTACCGGCCAAAGCCGTCGCGGACGCGAGCATCACTGCCTTGAACTTGGTCATCTCGTTTCAGTGCCCCTCGCCGTGATCGTCGCGTCCGCAAACCTGCGGATGATTTACTCCGACATATCGATGCCTGCGCCGTCACCGCAATCGCAAACTGGCGGGCCGTCCATAACAATATGTTTTGAGACAGCTTATCCTCGACTTGCGGAGAACCAACGCCTTGGTGTCGGGAACACCTTGGTCCAATCGATCGCCGCGTTCACCTTGCCACCTACAGGTTCTGAGCCGCCGCCGGGGCGGCTCGGCGGATGCTGAAGGAGCAACCAATGACGGACTTGCCGAAAATTGCCGTGATCATCAGCACTACGCGCGCCGCGCGCTTCGCGGACATTCCGGCCGCGTGGATTCTTGATCTTGCGCGCGCTCGCGGTGACATGGAGGTCGAACTGGTCGATCTACGCGACTTTCCGATGCCTTTTTTCGACGAGGCGGCATCCAATCTCTACGTGCCCTCGCAGAGTGAGGTCGCGCAGCGCTGGCAGCGAAAGGTGGCCGAGTTCGACGGCTATCTCTTCGTGACCGCCGAATATAACCGCGGGATTTCCGGCGTGCTCAAGAATGCTCTCGACTACGCCTACCCCGAATGGAACCGCAAGCCGGCCGCCTGTCTGGGGTATGGCAGCGTCGGCGGGGCACGCGCGATCGAGCAGCTACGGCTGAACTGTGTAGAACTGCAGATGGCGCCGACGCGCAATGGCGTGCACATCCAGGGCGTCGATTTCTTCGAAGCCCTGCAGAACCAGAAACCGCTCGCAGACATCCCGTTCATCGAACAGAATGCCTTCACGATGCTCGACGAGCTCTACTGGTGGACGATGGCGCTCAAAACCGCGCGCGCTGGGGCGATTTAAGGACATCCCATGAGGCTGCCGCGTGAGACCGCGGCAGCCTCATCTCCACACCTGTTGGAAGCGCAATTAGCCGTCGCCTGCGCGGTCGTCGCTCACTCGATCGGGGGGCCGGGAAGAAGCGTGATCAGCTCGGCGGTGGTCAGAATGGCGTGAGCGAAAGTAGGGCCGTTCAACTCATGCGCAGCATGCATCATTTCCCTGGAGACCGCCGCTGTCGCATCGCGCACCAGCGTGACGTGATAGCCCATCTCCATCGCGTAGCGCCCGGTCGATTCGATGCAGGTATTGGCGAGCAATCCGACAATGATCAGATGCGTGATGCCGCGCTGTCGCAATTGCTGGTCGAGATCGGTGTTGGCAAAGCCGCTCTGCCCCCAATGCTCCTTGGCGACGATGTCACCTGGCCGGGGCGCCAGATCGGGATACCAATCGCCGCCCCATTCGCCCCGCGCGAAGCTGTGACGCGTCATGATGCCGATTTGGGTCGGATTGGGATATTCCCAATCCTCATAGTCGCCGGGCTCCCAGCGACGATGTGGCGCGATGGCCACCTGGAGGCCGGCGCCACGGACAGCGGCATCGATCGTTTTCAGATTGGCGATGAGATTCACTTCCTCGGCGATAGGCTGGACGCGTGGCCAGACCTTGCCACCCTCGGCGAGGAAGTCGTTATAGGGATCGACGAGCAATAGCGCGGTCGTTTCTCTCGCATAGGTCGGCATGGGGGACATCGAGGCCTCCGGTCATTTGGATAAGACGGTGTCAGTTTCGCAGCGCGGCGCGCTCGATGCTCGCGGCGAAGAGCGGAGTCTCGCCTGCGTTGTGCGCGATCGACATGGGTTGGCGCTGGGCACGGAACACGTCGAACGGGATGCCCTGCTTCTCCAGCAGCGTCAGCATCTCCTCGGTCGCGAACGACCGTACATGGTTGGTGAACTCGCAGCTTCGGTCGTCGATCGCTTTGACGCTGAGCTCCCAGACTACCCGGATCGTTGTCCTGCCCGAGGGCGTGAAGACGTCCGAATTCGAATCGAGGATCAGGTGATCCGGCTCGCCCAGCATCTCGACATAATGCTGGACCATCAGGCTGCCGCCGATGACCTCGACATTGATCGACATGCGTTTGCCGTCGGGCGCGGTCGTGAAACCGGCGGCGACGTGCGCGGGCGAGCATCCCTGATATTCCTTGTCGGGCAGCGAGAATGCCCAACTGGGCAGGTCGACCTTGCTGATCGGCGCGTGGACGATCGCGGTGAAACTGGAGTCGACGATTTGCTCGTTTGCCATGCCATGTTCCTTGATGGAGGGCGCCGCGAAAAGCGACGCCGTGGTTGTCCTCGCGCATGAGGTGGGAAGGCACGGGTGCCGCGGATATTGGGCTTTGGTGTCGGTTGCCGGCGTCCCGGCTGACTCATCGCGATGGATACCATCGTCCAATTTCGCGCGGTTAGCGGGATTGCCATCTCCCGGGCATCGAAACCTCCGCCGGCGGCCGAGGTGAAGGTCGAGGAGAAGACCATGCCTTTCGTCACCGTCCAACTCACGCGAGAGGGCACCGAACCAGGCGTTGAAGGGCTGACCCCCGACCAGAAGTCCGCGATATTCCGCGGCATGAGCCAGGTGCTGCTCGATGTGCTCGGCAAGCCGCACGCATGGACCTGGGTGGTGATTCAGGAGGTCGATACGCAGGATTGGGGCTGGGGAGGCCTGCCCGTGCTTGACTATCGCAAACAGGTCCTGGGTGAGACCGAATGACCCCTGGCGATCTGCCGCCGCTCCAGGCGCGACCACTCTTCTCCATGCGGCTAACGGTCGGAGGTCTTCTGTCGATTGGAGGGCCGGAAGATGTTCAGCGCCGGATCGGCGTCATTCCCGGCGGCGCATTCGAAGGCGAACGCCTGCGCGGGATTGTGTTGCCGGGCGGAACCGATTGGCAGATCGTGCGCGGCGACGGCGCGGTTGAACTCGATGGCCGCATCGTGCTGCAGACGGAGGATGGCGCGCTGATCGCGATGACCTATGTCGGATTGCGCCACGGGCCGCCCGAGGTGATGGCCAGGCTCGGCCGTGAGATCGTCGATCCGGCGGCGTATTATTTCCGGATAGTGCCGCGCTTCACGACGTCCGATCCCGGCTATGCGTGGCTCAATCGTGTCGTCGCGGTCGGTGTCGGGCAGCGCCTGCCCGAGGGGCCTGTCTATTTTGTCCACGAGATCCTTTGAGGCCGCGCCATCACCACCACCTATCATTGGGCCGAGGTGCAGGGGTTGCGGATCTTCTATCGTGAGGCCGGATCCAGAGACGCGCCGACCATCGTCCTTCTCCACGGCTATCCTTCGTCCTCGCGCATGTGGGCGCCGTTGCTGCCTTCATTGTCTCGGCGATATCATGTCATCGCGCCCGACTATCCGGGCTTTGGGCATAGCGATGCGCCAGCGCCTGCGGCCTATGCCTATAGTTTCGATCACCTCGCCGAAACCATCGAGGGGCTGCTGACGGCTCTCGCGATCGACCGCTATGTGCTGCTGATGCAGGATTATGGCGGGCCGGTGGGCTTCCGTATAGCGCTGCGCAACAGCGCAAAAATTGGCGCGATCATCGTCCAGAACGCCAACGCCTATGCCGAGGGGCTAGGCCCAAAATGGGCGGGCATAGCGCGCTACTGGAGCGACCGTGACGCACATCCGGATGAGCTCGAAAAGTTCGTTTCGCTCGAGGGGGCGCGGCAGCGTCACCTCGGCAACAGCCCCAATGTCGATCGCTACGACCCGGACAGCTGGACCGACGAATTCGCGATGCTTTCCCGGCCAGGTCAGCGGGCGATCCAGGCCGATCTGCTTTATGATTATCAAACGAACATAGCGGCATATCCCGCTTGGCAGGCCTGGCTGCGGGCGCACAGGCCACCCATGTTGGTGCTATGGGGGCGCTATGACCCTTCATTTCTCGTTCCCGGCGCGCTGGCCTTCGCACGCGATGTGCCCGACGCGGAGATCCACCTGCTCGACGCTGGCCATTTCGCACTCGACGAACAGGCGGACCAGATCGCGGCGCTTGCCGACGACTTTCTCCGTCGCCGGCTGGCGTGGGAATCTGCGGGCTAGCTCCGGGCCAGCCCGCTATATGTTTCGGCGCAGTGAGCGGAACTTGTCGCGCAGGTTCTCGGTCGACAGCCGCGGATGTTCCCACGCCGCGACGTGACCGCCCCGCTGTGGCTCCTGGCTTTACGGATCATGGTCGATCATCCGGGTGGCAAGCGCGATCGGTGAATCGTCCAGCCCATAAAGCTTCTGCGGCCGTGCGCCCATTTCCGTCGCATAGCCGACGCGATGCTTGGAGAAAAAGTCGAGCTGCTCCCAGGCATATTGTTCGTTGGCCGAAAGCCCGGCAGCGTGCCGGCATGTCGGCGTGGATGGCAAGCAGTCCTCAAGCTACAACGTCGGAAGGCCGTATCGCGCAGCGGGTGTCACACGGGAAAGGTTGGGGAGGAGCGCCTCGCGGGCCTCGTCAAAGGCCAGCCAGTCCGAAAGGTTCGGTAGCGAAGGCAAGGTCACCAATTCGCCGAGATCCAGCCCCGCCAGCGCGGCATCGACGACCGCTTCAGGCGACATCACGATTTCCTGCGGCAGGGTTTCAACCCTAGCACCGGATACTGCCCAGAAATCGGTAGCCGTAGCGCCGGGAAGCACAACCTGCACGCGCACGCCCTTCGGCGCTAGCTCGTGATGAAGCGATTGGCTGAGCGCCAGAACAAACGCTTTCGTTCCCGCATAAACGCCATTCAGGATCCGTGGTGCGATCGCGGCGATCGACGCCATGTTGATGATGGTGCCTTCCTCTCGAGACACGAAGGCTCTGGCGGCGGCGTTGGCGAGGCGGGCTACCGCCCCGACATTGAGTTCGATCATTTGCGCCATCAGTTCGGGATCGGAATCCAGCAGCGGCGAGGTCGAACCGAAGCCGGCATTATTGACCAGCATGGCTATCGCGGGATCGTTGAGAAGGCGCTCCGCCAGGTGTCGCTGACCGGAAAACGTTGCGAGATCGACGACCACGGTTTCAACCGGGATGCCGCCTCCCCGGACGCGCGACGCCACCTGATCGAGCCGGTCGCCGTTCCGCGCTGCAAGGATCAGGTTCCAGCCGCGCCGCGCCAGCCGATCGGCGTAGACCGCACCGATGCCGGCGGATGCGCCCGTGATCAGCGCCGTACGGGCGGCGCTCACAGGACTGCTCCTGCTAGTTCCGTCTCGATGTCGGTCGCCTCCATGAGCCGTGTAGTATCGTATAGTGGCAATTGCACGAGTGCACGTGCACCGTCAGCCGCGAAAGACCAGTCGACGCAGCCGCCAAGATCGTCGACGAGAGAGAGGATCAGGCGCTGTCCCCTCCCGGCCGTTCCGGCGATTCCCGGCCGGCCGGTATCGCGCACGAGGCAGATCAGCTGCCCCGCCTGTTCGGCGACCCGCACCGATATCTGGCCGCTTCTGTCCCTCAGGCCGTGGCGCGCGGCGTTCCGGATGAGTTCTGCGATGACCAGACCGATGCGCCAGCAGCGATCGGCGGGGAGGAAAACATCGGCAGCGTCGAGGAGCAGCAACACCTCGCGCTCGGCGAGCGTGGACTGCGTGAAAGCATTGCAGATCCGGCCAATATAGTCTGCGAGGTTCGTGCCGGTACCTATGGGCGGCGGCAGAAGCGCGCGGTGCGATTCAGCGTGATCACGCAACCGATCGGCCGCCTTGACCAGCGCCTCTTTCGTGGTTTCGTTGACCGCACGCGACGCAGCCAGCGAGAGCGAGGCGATCGCCTCCGAATATTCGTTGACGACCCTGTGATTGATCTCCTCGACCAGATGGAGCGGAACCGACGGAACTGCCGGCTCCGGAACCGCGCCATGTCCAAACATCGCAACCTCCGATCATTGACCCGGATGATCCGGGTCACGGTGGTCCGGTTGTGACGAGGGCGGGCGATGGTCTCTATTGAACGTTGGTGTCCGTGAGACCTTGGTATCGGGCCGCGATCGGCTCAGCGTCGCCCGGGTGTTTCGAGGCCCAGTTTCTCGCTCATCTTGACGAGATCGGCGAAGGACGCAGCCTTCATCTTGTCCATCAGCCTGCCACGATGCGCCTTTACGGTGATCTCGCTGATGCCTAGTTCGCCGCCCACCTGCTTGTTGAGCAGACCCGCTACAATGAGATGCATGACCTCCCGCTCGCGCCGGCTGAGCGATGCATAGCGCGTATCGAGCGCCTTGCGTACCGAACGCTCCGCAACCAGAGCCTTGCTGCGCTCGATGGCCCGTTCGACGGCAGCGAGCAGGACCTGATCGTCGAACGGCTTGGTCAGGAATTCCACGGCACCAGCCTTCATTGCCCGCACCGTCATGGGGACATCGCCATAGCCTGTCAGGAAAATGATGGGCATTTCGGTCCGCTCGTCGGCAATCCGGGCTTGCAGATCAAGGCCGTTGAGATCGGGCAGGCTAACGTCGAGGAGCAGGCAACCCGGACCCTCGGGGGCTGTCCAGTCAAGGAACGTGCTCGCACGATCGAAAGTTCGGACTCGCCAACCGGACAGTTCGAGAAGCGGCTCGAGCGATTCGCGGATCGAGATGTCGTCATCGACGATTGCGACGACGGGCCTGGTATCGGACATGGTCATCGATCCGGATCTGGCCCCGAAGGCGAGGCTGGCGCGGTGAGTCTGCGTATACATAGCGAACTCCTCATTCCTGTTTTAGCGCGGTTCTGATTGCGGCGAGAATCGCATCTTCGCTGAAGGGCTTGAGGAGGCAGGCGACGGCGCCGCTGTTCATTAGTGCCGGCCACCCCTTCTCATCCGAATGCGCGGTGATGAAGATGATGGGAATGCGATTTCCCCTTCGAGCGAGTTCCTGTTGAAGCTCTGGCCCGGACATGCCCGGCATCGAAACATCGAGCACCAGGCAGTCGGCAAGGCCAAGCTCGCGCGAGTCCAGAAACGTCTCGGCGGATGCGAACGGGGTTGCCTCCAGTCCGAATGACCGGAGTAAATCCGGCAGCGACTCGCGCACGGATTCGTCGTCATCTACGATCGCAATTTTGTTACGATCGTTCATCGACGCTCCTTCCGTTGCGGCCATCCCGATCCAGCAGGAACGACCACGTAGTCGCGCACCGACACTGCCACGTGCCGGATTGGAGACGGACGAAAACTGCTCATCGGCGAGTTGCTAAGCATTTGAGCAGGTTGGGCCGAACGCCGAACAGGGTCCATGGATACTTTGGTGTCGGTCGTGACCCGAAACGACGGGCGTGCCCGACAGGACGGCGCCTGCACATCGGGTCCAACCATGCATCATCGAAACGGGAGACGTTTCACGCGTGGCGACTTTTAAGCGACTCTATGCACCCAGGTAATGGCGTGGATCGCGATCGCCGCAATCCCTGACATCGACCAGCGCGGCGCACTTATGGGCCCGGCGCGCTCATGGCGGGGCGCGCGGCGACGTTGCGCGGGTCATCTCTCTTGTCGATATATTCAATCCCCAAGGGCCCGGTCCCCGTCACCTGGGTGATATATTCGCCCGACAGCGCCTGGTGGAAATGAGGCGTGTCGTGAGGGAGGACGACGACGCTGCCCGGTGCATAGGCGGCGAGCTTGGCGGCATCGAACGTTCGGCCGAACCCGATATAGAAGACGCCCGATATGACCGTATAGACCCGGTCTTCAGGGTGGATATGGGGCATCAGTTTGACGTCGTCCGGTACTTTCACGCGGACGACATATGGCCCGGGGCCGGTTGGTTCACCAACGACCTTTGCCAGTTCGGCGCCCGGCGGGAACGCGGCAAATGGTTCGAAATCGACTGCCTCCGCGCGCGCCGATGCGGTGTGGTTCGGCGACAGGCTCTGGGCGGAGGAAAATGGTGCCCAGGACAAGGCGGCGGTGAGGACTAGCATGCCGAGAGCAAGGTGGGTCGGCAACTGCCCGCGTGCCCCGATGCCCATGTCGTGGGGGGTGAACGTCGTGAGGATATCCATGCGCCATTCCTCTGCTTCTGTTTCACCCCCATGATTAACCCAGGCGAATGTTACCCGCCTTCAGACATTGGTATTGCCAAGACGATCGTATCGGTTCCGATCGCGGCCATGGTTTTAATACCATCGTCTACTGGAGACCTGGGCAGCGCCGACCATCTAGCCAGTATCCCACAGACAAAAGGACGCTGGAATGGACGCCGCAACAACCACTCCGCAGCTTCGGCTGAACCGGCGCTCTCCCAGCTTTTGGAGCGTGACGATCGACAACCCTCCGCTAAATGTGATGGGTCCGGAGATGGTTCGAGAGTTTCAGAAGCTCATCGACGAAATCGAAACCGATGAGGCGCTGAAGGTCGTTGTCTTCGATAGCGCGGTCGATGGTTTCTTTCTCAACCATTCCGACTTCAAGGCGAGGCTCGAAGACCTTGTTTCCCTGCCGGCTGGTCGTACGGGCCTGCCGCCCTGGCCCGACTTTCTCGTACGTCTGACGCGAACGCCCGTCGTTTCGATCGCAAAGATACGAGGGCGCGCGACGGGCAACGGAAGCGAGCTCGCGCTTGCCTGCGACACGGCCTTTGCCAGCCTTGAGAAAGCGATAATTTCTCAGTGGGAAGTCGGCGTCGGAATGGTTGCCGGCGGCGGTCCGATGGCACGGCTTCCCCAGTTGATTGGCCGCAATCGCGCGTTGGAGATCCTCCTGGGTTCGGACGACATCAGCGGTGCCCAGGCGGAAGCCTATGGATATGTGAACCGCGCGCTGCCCGACACCGAACTCGACGGCGTCGTCGATGCGTTGGCCGAGCGCATCTCTGGTTTCGACAAATGGGCGATAGGCCAGACCAAGCGGCTGGTGAATGCGAGCCTGCCTCCCGACGTGGAACTCGGCGCCGGATGGGAAGCGTGCATGGCGTCGCTCGGCCGGCCCGCGGCTCAGCACGGTATCAGCGCGCTCACGGCGCGTGGTTTCCAGGCTCCGGGCGATATCGAGCAGCGGCTTGGGTTTTATCTCGGTCAATTGGAGCGCTAGCCGGGCCTCGATCCGCAGCTGCCGACCCTGTTCCCGCCACGTCCGCCTGTGACGTTCTCATGGATCAGGCGGGTCAGTCATGTGATGTTTGTCCTGCGGGAAAGGGACAGACGATGGGCATGAGGCTCGCTACCCCGGGCTGGAAATCCGGGAGAGACGCGAATGCTAGCCGACAACAAGGTCATCATCACCGTGGCCATCAACGGTGGTATGCAGCAGGATCGGGACGGTGCCGTCGTGCCGAAGCAGCCCGCCGAGATCGGCGAGGCGGCAGCGCGCTGCTACGAGGCCGGTGCGGCGATGGTGCATTTCCACGCGCGGGGGCCGGACGGCGCCAACAGCGGTGACAAGGCGATCTACGCCGAGGCGATCCGCGAAATCCGGGCGCGCTCGCCCATCCTCGTGCAGACCACTAACGGCATCGGCGTGCGGCGCGATCCGGCGACGGGACAGCTGCACTGGCCGTCCGACGAAGAGCGGCTGGGCATCCTTGCCATCGACCCGCCGCAGGATCTGTTCGGCATCGCCGCCGGTTCGGCGGATTTTTACAATCCAGGAGGAAATTACCCGGGCGAGACGCCTTATGTGAATTCTCCGGAGCTGTTGAAGAGCACGATCAAGGCGGTCTATGCGCGCGGCTCGGCGCTCGAATATGAAGTTGTGGAAGCGAGCGCGCTGCATCGTCTGCTGCGCTACGCCAATGAAGGCATTTTCGATCGCGACCGCGACAATATGTGGTTGCTCCACGGCGGCGGTTTCGGTGCGACGCCGGCCATCGCGCGCAACGTCATCTTCTCGATCGACGAAGGGCTGCGTCTGTTTCCCAAGGCGATCGTCGGCGTCACCGCGACCGGCCGCGACATGTTCCGCTTCGTGACGCTTGGCCTCGCGATGGACTGCGATCTCGTGCGCGTAGGCTTGGAAGACAGCATCCACCTGCCCGACGGCTCGGTGGCACGCGACAATACCGATATGGTGAGGGCCGCGGTCGAGATTGCGGCCATCTATGGCGCGAGGCCGGCGACGGTCGAGGAGGCGCGGGCGCGGTTTGGCCTGACATCCCGATAGCCACGCTGTCCTTCGTCCGAAGGACATATCCGGGCTGGCAAAGCCGGTATCCAAAAAAGAAAACATTAAACCTATGGGAGAGCGTATGTCGAACCGGCTTCTAGCGCTGCTGACAGGAACCGCCTTGAGTCTGGTGCCCGCACTGGCGCACGCGCAGGACGCGACGGGCGTAACGAGGGCACCGTCCAGCACTTCCGGAGCGCAGCAAAACGATCCGGCCGAGCTGGAGGATATCGTCGTTACCGCTCAGCGGCGCGAGGAAAATCTGCAGCGTGCCGCCATCTCGGTCACCGCCGTCTCGGGCAAAGATCTGGCCACTCGCGGTGTAACCACGGCGGCGGGTCTTACGCAGGTCGCGCCGGCGCTGCAGGTGTCGCCCGCGGCTGGCCCCTACACCGTTTTCACCATCCGCAGTGTCAGCAACTTCGGTGGCAACGCCTTTTCCGATCCTGCGATCGCGGTCAATCTGTCGGGGGTCTATCTCGCCACGCCGACAGCGGTGCAGGGGCTGTTCTACGATCTCGAGCGCGTCGAGGTGCTGAAAGGCCCGCAGGGGACGCTCTACGGACGAAACGCGACGGGCGGTGCGATCAATATCATTCCCCAGCGCGCGCGGATCGGAGAGCGCAGCGCTCAACTCAATCTCGAAATAGGGAATTTTGAGCGGGTGGCGGCGTCGGGCGCGGTCAACCTTCCGCTTGGCGATCACAGCGCCCTGCGTGCCGCGTTCCAGGTCCTGCACCGCGACGGCTTCTTGTCCGACGGTACGGAGGACGAAATCGGCCAGGCGGCGCGTCTGTCCTATCGGTTCGAACCCTCCAGCACGGTCACGGTGGACATCGTCGGCGACTATACCCACCAGGGCGGGCGCGGCGGCGGCGCCACCGTGCGCAAGCGCTGCGGGACGGGGGCTTGTTTCGTCGGCGATCCCTGGACCAGCCTGTCCGATCAGGATGCGGCATATGCGCCGCTTGCGCCGCAGAGCGAACGGCAATTCATCGACAGCAATTATTATGGACTCATGGCGAACGTCGAGGTCCAGACTGGTCTCGGCACGTTGACGATGGTTCCTGCCTATCGAAAGTCGGACATCCGCTACAACAGCACCCAGGCGGGCTTCCAGATTCTCGAAGAGCAGCATCCCGACCAGGTCTCGATGGAAGCGCGTCTCGCTTCGCCCGCGGGCGAGCGTTTCGGATGGCTGATCGGCGGATATTATCTGCACACGAGCGCGACGGCCCGATCGAACACGGAGAGCGCGGCGGCGCGCACCTACAGCGACCAGCTGATCAACACCTCCGGCGAGACGGCGGCCGGTTTCGGCCAGCTGACCTTCGCAATCACGCCGGCGTTTCGGCTGACCGGAGGCTTGCGGTACACATGGGAACGCAAAACCAGTGACAGCGAGCGCTACACTGTTCGCAATGCACCCGGCCCGGATCCGGTAATACCGGTAATTCCGGTTGGACCACCGGCATTCATCGTCGATCAGTCGCTGACCTTCGACGCGGTGACGTGGCGGGGGGGCGTCGAATTCGATGCGGGCCCCCGATCGTTGATCTATGCCAATGTCGGAACTGGCTTCAAGGCGGGGGGGTTCTTCCTGGGGCCGCCTGGCGCCAATACCTATGCTCCGGAAAAGGTCACGGCGTACACGATCGGCACGAAGAACCGGTTCTTCGACAATCGCCTGCAGCTGAATGCGGAAGCCTTTCTGTTGGACTACAAGGACCAACAGCTTGGTTACGTGAAGCTGATCCCGCCCGCCGTCGTGCTGGTCACCGAAAATATCGGCCAGGTCAGGACCAAGGGTGTGGAAGTCGAAGCGGAATTGCTCGTCGCGCGCAATACGCGGTTCGGCCTGCAGGCGCAGTGGCTCGATGCGAAGGTCAACAAGCTCGTCTACAACACCATCGCGCCACCGGCCGCGACGTCGCAATGCCGGATCACCGGCACGATCGTCGACTGCAGTGGCCTGCGGGCGCTGCGCTCACCCGAATGGGTGTTTGCCGCGTCGCTGGAACAGAGCTTTCCGCTCGCTTCCGGAGACATTGTCGTTGCCAATCTCTTCAGCCGCTATGAAGGACCGCGCGAGCTGGACATCAGCTACATCCCGGAGACACGTGCCGGCAGCTCGACCAAGACCGACGCGGTCCTCACCTATCGCTTCCGGGACAAAGGGCTGAGCATCAGTGCCTTCGTCAACAATATTGAGAACAAGGTCGTGATCAGCAACGCCACCCCCAACCCGTCCTATTCGGCCAACGGCGTCGTTGCCGCGACCCTCCGTGCCCCACGGACCTTCGGCATGCGCCTGTCGGGAGCGTTTTGACACTGGTCCAGCGCACCCGGGGGGGCGGCGCGCCCGTATCGACCATCGTCACAGTCGTGACCTGCGCGCTGGTCTATTTCCTCGACGGGCTGGTCCATACCATCATGGGCCCGCTCGCCCCGGAATTCGCGCCGGCGCTCGGTCTCGACAGTGCGGAACTGGGCCCGATCTTCTCGGCGAACCTTCTCGGCCAGTGCATCGGCCTGATCGCCCTGCCACCGGTGGCGGCGCGGTTCGGCGACCGGTGGACCGTCGGCCTGACGCTGGCGGGCTTCGGAATCCTTCAGGCGGCGACGGGGCTGGCGGGTAGCGGCACCGAGCTGTTCTGGATGCGGCTGATCACGGGCATATTCCTGGGGGGGTGCCTCCCGAGCTGCCTTGCGATGGTGACAGCCGCGGCGCCTGCGCCACGCCGAGGCCTCGCCATCACGTCCCTGTTCACCGGCTATGGGCTGGGCGCGACGATGGCCGGCATGGTGGCGGTGGCCTTTGCCGGCCTGGGGGGATGGCGCGTGGCGATGATGGCGATCGGCCTGTTATGCGTGGCGAGTTCGGTCGTGGCGCTTGTCTTCCTGAGGGATGTCACCGACCCGGACGCTTCGGACGATGTTGCGCAGCCAGGGGCGAACCCGCTGGCGCTGTTGTCGCCCGACTTCCGGCTTGGCACGGTGATGCTGTGGCTGGTGTTCATCTCGATGCTGACGATCAGCTATTGCCTAAGCTCCTGGCTGCCGGTGCTACTCGTGCGGATCGGGTATGACGCCGCCTTTGCCGCCGTGGCGTTGTCGATCTTCTCGTTCGGCGGCATCGCCGCGGCACTTGGCGTCGGGCTGATGATCGACCGCTTCGGTGCCGTGCGCGTCATCGTCTCGTGCATGCTGATCTCTGCGGCGCTTTTTCTGGTCACGGCGGCGGCGATAGGAACATCCTCGGCGCTGGCCCTGCAGGCGATGCTCGCGCTGTGCGGCTTCTTCGCGCTAGGGGCGTATGGCGGGGTCAATGTGATCCTCGCCAGCTTCTATCCTTATCGCCTGCGATCGACCGGCATCGGCTGGGCGAAGAGCATCGGGCGGATCGGCACCGTCGCCGCACCGGTGCTGATCGGGTTTCAGTTGCAGGCGGGAATCGCCGAAACGACCGTGCTCGCGTCCTTTGCGGCGCCTGCCGTGCTCGCGGCGATTGCGTTGCTGGTCATGAACGTGTTCAATAGAACGGCAAATCGCTACTGAAAGGCCATGAGCCGAAGGGGCGGGGGAGAGCCAGGTGTCTTATATCCGCAAGATCGAGGAATGGCGTGCGCCCGTCTCGATGGGCGCGATCTACGAACGGCTGCTGGAAACGACGGGGACCGAACGGTTCGGCACTGCAATCCACGATGCCGTCATGACCGTGACCGGCGGCGCGCGCCGGATATATTTGTTCGAGGCAACCGGGCGCGAGAATAGCGACCTGCAATATTTCTTCTGTGAGCCCCGGCTGGAGGCAATGCTGCCGGCCTATAGTCAGCATTACCACAACATCGACCCGGTGTGTGACGCGTATAGCGCGGCGCCCTGTATCAGTGACATCGCGATCCAGCGCATCCGCCCCGAGGACATCAGTTCCGAAGAGTTTCGCCGCCGCTTCTTCGACCAGGCCGGCATCGTCGAACGCGTTTCGATCATCCAGCGCGGCGCGCACGCCTGGCGCGTGATCAACGTCGCTCGCCATCGCTCGACGGGCATCTTCAGCGACGGCGAGCTGGATGCCTTGCTCGGCCTCGCCCGGCTGGCACTGCCGATGCTGCCACTTAACCGTCGCCGTGCGCAGGCGCAATCGCCGAGCACGCAACATGTCGAGGGCCGGCTGCACCATCTCTTCCCTAATCTCACACGGCGCGAGCAGGAAGTCTGTGCGCGGGCGACGATGGGCATGTCAGTCGAGGCGACTGCGATCGACCTCGGCATCGCCAAGACGAGTGTCATGACCTATCGCAAGCGCGGCTATCAGCGGCTTGGCATCACCAGCGTCCATGAGCTGTGTGCGCTCGTCGCGCATTGACGGCTGTCGGCGACGTCGGGAGCCCCTCGCTATGATCCGTTCGCGAGTGTCTGGCAGGCGCGCGACAGGCGCTCCATGATCTCGGCCTTGACGGCTTCGGTGTAGCGTAGCTTCGGCAGCGCCACCGCAAGCGCTCCCACGGCGGTGCCGTCGATCACGACCGCGCGCGCCAGCCCACTAACGCCCAGCGTGAATTCCTCGTCGGTGAAGGCCCAGCCTGAGTGGCGTACCGCAGCGATCTCCATACGCATCGGCCCCTCTTCCCGGATCGTCCGCGGCGTGAACATCGGTCGCTCGGCTTCGGCGAAATACTGCTCGAGCGCGGAGTCGTCGAACGTGGCGAGCATCGCCTTGCCTGCTGCCAGGCAATGCAGCGGTGCCCTGGCGCCCGGGCTGATCGAATAGCGCAGGAACTGATCCGCCGTTTCGGTGATGCGCGCCTCCAGCTCCCAGCCGACCAGGACGAAGAAGGAGGTGGTTTCGTTGAGCGCGCGCCGTAGCGCATTCACCTGTGGCGCCACGCGTTCCTCGATCGTCATCAAAGCGGGGGGCATCCGCAACCGGTCGAGGCCGTCTCCCGCTACATAGCGGCGCCCGTCGCGCCGAAGATAGTTGCGCTCGCACAGAGTGGCCAGGAGGTAAGACAAGCTGCTCACCGGAATGTGCAGGGCCGCGGCAACTTCCTGCGCCACGACGCCATAAGGATGCGCAACGACGAACTCGATGATGTCGAGCGTGCGCATCGCCGATTTGACCGTTGGCTGGCTTGCGGTCGACATGATGTTCCCGGGTTTCAGAAGCTGAGCGTACCGCGCCGCTCCGAAAACCGCCAGTCGCCGTTGATCCGAACCAGGTGATCGTGGAACGACCCTACCTTTGGCGGCCCCTCGCTGGTGAACAACAGCATGGCCGATTCAGCTTCGGCGCGATCCGGTGCGAGTACGTCGATCACAATGTTCGAGCAGATGTGGCGGGTCTTGCGGAGCGGTCGTGACTGGAAGGCGGCAAGGATTGCCGTTTGACCTTCGATCCAGTCGTCGGGGGCGGTGGGGCGGGACATGCGGCCGTCGGGTGCGTAGAGCGCGGCCACTGCTTCCCAGTCCCCGGCGTCGTTGAGATTGGCGTAGCGGGCGATCAGCCTGGCGCAGTCCTGTTCGATTGCGCGGCGGTCCTGCTGGTTCATCGTCGCGGGATCTTCGGCGGAATCGCTCACAGGCGCCCGTCGGCGATATCGGCGCCTTCGCGTAGCGAGTGCAGCTTCTTCCACGTCACGGCCGGATCGATCTTGCCATAGCCGGCAAAGGTGCCGAAGCCGCAGTCCGTGCTGGCGATCACGCGATCCTTGCCGACGATGGCGGCAAAGCGCTCGATCCGCTGTGCGACCAATTCGGGATGCTCGACATAGTTGGAACAGGTGTCGATCAGGCCCGGCGCGAGGATCTTGTCGTCGGGCAGCTTTGCGTCG
>Ga0247735_1000293_pt1 | contig 21176 bp, 21 predicted proteins | sample UWRJL178409R2_FD_180934 | JGI IMG/M metagenome (GOLD analysis project Ga0247735, IMG submission 180934) | Plant litter microbial communities from Arlington Agricultural Research Station in Wisconsin, United States - UWRJ-L178-409R-2 | ecosystem: Environmental > Terrestrial > Plant litter >... | reverse complement strand
AAGCTCACGGTTCTCGTCTCGCTCTTCGAGCGCGAGACCCCGGTCGAGCTCAGCTTCGACCAGGTCACCAAGCTCTAAGAACAATCGAATGGATGCCCGCTAGCGCCTCGGTGCTCGCGGGCATTCGTCTTTCGGCGGGCAGTGGCTTGTCTTTCGGCGGGCAGTGGCTTAAGGCCCTGCACCCGTGTAACCTAGACAGGTTGTCTGTGCCCTCGTGCGCGCAGGCGACACAATCACCGCATCCCATTCGGGGATGTCGGGAGCGCCGTCTTCGGGCGGCTCGAAAAAAGGAAAAAGAATGGCACCCAAGAAGAAGGTCACAGGTCTGATTAAGCTTCAGATCCAGGCCGGCGCCGCCAACCCTGCCCCGCCTATCGGCCCGGCACTCGGTCAGCACGGCGTCAACATCATGGAATTCTGCAAGGCCTACAACGCAGCGACCGAAGCCCAGCGTGGCAACGTCATCCCCGTTGAGATCACCGTGTACGAAGACCGCTCGTTCACCTTCATCCTGAAGACCCCGCCCGCAGCGGAGCTCATCAAGAAGGCCGCCGGCGTCGCAAAGGGCTCCGGCACCCCGCACACCGTCAAGGTTGCAAAGCTCACGAAGGACCAGGTCCGCGCGATTGCTGAGCAGAAGATGGTCGACCTCAACGCGAATGACGTTGAAGGTGCGATGAAGATCATTGCGGGCACCGCTCGCTCGATGGGAATCACGGTGGACGCATAATGGCTAAGAACTCCAAGGCATACAAGGCCGCCCTCGAGAAGATCGAAGACGGCAAGTTCTACTCCCCGAGCGAGGCAGTCTCTGTCGCTCGCGTGACGGGCTCCGCCAAGTTCGACTCCACGGTTGAGGTCGCCCTCAAGCTCGGTGTCGATCCCCGCAAGGCAGACCAGATGGTTCGTGGAACCGTCATCCTGCCCCACGGAACCGGCAAGACCGCCCGCGTCATCGTGTTCGCAACGGGCCCCGCGGCTGAGGCAGCTCTTGCTGCTGGCGCCGACGAGGTCGGTGGCGCTGAGCTCATCGAGAAGGTCGCCGCCGGTTACACCGCGTTCGACTCCGCCGTCTCGACCCCTGAGCTCATGGGCCAGGTTGGTCGTCTCGGAAAGGTCCTCGGACCGCGCGGCCTCATGCCGAACCCGAAGACCGGCACCGTGACGCAGGACACCGCCAAGGCAGTGTCCGACATCAAGGGCGGAAAGATCGAGTTCCGCGTCGACAAGCACGCCAACGTGCACTTCGTCGCAGGCAAGGCATCGTTCACCGAAGAGCAGCTCGCTGACAACATCAAGGCAGCTCTCGACGAGATCGTTCGCTCCAAGCCGTCGAGCTCCAAGGGCCGCTACATCACCAAGGGCACCGTTTCGACGACCTTTGGTCCTGGCATCCCGCTGGACATCAACGCGCTGGTCTAAGTAATTAGCTAGTTACAGTGAAAGGGGTCCGCTTCGGCGGGCCCCTTTTCTGCACCCCGAGTCCCAAATGCAGGACGACTCGACGTCGTTTCCGCATACCTCCGCGACACTGAAGGGCCAAACATGCCAACTGATCCTGCATTTGGGACGCAGAACCCCTCCACGACTATCCGCGTTGCGACGCTGGATGACGCTGCGCTCCTGCACGACGTCGCCGCTGCCACCTTCGCCCTCGCGTGTCCTCCGGGCACCACGCAGGAGTCCATCGACGACTTCATCGCGACGCACCTCTCCGAAACCAGGTTCGCCGGTTACCTCGCCGATCCCGACCGCGTGCTCTACGTAGCGACGGTCGACGGCGTCGCCGCGGGTTACACGATGCTCGTCGTCGCTGAGCCGACGGACCCGGATGTCACGGCCGCCATCACCACGCGTCCAACCGCCGAGCTCAGCAAGGTCTACGTGAGGGCGGGCCACCACGGCACCGGCCTCGCCGCGGAACTCGTGCGAGTCACCGTGGATGCCGCTCGCGACCGGGGTGCTGCCGCGGTCTGGCTCGGCGTCAACAACGAGAACGCCAAGGCGAACCGCTTCTACGAGAAGCAGGGGTTCGTGAACGTGGGCGTGAAGCGCTTCCTCGTCGGAAACAAGCTCGAAGACGACTTCGTGCGCGAGCTGGTGTTCTAGTAGAACCGAGCTGATTGAATGGGCCGTTCACGGCCGGGTTTCGATACGGCGCCGAAGCGCCTACTGAACCACCGGGAGCGACCTAGTAGTCGCTGACCTTCAAGACAAGCTTGCCGCGCGTGTGACCCGTTTCCAGCGCCGTATGGGCAGCCGGTGCATCCACGAGTTCAAAAATCTGGTCGACAAAAACTCGCACGTCGCCCGACTCGAGCAAGCGTGAGATCACGGCGAGCGTCGCGCCATCGGGAGCGACCTTGTAGGTTGTGGCGCGAAAGCCGAGGGCGGCGGCGTCCTCGAGAAAGGTCGGCCAGCTGCCGGTCGGCGCGTTGACGATGAGGCCGCCGGGGCGGATGACGCTGAGCGAGCGGGTTCCGGTCTCGTCGTGCACGTTGCCCACGAGGTCGATGACGACGTCGACGTTGGACACCACCTCTTCGAACCGCTGCGAGGTGTAGTCGATTGTTTCGTGTGCGCCGAGCTCGCTGAGCCAGCTCGCGTTGCGGGAAGATCCGGTCGCGATCACGTAGGCGCCGAAGAAGCGGGCGAACTGCACGGCGAAGTGGCCAACGCCGCCGGCGCCAGCGTGGATGAGTATGCGCTGGCCCTCGTGAGCCTTCGCGATCTCGACCACCATCCCCCAGGCCGTGAGTGCCGCGAGTGGAACACCGGCTGCCTCGACGTGCGAGAGCGCCTTGGGCTTGCGGGCGATGCTGAGCGACGACGCCGCGACGTACTCCGCGTAGGTTCCGCTAGCTCGTGGCACGGGCACCATGCCGTATACCTCGTCGCCGACCTTTATCGGGTGAGCCTCGTACGGCGTCTCAACAACGATGCCGCTGAAGTCATTGCCAAGCACGGCGGGGAACGACGGGATGAATGCCGAGACTCCCTTACCCGAGCGCGTCTTCGCGTCGATCGGGTTGACGCCTGCAGCGACGACCTTGATGAGAAATTCTGAATTGACCTTGTTCGGTCGGGGAACGTCGTCAAGCCGGAGAACCTCTGGTCCGCCGGTGGACTCGATCACGATGGCCCGCATCGTCGTCATGTTTCTGGCCTTTCTTGCGTTACCCCAGTAAAGGGGTGGAATGATTCGACGGTGTTACGACGGTGTCTCTTCATTGCAAACAATCAGCCGGTCGATAGCATGGCGGAATGAGAATCCCCTTCGCCGTGTTCCGCGTGCTCGCCGCCGCGCTCATCGTTGCGGCGATAGTCGCCCAACTTCAACGCAGCTACGCCAACTGGATGGCAGACGGAGTCACCGACCTGGGTTTTCAGTTCGTCAACTTCTTCAGTTTCTTTACTATCGAGTCGAACGTCTTCAGCATTTTTGTGCTGCTCATCGGCGCCGCCTATGCCTTCGCGAACAAGCCCGACAGCGTGTGGTTCAACGTTTTGCGCGCGACCGTCGCTACCTACATGATCACTACCGGCGTCGTCTACAACTTGTTGTTGCGGGGCGTCGAACTTCCACAGGGCACCACCGTCGCCTGGTCGAACGAGGTGCTGCACGTTGTCGCGCCCCTCGTGCTTCTTGTCGACTGGCTGTTCGCACCGGGCCGGCGTGCGATCGCGACAAAGGCGCTGTGGATCGTGGTCTCATTCCCGCTCGTCTGGGGTGTGTACACCCTCATCCGTGGACCATTCGCGTTCGACGAGCGCCTCGGCCGCAACTGGTACCCGTACCCGTTTATGAACCCCGAGACGTCGGCAAACGGCTACCTGTCTGTCGCGTTCTTTATGATTCTCATCGCCCTCGTGATCGGTGCGGCCGGAGCCGGCGTGATTTGGCTCTCACGCCGCCGCCTGCCGTTCTCGTCGGCCACAACCGCGTGAGCGCCTCCGAGCCACCGACCTCGAACCCCCGAGTGCGTGTGCGCGACATCCAACTGCTCAGTGACAACTGGTACACGCTGCACACAACAACCTTCGAATATCAGGGGGTGGATGGCGCGTGGTCGACCCAGTCGCGTGAGACCTACGACCGCGGCAACGGTGCAACGATTTTGCTCTACGACATCTCGCGGCGCACGGTGTTGCTCACCGCGCAGTTTCGGTACCCGGTCTACGTCAACGGGCACCCTGACGGTGTGCTGCTCGAGACTGCCGCTGGATTGCTCGATGACGATGATCCGGAAACAGCGATTCGCCGGGAAGCGATCGAAGAGACCGGGCATCGCGTCGGCGAAGTGACACACGTTTTCGACGCGTACATGAGCCCTGGTTCGGTCACGGAGCGGCTGCACTTCTACGCGGCGCCGTACGACGCGTCGACCCGCGAACATGCCGGTGGCGGGTTGGCCGAGGAGGGCGAGCAGATCGAACTCGTCGAACTCGATATCGACCAGGCGCTCGGAATGATCGAGCGCGGCGGCATCCTCGACGCGAAGACAATCATGCTGCTGCAGTGGAGCGTCTTGCGCGGGCCGTTCGCGCCTGTCGCTGGTTGAGTAGGCCGTCCGCGGCCGTCTCGAAACCGTAGGGTGCGCAGAACTCCTGCAGGTCGACGACGACCTGTGGGTGCTTCGTGTTGACCGCGATCGGTCTTCGCAGAAGTTCTGAACACTGGGCGGTGCGCAACTCAGGCTGGTTGGGCCGCGAGAGGCCTCGGATGCACGACGACATGCGGCGGCGGGGTTCGGCCAGCACGGTTCAGCCTGAGTTATGCGCGGGTGGAACTGTGCGCGAAACTCCTGCAGGTCGGTGGCGGCACCGTGGGTTGCGCGGACGTCCGCAGCCCCGCGGCTGCATTTTGCAGGAGTTCTGCACCCTGCGCGGCACAACTCAGGCTGGCTGAGCCTTGGAAGACGTCGGAAGCCCGTGATTGTGCGGTGTCTCAGGCTGGCGAGCGCCGTTCAGCCTGAGTTATGCGCAGACCGGGTCGGCCACGTCGCGCGGCCGACGGTCGCGCGGGCAAAACGTCGCGCGGGTCAGCGGTCGATGCCGCGCGCAATAGCCGCGCGGCTCGCGGCGATGTACCCGCGCAGCGACTCGTCGCGCGCCGGAACGCGTTCGAGCACGGCGTTGCCGAGTCCGTCGGCCCAGGCCTCGGCGATCGCGATCGGGTGCACCGGGTCGCGGTCCGCGGCGATGACTGTCGCGGGAACGGCGAGGCTCGCGAGTTCGGCGGCGGTGTAGGCGGCGTTGCGGGGGATCTCGATGAGGCGGGCGGCGCGCTGAGCGGCGAGCGGCTTGCGGAACTGCTCGAGGGCACCTTCTGCGCCGAGGGGTGATTCGGCCGCGAGCGCGCGGAAGGCGGGGGTACGGGCGAACGCGCGCTCGGCGCGACGAGCCGCCGGCGCCCAGGGCAGTGCGCGCGTCGAGCGCAACAGCGAACCGATGACCGGAAAGCTCGCGAGGTTCGCGGGCAGCGGTTCGTCGGTGAAGGCAGGGCGGATGAACACAATCCGCGAGATGTCGAGGTCGCCGCGAACCGCGAGCCGCAGGGCAAGGGCGGCGCCCATCGAAATTCCGATGATCGTGAGCGGGCCAGCGGGGAGCCCCGGCACCAGTTCGGCCGCGAGGGTGTCGAGACGAAAGTCGGTGCCGACAGTCGTTGACGCACCGTGCGCGCGCACATCGGGCGAGTGAACGGTGGCACCGGGCGGCAACACGGGCCGACTCAAGCTCAGCGGTTGCTTGTGGTCGCCACCGAGCCCGTGCAGCAGCACGAAGCTCACGCGCGCGACCCCATCAGCGTGAGCAGCTTGTTGGCGAGGCCAACGAGCACGTGGATCTCGTTGTCGTCGCGTTCGATCCACTTGCACTCTGGCTCATCTGAGATGGGCACGAAGTCGACGTGCTGCTCCCAGACGATGAGGGTGCGCTCGGCGCCGAGCACGTACTGCTGCCACCAGATCTGGCGCATGTACGAGCGGGGCACGGTCTTCCACGCAGAGCTCGTTGTCTTGATCTCGGAGAGCACGAGGGTGCCGTCGATCGTCGCGAGACCGTCAGGCGTCGCGAGGTGCCGCATGTCACCGTGAGCGTGAAACAGTGCGGCGCTCGGCTCGATGCCGTGATTGGCGCGCACCCAGCGCGCGATTTCGGGCTCGCGCGCGTTGCCGTGGTCGGTGAAGGCGTTGCCGCCGAAACTCGAGCCGTGAATCTTTTCGAGGGCGACGGACTGCAGCCCTTTCGGGCCGGAGAGGCGCGCGACATCCGTCGCCGTGACGCCCCTGCTGCGAGCTCGCAGCCAGGCGACGCGGTCGGTCGAGTGCGCGAGAATGCGCGAGGTGTGGTCGGGCAGCGGCTCATCCCAGAGGGACAGGGTCGGCTGCACAAAACTCACCCCTCCATTGTCGCGCGTTCAGCTCACTCGGCGTGCTCCAGCGCAGCTATGTCGACGAATGCGCGCGTCGAGTGTGAGAGATAGGCGGCCTCGATGATCGAGCTCAGGGTCGATGCGAGAGCCACATTCTCTGGCGCGGTTGTGCCGCTGACGATGTGATCGACCCACTTCTCAAATGCCTTCGGCCACTCGCCAGAGGGGAGTTCAATCTCTTCCCACTGGTTCGAGAGTTGCGCGCTGCGCACGCGGAGCAGACCTGTCGGACCTGTTGTGCTCGCGGCACCGGCCGCGGCCACCTCGGGGTCGCGGTGGCGGGCAACCATTTCGCCAATGCCGTCGATGCTGAAGACAAGACTGCCGAGAGTGCCGTGCACCTCGATCGAGAACGGCGTGAACGCGCTGATGTATGAGGTCTCGGCGATCGCGACAGCGCCGCTCGGATACGTCATCGTGACGACGGCGTTGTCTTCGACCTCGTGCCCGGTGTGAAAGCCGAGTGCGGCGCTGACCGTCGAGGGAAGCCCGAGAAAGTGCGAGACGAGGTAGACGGGGTGGCAGAGGTCAATGAGCGCGCCGCCCTGTGCTTCGGTCGAACTCCAGAAGTGCGGTGGCAGAAATCCGTTCGGAAATTCCTTTGACGGCAGGCCCATCGGGTGCCCGTCGCGCACGCGCAGTTCGGTGACTTCCCCCAGAACGCCGCGGTCGATGACGTCTTTGATCGCCGTCGCGTAAGCCTCGTCGGAGCGCCACATTGACGTGACAAACGCCACACCCGACGCCTCGACCTCGCGAATTATCGCCTCGGTGTCGCGCTGCGTGGCGGCGATGACCTTCTCGGTGAAGATGTGTTTGCCTGCCCGGGCCGCTGCGATGATGACCTCTCGGTGCACGTTCGTCGGGGAGTCGACGACAACCGCGTCAATGTCATCGCGCGCGAGCAACTCGTCGAGGCTGGCGTGAAACTCTGCGCCGTAGCGCTCAGCCTCCTCTGCGCCACGGGTCGCGTCTTCGTCCCAGACGGCAACGATCTGCGTGTTCGGGTTATCTTGCGCGGCCTTCGCGTAGTCCTTTCCGTGCAGGTGCCAGAAGCTGAGCATTCCGATGCGGATCATGCGCGTTGTCCTTTCGCGACCTGAGCCCAGGCCTGTGTTGTGCTGGATTCGAATGCGGCCTCGATGACCTGTTGAACGCGCCATCCATCGTAAAAATCGGGGGTCAGGATGTCGCCACCGATGATCGCGTCGATAAACGCCCTGTCGCCGACCGAGTGGTGCTGGCCCACTTCGTTGGGGCGCTGCGGGTCAACGCCTGCCCACGCGCTCGCCGGAATCTCGATCTCGGTGAACTCTGTCTCGCCGTCGCGGGCTCCGCGCAGGCTTGCACCGGCGAAAGTGTGGTGAAGCTCCAGAGTGCCGCCCTCGCCCTGCAGGGTGACGGTGTTGCTCTGCATGCGCTCGGCCTGGTGCGCGACGACGTTTGCGGCGAGAGTGCCGTGGGCCCCGTTCTCGAAGCGAAGGGCAACGAGCGCAGAGTCGTTCTCGGGTGTGTAAGCAGCGCCGTCGTCTGCGGGGCGTTCGACGAAGTTCGCGAGGTCGGCGCTGACCGCGGCAATGTCGCCGACGTACCAGCGCGCCTGGTCGATGATGTAGCAACCCAGGTCGCCGAGGGCGCCGGTGCCGCGGGCGGCGTCGAAGCGCCACTGGTAACCGGGTCCGCGGAAGAATCCGTGACTCAGGGTGAGCTGGGCCGTGTAGACGCGGCCGAGGTAGCCATCGTCGATGAGGGTCTTGAGGTAGCGGTGGTGCATCGAGTTGCGCAGTGCGAAGAAGCTCATGTGCACAAGTCCGCTCGCGACCGCAGCGCTATACATCGCCTCGGCGTCGGCCGACGAAGTCGCGAGGGGCTTTTCGCACAGGACGTGGATGCCGGCCGCGAGAGCTTCCATCGTGATGGGCAGGTGCAGCTCGTCGGGCGCGATGATCACTATGGCATCGATGCTTCCCGAGCCGATCATGTCGCGGTAGTCGGTGAACACGGTGGGGATGCCGTAGCGTTCAGCGACTTCTCGCGCCTTGCCCTCGTTGCGCCCGACGAGGGCTACGAGCTCTGCGCCGGTGTGGCTCTGGATGTTGCGAATGTGCGTCTCGGCGTACCAGGTGGTGCCGACGACGCCGACGCGTACCGTGGATGAAGTCATGGTTGTCCTCTTCGTTGAGTGGTGGGGTGCGGGGCTTTCGCCCGTGAAGCTAAACGGGGCTTATCGAGTCGATGCCTTCTGGTGAGAGCACATGCTGAATCGACAGGGTTGCTGCGCCGATGATTGCGGCGTTTTCGCCCGCCCGAGATTGAACGATCGACAGATTCTGGGTCGCGAGCGGAGTTGAACGCGTGTAGACGACCTCGCGCACCCCGGCGAGAAGGTGCTCGCCAGCCTGCGCCACCGAACCACCAATCACAACGACCGCAGGGTTGATGAGACTGATGCACGCGGTGAGAACTTCGCCGATATCGCGACCGGCCTGGCGCACGGCTTGAATTGCTTCGGTGTTGCCTTGCTTGACGAGTTCGAGCACTTCTTTCGACGTGCGCACCTCGAGGTTGCGCGAGCGAAGCGCGGTCGCGATCGCGGGGCCCGCGGCGATGGCTTCGAGGCAGCCCATGTTGCCGCAGGGGCAGGCGATGCCAGCACCACGTTCTACCCGCACGTGACCGATGTCGCCAGCGATTCCTCGGGCACCACGCTGCAGCTGGCCACCCGAGATGACGCCGGCACCGATTCCGGTAGCGACCTTTATGAAGACGATGTGTTCGACTTCTGGAAAGAAGAGGGCCTGTTCGCCAAGCGCCATGATGTTGACGTCGTTGTCGACGAGAACCGGCACAGCAAAGTGCTCGTGCACCCAGGCGGGCACGTCGAAGGCATCCCAGCCGGGCATAATCGGCGGGTTGCTCGGGCGCCCGGTCGAGAACTCGACGGGGCCGGGAAGTCCGATGCCGACCGAGATGACGTCTGCGAGCGAGCGGCCCGACTCATCGAGCAGGCGGTTGGCCGTTTCGACCATTCGCGTGAGTACCGGCACCGGGCCGGAGGCGATGTCGAGCGCCTCGCGGTGTTCCGCGATGAGTGAACCGTTGAGGTCGCTGAGGGCGACAGTTGAATGCGAGGCGCCGAGGTCGGCTGCGATGACAATGCGCCCTGCCGCGTTGAGCGCGAACTGCGAGGGCGGGCGCCCACCCGTCGAGATCGCATCACCAAACGGGGCAACAAGGCCGAGTTGCATAAGAATCTCAATGCGCGTTGCAATCGTCGATCGCGCAAGTCCGGTGATTGCAGCGAGCTCGGCGCGCGTGCGTGGTATTCCATCCCTGAGGTACTGGAATAGCTCGCTCGCGCCTGAGGAGCCGGGCGCAACGATGCGGCTTATGTCGACCATGCGACTACCTAAGCACAGGTTGCGCCGACTTGTAATCCCTTTCAGCAATCTTTTGTATGTTGCTCGACATAAGCGGCAGGTGTCGATTTTCGCCGAGAATCCGAGACATTGACTGGGCGAATGGCTGCGACCCCCTGAGCCGGCCGGGGCATCGCTGGAGTAAGAAATTGCGAAGACGATTACAAACACGCAACTTTTGTTTGACAAGAATCAAAAGTCCTCATACGCTCGCCCCATGCTCAATGACGAGATGATGCGCCAGAGCGCTCACAAAACTTCAGGTGGCCCAGCCGCCCGTGCGATGACCGTCGGTCTCGTCGGCGCTGGCTTTATGGGACGCGTTCACGCCCTCGCTGCCCGCTCCGCAGGAGCACGGGTCGCAGGGGTCGTCGCATCATCCGCGGCTCGCACCGCCGAGGCGCAGGCAACGGTCGGTGCCGACGACGCCTTCACGCGGCTCGACGACCTTCTCGCCCTCGACGGGCTCGACGCCGTGCACGTGTGCGTTCCCAACCACCTGCACTTCGAAACCGCGCTCGCCGTAATCACCGCGGGCAAGCACGTCATTTGCGAGAAGCCGCTCGCCGTGAGCGTCGAACAGGCAGAAACGCTCGTGGATGCCGCGGCCGCCGCCGGGGTGACAACGGGTGTTCCGTTCGTCTACCGCTTCCACCCGATGGTGCGCGAGATGCGCAATCGAGTTCGCGCCGGCGACGCCGGAGCAATCGGTCTTGTGCACGGCAGCTACCTCCAGGACTGGCTCGCCGGCGCGAGCGACTACAACTGGCGAATCGATGCAGCAGAAGGCGGGGTCTCACGCACCTTCGCGGACATCGGCTCACACTGGTTCGACCTGCTCGAATTTGTGACCGGCGACCCCGTTGCATCCGTCTCCGCGCAGTTCAGTACTTTGCGTCCGACGCGCGTTGCGCCGGACGGGGCAACCGCGATGGTCGAGACGGAAGACAGTGTGACCGTGCAGTTTCGAACGAGGGCCGGTGTCATCGGCTCGTTCTCGGCCGCGCAGGTGGCTGCTGGGCGCAAAAACCGACTGCTGCTGGAGGTTTCGGGATCGGAAACGAGCTACTCCTTTGACCAGGAGACGCCAGAGCAGCTGTGGGCGGGCGACGCGCTCGGTCATCGTGTTCTGGTTCGTGACCCGGCAACGCTGAGCGACGGTGCGAGCGAATACGCAGTTCTTCCCTCCGGGCACGCGCAGGGATACCAGGACTGCTTCAACGCCTTCGTCAAAGATAGCTATTCTGCAATGCGCGGTGGAGCGCCCGAGGGCCGCCCCGACTTTGCCTCAGGGCTTCGTTCTGCGCACCTCGTTGACGCCGTTGTGCGTTCTCAGGCAGATGGCAACCGCTGGGTCGACGTTGCGACGACAGAGTCGGTGAACTCGTGACCGGCCTCGCGGGTACCCGCGTCAACCTCGATCACGTAGGCATCATGGTGCCCGACATGAACGAGGCGGTTGCCTGGTACACCTCGAAACTCGGCTTCGCGCTTCGCGACCGCTGGGCGAACGACGCAATAGGTATGGAGTGGGCGCACCTCGAGCTCGGCAACTTTGTCATCGAGTTCGTCACGCGGCCGGGGCTCACGGCGCCCACCGAGAGCGCCTTCGGCATTCATCACATCGCGATCGAGGTCGACGACTGCGCAACAACGGTCGCGATGCTCGAAGCCACCGGTGTGCCGGTGATGTTCGCGCCCTCGTATTTTGAGCGCCACGACATGGACTGGGCGTTTGTCACAGACCATCTCGGAAACGTTTTCGAGATCGTTTCTTACCGCGCCGCCGGGGGTGCTCATGACTGAGCGCGCACGGCCCAACAACGTACCTGCCGGGATGCAGGCACGGCGTCGCTACAGCGACGCTATTGAATCCGCAGTACAGCACCACAGCTCAATGCAGAGCGAGCGGGGTGCGCACAGTGATGTGAGCCACCCGAACCCTAGAAACAGGAGAAAACCAATGCACAAGCTACGCACACAGAGGTTGTGGTTCGCGGGCACGGCCATGGCCGCAGCCCTCGCCCTCACCGCTTGCGGAACCTCGCCCTCGAGCGAGCCGACGACTATCAGCGGACCAATTGACAGCGCCGTCATCTCATTGCCGGCCCCCAACCTGAGTTTCGACCCCACCTCGTCTGTTTCGGCAACCGACCGTGTTGTCAACCAGATGATCAACGCAACGCTTATGACGCTCGAGTTCGACGGCACGGTTACCCCCGGTCTCGCCGAGTCGTACGAGTTCAACGAAGACTTCACTGTCTTCACAGCGAAGCTCATCGAAGACGCAACTTTCTCCGACGGATCGCCGCTTACCGCCGCGGATGTCGCTGCGACCTTCACGCGTCACAAGGGCGTCGAGGGTTCAACAATCGGATCGACTCTCGACCGCGTGACCTCGATCGAGGCAGACGGTGACTACTCCGTGGTCTTCACCTTCCCAGAGCCGTACCCCTCGTTCGTCTCGGCCCTCTCCCAGGGTGCGCTCGGAATAGTTCCGGCAGCATCCCTCGAAGATGCCGACGCGTACTACACAACTCCCGACGTCACGAGCGGCCAGTACACGGTCGCGTCGAACTGGTCGGGCAACAAGCTCGAACTCGTCGCCAACGAGGAGTACTTCGGACCGCAGCCGATCGTCGAGAATCTGACACTCACGATTATCGAAGACGCGAACAGCGCCATCAGCCAGCTGCAGGGCGGACAGATTGACGTAGCGGGTGACCTCGCGCCGAACTTCGTCACGCAGATCGAAGGAACCCCGGGCATCAACGTTCTGAAGAGCGATGTCTACGGCTTCTACGACCTTCGTATGTGGAACCAGTCAGGGCCGTTCGCCGACGTGAACATGCGCAAGGCAGTCAACGCCGCGATCGACCGCGAGGCAATCGTCGCCTCCATCTGGGGAACGTCGAACGAACCGCAGTCGGGCTTCTGGCCGGCATCGATGGAAGGCCACGAAGACAAAAGTGTCAAGCAAGACCTCGACGCCGCCCGTGAGTTCCTCGCCGAGACAGACTGCGCCGACGGTTGCTCGGTGCGCATGATGTACTCCGACCAGGACTTCCCGTTCTCTGGCCAGCTCGCGCTAATGGTGCAGAGCCAGCTCTCGGAGGTCGGAATCGACGTGCAGCTCGAAAAGCTCGACGCTTCGACAATGATTGACCGCCTGTTCGCTGGTGACTACGACATGGTGCCCGGCGCCATGGCCTCCACCGGCAACGTTCCCGACCCGCTGCTTGCCAACGCGCTGCTCGGAACCGGGTTCCTGAAGGCCGAATTCACCGGATACAACTCCGACGAAATGAACGCCCTCATCCAGACTGTAAACGTCAACGATGGCGAAGCGCGTTCGGAGGCCGTCGTCAAGATTGAGGCCCTCTTCAGCGAAGACCAGCCGTACGTGACTCTCGCGCCCTGGGTGCGTGGATCTGCGTCGACTCTTCCTGACGGTGTCTTCTCGTTCGTCGGTGCTGTAGCAAAGATGGGAAGCCTCGACTAATGAAGACCGGAGCAGGCTGGAGCCGCGTCGCACGTATGACGGGCCAGGCACTATTGACCCTTGCATCCATCGTGGTTCTTGTATTCCTGCTCGTCAGGCTCATCCCCGGTGACCCCGTCAAGGTGATCCTCGGGGTCGAGTACACGCCCGAGAAGGCTGAGGCGCTGCGCGCCCAGCTCAATCTCGACAAGTCCATCCCGGAGCAGTTCGGCACCTACATTGCCGGGCTGTTCCGGGGGGACCTTGGCGAGTCCACCTCCCAGCGTGGCCGCAGCGTCGTTGAGGTCATCTTCGATGCGCTGCCCACAACGATGTCTGTTGTAGTGACGGGCATTCTCATCGGCGTCATCGTCGGTATCTCGCTCGGCCTCTACGCGGCAATCAGCAAGCGCAAGGGTGTTGACCTGGCGATTCGCACCTGGGGAATGCTGTCGTTCTCTGTGCCGACGTTCCTCGTCGCGCTGCTGCTGATCTTCGTGTTCGCTCTCAACTTCGGCTGGCTTCCCGCGGGCGGCTGGCCGAATACCTGGCCGGAGAATCTGCCGTACCTGATCTTGCCGGGCATTGCGCTCTCCGCTCATCTCTCAACGACGATCGCGCGAACTGTTCGCCAGGGTGCGATCGACGTGATGGGGCAGCAGTACATGGAGGCGGCGGCAGCCCGCGGACTACCGGCGAAGACACTCAACATTCGCCACATTCTTCCTAACAGCATCCTTCCGGTGCTCACCCTCGTCGGCATCAGCTTCGGAACGCTCCTCACCGGCGCGATCATCGTCGAAGCCGTCTTCGGTATCCCCGGTCTTGGTGCAGAAATGACACGAGCGGTCGGCCGTCGTGACTATCCCGTTGTGCAGGGCATCGCCCTTGTCACAGGATTCACGGTTGTGCTCTCGAGCTATGTCGTCGAAATCGCTTACACGCTTGTTGACCCCCGTGCGAGGACACTATGAAACAGCGCCAGCCCCTCTTCGCCCTCCCGTGGCTCCGCCTCGCGTTCGGCGTCTCAGCCAGCCGCACGATCGGCATCGTGGTGTTCAGCATCATCGTGCTTATGTGTATCTTCCAGCCGATCTTCTCGCCCTACGAGGCAAACGAGTTCGTCGCTATGGCCTTCCAGCCGCCGAGCTGGGAGCACCCCTTCGGCACTGACGCCGTCGGCCGCGACCTCTTCGTTCGCACCTGGGAGGGTGGCCGCATCAACCTTGTCGCCGCAGCGATCGTTACGGGCTTCTCGCTCCTCGTCGGAACAACGCTCGGCACCCTCGCGGGTTCCTCGCGCCGCCGCTGGATCGACTCGCTCATCATGCGCATCGTTGACGCCGTCATCGCGTTCCCCCTTGTGATTCTGCTTCTCGCCCTCGTTGTCGTTATTGGCACCGATCGTGCGTGGGGTCCGGCACCGGCCGGTCTCATCGCGTCGATGGTCGCGCTGATGTGCGTGATGTGGGCTGGCTATGCACGTATGGCCCGTGGTCAATCGCTCGCGATGCGTGAGTCTGACTTTGTGCTCGCCACCCGGGTATCGGGGCTCTCCAACTCGCGCATTGTGCTTCGTCACATCGCGCCGGGTGTCGGTCGCATCACTCTGGCGCTCGCCGTGAGTGACATCGTGCTCGTTGTAACGATCCTCTCGTCGCTGCCCTTCCTCGGTGCCGGTGTTCAGCCGCCCGCCGCAGAGTGGGGAAGCATCATGTACGAAGGCCGCGGATTCCTCCGCCAGGCCTGGTGGATCACTCTCCTTCCCGGCGCTGTTGTCGCCATCACGGGGCTCTCCCTGAGCTTCGTTGCTGACTCCCTGCTTGACTCGAGGAGCAAAAAATGACCGAATCCACAACCCCGCTCCTCACCGTAGAGGGCCTCAATGTTCACCTCGGTGGCCGCGACGTGCTTCACGACGTCGGGTTCACAATCGCTCAGGGCGACTCCCTCGCGCTCGTCGGGGAGTCCGGTTCTGGCAAGACGGTGACGGCTCGCGTCGTCACGGGTCTCATCGACCGCATCAACGGAAAGGTGACGGGCGGCTCGGTGAAGTTCGACGGGCAGGAGCTCGTCAACGCTGGGGCCGGTACCTGGTCGGCACTGCGCGGTAAGCGCATCGCCCTCGTTCCGCAGGCCTCGCTCTCGAGCCTCGACCCGGTTATGCGCATCGGCAAGCAACTCGCCGAGACCATCGCGGTGCTCGACCCCGGCGCCGATACCGGTGCCCGCGCGCTCGAGCTTCTCGACCAGGTGCAGATGCCACGCCCAGACCAGATTCTGCGTGCCTTTCCGCATGAGCTCTCCGGTGGTATGCGTCAGCGCGTGATGATCGCGCTCGCTCTCGCGGGACGCCCCGAGTTCGTCGTCGCCGACGAACCGACAACGGCGTTGGATGTCACAGTGCAGGCCGGCATCCTGAAGCTCCTCGGTGATCTCCGCAAGGAGACAGGCATGACGCTCCTGATGATCGCGCACGACCTCGCCGTTGTGAAGATGGTCTCCGAGAACGTCGCGGTTATGCGTGCGGGGCGACTCATCGAAGCCGGCCCGACGAAGACGGTGTTGACCGTGCCCGTGCACGCGTACACCCAGGCGCTGCTCGCGGCTCGACCCGAGACATCCACCCCCGGTTCGCCGCTCGCGATTCTTGATCGCGAGACGGGCGAACTGCGTTCGCCGTCGGCGACGACCCAGGTCGCGACAGAGGGCAAGCGCATTGTGCAACTCGACAACGTGAGTGTCACCTATCGGCACGCCGCGGCTCCCGCCGTCGCGCCGATGAGTCTCGACATCCACGAGGGTGCATCGATTGGCATCGTCGGGGAAAGCGGCAGCGGCAAGACCACACTCGGTCGGGTCATTGTTGGAGCGCTTGCCCCGTCGACGGGCGAGGTGCTTGTGCACGGCAAGACCTGGAAGCAGATTCGCGGGCGCAACCCGTTGCGCCGCGACGTGCAGATGATCTTTCAGGATCCGTACGGCTCCCTCACGCCGTGGCGCACACCGCGTCACGCGGTTGCCGAGGTTCTGCGCCGCTGGACCGATATATCGGCGCCCGACGCACTCGACCGCGCCGGGCAGTTGCTCGAAGAGGTTGGACTGCCCAATGGTGTCTTCGACAAGTACCCGGCGAAGCTCAGTGGTGGCCAGTGCCAGCGAGTCGGCATCGCGCGGGCGCTCGCGAGCGAGCCGCGGCTTATCGTCGCCGACGAGCCGACCTCGTCGCTCGACATCTCGGCTCAGGCGCAGATCCTCAATCTGCTGATGAGCCTTCGGGCGAGCCACGGATTGTCGCTCGTCATCGTGTCCCACGACCTTTCGGTCATTCGGCACATGACCGACGAGGCGCTGGTTATGCGCCACGGTGTCATCGTCGAACACGGTGCATCGACGAAGCTCTTCAGCGATCCCGACCACGAATACACGCGCCAGCTCGTCGACGCGACCCCGACTCTCGCCTAGCCGAAAGCTGATATGACTCTCCGACTCGCCCAACTGGGCACCTGGCACCTGCACGCCGCTCACCATGTCGAGGCCGCTCGCTCTAACCCGCACACCGACGTTGTTGTCGTCTGGGACTCTCGTCCGGGCGCTGCCGAAGAATTCGGTGCGGCGCATGAACTGCCGTTCGAGACCAACCTTGCTTCGGTACTCGCCCGCGACGACATCGACGGCGTCATCATCGATACCGCGACGACGGCACACCCCGAGGTCATCACTGCAGCACTCGAGGCGGGCAAGCACGTCTTCAGTGAGAAGGTGCTCGCAACGTCGAGCGAAGACGCTGCTGCGCTCATCGCTCTCGCTGCAGAGTGGAACCTTGTGCTCGATGTCTCGTTTCCGATGCTTGCCTCGGCTCCTGCGCAGACGATTCGCCGGCTCATCGCCGACGGTGCCGTTGGGCAGGTCACGGGTAGTCGCATTCGCTGGGCGCACCACGGCGCGGTCGGCACACCCTGGATTCCCGAGCACTTCTTCTCGCTCGCCGATACGGGTGGCGGCGCGCTCATCGATCTCGGAGCGCATCCCATCTACCTGTCGGGGCTCATCCACGGTTCCGCACCGGCCTCGGTGGTTGCGACAACGAGCTATGTGACCGACCGCGAGGTCGAAGACAATGCGGTTGCCGTTTTGTCGTACGCCTCCGGCGCCTTCAGCGTCGCCGAGATGAGCATGGTGTCGAACTTCTTCGGCTTCTCGATCGAGGTGACCGGCACGGTCGGCAGCATTGCGGTCGGCCCGACCGACACCCGCGTGCTATTGCGCACGGGCCAGGCGGGGGAGTGGGTCGAGCAGCCCCTCGATGTCGCGCTCGCTGATCCCTTCGATCAATGGGTGGATGCTGTCATCACGGGCGTTGTCGATCCGCAGCACCTCGTAACGGCGTTGGATGTCACGCGCGTGATCGAAGCCGGCTACGAGTCGTCGCGCACCGGGGCATCCGTAAGCCTCGCGTCGTGAGTGCGTCGAAGGCGGTTCCCGCGGGGCTCACGATCATCCTCGGGGTGCTTACCGCCGTTGGACCGTTCAGCCTCGACGCGTACCTCCCCTCGTTCCCGACGATCGCTGAAGAGCTGTCGGCGTCGCCCCAGCAGGTGCAGCTCTCACTTACCACGTGCCTCATCGGCCTCGCCCTTGGCCAGTTGTTCGTTGGCCCGTGGGGCGATCGCGTCGGGCGTCGGGCGCCGCTGCTCATCGGTTCGATCGGCTACCTTTTCGCGTCGCTCGCGTGCGCCTTTGCCGGGTCGATCGAGATCTTCATTGTGCTGCGCTTCATCCAGGGCTTCGCGGGTGCCGCGGGTCTTGTTATGGCACGCGCTGTTGTTCGCGACCTCGCGTCGGGGCGAGCCGCGATCACCCTGTACTCGCGGCTCGCTGTGGTCTCGGGGCTAGCCCCTGTCGTCGCCCCGGTGCTGGGTGCCTTCGCTCTCGCCTTCGTCTCTTGGCGCGGCGTCTTCGTCGGGCTTGCCGTTCTTGGCGCGATCCTAACCTTGCTCGTTGCGGCTTTGTTGCCCGAAACTCACCACAAAGAATCGCGCACGAGCGGGTCGGTCATCGAGACGTTCCGCGCTTTTGGTCACCTGCTGCGCGACAAGGCGTTCGCGGGCTACGTGGTCGTCGGAGGGCTGGCGGCAGTCATTCTCTTTGGCTATATCTCGAGCTCGTCGTTTGTTCTGCAGACCGTGTACGGTGCGACAGCTGGCCAGTTCGCCGCGGCATTCGCCGTCAACGGGCTAGGACTTGCGGCGATGGGCCAGGTCAACGGTCGACTCGCGCACAGGTTTGGCGCTCCCTTTATGTTGCGGCTCGGAATTCTCATCCAGGCCGCGGGAACCCTCGCGCTCGCCGCATTCGTTCTCTTCGGACCCTCGGGCGAGGCAGCGCTGCTGCCGACGGCGGCTCTGCTTTTCTTCGCCGTCGCGCCGCTCGGTTTTATCCTTCCCAACGCGATGGCAATTGGAATGGGTCAGTCGGGAAAGAGTTCGGGAACGGCGTCGGCGATCCTCGGCGTCACTACGTTTCTATTCGGCGCACTCGTGAGCCCCATCAGTGGTGCCGGTGACCCCGCTGTCGTCATGGTGATCGTTATGGCCGTGGCTTCGGTCGCATCTGTCGCTCTCGTCTATGTACTTAAATATCGCGTCACGCTGCTGGAAGATTGAGCCAACTCTTGGAGGAGAAATGACACAGCACCCCGTAACCCTCTTCACCGGCCAGTGGGCCGACCTGACGCTCGAGGAGGTGGCGAAGCTCGCGAGCGAGTGGGGCTACGACGGTCTCGAGATCGCGTGCTCCGGCGAACACCTCGACGTGTGGCGTGCCGCCGAGGATCCGGCGTACCTTCAGGGGCGCCGCGACATCCTCGACCGCTATGGACTCAGCGTGCACGCCCTCTCGAACCACCTGACCGGCCAGGCCGTGTGTGATGACCCGATCGATTTTCGCCATCAGGCGATCGTCGGCTCGAAGGTGTGGGGCGACGGAGAGGCCGAGGGCGTGCGCCAGCGCGCGGCTGAGGAACTCACGCTCACCGCGAAGGTGGCTCGCGCCCTCGACGTCGACACGATTGTCGGATTCACCGGGTCGAGCATCTGGAAGTACGTCGCGATGTTCCCGCCCGTGCCGGCGAGCGTCATCGAGGCCGGCTACCAGGACTTCGCCGACCGGTGGAACCCGATCCTCGACGTCTTCGACGGCGAGGGAGTGCGGTACGCCCACGAGGTGCACCCGAGCGAGATCGCCTACGACTACTGGAGTTCGGTGCGCTCGCTCGAGGCCATCGACCATCGCGAGGCGTTCGGTTTCAACTGGGACCCGAGCCACATGATGTGGCAGGGGATCGACCCGGTCGCCTTCATCGTCGAGTTCGCCGACCGCATCTACCACGTCGATTGCAAGGACACCCGGATGCGACCGGCCAATGGTCGCGCCGGCATTCTCGGCTCCCACCTGCCCTGGGGTGACCCGCGACGCGGCTGGGACTTCGTCTCGACCGGTCACGGCGATGTTCCGTGGGAGGACGCCTTTCGCGCGCTCCGCTCGATCGGCTACGACGGCCCGATCTCGGTGGAGTGGGAGGACGCCGGCATGGACCGCCTGCACGGCGCGAAGGAGGCCGTGGGCTTTGTGCGCTCGCTGCTCTGGAAGCCCCCGGAGCAGTCGTTCGATGCGGCGTTCAGCAATCAGGACTGACGCTCACAGCAGGCTCATAGACAACTCCTAATACTGGGAGGATGAGCACTTCACACCACGCGTCGTCGGCAGTTGCCCCCAAACTCACCCGGGTGGACGGCAGCCCGATCCGTGCGGTAGTCGTTGACGACGAGGACTCCCTCACCGACCTGCTCTCGATGGCGCTGCGCTACGAGGGCTGGGACGTGCGGATAGCGAGCGACGGGTCGGCGGCGCTCTCGACGATCCGCGAGTTCCGGCCCGACGTCGTCGTGCTCGACATCATGCTCCCCGACATCGACGGCATCCAGGTGCTGTCCCGACTGCGCGCCGACGGCATGCAGACCCCCATTCTGTTTCTCACCGCGAAGGACTCCCTCGACGACCGCATCGCCGGGCTCACGGTTGGCGGCGACGACTACGTCACGAAGCCGTTCAGCCTCGAGGAGCTCGTGGCCCGCCTGCGTGGCCTCATCCGCCGCTCGAACCTCGCGGTGAGCGAGACCGAGGACTCCTTTCTCCAGGTCGGCGACCTCACGCTCGACGAAGACAGCTACGAGGTGCACCGCAACGGCGTGCTCGTGGAGCTCACCGCCACCGAGTTCGAGCTCCTGCGCTTTCTCATGCGCAACCCTCGCCGTGTGCTCGGCAAGAACCAGATCCTCGACCGGGTCTGGAGTTACGACTTCGGTGGCAAGTCGAGCGTCGTCGAGATCTACATCTCCTACCTGCGCAAGAAGATCGACTCGCTCGGTGCCCCGATGATCCACACGGTGCGCGGCGTCGGCTACGTGCTCAAGCCGGCCGTCGCATGAGCCTGCGCAAGCGGCTCCTCATCGGGATCATCGGCCTCCTCGCCGCGGTCAGCCTTGTCGTCGGCGTGGTGAGCGTCGTCACGCTGCAGCAGTCCCTCATGGCGCGGCTTGACTCCCAGCTCACCGCGGCGACGAGTCGCACGGCCGGAGTGGTCGAGAACGGCGGCGGGATGCCCGACTTTCCGACCCCCGGCAACGGCCCGCGTCCCGACGACTTCCTGTCCAGGGCAGGGCTCCCGCCCCACACGATCGGTGGCTTCGTGCGCGACGGCGAGCTCGACGTGCGCATCCTCGGAACGGAGCTCGAGACCACCGAGCTCACCACGGAGCAGCTCGCCATCATCCTCGCC
>Ga0247735_1000292_pt1 | contig 21176 bp, 17 predicted proteins | sample UWRJL178409R2_FD_180934 | JGI IMG/M metagenome (GOLD analysis project Ga0247735, IMG submission 180934) | Plant litter microbial communities from Arlington Agricultural Research Station in Wisconsin, United States - UWRJ-L178-409R-2 | ecosystem: Environmental > Terrestrial > Plant litter >... | reverse complement strand
GGGTCGGAGCGCAGCTGCGGCAGCGGCTGTAAGGAGTAATCCACTTCGACGAACCCACAGCTTGGGTAAGTATCGCTCACCATACCCGGGGAAATTCGCGCACTAAAGAATGCCGTTATCGGTTGTTTCGCACCAAGATCTGAGGTAATACGGCGGCAGGCGGATGCTCCTGCCGGCGCCCGTGTGCACCGCCGTTAACGAGAAATGGCTCCAATCCCCCGCGGGGAACTGAAGCCATTTCTCAGTGGAACGGACTATCCGACGAGGCTCCGCAGGACATACTGCAAGATCCCGCCGTTGCGGTAGTAGTCGGCCTCACCAGGAGTATCAATACGCAGAACGGCGTCGAACTCGATGGGAGCTTTACCCGCAGGCGAGTTTTCCGTAGGCGTTGCCACCACGTGCAGCGTCGCTGGGGTGCGGCCTTCGTTGAGTTCTTCCACCCCGGTCACGGACACGGATTCGGTCCCGTCGAGTCCGAGGGACGCCCAGCTTTCGCCGGCCGGGAACTGCAGGGGAAGCACTCCCATTCCAATGAGGTTTGAACGGTGGATTCGCTCGAAGCTCTCAACGATGACGGCCTTGACACCCAGCAGGCTGGTTCCCTTGGCCGCCCAGTCCCGGGAGGAGCCGGATCCGTACTCCTTACCACCAAAGATCACCAACGGGATCCCGGCGGCCTGGTAGTTCTGGCTGGCGTCGTAGATGAACGACTGGGGTGCCTCCGGAAGCGTGAAGTCACGGGTGTATCCGCCCTCGACGCCGTCAAGCAGCTGGTTCTTCAGGCGAATGTTGGCAAACGTGCCGCGGATCATTACCTCGTGGTTGCCGCGTCGCGAGCCGTAGGAGTTGTAATCCTTACGGCCGACTCCGTGCGCTTCGAGGTACTGTCCGGCGGGGCTGTCGCCCTTGATGCTTCCAGCGGGGCTGATGTGGTCGGTGGTGACCGAATCACCCAGCTTGGCGAGTACACGCGCATCGTGGATGCTGGCGACCGGGGTGGTCTCCATCGTCATGCCGTCGAAGTACGGGGGTTTGCGCACGTAAGTGGATTCTTCATCCCACTCAAAAGTTGCGCCAACCGGGGTTGGGAGCGAACGCCACCGCTCGTCGCCATCGAAGACACCCGCGTACTCGTGGGTGAACATCTCGGTATTGATAGAGGTGTCGATGGTGTGCTGAACTTCCGCGGCATCCGGCCAGATGTCTGAAAGGAAGACATCCTTGCCGTCGGAACCCACACCGAGGGCGTCGGTCTCGAAGTCGAAGTTCATCGACCCGGCGAGGGCGTAGGCGATGACCAGGGGCGGCGACGCAAGGTAGTTCATCTTGACGTCGGGGTTGATTCGACCCTCGAAGTTGCGGTTTCCGGAGAGCACCGCGGTAACGGCCAGGTCGTTCTCGTTGACCGCAGCCGAAATCTCGTCGGAGAGCGGACCCGAGTTGCCGATACAGGTTGTGCAGCCATAACCGACGGTGTAGAAACCGAGGTCCTCGAGGTACTCGGTCAGACCGGCCTTCGCGTAGTAATCGGTGACAACCTTTGACCCGGGAGCCAGGGTGGTTTTTACCCACGGCTTCGCCTTGAGGCCTTTTTTGCTGGCATTTCGTGCCAGCAGGCCCGCGGCCAACATCACGGAGGGGTTGGAGGTGTTGGTGCACGAGGTAATCGCGGCGATTGCCACGGCTCCGTGGTCGAGTGTGAAGCCGGAGCCGTCCTCCAGTGTCACCCGTGTGGGGTTGGAGACTGTGGCCGGAGCGTGGCTCGAGTGGGGGTGCGAGAGCAGAAGCTGGTGCGCCGACTCCTCATCCTGAGCAGTGAACCCGATCGGGTCTGATGCGGGAAAGGTACCTTCGACCGCGTCATCGACCATGGAATGATCCACCGAGGCGTACGCGTTCAGGTCGAGCACGAACTGGTCCTTTGCCCGGCTCAGTTCTACGCGGTCCTGGGGACGCTTCGGGCCGGCAATCGAGGGCACAACAGTCCCGAGGTCGAGCTCGAGGTACTCGCTGAACGTCGGCTCTACCGACGGGTCGTGCCACAGGGTCTGCAGCTTGGAGTAGGCCTCGACGAGGTTCACCTGCTCTTCTGAGCGCCCAGTGAGTCGCAGGTAGTCGAGTGTTACCTCGTCGATGGGGAACATGGCGGCGGTCGAACCGAACTCCGGGCTCATGTTACCGATGGTCGCCCGGTTTGCCAGGGGCACGGAAGCAACACCGGAGCCGTAGAACTCCACGAACTTGCCAACAACACCGTGCTTGCGGAGCATCTGGGTAATCGTGAGGACAACGTCCGTTGCGGTGACTCCCATGGGGATACTGCCGGCCAGTTTGAACCCGACAACCTTGGGAATCAACATCGACACGGGCTGGCCGAGCATGGCAGCCTCGGCCTCGATGCCGCCAACGCCCCAGCCGAGGACCCCGAGGCCGTTGACCATTGTGGTGTGTGAATCAGTTCCGACGCAGGTGTCGGGGTAGGCCTGGAGCACTCCACCAACTGAGCGGGTGTAAGTCACGCGGGCCAGGTACTCAATGTTGACCTGGTGGACGATTCCGGTTCCCGGGGGGACAACCTTGAAGTCTTCGAAAGCGGTCTGGCCCCAGCGTAGGAACTGGTAGCGCTCGCCGTTTCGTTCGTACTCAATGTCCACGTTGCGCTCCAGCGCGTCTTCGCTTCCAAAGAGGTCGGCAATTACCGAGTGGTCGATAACCATCTCGGCGGGCGACAGGGGGTTAATCTTGGTCGGATCGCCACCGAGGTCGGCGACTGCCTCGCGCATGGTGGCGAGGTCGACGATGCAGGGAACACCGGTAAAGTCCTGCATCACTACCCGCGCCGGGGTGTACTGGATCTCGGTGTCCGGCTCTGCCGTCGGCACCCAGGACGCTATTGCGTTGATCTGGTCGCGCGTTACGTTCTTGCCGTCTTCGGTACGAAGGAGATTTTCCAGGAGAATCTTGAGGCTGAATGGCAACTTGTCGTAGCCCTCAACCTGATCAATCCTGTACACCTCATAGTCGGTTGCACCAACCGTGAGGGTGTCCTTTGAACCAAAGCTATTCGCTGCAGCCACTGCGTTGTCTACCACTGCCGTCTCCCTTGCTGACTTAGCTCCATCTTCGCCGCCAGCCGGGCCGTCTGCCAGCAAGGCAAGCCTAAGCCTGCAGGGCGAAGTAAAAGCAGTTTCCTGCGTTGATCATTCGATCAAAGTATCTTGACGTCAAGATAAATATAACAGCAGATCGCCGGTCAGGACTTCTCAGGCGCTCCGGCGGGTGCATAGATTGCCCGGACCAGCAACCAGGTGATCCAGAGTGCCGCAATGTACAGCGGGATACCGGTCAGTAGTTTGGTCGCGGCAAGCAGGTCGGCGCGCTCCGCGAGATAGAGGGGAACTTGCACGGCGACCCTGATCGCGGAGGGAATGACCCAAATCCAGGTCGCGAGGGTGAAGGCGCGACGTTTCACCGGGTCGGCGCGCCAGTCGGTGCCCTCCCCCGTGAAGGTGCCGATAAACACACCGATCAGCGGCCACCGCGCGGCGATGCTGATGGTCAGCACCAGCAGCATCCCAATGTTGATGATGATGCCGGGCAGGAAGTTGTTCTCTGCACTGTTGGTCACCAGCGAAAGCGTGGCAGTCAGGGCAATTCCGATGGCCCCCGCGATGGCCGGAGCGATCGGCGAACGGGTCACCGCCCGCGCCACCACAAAACCGATAGCAATCACGACCGGAACCGAGACGGAGATAAAGAGGTCGCGGGTGAAAGTGAACAGAAGGAGAAAAGCGAAACCGGGTAAAACCGACTCGACCAACCCACGCACGCCGCCGAGGGCACCGAGAAGGGCTCCCGCCGTCGGGGACTCTCCCGGTTTCAACTGCGCAAGCCCGGACTTCTTCGCCGCTTCACTCAGTGATTCGGAGAAGGTCGGCGTGCGCTCGGCGTCGTCCTGGGTTGGCTCGGTCATGGCAGGGTCGCTTCCGCGCTCAGACTGTGGTGGGCGACTGGTCGGCCGCAGCAGCCGGCATGTGCAGCGGGATAAGATCCCGAGGCGGCATCGGCGTGGAACCCCGGACAACAACAACGCTGCGGAACAGGTCTTCGATCTGGGCGGCAGCGGCAGGATTGACGGCACCCTCACCGGAGATGACTCCACGCAGGAACCAGCGGGGTCCGTCCACGCCGACGAAGCGTGCAAGGCGGGTGCCGCCGGCGGCTGCGGTGGTGGCTGGGATTTCAGCCAGGATTTCAGGCCCGAATGGTCCGTCGACAAGGCTCGTCTTTCCACCCTGCTTGTGAATCTGGTCGACGATCTGCTTCCGGATCTCGTGCCAGAGCCCGGTGGACCGCGGTGCAGCGAACGGCTGCACCTGCAGTGTTGAACCGGCGAAATCGAGGCCTACGGCGACAACACGCTTGCTGCCCTCCTCAACCTCCAGGCGCAGGTGCAACTCGGGACGGGGAAGAATCTTCACACCACCGAGGTCAACGTAGGGTCGCACGGCATTGGCTTCGCTGTCGTCGAACGGCCCCATCAGAGCGCGGTCTTCCGGTGCCGACTTCTGCTGGTCGAGTTCTTCGTCGCTCGATACGTTCTCGATGTCGCTCACAACTGTTCTCCTGTTTTCGGTGCGGTGTATCCGGTCGATCCGAACCCGCCGGTCCCCCGAATGCTTTCCGGAAGGACATCCACGGGGATGAACTGTGCACGGACAACGGGCGAGATGATCAGTTGCGCAATGCGATCGCCGACGGCAACAGAATACGGCACCGTGCTGTCCGTATTGAGGAGAGTCACTTTGATCTCGCCGCGATACCCGGCGTCAACGGTACCGGGACTGTTCACGATGGTGATGCCGTGCTTCGCCGCCAAACCACTGCGTGGGACGACGAAGGCAGCGAATCCGTCCGGCAGCGCGATCGACACTCCGGTGCCGACGGTAGCCCGCGCACCCGGCGCGAGTTCGACCGTCTCCGTTGCAACCAGGTCGGCTCCGGCGTCGCCGGGGTGCGCGTAGACGGGTACGTGAAGGGAGGAAATGAAAACTTCGATGCTATCTGCCACGTGTCGAGGGTAGTGCAGAAGTCTGGTCGAATAGAGCCATGACGATTTACCGCGAGCGCCTTTTGCCGGGCCCATGGATCTTTATCAGCACCGCACTCGTAATTCCGGCTGGCCTGCTGGTATTTCTTCCCATCAATGCCACCGTTGGCATCGTCGTCGCCATTGTTATGTATGCCGCCTGCGTGATTGCCCTCGTGGTCACGTCGCCGGTTATCGTAATCTCCGCCGACGGGCTCAGCGCCGGGCGTGCGACGGTACCCCTCGTGAACGTCGGGGATGCAGTCGGCTTCGACAAGAAGGATGCAACGCTGGAGCGAGGCCAGAGACTGGATGCTCGGGCCTGGCTCGTTATTCGGGGCTGGATCGACCCCGTCGTCAAAGTGGAAATCCTTGACGACCGGGATCCCGCTCCCTACTGGTTGGTATCGACACGTCGACCCGCCGACTTCATCGACGCCCTGGCCAAAGCCCGCGCCGCCGGCTGACGGCGAACACGCAGCGTTCGCGCTGCGGTTCGTCTGCACTGCGCGTTTCGGCGTCAGCAGTGGGACCTCGTTATGCGTCGCACTCGATGCAGATAGGGCCCAGTTTTGTTTCGTGGTCCAGCTGCGAGCGGTGTTTCACCAGAAAGCAGCTGACGCAGGTGAATTCATCCGCCTGCGGGGGAAGAACCACTACATCAAGATCCAGGTCGGATAGATCCTGGCCGGCGAGTTCAAAACTCCCCGGGTTGTCGGCGTCGTCTACGTCTACGACGCCCGACATTTTGTCCGGGACGCGTTCCTTCAGGGCCTCGATTGACTCGGAGTCATCGTCGGTCTTGCGGGGTGCGTCGTAATCGGTTGCCATGCCCATCCACTTCTTTAAAAAGCCTCAAATAAACCAAATCGGCGGCGACAGTTTGCACGAAACGCAGGGGAATAGCAAACCTGCGAAATCACCAAAGAACTATGCCGATGAAGTAACTTCCGGCACGCCCGTCGTATTCCCCGATTTTCCCGCTAAACCGTGACATTCTTATCGTCAATCGCGACAGCCGGAGGGCTTTTTAGCATGCAAGACCTACGTGTAATCGGTGTTGAAAACGGAGCACTGCTCGTTGCCTCAGTTGAGGGCAATCGGTTCCGGATTCCCATTGACGAAGTACTGCAGTCCAAGCTGCGCCAGGCCGTTCCCGAGCCAGGGGCGGGCAGGAAGCTCGCTCCCCGGGAGATCCAGGCGCACATTCGCTCCGGGATGTCGGCCGCGGACGTATCGGCGATCACCGGCGTCCCCCTCGAGTACATCAAGAAATTCGAGGGACCGGTACTGGCCGAGCGCGAGTTCGTGGTGACAACCGCCCTCGGCGTGCGCGTGCACACCGCCCAGGACGTCGACCCGCTCGCGCAGGGATCCACATTCGGCTCGGTGATCCGCGAACGTCTCTACGACCTCGGGGCTATCAACGAGCGCTGGGCGAGCTGGAAAGAATCCGGCGCGGGCTGGGTCGTCAAGCTGGCGTTCACCGCTGATCAGATTGACCACGACGCGCGCTGGAACTTCGACCCGAAAAAGCTGGCGCTGTCCCCCATGAACAATGAAGCGGTCACACTGTCGCAGCAGGGCGAGGCCGCCGGCGCGCTCATCCCCCGGCTGCGCGCGGTGAACTCTGATGAGGGAGACGCGAATTCCAGCCGCTTCGACAGCGGCGCGTTCGACCTGGCTGAATCCGGCCAAGCCGATGGACACCACGAACCAGCGAGTTCGGTGCGCCCTTCCCCAGCACCGTCGAAATCGCAGCCGCACGACAACAACCAGACGGCCGACCTCCTTGAGGCCCTCCGTCGTCGTCGTGGCGAACGCGAGGCAGCGAACTTCACCGACGATTCCGCCGGAACGAGCGGTGCTGCATCCGGGAGCCCGTCGTCACGGACATCGCCGTCGAACCCCGGCTCAGGTAGCGGGATCCGGATCGTGGATGTTCCCCTCGACGACTTCAGCGACGCTGCTTCGTCCGACGATGCGAACCGGACTACCGCTCCACAGCCGTTCCTCGCCCAGCAGCCGAAGGCGCCCCGAAAGGGACGACAGTCCATGCCGTCGTGGGACGAGATCGTTTTCGGCGCCCGTTCAGACGACGACCTGGCGTAAATCGCCGAGCCGACTCAGGTCCGTGCAAACCCACCGAAACGCAGGAGGGGAACGCGGACCTCAGCTGGTGAGAACGATCCGTGCTGTCCGATCATTGCGCGCCCGTGGCTCGTGGCGTTGCGGCTGTCGTAGTAAGCAATATTTTTCCGTGCCGCGACGAGCAGGTCACCGATACGTGGTGTTACCTCCGGGCTGACCTCGCCGAACCAGTTGGCGGCGATGGCTTCGTCGCGGGTTGCCACCCAAGCCCGGTGCGACTCTGCGTCACGCCACCGCTGCACGAGTTCTGTGCGGCCAGCGGCATCGAGGTCCGGCTCGAAGTGCAGTTGTAGGCACCGGGGGTCCCCCGCGACAAATCGGATACCGGCGACGAGCGCCGGGTCGGCGTCAAACAACACATGTGCGCGGTGGGGCACATCCGTTACGCCGTGGTCAGCCGTGACGATCAGGCCGTCCGTGGGACGCAGCGTGGCGACAAGAGTACGCACGGCGCCATCCAATTCCTCCAAACGCTGGATCCACTCGTCGGATTCCCAGCCCACCGCGTGGGCCGCCATATCCAGCTCGGGGACGTACACATAGAGGATGCCGGGGGCACCGGGTTCGCGTAGCCATTCGGCTGCCCGGGCAAGGCGGTCACTGATGCTTCGCGCCGGAATATATTCTGCGCCGCGCAACGCCGCAGCGGTGAAGCCGGAACCTTCATACCGCTGCGGCCCGATGACTGCCGCTCGGAGCCCGGAGGCGGTCGCCGTCTCGAATACCGTCGGTTGGCGCTGCCAGGTCAGCGGGTCGATCCTGTCGTCCCAACCGGACAGCTGGTTTACGACGCGTTCGTTCACCGTGTCGAGCGCGGTGTATCCAACAAGTCCGTGCTGGCCGGGAGCAACACCGGTGGTAAGCGTTGTGAGCGCGGCCGCCGTTGTGGTCGGGAATCCGGATTCAATCACCGATTTCGCATCGAGGGCGACAGCGAGCGTTCGAGCGTGGCCGGCACGGGAGCGCAGCTGGTCGGCCCCAAGGCCGTCCACAAGAAGCACTACTGCACGGCTGACCTGCAAAAGTTCGAGTCGGTTTGGCGAACCACCGAGAGCAGACAGGCAACTTGGCAACACGTCGGCGAGGGTAATCCGGTCTGTTTTGGGCGCCGGTAACATAGGGGCAATCCTATGACTACTCCTGAAAAACCCACCGCCGCAGCCCCGGGCGAGCGCATCGAAGATGTCGATGTTTCTGCTGAGATGCAGGGCTCGTTCCTTGAGTACGCGTACTCCGTCATCTATTCCCGCGCCCTCCCCGATGCCAGGGACGGTCTGAAGCCGGTCCAGCGCCGCATTCTCTATCAAATGACAGAGATGGGGCTACGACCGGAACGCGGACACGTCAAGTCGGCCAGGGTAGTCGGCGACGTGATGGGAAAACTGCATCCCCACGGCGACGCCTCGATTTACGACGCCATGGTGCGTCTCACCCAGGACTTCATCCTGCGGGTCCCGCTGATTGACGGGCACGGCAACTTCGGCTCCCTCGACGACGGCCCGGCTGCGCCGCGGTACACGGAAGCGCGTCTGCAGGCTGCGGCGCTGGCGATGACCGATGGACTCGACGAAGATGTTGTGAACTTTGTTCCCAATTACGACAACCAGCTGACCCAACCCGAGGTGTTGCCGGCGGCCTTCCCCAACCTCCTTGTTAATGGGGCGAGTGGGATAGCCGTGGGAATGGCCACCAATATGGCGCCCCACAACCTCGTGGAAGTCATCGGCGCCGCCCGGCACCTGCTGGACCACCCGGCGGCGACCCTCGACGACCTGATGGCGTTTGTGCCCGGACCCGACCTTCCCACCGGGGGAACCATCAGCGGCCTCGCCGGGATTCGAGACGCGTATGCGACAGGACGCGGACAGTTCAAGACCCGCGCCAAAGTAGCCGTCGAATCTCTCACCGCCAGGAAAACGGCACTGGTTGTTACTGAATTGCCGTACCTCGTTGGTCCGGAGAAGGTCATTGAAAAGATCAAGGATGGGGTGACATCGAAGAAGCTCAGTGGCATCTCCGACGTCACAGATCTGACCGACCGAACCCACGGCCTTCGCCTGGTCATCGGCATCAAGACCGGTTTCAGCCCGGACGCCGTTCTTGAGCAGCTCTACCGCTTCACACCGCTGGAAGACAGTTTCAACATCAACAACGTCGCGCTGGTCAACGGAGGACCGCGAACCCTGGGACTGCGGGAACTGCTGCAGGTCTATATCGACCACAGGCTGTCGGTGATTACCCGACGAAGCCAGTACCGTCTTGCCCGTAAAAAAGAGCGCCTGCATCTCGTGGAGGGCCTGCTGATCGCAATCCTCGACATCGACGAGGTCATCCAGGTGATCCGCGCGAGCGACGACAGCGAAAGTGCCCGCACCCGCCTCATCGAGGTTTTCGACCTCAGCCAGGTGCAGGCGGAGTACATCCTTGAGCTCCGTCTTCGTCGGCTCACCAAATTCAGCCTCATCGAACTGGAGGCAGAACGCGACCAGCTGCGTGATGAGATTGCCGAACTTGAGGCAATACTGGCCGACCGCGCTCGAGTTCGCCAGATCGTCTCCGAGGAATTGGAAGAGGTTGCAGAACGATTCGGCACCCCGAGGCGCACCCTGCTGACCGAGGCGAGGCCGTCCATCGCCACTCCGTCCTCGCGTAAAAACGCCCCCGTCCTCGAGCTCGCCGATATCCCCTGCCGAGTGTATTTGTCCTCAAGTGGGCGGGCACTGCGCGTCGACCTGGCAACCGAATCCATTGAGGGAGCCACCTCAGCCCCAATCACCCGGCGTCGCACCAAGCATGACGCCATTCGTTCGGAGGTTGTCACCTCCAGCCGCAGTGAGCTTGGCGCAATTACCTCCCTGGGACGCCTCATTCGGTTCACCCCGATCGACCTGCCGAGTGTCCCGGAGAATTCCATCCAGCTGGGTGCCGGAGTGAAGATTTCCGATTACATCGCGCTCGGAAAATCGAAGGAGCGGGTGATTGGCCTTGTCTCACTCACGGCCACGGAACCCTTCGCCATCGGCACCCGGCAGGGCGTCGTGAAGCGGGTGTCCGCTGGCAACTATCCGAACAGACCCGAGTTCGAGGTCATTTCCCTCAAACCGGGCGACGAAGTTGTCGGTGTGGACACCGCCCCAGATGGTACCGAGTTTGTCTTTGTGACCAGCGATGCGCAGCTGCTGCGATTTTTCGCCTCGACCGTACGCCCCCAGGGCGCATCGGCTGCGGGAATGGCCGGGATCAATCTCAGCCCTGGCGCGTCCGTACTCTTTTTTGGCGCAGTGGATGCTGCGGCAGAGGTTGTTGTTGCGACGGTCTCCGGGTCGTCCCAGGCGTTGCCGGGCATGGATACTGCCAGGGCGAAAGTGTCCGCACTCGATGAGTTCCCAGCGAAGGGTCGCGCCACCGGTGGCGTCCGCGCCCACGCTTTCCTCAAAGGGGAGGACCAGCTTCTGCTGGCCTGGGCCGGCGAGGCCCCTGCGCACGCGTTGGCAACCGACGGTGCGGTCAGGAAACTCCCGGAGGCCGGTGCCAAGCGGGATGCCTCCGGAGTCCTCCTGGATGCGCCGGTAGCGACGATCGGACGAAGTCTCTGATGGTGCAGCGTCCGGCGCGGTGCGCCGGACGCTCGGCAGCGCGGGCGCTGTCGGTGACTGCTACATGTCGATGCGGGACCGGTTGAGACCATCGCCCGCAATGATGAACTCTTTGCGTGGGGCAACATCATTGCCCATCAGAAGTTCGAACACCCGCGCGGCATCCTCCGCGTCAGTCACCCGCACGCGTCGAAGCGTACGGTGCCGGCGGTCCATGGTGGTTGTGGCGAGCTGGTCTGCATCCATCTCCCCCAGTCCTTTGTAGCGCTGGATCGGGTCCTTGTAACGTTTATTCTGCTTCTTCAGGCCGGCCAGCACACCCGCCAGTTCCGCCTCAGAATAGGTGTAAATCGTCTCGTTGGGCTTGCTGCCAGAATTCATAACAATCACCCGGTGCAGCGGCGGCACGGCGGCGAACACCCGCCCGGCTTCGATCATCGGCCGCATGTAACGGAAGAACAGGGTCAACAGAAGTGTGCGGATATGAGCGCCGTCAACGTCAGCGTCGCTCATCATGATCACTTTGCCGTACCGCGCCTGCGAAATATCGAAGGAGCGGCCGGAGCCCGCACCGATGACCTGGATGATCGAGGCGCACTCGGTGTTCGAGAGCATGTCGGCTACGGAGGCCTTCTGCACGTTGAGGATCTTGCCGCGAATGGGAAGCAACGCCTGGTATTCGCTGTCTCGGGCCAGCTTCGCCGTCCCGAGGGCAGAATCGCCCTCGACAATCATCAGTTCACTGTTGAGTACGTCACTTGAGCGGCAGTCAACCAGTTTTGCGGGCAGCGAGGAGCTCTCCAACGCATTCTTGCGGCGCTGGGTTTCCTTATGCGTGCGCGCCGAAATCCGTGACTTCATCTCGGCCACGATCTTGTCCAGGACAACGGCAGACTGAACTTTGTCGTCCCGTTTTGTCGAGGCGAACTTCTCGGCCATCGTTTTCGCGATCACGGAAGCCACGATCGACCGCACGGCGGGCGTGCCAAGAATTTCTTTGGTCTGTCCCTCAAACTGCGGCTCCGGCAGCCGCACGGTCAAAACTGCTGTCAGCCCGGCAAGAATGTCTTCTTTGTCCAGCTTGTCGTTGCCGACCTTCAGCCGGCGGGAGTTCAGTTCCACCTGCGCCCGGAGGAACTTCATCATCCCCTGTTCAAACCCGGTCTGGTGCGTTCCGCCCTTCGGTGTGGCGATGATATTGACAAAACTCCGGAAGACCGTCTCGTAGCCCGTCCCCCAACGCAAAGCAATATCCACTTCGCAGTCACGGGTGAGTTCGGTCGGAACCATGGCGCCGGTCGGTTGCAGGACGGGCACCGTTTCGGTGAAAGTCCCGGAGCCCTGCATCCGCCAAGTTTCGGTCAGCGGAGCATCCGGGCTGAGGTAGTCGACGAATTCGGAGATTCCTCCGGCGAAGCTGAAGGTCTCCGTGGTGGACTCTTCGCCGCGCTGGTCGGTGATGTCGAGGCTCAGCCCCGGGACCAGGAATGCGGTCTGGCGTGCCCGGGACAAAAGCTCCTCCGTCTGGAACGCCGCACCCTTGGTGAAAATCTGCCGGTCCGCCCAATACCGGATGCGAGTTCCCGTAACTCCACGTGGCGCTTTTCCAACGATACGAAGCTCGCTGCCGGAGATAAACGGCGCGAATGGAGCATCCGGAGTCTTCTCGCCGCCCTTATCGTCGAAGTTGCCGGGCTCGCCACGGTGGAATGACATCGCGTACGTTTTGCCGTTGCGGTCGACCTCCACATCGAGACGTTCCGACAGGGCGTTCACCACCGAGGCACCCACGCCGTGAAGCCCCCCGGAGGCAGCGTAGGATCCCGAACCGAACTTTCCCCCCGCGTGCAGCTTCGTGAAAACTACCTCGACTCCACTGAGTCCAGTTTTCGGCTCGATATCAACCGGGATGCCGCGGGCACGGTCGTGCACCTCGACAGAGTCGTCGGCGTGCAGAATGACGCTGATCTGGTTGCCGTGGCCGCTGAGCGCTTCATCCACGGAGTTGTCGATGATCTCCCAGAGGCAGTGCATCAATCCGCGGGCATCGGTCGAGCCGATGTACATGCCGGGGCGTTTGCGTACCGCCTCCAGGCCCTCAAGCACCGAGAGGTGGCGGGCGGAGTAGTCGGAATTCGTCACGAGGACTCCTTAGACGGCTGATATGTGCCAGACACGGCTTTTCTAGAATACTGATGCCCACCGACACAGGCGTTCTTCGACACCCGCTGACTACACACACATACGCGTAGAGCGAAATACCCGGCAAATGTCGCACGCATGTAACACCCGCATGCTTGTATAGATACACGGGAATCAATTACCTCAGCCCGAAGGAGCAGCCCATGTCTCAGATCACCAACCAGCAGAACGTCGAGCTCGCCTCTCCCAATGAGCTAAGCGCGCTCGATCGGTGCGACAGCTGCGGGGCGCAGGCGTATGTACGTGTCACCATGGCTAGCGGCCAGCTATTCTTCTGCGCCCACCACGGCGCGAAGTTCAAGGAGAAGCTCTCCGCGACTGCTCTCGAATGGCACGATGAATCCTCCAAGCTTCTTGAAGGAGCTCGCGCGTAATACTGCGCAGCCCTCGACCGGCTGGCCGTCCCTGATCTTCGATCAACGGGACGAGCCAGCCGGTCTTTTTTAACTTCGCTATGTCCTGAACCGGGAGCGCGGGCGTCACGCGAAGGCGCGGCCGAAATCGGCTGCGGTCGCGCAAGCGACGCCGCCCGCTTACTCCGCTGCCTGGCCCAGCCGGGTTGCGATAATGTTGCGCGCCGAACGCGCAATGTCGTCCACACGTCCTGCGGGAACGTTTCGTGCGTCGTAAACCTCGCCAAGAGCCGCGCTCAGCACATGATCAGCCAACGCGGGATTCTTCGCGAGGACCGGGCCATGTAAGTGCGTCGCGACAACATTGTCCAGGAGCAGGCCTTCGGAGAATACCGTCGATCGCCCGCCGTTCCCCCGGCCGTATACAACCTCGCCCAGAGCACTGGAGCCCGCAGGCAGGATCATGTCGCGGGCGTGATTTTCGTAACCCACAAGTCGGCCAAATGGGGAATTTACGATCAGGTCATCGCTGATGCGGGATGCGGCGAGGACCGCACGACCCGGAAGCAGGCCAAGACCCTGGACGGTTCCCTCGGCGAGTTCGATGCTCTCGGCTAAGAGTTCCCAGCCTGTTCCGACCGCGACCATGGGGACGCCCGCGGCAATCCATTCGGCGAGGGCGGGGCGATATTTCTGCAATGCAGTGATCGCCTGAGGGAGGACCACGTCGGTGGCCGAGCCGATGATCACAACACCCGGCGTTTCCGCCGGCACAGGATCCGTTTGGGAAACGCGAATGACGCGGGCAGAATGCCCGGCCCACCGGGAGCGTGCCGCAAGAACCGCGGAGTTCTCAGCGTCACCGTTGACGTTGAAGATCTCGGGGAACACCGAGACGATGGTCAATACCTTATTCACGTGAGTCCCAGGTGAGCGCGGGTGCGCCGCATCGAATCTGCGGTGAAAATCACGGTTTTGATACCCTTCTGGGGCGTCGGCAAGGCGAGGAACTCGTCCAGTGCTGCCGTGAGGTCGGGGTTCACCTGACCGATAACAACACCTTGGTAGCTCAACTGCAGCGCCATTTCATGGGCTTTGGATCCTGAAACGACCGCGACTTTCCCCAGTGGGGAGGTGTCGACGGGCCACAAGTACGACGGATCGCGAACGTCTGAACCGGCTGCGACCATGATCTGGTCAAGGTCGCGGGACAGGCTGTCGACATTGAGCTGGAAACTCGCCGGGTTTTGCACCAGGACAAATTCGATCTCCTGCCCACGTACAGTGACAATCTCGCCCCGGCCGAACACGGGGGCGACGGCACTGAGGGTCTCTGACGCCAGCGAAGCGTTGAACTGGCTGCCAAGCACGGTTACTGCGGCGGAAATCGCCGCGGCGGCGTCCACAGCGAAGTGGGTGCCGCGTGCTGGCAGCGTAGTAGCCAGCGAGGTTCCGTCTGACAGCATCAAGGTCGCGCTTCGACCGTCAACGGCGGTCACGATGGCAGCAGAGCCGGGCTGTGCGCGGGTGAGCGAGGTACGGGTGTATCCGAGGCCGCGGGGGTTTGCCGTCAGAACCTCGGCACTGACACCGTATTCGACAACCTGTGGGGATGACGTGTGGGGGGCAGCGGACGCCAATGACGATGCTAGTTCAACCAACATCGCGTCATCCGCGTTGACAATGACCGAATCGGTAGCCCGCTGCGCAATCCGGCGAAGCATCGCCGCAACTTTTTCCGAATCGTGGAAGCGATCGATCTGGTCGGTCATCACGTTGGTCAGCAGAACAACCCGCGGCGCAAGGGAGGGAGCGATCGCCGCTCCGTGCCCCTCGTCCATTTCGAGTACCGCGATCTGCGCATTGATACGACCGCGCAGGTCCACCCTTTCGAGGAGGGCACTTGTCAGACCCTGGGCTATGTTCGCCGTCGACGGATTGGTGAACACTGTTTTGCCGTGCGCTTCAAGAATCGAGACCAACATCTTTGTTGTTGTCGATTTACCGCTGGAACCAGAGACGATTACAAGACCATCGACGAAACTACCGAGCGTCGAAGGAAGAAATCCGGGGGCAATCCGGTTGACGACAAGTCCGGGCACGGCAGAGCCGCCCCCGGCCTTGCGGATCCTGGCAGCCGTCCGGACAAGACGGCCGACCAGGATCGCCGGAGCATAAAGAGCCAGAGCTGGCCTACTCGAGGTAGTCGCGCAGCGACTGGGACCGCGACGGGTGGCGCAGCTTGGCCATCGTCTTTGACTCGATCTGGCGGATTCGCTCACGGGTAACCCCGAAAGTGTCGCCAATTTGGTCAAGGGTCTTCGGCATGCCGTCCCCGAGGCCGAAGCGCATACGGATCACTCCAGCTTCGCGTTCGGAGAGGGAATCCAACAGCGATTCCAGCTGCTTCTGAAGCATGGTGAATCCCACAGCGTCCGCCGGCACAACTGCTTCAGTGTCTTCGATGAGGTCACCGAATTCGCTGTCGCCGTCTTCACCGAGCGGGGTGTGCAGCGAAATCGGCTCGCGACCGTACTTCTGAACCTCAATAACCTTTTCCGGGGTCATATCCAGTTCGCGACTGAGTTCCTCAGGGGTGGGTTCGCGACCAAGGTCCTGCAGCATCTGGCGCTGCACACGGGCGAGCTTGTTGATAACTTCAACCATGTGCACCGGGATACGAATGGTGCGGGCCTGGTCGGCCATCGCCCGGGTGATTGCCTGGCGAATCCACCACGTCGCATAGGTCGAAAACTTGAATCCCTTGGTGTAGTCGAACTTCTCAACCGCACGGATAAGACCGAGGTTTCCCTCCTGGATCAAGTCGAGGAACTGCATTCCGCGGCCCGTGTAGCGCTTCGCAAGGGATACTACAAGGCGGAGGTTGGCGCCGAGGAGGTGGCTCTTGGCCCGCTGCCCGTCTTTTGCCACCCACTGCAGTTCACGTCCAAGCGGTGTTTTGCGCTCGACGTCAGTCAGCTGGGACAGCTTGTCTTCCGCGAACAGACCTGCCTCGATACGCATCGCGAGCTCAACTTCTTCTGCTGCGTTGAGGAGTGCGACCTTTCCGATCTGCTTGAGGTAGTCCTTCACGGGGTCCGCGGTCGCGCCGGTGATGGCGGACGAGTAGACGGGAACGTCATCCTCGTCGTCAACAACGGTCAGAACCAATGCGCCCTTGGGGAGAACCTCGTCAGGCTTCGACGGCTTGGAGTCTTCCTCTTCGCTGTCGTCGGTTCCGGAGTCCTTGGCAGTCTCGTCGCTGTCGACGTCGACGACCACTACTTCGACTTCGCCGTCTTCCTCTGACTCATCGGAGTCGCTGGACTTCGTTGCACGCTTCTTGGCGGGCGCTTTTGCCGGAGCCTTCTTCGCTGCTGCCTTGCGTGGCGCTGGCGCGGCTGTTGGATCTACGCTGACTTCATCGTCGGCGACATCGGTTGCCAGTTCGGGGGCTGCGGTCTTCGTTCGGGTGGCCATTTGAACACCTTTCCGGGATATATAAGGGCGAAACATTGCGGGCACTCCGTCACAGGCGGAGCTAGCGTCCTGGACACGTGCAGTGGGTGAGCCGCACTTCCAGCGCTTTTGGGCAGAACTAAGACCCATGTCAAGTCCTGCAACGCCGCACCACGAAGGTGAGACATTGCGTAGAAGACTTGACCGGGTCCTGACTCAATTATTGCACGATTTGATTGGTGCTCCCGCCAGTGCACTGTCATGCGCAGCAACTCGGCGGAAGAAGCGCCTCGCCTTCCCACCGCTGCCGCCGGGTTCTCCCCACGGGTCAGCTGCTTCGTCGACGCCACGCTCTGCTTAGTGCAACCCACAATGGGGCCACTTCTATTCCCTCTTGTTCGTGCAGCCGCCGACGAGTCTGGCGTCGTGCTCTGACCAGGAAGACCACCCCGATCCCGATAACCACGTATTGCACGAGGAACGCAACCCGGAATGCGTCCAGGGAGTAGAGCTGCTGCGGCTGGCCCGTCCCGCCAGCATGGCGATCCAAGGTATCCAGCACGAGGCCGATCAAAAACATCATGACAAATGACGCGAGGAATCCGCCCACGTTGACAATGCCGGTAGCAGAGCCGAGGCTGCGTAACGGGTTGAATGTTCGCGCAAAGTCGAACCCAATGATTGAACCGGGGCCTCCAATACCAATGCAGATCACCAGCAGTACCACGGTCCACACGGGTGGCTGGCCGGGCCAGGCGAGCACGAGGGTCCATGCCATCCCCAAGGCAATAACGATTCCCAGGACAACATTGCTTCTCCGTTGTGGGAATCGTGCCGTGAGGATTCCAAAAATAGGACCGACGATGAGGGCAGCGCCAACCAGCAGTGTGAGAAATAAAGACGCTGTTTCCGGTCCGTATCCAAGCCCGACGGACAGGAAAGGCACACCCCAAAGCAGACTGAACACTGTTCCGGATGACTGGGTGGTGAAGTGCGACCAGAAACCCAGGCGTGTCCCCGGCCTCGCGAGGTTCTCGCGCAACTGCACAAATATTGAGGTCCGCACCGACGGGATCTCGATCGATCGGGTCGCCGGCGGGATCCCGTTACGAACGAAGCCGAGCACGATCACCAACGCGAACAGGGAGACCCCGGATGCTGTGAGAAAAGTCGTTGTCCATCCCTGCTGATGCAGCAGCGCCGACAGGGGAATCGCCGAGAGGATTTGACCGACATTTCCCACGGTGGCGAGGAGTTGCGAAACGAACGGAAGCGTCCGGCCGGAGAACCAGTTGGTCATCAACCGCAGGACCGAAATGAAAGTCATCGCGTCACCGGCGCCGACGAGGATTCGACCTGCGATTGCGATCCCGATATCCGGTGCGAGCGCGAGCGTTGCCTGGCCGACCACCATCAACGTTGCTCCAACGGTGATCAGCAGTCGAGGCCCAACCCGGTCGAGAATCAGACCGACGGGAATCTGTAGCCCCGCGTAAACAATGAGTTGGACAACGGCAAGCGTCGACAGCACTGCCGCCGAGATTTCGAAGCGTTCCGTTGCCGCGACTCCGGCAATTCCCAAAGAACTCCGTTGCAGGATCGCGATGATATATGCGATTGCGCCGACTGTGAAAATAAGCCAGGAGCGTCGAGAGTTCACGCAGTGGAGTCTACCGACTGGCTGGATCGTGGAGGATTCTGCTTCCAAGCGAGCAGCGCCGCGGGGAACTAAGCAGAGGGGGAATCGTCCTCACGACGAATTGCGAGGAAATTTTCCAGCTCGGCGGCGATGGCGTCTGCGGTGGGCAGTTCGCCGTCCTCATCCATCAATGGGGACCGCATCGGATTGTCCAGCATGTAGTTGTCATGACGCTCTTCGAGAGTGCCGACCAGCCGGGCCAGTTCGGTGTTGCTTTCCACCTGGTCGTCGATTTTGCCCACGAAGTCGCGCCCCTGTTCGCGCAGGCGGTCAGTGGGGAAGATCAATCCGGTTGCTGCGCTGATACTTTCCAGTGCCGTGACCGCCGCCGAGGGATACTCCGTGTCTGCGAGGTAATGCGGAACCAAGAGGACAAAACCGGCGATGGGATGTCCCAGAGCCTGCAGGCGGTATTCGACCAGGTGAAGAGCGTTGGCTGGAACCTGCGTTCGCGGCTTCCAAATCGACAGCGAGTCGATCAGTTCTGTGCGGTTTCCGCTGACGGTCACACCAAGTGGACGAGTGTGCGGCACCGGCATGGGGATCGAGTTGACCCACGTTGTTGTTTTGACGTTGTACTTAGCCACCAATTGCAACACCGCTTCGGTGAAGCGCTCCCATTGGAAGTCCGGCTCGAAACCCGTGAGCAACAGGAAGGGTTGGCCAAGTTCGTCATCAACCAGGTACAGGCTCAACAGGGCTGGCCGGTAGTCGGTGAGGTGATCCTGGTCAAAGGAGATTATGGGGCGCCGGGCCCGGTAGTCCAACAGCGCATCGGTATCGAAGGTCGCGACGGTTCGATGCCCGAGGGTGTCGAGCAGGTATTCGCTCACCTGGCTTACTGCGGCACCCGCGTCGGCAAAGCCGGTGAGGCCGGCGACAAGATGCAGACCTGACGGCACATCCGTCACGTCTGAGTTGAGGTCGTAAAGGCCCGCGGGATCTCGCATCCTCTAACTCTAATCGGGAGCGCTCCTCGACACCGGTCCCCGGAGGCCCATACGTGGTGCCGAGAGCGAACAGATGTCGACCCGGTCGGTAGCATTGCGGAATGACTGTCCCCGCACTTCAGGTATCCGCCCACTCCCCCAGCACCATTGACGCCGACGTCCTCGTTGTTGGAGTCCAGAAGACGGAGGCCGGCCCACAACTGCTGAGCGCCGAACCGGTGTTTGCCTCCCTCCAGGAAACCCTTGTGTCCATCGGCATCACTGGCGGCCTCGACGAACTGCGTCGGATAGCGGTGCCCGGCATCAGAGCGAAGAGCGTCGCGCTCATCGGCCTTGGCAACACGGTGCAGCCTGATGACCTTCGTTACGCCGCCGGAAGTGTGACCAGGCAGCTCCGCGGGGTAGAAACCGTCGCGTTCGCACTTCCCGCCGAGAGCGACGCCGATCTCCTTGCGGTCTTCGAAGGCGCCGCGATCGGCGCGTACGGCTACACCGCGCACCGCGTGAGTTCGCTCGCGGCAACCAAGCCCCCGGCGACCCGCATCGTTGTGCTCAGCAGCGTCAGCGGAGGCGATGACGTCGCACACAAGGCATCGATCACCGCCGAGGCCGTGCACACCGTGCGCGACCTGGTCAACGCGCCACCGTCGCATCTTTACCCCCAGACTCTTGCTGATGAAACCCTGGCCCTGTCCGCCGGCCTCCCTGTCGAGGTCGAGATCCTGGACGAGGCCGCTCTTGCCGAAGGCGGTTTCGGGGGAATCCTCGGAGTCGGGGTCGGGTCGAGCCGCGGCCCGCGACTGGTCAAGGTGTCATACTCGCCCGCGACAGCAGCGAAGCACCTCGCACTTGTTGGCAAGGGAATCACCTTCGACTCGGGCGGGTTGTCTCTCAAACCGCCGACGTCGATGATCGGCATGAAATATGACATGACGGGTGCTGCAACAGTCCTCGCGGTCACGTTGGCCGCCGCCCGCCTCAAACTGGATGTGCGAATCACCGCGTGGTTGTGCATTGCCGAAAACATGCCGTCCGGCACCGCAATGCGACCGAATGACGTGTTGCAGGTGCGCGGAGGAAAAACTATCGAGGTCCTTAACACGGATGCCGAGGGCCGCCTTGTGCTCGCCGACGGGCTTGTCGCCGCCAGTGAAGAGCATCCCGACGCAATCATCGATGTCGCGACGTTGACCGGCGCGCAGGTTGTCGCGCTCGGCAATCGGTACGTTGCCGCCATGGGCGACGACGCCCTCGTCGCCCAGGTTGTCGCTACCGCCACGCGCGTCGGCGAAACTCTCTGGCCGATGCCACTTCCCGCATACCTGCGGCCCCTGTTGAACTCCGATGTTGCTGACATCGCGAACATCAAGCCGGGCAATACCGCCAGCGGGATGCTGCTTGCGGGCGTCTTTCTGAAGGACTTCGTCGGGTCGACCGGCGAAGGCGACGACAAGGCACAGATCCCGTGGGTGCACCTTGACATCGCCGGACCTGCGGAAAACAGCGCCGGCGGATACGGGTACTTGCCCAAGGGACCGACCGGGGTAACCGTCAGAACTCTTCTCGCAGTGGCCGAGGAAATATCGCACGCGTAGTAAGGTTTTTATGACGAGCAAGTCTCGTCCATCCGATCGCTGACAGATCCCGTTGGCGGGTCGTTGCACAATCCTGATT
>Ga0247735_1000289_pt1 | contig 21267 bp, 17 predicted proteins | sample UWRJL178409R2_FD_180934 | JGI IMG/M metagenome (GOLD analysis project Ga0247735, IMG submission 180934) | Plant litter microbial communities from Arlington Agricultural Research Station in Wisconsin, United States - UWRJ-L178-409R-2 | ecosystem: Environmental > Terrestrial > Plant litter >... | reverse complement strand
CGGCGACGCGAGGGAAGCAATCCGCCCAATCTGCAGCGAGCGGTCGCGCACGCCCCCGAGGTCGCCCGACTGCAGTTCGAGCTGAACCGCGCCGCGGCGGCGGGCATGCCCCTGCGCCAAAAGGAGCTGATCATCCTGCTCGTCGGGCTGCGCACCGACAATGCCTATTGCTGGGGGCATCACGTGCCGCCGGCGCGGGCGTCCGGCATAAGCGACACCGAAATGCGCTCAATCCGCGAGGGCGATCTTTCCGTCTTCTCACCATCGGAGCGGGCTCTTCTTACCTATTGCGAGGCGATGGTCGCGCGGCGGGTGACCGACAACATCTGGAATGAAGTGATCGCTGGCCGAACGCCGGAAGAGATCGTCAAGATCACGATGCTTGTCGGTTTCTACTGCATGCTCGGCGCCGTGCAGGGGGCGTTGCAGATCGAGCAGGATCCGGGTTTCGGGGGCTTCGAGGCTCCCTGACCGGATAACGGCGCCTGGCAGCGACAGGCATGATGACATCGAAAAAAACAGGATGGAGGATTTCGTGGATCTGGGCATTGCAGGCAAGACAGCGCTGATCGCCGGCGGCTCGATGGGCATAGGGCGCAAGACCGGCGAACTCCTTGCCGCCGACGGATGTCGGGTGGCTCTGGTTGGCCTGCCCGATGATCCCGGATCGATCGCCGCCGCCGTCGCCGCGATCGTCGAGGCCGGGGGCGACGCCGTCGGGATCGGCGCGGACATGACCCGCAAGGCCGACATTCAGCGCGCTGTGGCCGAATGTCGCGCCGCCTTCGGGTCCCCGGATATCGTTGTGGCGAACGTCAACGGGCCCCCGCCCGGCTTTTTCGACGAGGTGAGCGACGAACAGTTCGAGGAGGCCGTGCGCAGCATGACGATGGCGCTGGTCTATATTCTCCGCGAGACCCTCCCGAACATGAAGCAGACCGGTTGGGGGCGGGTGATCAACATGAACTCGATTGGCGCCAAGGAGCCGCCCCGCGTGCCAGGGCACACCTTGGTCAACACGGGACGCGCGGCCGCCGTCGCACTCGCCAAATCGCTCTCCGACGAATTCGGAGGCTTTGGCATAACGGTCAACTCAATCGGGACCGGTTTCATCGGGACCGATCGAATGCTTGGTTATTACGACCGTATGTCGGCCAGCACCGGCACGCCGCGCGACGAGCTGCTCAAGGACCTGCTTGCATCGATCCCAGCCGGGCGCGTCGGTCGGGTCGAGGAAATTGCTGCGACCGTTGCCTTTCTATGTTCCGATCCGGGCGGCTATGTGAACGGCGAATTCCTCAACGTAGATGGCGGCTGGCACAGGAGCGCGTGGTGAGCATGATGGATCAGCCAAGTGGGCCCCCGATGCGGCCCGTCGCCGAAATCCATGGCGCACTCGATGCGACCGCCGGCTCCGGCACGCGCCTCATCGTCGCGTGGTTTCTCGCCTTGAGCGAGGGGCGCGTCGACGATGCCTTGTCGCTCATGGTGCCCGACGGCCCCTATTTCCTGCTTCGTCAGCGTAAGACGATCACGAACACGGAATTCGCCGGGATCATCCGCGGGCTCGTGGGTACCACCTTTCTCAAGCCCATCAACTGGTCTCTCGGTGCCATGACCGAGCAGGGGGACCGGGTCGCCGCGATTGCGGGATCCCGGGTGCCGCTGGCTTCCGGGGGCCAGTACGAGAATCTCTATCATTTCCTGTTCCGTATGCAGGGGTCGCGAATCTTCGAGGTACTCGAATTTGGCGACACCTTTCGCTCGGCCCAGACCTTCGCCAGTCCGCCGGGGCAAGGCTGAGCCGCGCGCGGGTGCCCTGCCGCCCTTGTGCCTCGACACCGTGCGAGGTGAGGTGCGCGGCAGCGTACCCTGACAGGTGCTCAGTCTTCGGGGGCGATGGTCACTTTCAGCCCGTCCAGCTCCGGTCCGCAGACGAGTTGGCAGGCGAGGCGCGACGTGGCATCGCGGTAGCGGCTGGAATCCAGAAGGTCGCTTTCGTCTTCGCTCATCGCCGGAAGCGTGCCGGCAAAGGCGGGATCGACATGAACATGGCAGGTCGCGCAACTGCAGCATCCGCCGCACAGAGCTTGCAACTCATCAATCCCAGCGTGGCGGATCGCTTCCATGACGGAAATTCCTGGCTCGGCGGTCACCTGGAGCGTCTCGCCGGTGCGCGTCAGGACGGTCAATCTCGGCATCAAACAGTCTCTCCCAAAAAGTCGTCTGTCGTTATATTTTGATTGTACGTACAACTCAATATAGAGACTCGGGGGAATAAGCAACCGATGTGCGGTCTTGTATGGGCAGAAGATGGCCGGACAGATCGGAGCCCGCACCATGCTGGACAACCGGGAAGAGGAGAGCAAGATGAAGCGGATCGTCACGGGCCGGACAGCGGATGGGCGCGACGGCATCATCAGTAGCGGGTCAGTTGATCCGGTGGCGGCGATGCCCGGCAGTCGCAACGAGACTAGGCTATGCTGGTCAACCACCGGCGCCATTGTCGTGCCGCGCGATGCCTCTGAGCCGATGCCCGAGTTCACACGGGCACCGCAGGCGCCGGGCGATAGTCGTTTTCTGCTGCTGACCTTTCCGCCCGGGTCTGCCACGCCAGTGCATGTGACCCCGACATGCGACTACGTGGTCATCGTCATCGGCGAGCTCTGGCTCATCATGGACGATGGCGACGAGTGTCGCCTCGAGGCGGGGGACAGCGTGGTCCAGAACGGCACGCTTCATGCCTGGGAGAACCGGGCAGATGGGCCCTGCATCATCGCCGCCGTGATGATCGGAGCAGAAACGGGCTGACTGGCAGGCTGGCGCGCCGTCGGCCAGCTCGCCGCGCTTGATTGACGGCCGGCGCCTTCTCTCCGCTCGACGGAGGGTCCCTGTCACTCGCTTCCGCCAAGATCGTCGTCGGGCGGTGTCCACGCGCCTGCGAGATCGCGGCGCGCGATTGACATACTTATTTGTACGTATAGATAAATAATTGGGCGGGCGCTTTGCAGCGGGGCTCGCAACGCTATCGACAAACGGACGAAGCGGCATGGGGAGAGGGCGATTGCGACTGAAGAGAATGGGACAGGCGTTCGGGAACCACGACCGCGCGCCCGGACTGCAGGCCCACGGCGCTACCCGAGTTTGGGCACGGCGTTTCCTACTGCCGGCGCCCTCCTGGTCGGCCTGCTATCATAAGTTCGTCGGTTGTGCCGCCGAGTGGCTGGGCCAGTCTTGGCTCAAAGCACGATTTTGCAGGAGCCTCGCACAATGACGAGCAGCGAGCGGTTCGACTTCAACGACATTGACCGGTTCGCCGAAAGCGGCTTTCCGCACGGCCTCGCCACGCCGATCCGCCAGTGCGACCCGGTCTATTGGCACGATGTCAGCGGCGAGCCATTCTGGCTGCTGATGGCCCATGCCGATATCGTAAGCGCCAGCCGCAACTGGCGCGCCTTCAGCTCGAGCAATGCTCATGGCGGCATCCATGGATTCGATGAGTTTCAGCGGCGGCGGAAAACCGACAATCTGTCGGAGAATGTCTTTGCGACGATGGATCCGCCTGAGCACGGCAAATATCGCGGACTCGTCGTCAAGGCGATGATGCCTTCAGCTATCAAGCGGGTGGGCGATCGCGTGCAGGACGTCTCGGTCGAGCGGATCGGGAACGCGCTCGACCAGGATGTTTGCGACTTCGTGACGGACGTGGCGCAGTGGGTGCCGCTCGAAGCGATGGCCGAGCTCGGCAATATCCCGAACACCAATCGCGCCGATGTGTTTCGCTGGGTGAATGCCATGCTGGGGCCCGATGATCCTGAGTACGCCCCGACACCCGACGCGGGTCCCGAGGGCCGCCGGTCCCTCCAGCGACTGTGCAATCAGATCTATGAGGCGCGAAAGGCGCAACCCGGCGACGACATCATAAGCATGATGATCCAGGCGGAGGTCGATGGTGCGCCGGTGACGAACACGCAGTGCACCGCATTTTTCGAATTGCTGATCAGCGCGGCGACCGAAACCACCCGTACCACGCTCAGTCACGGTGTCTTGGCCCTGGCGCAGAATCCCGATCAGTTCGCCGGGCTGCGGGCAGATGAAGGTCTCATTCCGCAGGCGATCGAGGAGATGCTGCGGTGGTCGACACCGGTACATTATATGCGCAGAGGCGTGACCGAAGACATTGAGTTCGGCGGCAAGCGTATGCGCCGTGGCGACAGCCTTATCCTGTGCTACGCTTCGGGCAACAGGGACGAAAGGATCTTCGACGACCCCTTCACCTTCGATGTGACGCGGTCAAAGAATCCGCATCTCTCCTTCGGTGGCAACGGGCCGCATACCTGCCTTGGGGCGAACCTCGCCCGGATGGAGTTGAGAATCTTCTTCACAGAGTTCTGCAGGCGGGTCCGCCGGCTTGAGCCTGTGGGCGAGGCGGTGCTGCTGCGGTCCAATCAGATGAACGGGATCAAGCACTTGCCGCTCCGGTTGACGGCGGCCTGATGCGGGCGTCGCCAGCGACCATCGGTCGGCCCCGCCATGGTGGAGAGTTGCACGAGCTTATTGATTGGTCGCGACGATGACTCGCGGCGGGCACGCGGGCGAGGCTTGGCCGAGCAAGCGGATGGATGAACGACCAAGCGAGAAGGAGCGAGCTCGATGAGCAGCGGGATTTCGGAGAGCGGGAGCGTCTGGCTCGAATTCATGGGCTCCGGTGTGAAGGAGATCTTCTACGACGCCGGCGGAAGACGGACCCGAGTGCTTGAGGCTGGCGCTGGTCAGCCGTTGCTCATCCTGCATGGAACCGGTGGGCACGCCGAAACCTATCAACGCAACATCGGGCCCCTGTCGCAGCATTTCCACGTCATCGTCCCGGATCTGCTGGGGCATGGGTTCACCGATCGGCCCGAGGTCGACTACACGCTCGATAACTTCGCTGATCATCTTTTCGCGTTGCTCGACGCGATGGGGATCTACCGGTCACACGTGTCCGGGGAGTCGATCGGGGGGTGCATTGCTGCGTGGATGACCATTAAGCATCCCGACCGTGTCGATCGCCTGGTGCTCAATACCGGCATTCTCGATCGACCCGACGAGAAGGGGCTCGTCCAGCTCGCCGACCTAGAAAAGCGCACCCAGAGCCTGCTCGACGATTGCTCGCTGGACACCGTCCGCCGGCGCCTCGAATGGCTCGTGCTTGACCGCGATACCATGACGGAGGAGATGGTCCGGATCCGCCATCGCATCTACAACCAGCCAGGCATGGTCGATTCCGTCATTCGTGTGATGCACGCGGTGCTATCGATGAACCGCGGTCTCTATTGCGGTCGTGACTATATGGCGCGCGAGCGAATGGCCGAGATCAGCCGACCGACGCTGGTGCTGTGGAGCGATCACAATCCGGGGAAGCCGTTCGACGTGATCAAACCAGCGATCGACCTCATTCCCGACGCCGAGGTGCATATCATCAAGGATGCTGCGCACTGGCCTCAGTTCGAGCAGCCCGACATGGTCAATGGTCTAATGCGCCAGTTTCTGCTGCGTGGCTGACATCGTCACTGCCGGTGACCATCGGCCTTTTGGCGTTTCGGTCACGGGCGTGTGTGCCACCTGTTTGCAAGGGAAGCCCGGTCATGTCCCAACCTAGCGGACCATTTTCAGTCGGCTTTATCGGTCTCGGCGACATGGGCGGTCCGATGGCGGAGCGTATCGTCGAACAGGGGTTCGCGCTGACCGTCTTCGATCTGCGGCCAGACGCGGTCGCCGGGCTTGTCGGTCGAGGTGCCACGGCCGCGGCGACGCTGGCCGAACTCGCTGCGAACTGCGACCTGGTATTCCTTTGTGTCGTGAACGACCGGCAGGTGCTGGAGATCGTGCGCGATCATCTCGCGGGCCACCTGCGCGCCGGGTCGACTCTCGTCATCGTCAGCAGCGTTCTTCCCGACACCATGCGCGAGGTCGAAGCCTTTTTGCCGCGCCGGGACGAGAAACCTGTAGTCGCCCTTCTCGACTGCCCGGTAACGGGATCGCGGCCAGCCGCGGCGGCGGGCACCCTCACGCTGATGATCGGCGGGGACCAAGCCGTGATCGAGCGGATCCGGCCGGTACTCCAGACATTCAGCGAACGCATTTTCCCAACCGGCCGTCTCGGTTCGGGGCAGGCGATGAAAATCGCCAACAATGTCATGCTGCACATGAATCACCTGGTCGCGCTCGAAGCAGTGAGATTTGCCCGCGCCCAGGGGATCGACGAGGCCGCCCTGATCGAGGTGGTGAACAGTGGGACCGGGCGATCCTGGGTAACCGAGACATGGGGCCTCATCGACGAAATGTTTCGCAACCACCCGCAGGCGGGCACTCCCGGCATCTATCAGATGATGGTCAAGGAAATGATGAATGCGGTGCAGCTATCTCGGGCGACCGAAACTTGGTTGCCGCTCACCACGCTCGGGGTGGAGATTGGCCATGCCGTCCATATCGAGCGCGAGCTCGATCTGGGCATTCGACCGGCAGGTACGGATGCCTGAAGGGGGCGCGCACGAATCCTGGCTGTCTCAAGACAGGCGCGTTGGCATCATGGGGTGCAGGCGCATTCCGGACGTTCCAATGGTGAGGAAGGCGTAGAGTTGTGGCGAGAGACCGATTTGACATTCTGATCGTCGGCGGTGGGCACGGAGGCGCACAGACCGCCGTCGCGCTGAGGCAGCAGGGATATGAGGGCACGATCGCGATCATCGGCGAAGAGCCTGAACTGCCCTATGAGCGCCCGCCGCTGTCCAAGGAGTACCTGTCGGGCGGCAAGGAATTCGAGCGCATCCTCATCCGTCCCGAGAAATTCTGGAACGAGCGCGATATCGCGATGGTGCTCGGCGAGCGGGTTGTTGCCGTCGATGCGGCCGCAAAGAGCGTTACGACGGCAGTTGGACGCCACCTCCATTATCAGCAACTGGTCTGGGCGACTGGAGGCAATGCGCGCAGGCTGACCTGCGACGGCCACCATCTGACCGGCATCCACTCGGTGCGCAGTCGCGCGGACGTTGATCAAATGATGGCCGAGCTCGACCACGCGGCTCGCGTCGTCGTGATAGGAGGCGGGTATATCGGTCTCGAGGCGGCCGCCGTACTCGCCAAGCTCGGAAAGCAGGTCACGCTGATCGAGGCCCTAGACCGGGTCCTCGCGAGGGTTGCCGGCGTTGACCTGTCGCGCTTCTTCGAAGCCGAGCACCGTTTCAATGGTGTCGACATCAGGCTGTCGACCAGGGTCGACTGCATCGTCGAGGTCGATGGCCGGGCGGGCGGTGTCAGGCTCGCCACCGGCGAAATGGTCGAGGCCGACATGGTCATCGTCGGCATCGGCATCGTTCCTGCGGTGCAGCCGCTTCTCGATGCGGGCGCGGCGGGCGGAAACGGTGTCGAGGTCGACGCGCATGGGCGCACATCGCTGCCGTCGATCTTTGCCGTGGGCGACTGCGCGCTCCATCACAACCGCTACGCGCAGGGCGCTGCGATACGGCTGGAGTCGGTTCAGAACGCGAACGACATGGCAACTACCGTGGCGCGGTTCATCACGGGCATGCCCATGCCCTATGACGCGCTGCCCTGGTTCTGGTCGAATCAGCACGACCTGAAGCTGCAAACCGCAGGGCTTTCCACCGGCCATGATCACGCGATCCTACGGGGCGATCTGGATTCGAGGTCATTCTCTGTCATCTATCTAAAGGCGGGACGCGTGCTCGCAATCGACTGCGTGAACAATGTGAAGGACTTTGTGCAGGGGAAATCTATTATCGGGCTCGATGTGGCGCCCGAGGATATTCGGCTCGCCGATCCGTCGGTCCCGCTGAAAGCTTTGCTGGAGGCCTGATCGCCATGCTCGGCCGGCGCCCGTTCCCGTTGCCCGCTGACATTGATGGTCTGTCCGCGCCGGGGGGCCAGGAGTGATTGCGGACAGAATGAACGGTCTTGAGCGCTGGCTCGACGCGGTTATCGCGGTGCCCGCGGCCAGCTCGTGCGGGGTGGACATATTGATTGGTCGTACGTATAAATATTGAGGCCCGGTCTACGGGCAGATATGATGCGAATGACGTGAAGGGCGAGGTGGTCAAGTTGGTGGCGGGGACGCGTTCGTTCCGCCATGATCGTGCCTTAGGGCCCGAGGATCACGAGCGGATCGCGTCGCGCGAACGGTGACAGGAGAGTGCTATAATGGACGCTGCAGAGGCAGTGCTGACGAGATTCGACCCACGGAGCGAAAGCCTGTTGGACGATCCCTATGCGATGTTCAGACAGTATCGCGAGTCCGATCCGGTGCATTGGGGGCTGCCCAGCATTCCGGACATCGAGGGTGCCTGGTATCTTTTCCGCTACGACGACAATGTCTCGATGCTCAGGGATGCGGAGTTCTTCGCGAATGACCCCGGGACTGTGGGGCGCGAGTCGCCGATCCCCGAGACCTTCAAGGGGATGGCCGAATACTATCAGCGTTGGCTCGGCGGCCGGGACGGCCAGGATCACCGCCAGTTGCGTAGCGTCCTCGCCAAGGCTTTCACGCCCAAACGGATCGGTGCGCTGCGGCCGCGCATCGACGAGATCACCGGCAGTTTGATCCGCGGCGCCATTGCGCGGGGGGAGGGACGTTTCGACCTGATCAAGGAGGTCGCTTTCCCGCTCCCAATGGCGATCGTGGGCGATGCCCTGGGCGTCAAGGAGGAAGACTGGCCGCTGTTCCAGAAATGGGCCGAGGCGATGAGCAACGCCGTCGAGCGGGTAAGCGATCCGGTGGCGGCGGCTGGCGGAAGCGATGCCATGAAGGGCATGGTGGGGTATTTTGCCGAACTGGTGGAGCGTCGGCGCGCCGAGCCGATCGACGACTTGCTGTGCGCGATGATCCTCGAGGCCGATGATAACGGAAAGCCGATGAGCGAGCACGACGTGATCGCGATGGCGACCGAGTTGGGCTTCGCCGGCCATGAGACACTTGTGACGGGCATTGGCAAGGCCGTGCTCGGATTGATGGCCGACCGCGATCGGTGGGAGGAGTTCAAGTCGCTCGACGATGGCGGGATCGACAAGGCGGTCGACGAGCTACTGCGCTGGACTTGCCCGGTTCAGCGTCAACGCTGGCGCTGGGTGATGAACGACACCGCACTCGGCGGCCGCGCGATGAAACGCGGCGACTGCGTCGTCTCGGTGCTGGCGGCGGCCAATCGTGACCCGGCCCATTTCGACGATCCGGACCGTATCGATTTCAATCGCCGCGGCGCGCAGCACCTGACCTTTGGGATCGGCAATCATTTCTGCGTCGGCTCGCAGCTTGCCCGCCTCGAGATGAGGGCAGCGCTGGTCGAGCTTGCGACGCAATGTCCAAACATGGAACTTACAATCGAGACCAAGGATATCCCGTGGAGGCGTGACTTCGGCAAGCCCGGTCCCCGCCAATTGCCCGTCATCGTTGGGCGGTAAGCTTCTGGGGGCGTTTCGGAAATCCACCCTGCGCCAGCAGGTGCCGGGGCGCCCCCGCCATATGCTGGAATGGCCGCCTCCGTCAGGGGTGATTAGCCTGTATGAACTTCACCGCGATCGGACCTGACGTCCGTAGATGCGGCGATCACGATGGAGTGTCGAGCGTGGCGAACTGGGTTTCGGGCTATGCGCAGAGCGGCCATGAGCGGATATATTGGGAGTCAGCCGGCGCCGGCGTCCCGATCGTCTTCTGCCATGGCGCGGGAAGCTGCCATCTTTCCTTCTATAAGCAGGTCGCTGAGATCGCCTCCGACTGGCGTCGGACGATTACCTGGGATCAGCGCGGCTATTGCAATTCCACTCTCACATCGGGCGAGGCGGGCATCTCCATGTCGGCCGGGGACCTCACGAGTGTCCTGGAGGCAGTGGGGCTGTCGGAGAGGCCTGTGCATCTTGTCGGACAGGCGATGGGCGCGCTCGTGGCGGCGCACTGGGCAATCGCCCACCCCGCACGTGTCCTGTCGCTGGCTCTCTGGGATGGCCCCTTTACGGTCAGCGAGAATCGTCGGTATCTGACCTGGGGCCTTCCCCCCGACGATGCGGGCGTACAGGCGACGCGGCTCAACCGCGTGGTCGGGCACGTCCGGGGGGTGGGCGCAGATTTTCGCGAGCGCGATCGCGCCGGGACCTTTCTCTATCAGTCGCTGCAGGTGCTTGGAGCCGATCAGCCGACCTACGTGGACTCCTTTACCGCGGCGAGCGCCGAGCCGGTGCCCCTTGAACTGCTTGGAGCACTGGAGGCATCTGTGCTGATCGGTCGCGGCGAGTTCGACCATGTCGCCGACGCCGCTTCCTACGAGCAACTGGTCGATCTGCTGCCCAACGCCAATCTCATCGTGCTGGGTGGGTGCGGTCACTCGCCCTATTTCGAGGATCCCGGCCGCTGGAACGACGCCACGCTCGCTCATCTGGCGACAGCATAGCCTTCCGGATGCCCGGACAAAGAACGGCTTGGCACGTCGGGCACCAAGCGGCGGATGAGGAGCGCTTGCCCTGGGCCGAGCTTCAGGCCGGCGGCGCTCGCCCGTAGGTCTCACTGGGCTGGGGAGCCATCTGATTGGCGAGGGGATTGACCGCCATGCGTGGGCCATGATCCCCCGCGCAAGCTGGCGACGCCGCCGCGGGGGCGGTTGAGGCGAGGCGCACATCACAGAACCACGACCCAGTGCGGTGATGAGCGCGATCAGGCATCGCCGAACGGAGAGCCGCGATCGATCGCGGTTGTGCCGAGTTGATCGCACCAAGACATAGCGAGCGACCGATGCCGGTGCGTCGTCCCGGCGTCCCGCTGCACGAACGGCTGGGCTGCGAGACGGCGTTTGAGCAGGCCTGGTCCAGATTGACCGGAAGACGAGGAAGCTACGCGCGGCCGTGGCGATGATCGGCGCGGTGCGATGCCAGCCTCCCCGTCCTAACATGCGGGTGGGTTTGGCGCGGGAGGGCACCGATGATGGATGCTCCTAACGCCTTCCCTGTCGGGCCGGAGCCACCGGTTCCGTCCCACGCGCCTTGTCCAGGACCCATCTGGCCAACACTGCGAGGGATCCTTTCAGCCTGGCGGCGGGCGGGCCGTGAGAGTCCCGCCGCGGGATCCGGTTGAGGCGCGGCGGGAGTCATGCTGCAAGGGCAGCGGTCAGAACTTGGTGCTCAGTTCGAAGCTGATCATGCGAGGCGGCGCATAAGCGAAGGCTTCCGCGCCGAAGACTAAGGTAGCGCTAGTTCCGAGGAAATATTGCTTGTTGGTCAGATTGGTGACGTTCACGGCCGCATTGATCTTCGATCCCAGGAAGTGGTTCCATTCGGCACGGAGGTCAACCAATGTGTACCCGCTGACAGTTGAACTCCCATGGGCCGCCATATTGAACGGACCGGTGACAACCACGGTCGAGTTGGTGAGATGAAATGCGGTGGGCGAAGTGTAATATTTGCTCTGATAGCTGACGGTGGGCGCCAGCGCGATGTCACCCATATTGCCCGGCAGGTCGGTATGGAGGCGGGCGGTCGCAGTGAATTTGTTGCGCGAGGCGAACGGTACCGGGTTGTCCTTGAGGTCGCCGCTCATCCCGGCGACCGTCCGGTCGGACCAGCTCGTATTATAGGCGTCGAGGAAAGCATAATTCCCGCTCAAGGTCAGCCAGTTGCTCGGCTTTGCCGTCAGCTCCGCCTCGAAACCGCGGAATGTCGTCTTTGGAATATTGTCGGTGATCGTGGCGAAGTTGGCGCCGATCAGCTCATAATAGCTGATCTGCATGCCCTTGTATAAATCGTAGTATCCCTCGACATTGAGGCGCACCGGCATCTGGCCGATCTGGAAGTCGGACTTCGCCCCGAGGAAGAAGTCGTTGACCTTTTCAGGCTGGAATGATTCCTGTCCGGGCAGGGATGTGGCATTGAAGCCGCCGCGCTTGTAGCCGAGGCGCCAGCCGCCATAGATCATCGTGCGGTTGTCCAGATGATAATCCATCTGGACGTTGGCTGTGTCCCCCTGCTGGTTCTTCTTGAACGACTTCACCTGATCGGCCGTCGGGGCGAGAACGAGGCCGCTCAACTGGCCCGTGGTCCGCTGAAGGACATTGTCGAAGCTGCGGCGATACCCAGCGGTCAGATTCAGCTTGTCGGTGACCTTGTAGGTGCCGGAGGCGAAGAGGCCATAGGAATCGCGGTTATCCTGCTGCAGGATCGAAATGAGATGGCCGAACAGGAAATCGACGTTGCCATAGTTGAGCTTGTCCAGCGCGCTCGGCGCGCGCGTGATGTCAACGAGTCCGCCGAGCACCCAGGTCAGATGATCGCCAAAGCTGCTGCCTTGCAGCTGCAGTTCGTCGGTATATTGCGTGTTCTTGCGTGGCCGTGGGGGCGTCAACGTGTCGATCGCCACGGCCGGAAAGAACACGCCAGTGCCGGTGTTTCCATCATTCGTATATCCCGAACCATGGATGAAGCCGAAGATGTTCTTGAGCGTGAGGCTCGGGGCAACCTCCAAAGTGGTCGTGTTGACGAGCGCGAAGATCTTGCTGGATGGGTGGTCCGGGTCGAAGCCGTAGGTGACGGCCTTCGTGCCATAGCCCGGCGAGAAGAACGCTCCCTTGCCGTTCGGCGACCCGAGTCCCAGCACGTTGAGGCCGGGGCCGGCTGAGGCCAGGTTGTGATCGGTATGATAAGTGATGAGCGTAGAGTTCTCCAGGCCCTCCATCGGCCGGAGGAGCAAAGTGGCCCGAAGCTCCTTCACGTCCTGATTATTGTAGCGCCGCCCCGGGAGCGGTCCGCCCGTCACCTCATTGATCCCAGGCGTCGTGCGCATATAGCCATCGCGCTGCCAGTCGAACCCCGCGACCCGGAGGATCGCCCTGTCCCCGGCGAGCGGGATGTTGATCGCGCCTTCCGCTTGGAAATTACCATGTGTTCCGCCCTGCAAGCGCACATAGCCCCCAAAATCGGGCGTCGGCGCCTGGGGTACGACAACGACCGCGCCGCCAGTGGTACTACGTCCGAACAGGGTACCCTGCGGGCCCTTCAAGACGCTGAGGGAGCCGATGTCAAAGAACTGTGCGGGCAGTGTCGGCATCCCGAAGGGGGCGCTCAGCGGCACGTCGGCGAAATAGGTTTCCACGCTGCCGGCCGCTGCGCCAAAGTTCAGCCCGCGGCCGCGGATCGAGAACTGCTGCACGCCGGGATTGGCGGTGCCCGCGTCTACAACAAGACCCGGCACGCTCTTGGCGAGTTGATATGAGGTAACGATGGCCTTTTCGGTCAAGCCGCTCTGATCGAAGGCGACCGCCGCCACCGGAACGTTTTGCAGACGCTCCTCGCGCCGCCGCGCCGTAACGACAACCTCTCCGATCCCGTCGCTACTTGCCCCGGAGGGTGCCCCGGTCGCCGCCTGATCGCTGACAGGCGGCGTGGCGCTCTGGGCTCGCGCCTGATTTGCTCCTGCGCCGGCCGCGACAACCATAGCGCTACTCACCATCAATTGACGCAACCGCATTGACCTCTCCCCAATCTGTTTCGCGCCGCTCTAGTGACGGCACCATCCCACACGGTATCGCTTTTATACGTGCGTTCAATACCCAAATTATATGATCGTACAAATAACGTCAAGGGCCGACCCTCGACCTGTAGCGCGGTACGGGCGATACGCCATCGGTTGTGATGCGGCCGTCTCGCGGATGTCGTGGTGTCGCGCCCTGCAGAGACTCCGGCGTCGGCACGAGGGCTGCACGAAGAGCATCGTGTGGGTCACATAACGCAAAGGCCCGTCCGGGTTGAAGCTGACCGTGATCCGGTGGCTGTCACGCTCCTCCGCGAGGCTGCGGCCCTTCATTGGTGGAACCACGACCGCCGAAATCGCCTCGCCTTATCTTAAGCCCCATAACGATCACTGCTAGCGGTACTGCCGACAAGCCAGCTTTCGCGGGCCGGGGGATGTGGCCGAGCAGGTGCTCTATGCTGCGTCCGAAGAGGTAGCCAATCGTCGTGAATGCCGCCCCCCAGATCAAGGCCGCAATCAGGTTCACGAGCAAGAACCTCGAAGCAGCGACCGAAGTCGTCCCGATCACTAGCGGGCTGATCGTCCGCATGCCGATAAGGAAGCGGAAGCCGAAAGTGAAGGCGGTTGGATGCGCTTCGACGGCAAGCTTCACCCTGGCAGCCGCGGGCTTTTTCAGAAGATCCGCGACACGGCGGTTGTGCCCAAGATGGCGGCCCAGCACGAACAAAGTCTGGTCCGCGGCGAACGATCCCGCCGCAGCCGTTGCCGCGCTCGCCCAAGTGTCAAGGAGACCTTCGTGCGCGAGCAACCCGCCCGTGACGACGGTCGCCTCCCCCTCGATTCCGGCGCCGAGAAAAATGATAACAAGGCCGTAGCGGGCCACCAGCATGTCCAGCATCATCTTGTGCGCTCCGGTTGTTCCGCAGGGCTGATCCCGTCAAGGACCAGCCACGGCCATCGATAAATCGTCGGCATCAGAAGCGAAGCGACGTCCGCAGTCCTCCCACGAAAGCCGTGCCGGGCGTCCGCCCGAAGCTGAGTGGATCGCTGACCAAGCTCGCCGATGGGCTCAGTATCACCTGCACATTGGGTTGGATCGATAAGCCGGGCCGCAACCGGGCTTGATAGGTGGCCTCTACCACGGCCTCGAGGGCAGGAGGACGCAGGGGCTGCCGAAGAAGCGCCGCACGGTCCTGCACCAGCCGACGAACGCCCTTCGAGATGTGGGCGATCGAAACCGCGATTCCGGCGACATCGGCGGGACGTCCAGCCAACGGCGCGGTGAGCGACAGACCGGCATCAGCATATATATCGACAGGATTGCGATCTGCGGGACTGGCCGTCGCTCTGACAAAACCGTGCAAGGCGCGATCACTTGCTTGCAGCAGGCGGAGGTCGACGATCGCGTAGATTGCCGCATCGTTCCTGTGCTGAAGGGGCTCACCAGTCGAGGTCGGCGATGCCAGTGACGCGTGCGCGCCGTCGTAGCGCTGGTCTGCAAAACGATCGAAATGGATCCAGCCTCCAAGAGTGAGCGCCCAGGCGGGATCGGATGCAGAACTTGCCCGCACGATTTCAGCAATGACCAATGGCTTGTCCGTGAGGCGCCATCCATTGAACCCGTGGAGATCGCGGCGCTGCGGATCACGATGGCCCTGCCCGGCGGGATCACCCGAGAACATCGCAAGCCTGACCGTAGTGCGGTCGTCCGGCACCGCGGAAATCCTGATGCCAGGCGCGGCGAGCGGGTAGGCGGGCCCACCGCTTGGCAGATCGGTCGCGAAGCTTGCCGGCCAACCAAAGGTCGAGTTTATAAAGAGATTGGCCGTGGTGCTGATCGCGAACTCCTGGCCCGCAGTGAACTGTCCTAACCGCAGCGTCCCGCCACCGCGTAGTGCTTGTTCAATCCAGAGGTTGAAGAGGCGGAATGCCGGCTCGGCCTCGATCCCGCTCACGGTCAAAATGTTGCCAACGCGGTGCTCCGAAAGCCCTTGTCCGGAAATGGCATGAACACTCATGTGGAAGGAAGCGCCACGCCAGCCCACCGCCGTCGCGAGATCAGCATCGACCAGCGCACCAATCCGTTGAAGATAGGCTGTTCCCGTCCGTTCGCCCCCGCTCAGGCCCGCATTCGCATCACTGATATAGGTCAGCGTCAGAGCGATTGGTGATTTGGCTTCGTGCAACGCCTCGCCATTCTCATCACGATGCTGAGCCGCCGTTTTTTCCAGCCGCCGCGCTTGAGCCCCAGCCCACCCCGGGTCGACGGTCGCGGCACAGCCGAGAAGACACAAGGAAAAGCGCAACAAGCCGGAGCGGCGCTTGTTCGAAGCGCCTAAGAGCGAGCGTCCGGGCCCCGCCATCAGCTTCGTGCAAGGTGGAGGAGCATGAAGGTCATAATGCATCCCGGTTCTGCCGCCACAAGAGCGAATGGGGGCGCGCAAGCAAGAACTAACAGAGTATCGTCGCTGCGAGATTCTGTCCGTGTCTTCGGCAGGCAGTTGGCGATAACGCCTGGCCACGCTTGGAACAGACGACGGCGGTCGCCGGACCCAAGCAGATGCGGCGATAGCCGATGGGATGGCGCTGTGATTGAGACTAGCCGGACGGAGTTAGCCTCGGATATGAGTTCGTGACCAAGCCGGCTAGAATCCGCGCGCCATGGTTTCGAATTGCGAGACGGCAATGACGGAAAAGAACACGGAAGATTATATCGGTAAGCTTCGCCGCGCGATCGTGAAGGCGATTTGCGAAGCCTCAGTACCCGAGCCAGACCCAGTCACCGGCGCTCGCGGCGATACGCTGTATATTGGCACGTCCGAAGTCTGCGACGCGCTGACGATCGTCCTCGCCGAGTTCTTCGAAGGCGTGCCGGGCCTCGATACACCAGCCCACATTCGGGTCCTGTCAGACACCGTGGCCAAGAAGCTGAGAAAAGCGATCCCGGAAATCCGAGCGGTTCGTGCCAAGACTGGTGCCATGCCGCCGCAGTCGATCATCATCCGCTCGCACTGATCTCGGCTCCAGGGCGAACGATACCGGCTATTGTCGATGACTTTGACCGGTGAACCCGCCCGCGCTTCTGGAACCTTGGGCTTTGCTCCCTCTTGACCAGTTTCTGACAGGTGGCCTCGATATGCCGGACTGGATAAACAATGACGGAAGCGTGGCGGTTATCCGCGGGATACCGGCCCGCAGAGCCGCACCGCAGACGCCGGCCGCTGGTCCTTTCACAACGAAGCCTGTTCTTCGCCGCGATCTCTCGCACGCCCGCGTTCATCTCTAAGAGTCGGATTCGAAATTATCGGCGGCGATATCAGAGTTTTGTGATGCGCCGCGTGAGCAGCTGGACCGAAGCGATGAACAGCCAGGCAGTGGCCGAAGCAAGAGTGTTTTCAAAGTCTTTGGCGAGACGGCGATTGCGGTTGAGCCATGCGAGAGTGCGCTCGACTACCCACCGCCGTGGTAGGACCTCGAAGCCCTTGGCGATGTCGGAGCGCTTGACGATCTCGATGGTCCATTTGCTCATGGCGCGCAGTGCATCCTTGAGCTTGTCGCCTGCGTAGCCGCCATCGGCGAAGACGTGCCGGAGCCAGGGGAAGCGCTGGATGATGGCGGAGAGCACCAGCGGAGCACCGTCGCGGTCCTGAATATCGGCCCCGTGGATGACGGCATGGACGAGGTAACCCTGGGTATCGGTGAGGATGTGGCGCTTGCGCCCCTTGATCTTCTTGCCCGCATCGTAGCCGCGTGGGCCGCCGGATTCTGTAGTTTTCACGCTTTGACTATCGATGACACCCGCGCTGGGCGAGGCCTCGCGACCCTGGAGTTCGCGCGCGATCATGAGCAGCATGTGGTTGATCGTCAGCCACAGGCCGTTGTCGCGCCACAGATAGAACCAGCGCCGAACGGTGGACACCGGAGGGAAGCACGGTGGTAGCATCCGCCATGGCAGCCCGCCCCGCAGCAGATAAAGGATCGCCTCGACGATCCGGCGCATCGGCCATTTACGGGGGCGGCCCACCAGCGAAGGCGGAGGGAAGAACGGTTCCAGCACCCGCCACTCCGCATTCGTCAAATCCGTTGGCAAAGCCAACTCGCTTCGCGCATGCTGCGCGCGAGTGATATCGGTCCACATCGCTGTTCCTCGGAAGTTCTTCGCAAAACTCCAGAATCAGCGACTGCCTCGGCCGTCAAGCTAAGGCGCTGATATCACTCACCTTAATTTCGGATCGGCCTCTAAGAGCGGGCCCTTCGCGTGACCGCAAGTTGCTCCAACGGAACGAACGCGTTCAGGTGATGTCGCGTCGCGCCTCCGCAACCAAGGCGCTGAAGCGGGGGGGGGAGTGGATTGCGGGCGTTGGGCCTGGCCCGCGCGGCAGGAGCAACCCGATGCAATCCAAACCACGCAATCCGATCCTTGAAGCCGCCGGCGCCGACCTCGTCCGCCAGCTCGGCGGCCACTGGCATGGCGATCGAGGCATGTGCCTCTGTCCAGCCCATGCCGACAAACGCCCAAGCCTTTCGGTGCGGGTCGGTGACCAGAGCCTCCTCTTCAAATGCTTTGCCGGCTGCTCGACCATCAACGTCCTGCGCGAACTGTATTTGTTGCGGATACGGGTGCCGACCGACACCTCCAATCCGATCCGGCCGAGCCCACACATCGAGACTGATCCGATGCGTACGCGTGCGCGTCAGATCTGGGACGAGGCTAGCCCGATCACAGGCGGACCTGCCGGGCGCTATCTGTTCAGCCGCGGCATCGATATCCGTCCACCCGCGCTGCGCTTTCATCCCCGCGCACCGTTCGGCCGCGGGCGCGGCGCGCAGTTTCGTCCGGCGATCATCGCCGCCGTCGTCGAGGCGGGCCGGTTCATGGGAATTCAGCGTCTCTTCCTCGAGCGAGACGGCTCCGGCTTGGCCACCGATCTCGAAAAGCCCAAATGGGGCCTCGCCCGACCGCTCGGCGGCGCCGTGCAGCTTCTCCCGGCCGGACCAGTTCTTGGGCTGGCCGAGGGCATCGAGACCGCGATCTCGGCAGCGATGCTCCTCGATATCCCGGTCTGGGCTGCGCTCGGTAGCGAGCGGCTCCACCGCATCACCATCCCGCCCACTGTCCGCCGGCTGGTCCTTCTCCCCGACAAAGATCGCGCCGGCCGCCTTGCGGTCGCCGGAGCCCGCGCCGCCTATGCCGAGCATCCCTTCGCACTGGATTTGCTCTGGCCGTGGTCCCGCCAGAATGACTGGAACGACGTGCTGATGCGGCCGCACCTGTGGGAGGGAAGGGTGGGGGAGAGCCGGGTGCGGTTAGCAGCCTGATTGGCAGGACGCTCCGCCCCCGGAGTGAAATCATGACCCAACGTCAAATCATTTATGTGCGCGCCCTCGACTGCTTCAAGTCGCCCGACAATGTCCGTACCAGCAGCGATCCGGTCGCCGATGCCGAGCTGGAAGCCAATATCGGCGAGACCGGCGAGGTGATCCAGAACCTGGTCGGCCTCGCTGTTCCCAGGAAGAAGGGCAAGTTTGAGATCTTTGCCGGCGGCCGCCGCCTCGAGCGCGTCCACGCCAATATTGAAAAGGGCGTGCTGGCCGATGACTTCATGGTTCCGGTCTTCCCGGCCAAGAACCGGCAGGAAGCCATCTCGATGAGCCTTGCGGAGAATTACTATAATCTGCGCATGAACCCCGCCGACGAATGCCGCGGCTTCCAGGCGGTCATCGACGGCGAGAAGAAGACCGCAGCCGACGTCGCCAAGCGCTTCGGGGTCACCGAGAAGTTCGTGCTCGGCAGGCTGCGTCTGGCGAACCTCGCGCCGCCGGTCTTCGATGCCCTCCGCGTCGGCGAAATCACCCTCGACGTTGCCAAGGCTTACGGCACGACCGCCGACACTGATCGCCAGGCCAAGGTCTTCGAACAGATGGCGGACAGCTACCAGCGCGGCAACGTGAATGAAATCCGGCGCCAGCTCACGACCGGCTCGTTCAAGGGCGGCGACCCCAAGGCACTGCTGATCGGCCGCGACGCCTATATCGAGGCCGGTGGCCGCGTCGAATCCGACCTCTTCTCCGATCAGGCCAATGAGGTGTGGCTCGATGGCGATATCGTGGAGCGTCTCGTCGAGCAGACGCTCGCTGCCGCCGCCCGGGCGATCCGCGAACGCGAGGGCTTTGCCGAGGTCCGCGTGATGCCGGCGACTCATATGCCGTGGAGCGAGACGTCGCAGCTTCGCGAGATCGACCCCGAGCCCCTCGACATGTCTGAAGAGGTCGCCTCGCGCTTCACCGAGATCGAGACTGAACTTGCCGAGATCGAGCAAGAAGCGGCGGATCAGGAGGATTATACCGAGGAGCAATCCGAACGGATCGAGGCGCTCAACGCCAAGCTCGAAGCACTGACGCCCTCGTCGAGCGCGTTCACGCCGGCGCAAAAGGCCGCAGCCATCGCTTACGTCATGATCGATCCCGATGGAACGCCCAAGCTCCACGAGGAGCTCTACGCGGTCGCACCCGAGGATGAGACCGAGGGCCAACATGCGTCGGATGACGATGACCGGGACGACGACGCGCCGGTCGAGTCGCAGGACGACGACGAGGATGAGGGCCAAGCGCCGGCGAGCTACAGCATGCGCCTGCGCGACGAACTGGCGATGATGAAAACCGAACTTCTGGCGCTCCATATCGCCAACGACCCGCAGTTCGCGCTCGATCTCGGCACCTTCATCATGGCCGACGATGCCTGTCACCTCGGATGGACCGGGATGCCGAGCGATCTGCGTGCCAAGGCGTCGTCCCCGCGTATCTCCGGCTACGAGAGCGACACCCCGGCCGCCCGCGCCTGGGCCAAGCTCGACGAAACGCTCGATCGAGGCTGGACCAACCATGCCACCGTCGAGGCACGCTACGACGCCTTCTGCGCCGTCGACGATGCCGCACGCGCGGCCTGGCTCGGCTGGGCGATCGCCCGGACCATGACCGCGATCCCGGACGGTCAGACCGGCAGCGTCTTCCTCAATCATCTCGGCGGCAAGCTGGCGATCGATGTGGCGAGCTGGTGGCGGCCCACCGCGCGCAACTTCTTCGACCGTCTGACCAAGCCCATGATCCTCGGGCTGTTCGAGGGGATCGGCGGCCTCGAGCTGAAAAACCGCTATGCGAACTCGCGCAAGTTCGATCTGGCCGTCTCGGCCGAGAAGCTGTTCGCCGGCGAGATCATCGCGGACGCCGAGGTCAAGGCGCGGGCGATCGCCTGGTTGCCTGAGCCGATGCGCTTCGCCGAACCGGCGGCCAACTCCGGCAAGCCCACCGAGGCGGAGGTGGATGCCTTGATTGACGCCGAGCCGGGCGACGTCGAGACGTCCGGCGAGGCGAATGACGACACGATGCCGGCCGAGCTGCCCCAGGCAGCCTGATAAGCTTCGACTGCCGGGGCCACCGTATCCGCTGTGTCCCCGGCAGGACTCCAAGCCAGGGGCTGGACTGAATGCGCGGATGGCGGCTTGTGCAGCTCGCCGGGGAGATATCGCCGAACGCGTTAGACTCGGAGCGTCGAGCGACGATTTTCTGGCGGGCCGCCGGTCGCGATCGAACCCGAGCGTGCTGCCGGATATCGACCGCGGCCTATTCGTGATTTCGGCAGACTAGGCGGCGTGGACAAATTTGAGCCAGTGTCGGGCGGTGGCGATATGGACCATGCCGAGAAAGCTATTGGCCAGTTGGTCGTAGCGAGTGGCGATGGCACGGTTAATCTTGAGGTGGCGGAA
>Ga0247735_1000288_pt1 | contig 21335 bp, 18 predicted proteins | sample UWRJL178409R2_FD_180934 | JGI IMG/M metagenome (GOLD analysis project Ga0247735, IMG submission 180934) | Plant litter microbial communities from Arlington Agricultural Research Station in Wisconsin, United States - UWRJ-L178-409R-2 | ecosystem: Environmental > Terrestrial > Plant litter >... | reverse complement strand
CCGAGCCGAACACGTCCGCCGCGCTCTCCAGCAGCTTCGCCCGCCATTGGTTGATCAGATTGGGATGGACGTCGAACTGCTGTGCCAACTCCGCCAGCGTCTTCTCGCCCTTCACCGCGGCCAACGCTACCTTCGCCTTGAATGCCGGACTGTGATTCCGTCGCGGTCGCTTGCTCATCATGCCTCCTGTGCGTCAGCCATTCTGGCTGCCTTCAGGCCGACAATCCACTTATCCCGCTGTGCAGTTTCTCCGAGCCACCTCTCCCTTCGTTTGGCTGAGACGACTCCCGCCGCGTAAACGGCTTTGCTCCAGTCAAACCGATGACGCAGAGGAGCGAAGATCCGCCAGCCTCCGGTAAAGCTTCTCCATCCAGCGCCGCGTCGTCGGGGTATTCCGTTCGAACAACCACCAGAGCAGCAGCACCAACCCAAATACGACCGCACTGGTAGCCATAAACTTCGCCAATCCAATTGCGTTGACCGGCCAAGGACGCCACACCGGCATGAGTAGGCTAGATATGAAAGCGATTAGCGGCGCATGCGCCACATAGAGCGTATAAGATACCGCAGCGAGCGCGCTCGCCGCCCAGGCAAGCCGGTCGCGCGGGCGCTCAGCCTGAAGATGAACGATACAGTAGATTAATAACGTAAAACCAATGGATTCAATCGTATCCGACACGAAAATGTGCTGCTTGGCTTTCAGGATCGCAACGCAGAGCGCGACAAACAGGAAGCTACCGCCGATTGATAGGATAAGGGCAGTCCGCTGCGAGAGCTTCTTGGGAGCCAACTCGATTCCGACGCCAAGCAGCCAGAAGAAGAAATAGAAGCAAATCCGTGGCCCAACCAAAATACCAATCAACATGAGCGCGATAGCACAGCCAACCCGTCGCAGTACCCTACTCTCTGGCCGAACTAAAAACATCAGGAACGGAAATGCCGCATAGAACCAAAATTCATACGCTAAAGACCAAAGCGGACTGTTTGTTCCAAAGGTCTTGACGAATATCGTTTGAAGGAAAAGCGCGTTCAATATTAAATTGAATATTCCAATTTGATCTGACAATGTATCAAATACCATCTCTTGCCCAAGAGGACCGGAATATATGCTCCTCGGCCCTGCCATTGCCAAACCGACGTGATCTAGAACATAGCCGATCAGCAGGATCGGTATTAGCCCAGTCCACAGTCGTGAGAGGCGCGCGATCGCATAATTCGATCCCGACCATCTGTTCTGGCGTAGCGCTTTCACCGCGCCACCGCCGACCAAATAGCCGCTGAGCACAAAGAATACCATCACCGCAATATGGCCGAAGCTGCTGAGTTCGGGCTGTTTGCCGTTCACCACGGTTTTGGCGGCGATATCTGCTCCGGCGGTGCCCATCGCGCCAACCACTGAGCCGATCAGCACCACTCGGGCATGGCCGAGGAACACCACCATGGCAGCGAGTCCGCGGATCACATCCAGCCACACCGAATACGTCTTAATGTTTTTGCTCATCGCTTCACCCGAAGCGCGCCACGCAGGCGCAAGATACAATCACGCCAACTCAGGTCGCAGCCCGTTTCTCTTCGCACAGTGTCGTGATCATCTTGCGCAGGTTAATTCGCCAATGGGGCGTTGGATAACCCAGGATTGCGAAGGTTCTACTCTTATCAAGCACTGAGTAACTCGGTCGCCGTGCCGCCGTCGGGAAGTCAGCGGTGATGATCGGGATCACCGGCACCGCGGTCTCCAGCAACTCTGCAGCCAATGCTTCCTCTTGGATCGCGACCGCGAAGTCGTACCAACTCGCTACGCCAGCGTCGGTATAATGGTAAGTGCCGGTGGCGCCCCGTGCGGACATCGTCCAGAGCGCCTCTGCCAAACCGGGGGCCCAGGTCGGCGTGCCGATCTGGTCGGCGACCACGCGCACCTGCAGATGCTCCCTCATAAGCCGGATCATTGTGCGCACAAAATTTCCGCCCGTGGGCGCATAGACCCACGCTGTACGCACGATCAGCGCGTCTGGCCCTGCCGCCAACTCACCCGCTAGCTTCGTACGACCATAGGCGCCGAGCGGGTTGGTCGGCGCGTCGGGCGCATAGGGCATGCCCGCACTGCCGTCGAACACGAAGTCGGTTGAGACATGAACGAAGCGCGCACCCACCGAACGCGCGGCGTCAGCGAGGAAGCCGACAGCCGTGCCATTCACGGCGAGAGCCATATCCTCGTCGCTTTCAGCCTTGTCGACAGCAGTATAGGCGGCAGCGTTGATGAGTAGGTCTGGCTGCGCCGTTGCAATCATCGCATCGACTGCGGCCTTGTCGGTAATGTCGAGCGTATCGACATCGTGCGCGATGATCTCGACACCAGCCGGCGCACATGCCTGCAAGCAGCGCCCGAGTTGGCCCTTGCCCCCAACGATCAGCGCCTTCATGCGTAAGCCTCGATTTTAGCGAGTGGCTTAGCTGCCTTATCCTTGCTCGAAAGTTGCGGCTCGATGCCCTCGAGTGGCCATTCTATCCCGATCGCGGGATCGTTCCACAACAAAGAATGCTCATTCGACGGATCATAATAGCCGACGCACTTGTAGATGAAGTCGGTGCCATCCTCGAGACTGACGAAACCGTGCGCGAAGCCTGGCGGCACCCAGAACATCCGCCGGTTCGCCGCCGAAAGCTCAACGCCTACCCAATTGCCGAAAGTTGAGCTGGAGCGTCGTACGTCTACCGCAACGTCCCATACGCGCCCGCTCACCACGCGGACCAGCTTGCCCTGCGGATTGGGGTTCTGGAAATGCAGCCCACGCAGTACACCCTTCGCGGAACGGCTGTGATTGTCTTGCACGAAGTCGAGGTCGAGCCCGAGTTCGGCAAAGGCCTGCTGATTCCAGCTTTCGAGGAAGAAGCCGCGATCGTCGCCGAACACCTTCGGTTCTATGATCTTGATGTCAGGGATAGCAGTGTCGATCAGCTTCACGTGCGTACTCCCATCGTCATGTAAGCGCCTTGGCCGTCGAGCAGCCGCATCAGATATTCACCATAGCCGCTCTTGCGCAGCGGCGCGGCGAGCGCCTCCAACTGGGCGTCGTCAATGAAGCCCTGCCGCCAGCAGATCTCCTCCGGGCAGCAGATTTTCAGTCCCTGCCGTTCCTCCGTGATCCGCACGTAGAGCGCCGCGTCGAGCAGCGAAGCGTGCGTGCCCGTGTCGAGCCAGGCATAACCGCGCCCCATGATTTCCACCGACAACTGCCCCTGTTCGAGATAGATGCGGTTCAAATCGGTGATCTCGAGTTCACCGCGCGGCGAGGGCTTGAGATCCCGAGCGATTTTCACAGCCTGACCGTCGTAGAAATAGAGGCCCGTCACGGCATAATTGGACTTGGGCTGCTCTGGCTTCTCTTCGATAGTCTCAGCGCGGCCTTTGGCGTCGAACGAGACAACGCCGTAAGGCCGCGCGTCTTGGACGTAATAGCCGAACACCGAGGCGCCCGTCTTCCGCGCATTGGCACTGTCGAGCAGGTCACCGAAACCGTGGCCGTAGAAGATGTTGTCACCCAACACGAGTGCGGATGGCTGATCGCCGACGAAATCGGCACCGATGTGATAAGCCTGCGCCAGTCCAGCGGGTTCAGGCTGGATGGCATAATCGATCGCGATGCCCCACGCGCTGCCGTCGCCCAGCACCGCCTTGAACGCGGCCTGGTCATGCGGCGTGGTGATGATGAGGATCTCGCGAATCCCCGCCAGCAGCAGTGCCGACAGCGGATAATAGATCATCGGCTTATCGTAGACAGGCATGAGCTGCTTCGACACGCCCTTGGTCAGCGGATAGAGGCGAGTCCCGGATCCGCCGGCAAGAATGATTCCCTTCCTCAATTTCAACCCCCTTGAGCGTCTCATCAATATTCACCGTCGGCAAGCAATCGGCCAAGGATCGCGAGGCCCAGATTCCCGCATAACCAGGCTATACGAGAGGCGTGTTCATCATATCCGTAACGGACCTACCATCCTGCTTATGCTGCAACTGCACACACGCGTATACGTAGCTCCGCTCATTTGGAACAGAGCTTTGTCATGCCAAATCACCGAAGGTCTATGTCTCCGCCAAAAGCCGCCACCGCACAAGGCAGCTGCCGGCGTGACAAGAATCAGATCAAGACGAAGTCACTGCTGATGACCGCGAGGCCGGTGCCGATCGTGGCGAACTGAATTGCGGCGCCCGCGCCATTGCCGTCGGCATCGTAAAATAAGGCGCCGGTAGTGGCGTCGTAGACGATGCGGTCGTCTGCGTCGTGCGCAGCCGTGCCGGCGAAGAACGCGCCTGCCGTCAGAACGCCGGCCGCACCCGCTGCGGCAAAGATCGCATGGTCAAGCTGTATCGTGTCGTCGGCTACGCTGAAGTCGGTGATCGTATCGACGTTGCCGCCTCCCAAGGCGGTGGTGAAGCGGAAGATGTCCTGCCCAGCCTCGCCCGTCAGCGTGTCCGCACCCAGGCCGCCGTCAATCACGTCGTTGCCGCCGCGTGCGTTCATGGTGTTTGCGCCGGCATTGCCCGCCAGCACGTTGTCGAGCCCGTTGCCGTTCGCATAGGTACTGGTCGAGCCGGTCAGCGTCAGGTTCTCGATATGCGAGCCAGATAGGGTATAGCCCACGGACGAGATCACCGTGTCCGTGCCTTGGTTCGCATACTCAGTGACGATGTCGAAGGTGCTGTCGACATAGTAGGTATCGTTGCCAGCCCCGCCGATCATGGTATCGCTGCCCAAGCCACCATCGATGACGTTGTTACCGCCCGAGCCAGTGATGACATTGTTCAGGCTGTTGCCGGTGGCATTGGTGTTGGTCAACTGGCCCAGCAGCGTCAGGTTTTCGATGAAGCTGCCCGCAAGCGTGTAGCTCACCCAGCTCTGTACCGTATCGATGCCGGCATTGTTCGCCTCCTGCACCACGTCGCCTGCCACATCGACCATGTAGGTATCGTTGCCGAGCCCGCCTGCCATCGTGTCATTGCCGCCGCCGCCATCGAGCACGTTATTGCCGGCATTGCCGGTGACGATGTTGGCGAGACCGTTGCCGTTACCATTGATGTCGGCTGTCCCCGTCAGCGTCAGGTTCTCGAGGAACTGACCCGACAGGTTGTAACTGACCGACGAGAGCACCGTGTCCGTGCCCGCATTATTGGCTTCCACGATCATGTCGCCGGTCGAGTCGACATAGTAGCGATCGTCGCCAAGGCCGCCGGCCATCGTGTCGTTGCCGGCGCCACCGTCCAGCGTATTGTTGGCGGCATTGCCCGTGAGATTGTTGGCCAGCGCATTGCCGAACCCGCTGATCCCGGTTGTGCCGGTCAGCACCAGGTTCTCCACGTTCGCCGACAACGTGTAGGTGATCGAGGACTGCACGGTGTCGGTACCTTCGCCGGCACTCTCCAGCACCAGATCGCTGACGTTATCGATGATGTAGATATCATTGCCGAGCCCGCCTGCCAAGGTGTCGGCGCCGCCAAGCCCGTCGAGCGTATTGTTGCCGCTGTTGCCCGTCAGGCCGTTGGCTAGCCCGTTGCCGGTGGCGGTAAGGTTCGCAGCACCCGTCAGTACCAGATTTTCGAGCTGCTGGCCCGACAGGCTGTAGCTGATCGATACACGCACTGTGTCTGTACCCGCGCCGGCCGCCTCGACGATCGTGTCTCCGGTATTATCGATCACATAGGTATCGTCGCCCGTGCCCCCCGCCAACGTGTCCGCGCCCGCGCCGCCGTCCAACGTGTCGTTACCGTCGAGGCCGCTTAGCGTATTCGCGGCGGCGTTGCCGATGATGATGTTGTCGAGTGTGTTGCCCGTTCCGCTTACGGCGCTGCCGAGAAGAGTCAGGTTCTCCAGGTTGCTGCCCAGCGTGTAGGCGATCGAGGACTGGACGAGATCGATCCCGGCGCCCGCTGTCTCCGTCACCACGTCACCGGCATTGTCCACGACATAGGTATCATTGCCGAGGCCGCCCACGAGGCTGTCCGCGCCAGCGCCACCATCGAGCACATTGTTACCATCATTGCCGGTGATCGTATTAGCAACACCGTTGCCGGTACCGGATAGATCGGCAGTGCCGATCAGTACGAGGTTTTCGAGATTGGCGCCGAGCGTCCAACCAATCGTGGCCTGCACCGTGTCGGTGCCCTCGTTCACACTCTCGGTGACCACGTCACCGACATTATCGACTATGTACGAGTCGTCGCCAAGACCGCCAATCAACGTGTCGGCGCCTAAACCACCGTCGAGCACATCGTTGCCATCGAGACCGGTCAACGTGTTAGCCGCACCGTTGCCCAAGAGCGTGTTGCCGAGCGCGTTGCCCGTGCCGTTGATTGCGCTAGCGCCGGTGAGCGTCAGGTTTTCGACATTGGCAGCAAGGGTGTAGCTGGTGGACGCCAACACTGTGTCGGTGCCCGCGCCGGCCGCCTCAGTCACGGTGTCGGCCGTGTCATCGACCACGTAAGTGTCATCGCCAAACCCGCCAGCAAGGCTGTCCGCGCCAGTTCCCCCATCAAGCACGTTGTTGCCGCTGTTTCCGATGATCGTGTTCGCAAGCGCATTGCCGATGCCGTTGAGATTGGCGCTGCCCGTCAGCAGCAGGTTTTCGATATTGGCGCCCAGCGTGTAACTGATCGCCGATTGAACGGCGTCCGAGCCCTCGCCGCTATTCTCCGTTACGATGTCCCCCGCATCATCGACCACGTAAGTGTCGTCGCCAAGACCGCCAGCAAGCGCATCGGCCCCGAGACCACCATCGAGCACGTTGTTGCCCGCGTTGCCGACAATAGTATTGGCAAGCGTATTGCCGCCGCCGTTGACGTTAGCCGAGCCGGTCAGTGTCAGGTTCTCGATATTCGCACCCAACACGAAGCCCACGGATGATTGCACGAGGTCCGTGCCAGCACTCGCAGCCTCGGTGACCGTATCACCACTGTTATCGACGACGTAAGTGTCATTGCCGAGTCCACCCGCCATGGCATCCACGCCCGCGCCGCCGTCAATGACGTTGTTGCCGCTGTTGCCAACGATCGAGTTCGCAAGCGCATTGCCCGTACCGTTGATGTTTCCCGAACCTGTCAATGTCAAATTCTCAAGGTTGGCGCCCAACGTGTAGGTGAACGAAGCTTGCACCGAGTCGGTGCCTTCGCCTGCGTTCTCGGTGACGATGTCGGTTGCGTCGTCCACCACGTAAGTGTCGTTACCTGCGCCACCGATAAGCGTGTCGGTGCCGGTGTAGCCGTTGAGCGCGTTACCGCCGCTGTTGCCGATGATCACGTTGTTGAGCGTATTGCCGGTACCGTTGATGTTTGCCGTTCCGGTCAGCGTCAGGTTCTCCAGGTTGGCCCCGAGCGACCAAGTGACCGAGGACTGGACGAGATCGACGCCATTGCCTGCTGTCTCGGTGATAGTATCCCCGGCGTTATCGACGACATAGGTGTCGTTGCCAGCACCGCCCGCCATGCTGTCCGCGCCAGCGCCGCCCTCGATCACGTTGTTGCCGGTGTTGCCGGTCAGCGTATCGTTGAAAGCGGAGCCTCGGATGTTCTCGAAATTGGCCAGGATGTCGGTTCCGGCCCCGCCCGTCGCACCGCCGGTGACGAGGTTCACCGTTACAGCGCTCGTCGCGTCGGAGTAGCTCGCGGTATCCGTTCCACCCTGTCCGTCGAGCGTATCATCGCCAGCGCCGCCCTGGACCGTGTCGTTGCCGATGCCCGAGGTAAGGGTGTCATTGCCGCCGCCGCCGCGCAGCACGGTATCGGCGGTAAGGAAAGCGAGAGCCACATTGTCGTCGGTGGAGCCGCCGGTGAAATCGATGCCTTCGATATCGAGCAGGTTCACGCTCAACGAATAATTGTATGCGGAATCATAACCATACAGAGAGAAGTTGGAGCCGCTGTTCACGGATGTAGAGATGGAGTTGAGGGCAGAGAAATCCACGACGGCGACATCCGTGCCGCCGTTTCCGTCGAGCGTCGCCCCCGAAGAGACACCATTGGGTGCGGCATATGTGCCGCCGATGCGATCGTTGCCCGAGCCGCCCGTCACGTTCAGAACTTCGACATTGCTCACCGAACCTGCCGCTAAACCGCCGACCGTAGCATTGTAGGTCGTCCCCGCAACGCCACCGTTGACCAGTATCACCGCACTGGTGCGTTCGGAAAAATCGACCGAGGCCTGGTCGTAACCCGTGCCGCCATCGATAGTGTTGTTGCCGGTACCGGCATTCAGGATGTCATTGTCCGCGCCGCCTTGAAGCGTGTCGTTGCCCGAACCGCTCGTCAGGCTGTCGTCGCCGCTGCCACCGCGCAAAATACTGTCGCCGGCAAGCGACGACAAGCTGATCGTATCGACGCCGCTGGCGCCGGTGAAGTCGAGCTTCTCGATATCATTAAGATACAGTGCAAGCTGATACCCATTCCCATCATACCCATACAGATAGGAGTTGGTCGCATCCCACGAATATCCACTGGATTGGCTCAGTCCGGAGAAATCGACGAACGCCGTATCCGTCCCGTCGTTGCCGTCGAGCGTGAGGCTATAATTCGTTTGTGTGCCGGGAAGCGTGTAGACACCGCCAATCTGGTCATTGCCCGAGCCGCCTGCGATACTCAGAACTTCGACATTTGTCACCGAACCTGCGGCCACGCCGCCCACGGTAGCGCTATAGGTCGTCCCCGCCACGCCGCCGTTGATCAACGCCACAGCGCCAGTGCGGTCAGAGAAATCAACCGAAGCCTGGTCCCAGCCGGTGCCGCCATCGATGGTGTTGTTGCCAGTACCGGCATTCAGCGTGTCATTGTCCGCGCCGCCTTGAAGCGTGTCGTTGCCCGAACCGCTCGTCAGGCTGTCGTCGCCGCTGCCGCCGCGTAAAATGCTGTCGCCGACAAGCAACGACAAGCTGATCGTATCGGCGCCGCTGGCGCCGGTGAAGTCGAGCTTCTCGATATCATTAAGATACAGTGCAAGCTGTTGTCCATTCGTATCATATCCATACAAATTGGAATTGGTCCCATCCGATGAATATCCACTGGATTGGCTCAGACCGGAGAAATCGACGAACGCCGTATCTGTCCCGCCGTTGCCGTCGAGCGTGAGGCTGTAGCTTCCTGAACCCGGCAACGTGTAGACGCCGCCAATCTGGTCATTGCCCGAGCCGCCTGCGATGCTCAGAACCTCGACATTGGTCACAGAACCTGCCGCTACACCGCCCACCGTGGCGCTATAGGTCGTCCCCGCCACGCCGCCATTGATCAACGCCACCGCACCAGTGCGGTCAGAGAAATCAACCGAAGCCTGGTCCCAGCCGGTGCCGCCATCGATGGTATTGTTGCCGGTACCGGCATTCAGCGTGTCATTGTCCGCACCACCCTGAAGGGTGTCGTTGCCCGACCCGGTCGTCAGGCTGTCATCGCCGCTGCCGCCGCGCAAAATGCTGTCGCCGGCAAGCAACGACAGGTTGATGGAATCGACGTCGCTGGTGCCGGTAAAATCGAGCTTCTCGATGTCATCAAGGTTCAGTCCAAGCAGATACCCATTATCATACCCAGACAAATAGGAGTTGGTCGCATCCTCTGAATATCCACTGGATTGGCTCAGACCGGAGAAATCGACGAACGCCGTATCTGTCCCGCCGTTGCCGTCGAGCGTGAGGTCGTAGTGTCCCGATCCTGGCAATGTGTAGACACCGCCAATCTGGTCATTGCCCGAGCCGCCTGCGATGCTCAGAGCTTCGACATTGGTCACCGAACCTGCCGCTACACCGCCCACCGTGGCATTATAGGTGGTCCCCGACACGCCGCCATTGATCAACGCCACCGCACTCGTGCGATCGGAAAAATCGACCGAAGCCCGGTCCCAGTCGGCGCCACCGTCGATGATGTTGTTGCCGATACCGGCATCGAGGGTGTCATTGCCCGCGCCGCCCTGCAGGGTGTCGTTGCCCGAACTGGTCGTCAGGCTGTCATCGCCGCTGCCGCCGCGCAAAATGCTGTCGCTGGCAAGCAACGACAAGCTGATGGAATCGACGCCGCTGGTGCCAGTGAAATCGAGCTTCTCGATATCATTAAGGTACAGTGTGAGCTGATACCCATTCGTATCATACCCATACAAATAGGAGTTGGTCGCATCTCCCGAACTTCCACTGGATTGAACCAGACCGGAGAAATCGACGAACGCCGTATCCGTCCCGCCGTTGCCGTCGAGCGTGAGGCTGTAGCTTGCTGAACCCGGCAACGTGTAGACACCGCCAATCTGGTCATTGCCCGAGCCGCCCGCGATGCTCAGAACTTCGACATTGGTCACAGAACCTGCCGCTACACCGCCCACCGTGGCATTATAGGTGGTCCCCGACACGCCGCCATTGATCAACGCCACCGCACCAGTGCGGTCAGAGAAATCGACCGAGGCCTGGTCCCAGTCGGCGCCACCGTCGATGATGTTGTTGCCGATACCAGCATCGAGGGTGTCATTGCCCGCGCCGCCCTGAAGCGTGTCGTTGCCGGCGCCCGCATTCAGCGTATCATTGTCCGCACCGCCACTTAGCGTATCGTCACCGGCACCAGCGACAAAATTATCGTTACCGGCTCCACCCCGCAGGATGCTGTTCGCCGTAAGGTTCGCGAGGTACAGCGTGTCGTCGCCGCCACTGCCGGTGAAATCGAGCCCTTCGATGTCCTCGGCGTACAGGCGCGTAGAATAGCCTGAAGCATTGTAGCCGTCTATCGTGAAGGTCGAGTCGTTATAAATGCTGGCGTTGACGTAGCTGGCACCGGAAAAATCGGCGACCGCGATATCTGTTCCACCGTTTCCATCGAGCGTCGCATCGTAAGAAATGGTGTTGGAGGAAATCTTGTACACGCCACCCAGCCGGTCGCCGCCGGAGCCGCCCCAAGCGCTCAGCAACTCTATATTGACCATCGAGCCTGCCGCGGCGCCGCCGACGGTAGCGCCATACGTCGTGCCGGCTACCGCGCCGTTGACCAAAACCACGGCTTGCGTGCGGTTTGAGAAATCGATGCCGCCCTCGTCATAGCCGCTACCGCCGTCAATCACCGAATTGCCGCCTATGAACAGCAGGTCGTCGCCGCCACCGCCACGTAGCGTGCTCGCGCCGTTCAGACCTCTCAGGTCGATCGAATCGGCTCCGCCGCTGCCAGTGAAATCCAGCACCTCCGTGTCGAGCACGTTGACTGCCGTGTAGTAGCCCGAAGAGGCGTAGCCATAGAGCGTGAAGTTCGCCGCATCGGAATAGCTCGAGTTGACGTAGCTCGCGCCGCCGAAATTCACCACCGCAGTATCATTGTTGCCGCCGTTCCCGTCGAGGGTGGCGTAAACGTAATTGCTGTTGGAGACCGTGTAGACGCCGCCGATCGTATCACTGACCGAACTGCCCTGAACGCTCAGAACCTCAGTGTTCATCAGCGTGCCGACAACGTTCCCGGCGATTTGCGCGTTATAGGTCGTCCCAGCGACACCCTGGTTAACGAAGTAAAGTGACTGATTTCGGTCCGAAAAGTCGAAAGCAGCGTGGTCGTAACCGCTCCCGCCGTCGATCGCGTTGGTGCCGCGGCCGCCGTCCAGATAGTCGTTGTCGGCGCCGCCGTTCAGCGTATCATTGCCCGTGCCCCCGTAAAATACATCGTTGCCGGCACCGCCAGTGAGATTAACCACACCCGCGCCGTAGCTCGTGAAGCTATCGTTGCCATTTCCAAAGGTGACGTTCAGCGCTTCGATATTGGCGAACGAGATCGTGGAGGCGTGGTACAGGTAGGAATAGCTGGCCAAATCAGAGGCCCAGGATCCAGATGCGCCCGAGGCATAGCCAGAGATATTGACCGTCAAGGTGTCTGTGCCGCCACCGCCATCGACGTTGGAAGTTCCATCCGCAGCGGTCAGAGACCAACTGTTATTCTCTGAACCACCCGCGTAATTGGTCATGTAGCACCCCCTGAAGACCGGCGGACGATAGCCGTTGGCAGAATCGAGTCAACAGAACACGCTTTACCAAGAGCTGCTCTATTTCAAGAAATTTCGCTATATTACCTATAGATTTCAATTTGATGCGCTTTATGGTGGTTGTTCTTGATTTCTCTAACAAAAAACTCACACGACGAGGCTCGCCAAACGCGAGCAAGCGAGTGATTCGGCACGAAATCCATCCTGGCCGGAACAGGCCTGCATCATGCGGACGCGCTCGTCCTAAATTCGCCTCGTACATTGACCCGCTGCACCAAGTTCGCGTCAAGATCGGCACGCCACCGTTCGATCGCGTCCGGGGTTCAGTCCCGGATTCGCTGAGCAGCGTGCTCGCCAGTGCGCGAAACCGTGCCCAATCATTCAGCCTCCGCCCAGAACCGGGCGGATTGCCTCGAAGTCGACGCTCCGGCCCAGTGCCTCCAGCGGATTGCCGTGCGCCGATAGCCGCTTCAGATGATCCGACAATCCAAACAATCCCGCCTGACGCATCGCCCTCCTGCATGACCAATGAATCAGATCACGCGATCAAACACGAGCGTTTTTGGAGGTGCCCATGTCCATCAACGACGTCTGTAGGCACATGAGTTCCGATCATTGTGCACTGTAATTAGTTATCTCTGAAAGCACGCGACATTTGGTCAGAAAATGGCTTGGTGAGATACGTGATCATCGACCGACTGCCGGTTTGTATGAATATCTCGGCAGGCATACCAGGCTTAAACACCAATTCTGGATGACGCTTTATTTCGTGCGGGTCGATCCGCACGCGTACCTCATAGAAGCTCTGACGCGTATCCGGATTTTCCGTGCGCTCTGGCGCGACGAACTCGATATGGCCAGTGATTTCTGGCGTCACCCTGCTGTTAAATGCGCTAAACCTGATGCGCGCTTCCTGCCCCTGCCGCACCTGATCGATGTCGTTGGGCGAAACCGCCACTTCCACGATCAGACGATCACGATCTGGGACGATTTCCATAATCGTTTCAGCCGGACGCACGATATCGCCCACCGACGTCAGCATCAATTTGTCGACGACACCGGAATAGGGCGCGCGAATGAGGCTGCGCTCATCGGCATCGTTGGCACTGACATGACGCATCTGCTGGTCGTTGATGCTATTGCTGATCTGCGCAAACTGGGTGCCGGCCTCGGCACGGCGCGTCTCGCTAATCGAAAGCATCTGCTGGCGGATCTCAATAATTCGAGCTTCAGCTTGTGCAATCTGCGCTTCAAGCGACGCAATGGAGCCTTCCATTTCAGCTGAGGTACGCTCGAGCTGATTGAAGCGGTTGATGGTGACGAGACCCTTATCCCAAAGCTTCTTCACACCATCGCGCTCAGGTGCGATCAGTTCCTGTTGCTTCCTCAGAGCCGATATTTGAGCGTGCATGCCGATAATCTGCTTCTGACTTTGGGCAATGCGTGCATTGAGTTGCCCCTGCTGCTCGGCTAACTCCCGCTGGCGCGTGCTGAACAAACGCGCCTCGTCATGCATCACGGTCTTGGCCAGCGCATTGCCGCTATTCGTCAATTCTTGCGGAAAGCGCAACTCCGCAAGTCCAAGCCGTTCGGCATCTAACCGCGCTCGCTGCGCGAGCATCTGCTTGACGGTCAATGATGTAAGTGTACGCTCGGCGCCAGAGACGTTGTTATCGAGCCGAACCAAGGGCTGTCCTTCGGCTACATGGTCACCATTGGCGACAAGGATGCGCGCAACGATCCCGCCTGTGGGGTGCGCAATCCGCTTTATGCGCGATTCCACACCGAGCTGTCCGGCCGCAATCACCGCGCCACCTATTGGCACAAGCCCGAGGCATATGATCGCTACCAGAGAAAAGCCGCCGAGACCGATCAACGTGGACCGAAAATGCTGACGGAGCTGGTGCTCGGCGTCGTAGCCAGCGTTACTCCAAGAAAAGGCAGAGAGTTGCGAAGGTAGCAAAACGCTCATGTCTCAGACTTCCTTGGCGGTTCTGGCCGCTCCATTTACAGGGGTCAACCGGCGCAGTACGTCATCGCGCTCGCCGAAAGCCTCGACGCGGCCTTCGCGCATGAACAATACATGGCCTGTCTGGGCGAGTGCCGAAGGACGGTGAGCAATAATCACGATAATGCCGCCGCGCTGACGCACATCGGCAATCGCCTTTTCGAGCGCTGCTTCGCCGTCTGCATCAAGGTTGGAATTGGGTTCGTCAAGCACGATCAAAAAAGGATTGCCGTAAAGCGCCCGGGCAAGACCTATGCGTTGTCTCTGGCCGGCGGAAAGGCTAGCGCCATTGGTGCCGACAGAGGTTTCATAGCCCTCTGGCATTTTAACAATCATCTCGTGAATGGCCGCAGCACGGGCAGCGTCAATGATCATATCGGAAAGCGCATCGGGATCAAAACGCGCAATATTCTGCGCGATCGTGCCATCAATCAGCTCGACCATCTGCGGCAAATACCCCGTGGCGGCACCCAAGCGGTCCGCATCCCATTGGTCAAGCGTCGCGCCATCAAGCCGGATGCTACCGCGCAGAGGACGCCAAACACCGATCAATGCTCGTGCTAGCGAAGTCTTCCCCGCCGCATTCGGGCCGATAATGCCCAGCGCCTGGCCAGCCTCCAACCGGAAATCAGCCGCGCTTACAGTGACCTGCTGGGATCCTGGAGGAGCGATCGCGAGTTGCTTTACGACCAGCTCGTGCCGAGGAAGCGGCAACGCCACGCTAGCGATTGTAGGGGTGGGAACTTGCGCCAGCCATTTGCTAAGCCGCGACCATCCGCTGCGCGCCGCCCCAAAGCCGCGCCAGTTTGCGATCGCCGCGTCAACTGGTGCCAACGCGCGACCGGCAATGATCGAGGAAGCAAATATCACGCCTGCACTAGCTTTGCCGTCGATGACTAGAACCGCACCGACGGTTAGCAGCGCCGATTGTAGCGCTAACCGCAACACCTTACTGATGCCGCCATAAAACCCAATGCTTTGCCCGAGATGATTGGTGGCCCCATGATAGACGTGGTTCACGTGCTCCCAGCGCAAGCGCATCCGCTCGCGCATGCCAAGCGCCGTGAATGTTTCCACATGACGCAAGTTCGATTCTGCAATCCCGTTCCGCCATGACGCCAACTGCGCCATATCCTTGGTCGGGGAGCGCGTAGCGCGATCGGTCATAACCGTGAGCAAGATCAGCACCGTCGCACCCGTTAGCGCCGTCAATGCCAAATAGGGGTGCAGAATGCACAGAACGGCCATGAAAAAAAGAATCCAGGGCAAATCTATGAGTGCGATGGGTCCAGGAGAGGAGAGCCAGCTACGTACCGCATCCAGGTCGCGCATCGGCACCAAGCCATCCGCGTTGGAAATCCCGCGCCGCAATGCGACCTCGCTCATTGCTCTTTGAATACGAGGCGACAGATCCTCGTCAATGGCATTGCCGACCTCGCTCAGAATACGTTGGCGCAAATGGTCGAAAAAACCTTGAAAGACGTAGGCCAGAAGAACCATCGCGAACAAACCGACCAATGTCGGAATGCTTCGGCTTGGCAATACTGAATCGTAAACCATCATTAAATAAATGGATCCGACCAGTGTTAAAACGTTTAGCATTGCGCTAAGGCATGCAATCACCCATAATACCGATCGAAATTTTCTAAAAAAATAGCGAATATCATTCGATGGATTTTTTAAATGCGCCATCTTCATTGCTTGATGTCTATCCGCCATTAATTGAAATTTAGAAAATAATCATTCGACAAAACTACTGTGTAAATAAATTTCGGAAATTTGTACTGCTCTGGTCGCTCGCACGACCACAGCGGTTTCGTCTCAAAATTATCCGAATACCCCCAGTCTAACACTTTTACAGCTACGATGAAAAGTCTTCGGATGACAATAGAGGCGGGAATTTTCTTGACTACACCCACGAGACCGAATGCATATGCAGTTTATGTTCACCTCACGCTATGGCGATGATTCGAGCAACACATACATTACCCACATGTTCAAACGTATCTGCAAATGTCGCGGCAATAAACCTAGATATTTTATACAAGATTCTTACCGTAAATACATAATATACAACGAAATATGTATGAATTATGCCGGCTGCCCCCAACGGGGTGGTGTAGGAAACGCGCCCGGCTAGGGTAGCCATCGCTGATCTTCGATAGGGTTCGGATACGAACTTGAACCTGGAGAAGACGACGATGACGGATGCCAAGATCGGACCTGCTGGAGCTGGTCTAGCAAGAGGCTGATGCGGATCTGGTGCGCAAGATACTGGCATTCGCCGCCGAGCGCATGATGGACTTGGAGATCGAGGCAAAAACGGGCTGCTTGGTGAAGAACGTGATCATGTCCGCACGCGCAAGTTTCCGACGCAGCACCGCCACGCCCTTTTCATCGTCACCGTGAACCTGGAAAGCCGTCTTGGCCAAATCGAGGCCGATCGTGACGACTGACATCGCTTCCTCCACTTTGACGATCCCATCGAATCGTAGTGTTCTCCAATGGGGGTGGTCCATGCCATCAATGGGCCGTGCAACGGGGCCGCTACATGATGCTGGAAACGATCAAACGATCGGCACGTTGAGCGATAACCCAGACATCAGCCTGCCGGCACTGGTAGCCTGATCGTCCTTGGCCTGCCGAGGATTGGTGTTCGTACACCACCCCGTGGGGCACAACCGCGCCGCGAGTTGCCGAGATTTCGCGCGATTGAACGGGATCGACCTACACCGACGATTGGTGAGGCTTCCACACCCCGGACTTTGACGGCAGCGGGGACCGGAGCCGCCGTTCTACATCCGTTCGCCTAGCGAACATACAGCGCTCCTCCATGGATAACCCAAAATTGCTTGGGAAAATGCTCAGCGTGTCACCGAGTAACCTCAGTCGCGTCGAGCGCACTCGGCGTCAGACGCGCTGTCATTGACTCAGCATCCGGGCCGAAATCATCGTCCGCCTGCCAGCAGTTCGTTGATCGACGCCCATCGCCTTGCACCACAACAAGGACGATCCACATGCGCAAAACGCGTGACTATGACGCCGAACTCGAATCGCTCGACCAGAAGACGAAAGCGCTTAAGCAACGCAAAATCAGCAAGCTCGGCCGGTCTGGTGATCGCGTGCTGGGCCGATACGCTGTCGATCGATGTTCTGACGGATGCATTGCTCTCGGCCGCAAGCAGTGGCGCACCATTACAGGAGGTGTGGCGAAAAGCCTGAGCGGCGATGTTTCAGCGCAAAACCAAGCGCATTGAAAGTCGAACGACTGCGACAAACCCCGCATCTGCGCACGGCATGATACACGCGATTGGCAGGTGAAGCCGCGAGCGCACGCGCCAATTGATCGATCTGGGCGGACCGATCGCCAAGTCCGGGCTGATTGATCTCAACGAAGACGACCGCGTGGTGATCTTCAGCATCCTCATCGAAGCCGCTGCGAAATTGCGCGGGAAGGCAAAGACCAGTCCACTATGGTGTTGCGACATCGCGGCAAGCGCGCGTTCGAAGATGATTCCGCCAATGAGGATTTGCGCTGATCGCGATTCTTCGTCACAGCGGTGTCGTCCGATACCGGATGCTCCCTTGGTCGCGGCGAAACATCGCAGAAACACATATGGATATGGTGATATGGAAGAAGAAACCCTGAATCCCGTCGAACTCGCCACCGAACTGACGATCGCGTGGCTCGGCAACCAGAACAACCGAGTCTCGGCTGACGATGTGCCGGCGTTCCTGCGCACGATGCACAATACGATTGTCGAACTCGGTTCGGGCTCATCGGCAGCCGACGCCTCGGGCGGTGAAGTTGCCCCGACGGAAGAGTTCACACCGGCGATCTCGGTGCGCAAGTCGCTTGCCTCGAAGGATCACATCATCTCAATGATCGACGGCAAGCCTTACAAGACGCTTCGCCGTCATCTTTCGACGCATGGTCTGACCGACGTGCAGTACCGCGAGCGCTATAATCTGCGCCCGGATTATCCGATGGTTTCGGAAAACTATTCGCTCGCCCGTCGTGAAATGGCGCAGCGGATCGGCCTTGGTCGCAAGGGTCGCGGTGGCGCAGCAACGCCGGCCGAGGCACCTGCCGCCAGCGAAGCGAGCGCGGCACCCGCGCCCGCCCCTACCCCGGCAAAGCGCACGCGCCGCAAGGCTACTGAAAACGCCTGACGTTCCGCTCGCATCATCCGACATATGTCGGGTGATGCGAGCCGACGTTGCTTTCGTCCTGGCTTCTACACACCCGTTCGATCGGCCGCTGCAATGCGCCGATGCCGGCGAACTGTGATCTTCGGCCGCCAGGGCGTTCGCGGTTGCCCAGGACGACGATCCGCCCGCATAGGTCAACGATGAACGACACACTTCAGGCAACGATCATCGCCGTGATTGCCCGCATACCCGAATGGATTCGCCACGACCTGCTTTCGAAAGAAGCCAACGCCCGCACCCGCGCTGAGGAAACACTCGCCGCTATGATCGCGAATGCGCTGGCAGAAATCGATCGGGGATGAGGTCAGGCCGCCGCGCTACGTTCCCGCGGGTCAATGCGCTCGGCCTGCGTGCGCAAAAACCCAAGATTGTAAACGTGCGGGTTTTATGCCGAGCGGCGGACTATGCCGCATAGCCGTGGGAAGGTCAGGATATCTGCCGGATTTGGCGCGATCCGCTCGGCATAGTTCCACGGTTCTTTTCCATGCGAAGCATCGGAGGCGGTCACCATCTCCGCAACCGGTGACGCAACCGGCCGTGTCCCGTGACAGGGCCCACATGGTCCATGAGCGCGCGCAGCCGCGACCGAATCTGGTCGGGCGTGAAGCCACCATCCTCCGGGTGCGGGCGGTCGACCAGATGGCGATGATTCCATTTCCAGTAGGGTGAAAGCACCGCCGCCAACCGTACGGTCTCGGGGCACTGGTAGCCGAATCCGCTGGCATTGGCATAGGCAAGCGATCTGTCGGTGTGGAGGCCGACATAACGAGCACACCAGGTGTCGGGAAGCCAACGTCGAGCAAATGGGACGACAGGGCAAGTTGGGCGACGATGCCGGTGGAGTAGAGAAAGTCGGGCCAGTCGCCCGGCGCTCCGGGCGCCAGGGGCAGCATGAATTCTTCGGCACGCCGATAGCGCTCGCGGCTCAGGCTACGTCCTTCGCGTGTCCGCTAAAGCTGGACTGCCTACGCATCATTGGCTCTCCACAATGCCGCGAGGTCGGGGTTGCGAGAATGCCTGACAGGCAGGCCGCCTTGTGTCGAGACAGCGACAAGGTTGTCCATCCGACCGGATGTAGCGGAGCGATAATTGACAATCTTTGCCAAAATCCATCATAAGCGAGGGTGGAGGTACACCAAATGGCAACCATGAATATTTCCCTTCCCAACCCTATGAAAAGCTGGGTTGAGGCGCAGGCTGGAACGGGCCGCTACAGCAATGCGAGCGACTATGTGCGCGACCTTATCCGGCGGGATCAGGAGCGCAGGGACAAAATTGCTTATATGCAGCGGCTGGTTGACGAAGCGCGGGCGGGCGGCATCAGTGCCGACACGATGGACGATATTCGTTCGCGAGCTTTGCACCAAGCGGGCATGACAGCCTGATTGTGCCTGAATATCGGTTAAGCCCAACGGCATCCGACGATATTAGGCTAATCTTTTTGGAAGGGCTGACATCATTCGGGCTTGTCCAAGCCGATAAATATCACAGCGGCTTGTCCGCTACGTTTGAGTTTTTGGCCGAATATCCCCGCGCTGCGCGATTGCGTGAGGAAATCAGCCCGCCAGTGCGGGCCTATCCGTATAAATCGCATCTGGTCATTTACGAGTTGGAGGGCAACGACGCTGTTGTGATTTTGCGGGTGCGTCACGGTCGCGAGGACTGGCTTCCCGATGCGGATTTGGGCTAAAGCTCGCGCCACTTGCGGACGGTCTCGTCGCTGATGCCATACCGTTTCGCGACGACGCTCGTCGGCTCGGTGGACCGCGCGATCTCCGCTCGCACTGCGGGGGTGGTTCGCGCCCGGGGATGAATCTGCATCATCACAGCACCTCGTCACTGATTGCGGTGAAACGCCATGCGTTCTCCGCGATGGCCCATCCTACCTGATCCCAATGACGTTCCGCAACCAGACAACTAGAGCATCGAGCGCGAAGTAGGAATCGGCGGGGTTTCGGATAGCTTAAAAATATGATTCACGCTGGTTCGGAGGTGGATCATGGGGCGAGCATATTCGAGTGACCTGCGAGACCGCATATCGGCGCACGTGTCCAAGGGGCATTCCTGCCGGAGCGCAGCGCGACGGTTTGGTGTCAGCCCGAGTTGCGCGATCAAGTTGATGCAGCATGTAGCCAAGACGGGATCGGCACTGCCGCAGCGTCAGGGGCGGCCGTCCGGCGGAGGCAAGCTGGCACAATATCTGGCTCTGTTGATCCGCTGGGTTGAGGCGACGCCCGATGTGACCATGCCCGAGCTTGCCGAGCGCCTCAAAGCCGAGACGAAGGTCGTGGCGCACCCGGCTTCGTTGTCGCGGGTGCTGGTCGGTGCAGGCTTCCGATATAAAAAAAGCCCTGATGGCATCGGAATGCGGGCGCGATGACGTCTGCGAGGCGCGACGGCGCTGGCGCGTCTATCGCCAGCCACGATTGCGCGAGCAGGCGCACCGGTTGGTCTTCATTGACGAGACCGCGACCACGACGCAGATGACGCGTCTACGCGGCCGGGCTCAGGGTGGCCGGCGGCTCAAGGCCCGTGCGCCGTTCGGCCATTGGAAGACACAGACCTTCATCGCGGGCCTGCGCTGCGACGGTCTTGTCGCGCCGTGGATCATCGACAGGCCGATGACCAAAGAGATCTTCGAGGTCTATGTGGAAACCCAGCTCGCTCCGACGCTCGGGCACGGCGATGTCGTCATCCTCGACAATCTGCCAGCCCATAAAAGCGAAAAGGCCAAGGCGACGTTGAAGGAACGCGGCGCCTGGTTCCTTTTCCTGCCGCCTTACAGTCCCGATCTCAACCCGATCGAGATGGCATTCTCAAAACTGAAAACCCATCTCCGTCGGATCGGCGCCAGGACTATCGACGATCTGTGGAAAGCCGTCGGCTCCATCTGCGACCTGTATGACCCAGACGAATGCCGCAACTACTTCGTCGCCGCCGGATATGCGTTCGATTAAACGCTCGATGCTCTAAGTGTTTGATCCCAGACTTTGATGGTGCATCATCGGCGCAAGCCTGGAAGGGTGTGACGTGACCCCCGTCTTTCATCCAGTGGCAATCAGAGACCGGCCATTGTTGTCGCGCAGGAGCGCGGGCGAGGCAACGGACGGGTTTAAACCCGTCCGTTGCTTTTCGAGTTCGGCGGCGAA
>Ga0247735_1000287_pt1 | contig 21444 bp, 18 predicted proteins | sample UWRJL178409R2_FD_180934 | JGI IMG/M metagenome (GOLD analysis project Ga0247735, IMG submission 180934) | Plant litter microbial communities from Arlington Agricultural Research Station in Wisconsin, United States - UWRJ-L178-409R-2 | ecosystem: Environmental > Terrestrial > Plant litter >... | reverse complement strand
GGCAGTGATGCCGTTGCGGCCCAAAATCTCAGCGGTTCCTTCGGTGGCCAGCAGGGTAAAACCGAGCTGCTGCATTCGGAGGATGGGCAGGATGATAGCGCGCTTGTCGCGGTCGGCGACCGAGACGAACACGGCACCGGAGGACGGGAGGCCACCGTAGGCCGCTTCCTGGCTCTTGGCGAAGGCGCGCGGGAAGTTGGAGTCGATCCCCATGACTTCACCGGTGGAGCGCATCTCCGGGCCGAGCACGGAGTCGACGATGTGCCCTTCCTTGGTGCGGAAGCGCTTGAACGGCAGCACGGCTTCCTTGACGGCGACGGGTGAGTCGATCGGCACGATCGATCCGTCCTGGGCAGGAAGCAACCCGCTGTCGACGAGTTCACGGATGCTGGAGCCGACCATGATGAGCGACGCGGCTTTTGCCAGCGGGATTCCGAGGGCTTTGGAGACGAACGGAACGGTGCGTGAGGCGCGTGGGTTTGCCTCAAGCACGTACAGCACACCCTGGCCGATGGCGAACTGAACGTTCAGCAGTCCCTGCACACCAACACCCTTGGCAATGCCGAGGGTCGCTTCGCGAACACGGTTGATAACGTCACGCCCGAGGGTCACGGGGGGAAGGGTGCAGGCGGAGTCGCCGGAGTGGACCCCTGCTTCTTCAATGTGCTCCATGATTCCGCCGATGTAGAGCTCGGTTCCGTCGTAGAGGGCATCCACGTCGATCTCGATCGCGTCGTCGAGGAAGCGGTCGACCAAGAGCGGGGACCCGGGCGCGATGATGGCCTGGTCCTTCACCCGGTCGAAGTAGTCGAGCATGGACTCGGTGTCGTAGACGATTTCCATACCCCGACCACCGAGCACGTGTGATGGGCGAACCAGGACCGGGTATCCGATGTCTTCGGCGATGGTGACGGCTTCGGTGACGTTGGTGGCCGTGCCGTTTTTCGGTGCGAGCAGGCCGGCGTCGCTGAGGATCTTGGAGAACAGCCCGCGCTCCTCGGCGAGGTCGATGGCTTCCGGCGAGGTACCGAGAATGGGGATCCCGGCATCTTTGAGACCCTGGGCGAGGCCGAGGGCGGTCTGGCCACCGAGTTGCACAACCACACCAACGAGTTCGCCGCTGGCGCTCTCGGCGTGGATGATCTCCAGGACGTCTTCCAGGGTGAGCGGCTCGAAGTAGAGACGGTCGCTGGTGTCGTAGTCGGTGGAAACCGTCTCCGGGTTGCAGTTGATCATGATCGTCTCATAGCCAGCATCCGCGAGGGCGAATGAGGCGTGGACGCAGCTGTAGTCAAACTCGATGCCCTGTCCGATACGGTTCGGACCCGAGCCGAGGATGATCACCTTACGGCGGTCGCTCGGGATGACTTCGGTTTCGAGGTCGTAGCTGGAGTAGTGGTACGGGGTCAGCGCGGGGAATTCGCCGGCGCAGGTGTCCACGGTTTTGAATACCGGGCGCACACCTGCGGCCCAGCGGGCGGTACGCACTTCGGCTTCGGGCAATCCCCGAAGGTCACCGATCTGTACGTCGCTGAATCCATGGTCTTTCGCGAGACGGAACAATGCCTCGTCGAGCTCGGCGGCCGCGGCGATATCGTCGGCAACCTCATTGATGAGCGCGATCTGGTCGATGAACCAGGGGTCGATCTTGGTGGCCTCAAAAACTTCTTCCGTTGTGGCGCCCGCACGCATCGCCTGCTGCACGGTGACGATACGGCCGTCGGTAGGAATCTGCGAGATGGTGAGCAGCTCGTCCTTGTTGCCCGGCTCACCGGCCCAGTGGAAGCTGCTGCCGCGCTTCTCCAGCGACCGCAGGGCTTTCTGCAGGGCGGTGGAGTAGTTGCGGCCGATGGCCATGGCTTCACCAACGGATTTCATTGTGGTGGTGAGGGTCGCGTCCGCCGAGGGGAACTTCTCGAAGGCGAACCGTGGGACCTTCACAACAACGTAATCGAGGGTCGGCTCGAACGATGCTGGCGTGACCTTTGTGATGTCGTTGGGGATCTCGTCGAGGCGGTAGCCGATCGCCAGTTTCGCGGCGATCTTCGCGATCGGGAACCCGGTCGCTTTTGACGCCAGCGCACTGGAGCGGGAGACCCGCGGGTTCATCTCGATGACTATCACTCGGCCATCAGCCGGGTCGATGGCGAACTGGATGTTGCAGCCACCGGTGTCGACACCAACGGCGCGGATGATGTCGATGCCGATGTTGCGCAGGTTCTGGTACTCGCGGTCAGTCAGCGTCAGCGCGGGTGCGACGGTGATTGAGTCTCCGGTGTGCACACCAACCGGGTCGACATTCTCGATGGAACAGACGACAACCGTGTTGTCCGCGGTGTCGCGCATCAGCTCGAGTTCGTATTCCTTCCAGCCGAGGATGGATTCCTCGAGGAGGACCTCGGTGGTGGGGCTCTGGTGCAGGCCGTCGGTGACGATGCGCACCAGCTCGTCGCGGGTGTACGCAAAGCCGGAGCCGAGTCCACCCATGGTGAAGGATGGGCGAACGACGAGCGGGTAGCCGAGGTCGTCGGCGTACTCGATCGCTTCCTCGATGGTGTGCGCGATGTGGCTGCGGGCAACATCAGCGCCGCAGGCTAAAACGAGTTCCTTGAAGATCTGGCGGTCTTCGCCCTTGTTGATCGCCTCGAAGTTCGCGCCGATAAGTTCGACGTTGTACTTGGTCAGGATCCCGTTGTTGTGCAGGTCGATCGCAGCATTCAACGCCGTCTGGCCACCGAGGGTCGGCAGGATGGCATCCGGCTTCTCTTTGGCGATGATCGTCTCGATAACCTGCCAGCTGATCGGCTCAATGTAAGTGGCGTCGGCGAAGTCCGGGTCGGTCATGATGGTGGCCGGGTTGGAGTTCACCAGGATGACGCGGACGCCTTCTTCGCGCAGTACGCGGCAGGCCTGCGTTCCGGAGTAGTCGAATTCGGCCGCCTGGCCAATAACGATGGGGCCGGATCCGATGACCAGAACGCTTTTGATATCTTCGCGCTTCGGCATTACTTGCTGTCCTTTTCGGTGGTGGAGCCCGTCAAGGCGCGGTTGATGACCAGTTCGCGGAACCGGTCGAAGAGGTAATTGCTGTCGTGTGGGCCGGCGGCGGCCTCGGGGTGGTACTGCACCGAGAATGCCGGGATGTCGAGGGCCCGCAAGCCCTCGACCACGTTGTCGTTCAGGCTGAAATGGCTCACTTCTACGCGTCCGAAGCCGGCCGGGGATTCGAGGATCCCCTCGACCGGTGCGTCGACGGCGAAGCCGTGGTTCTGGCTGGTGATCTCGACCCGGCCGGTGGCCTTGTCGAGCACTGGCTGGTTGATGCCGCGGTGGCCGAACGGAAGCTTGTAAGTTCCGAACCCGAGGGCGCGGCCGAACAGCTGGTTTCCGAAGCAGATCCCGAAGAACGGCAGGTCGGCGCGCAGGATTCCCTGCAGCAGTTCGACGTGCTGGTCGGATGCTCCGGGGTCGCCGGGGCCGTTGGAATAGAACGCGGCAACCGGAGCGAGGGCGAGCACTTCGCCGATCGTCACTGACTGCGGCAGCACGTGCACGTCGAAACCGCGCTGGGCGAGGTAGTTGAGCGTCGAGGTCTTCACACCGAGGTCGAGGACCGCGAGGCGGCCGATCGACTCGCCGATGGCGGGCACAATAAATGCCTCAGTGGTGGAGACCTCGGCCGAGAGGTTGCGGCCGAGCATCGCTGCGGCACCGGTGACCAGTGCGAGCTGTTCTTCTGGCGCCAGCGCAGCATCCTCGCCGGAGAAGATCCCGGCACGCATCGAGCCGGCGTCGCGTAGGCGGCGAGTGACGGCGCGGGTGTCGATGCCGCTGATACCGACTACGTCGTTGTCGACGAGGTCGGTGTCGAGGCTGCGTGTTGCGCGAAAGTTCGACACAACGCGGGAGGGGTCACGGACGACGTAACCGGAAACCCAGATGCGACGGGATTCGGGGTCTTCGTCGTTGACGCCGGTGTTGCCGATGTGCGGCGCCGTCATAACAACGATCTGCCCGGCGTAGCTCGGGTCAGTGAGCGTCTCCTGGTAGCCGGTCATACCGGTTGCGAATACGGCTTCACCAAAGGTGCGGCCGCGGGCTCCATAAGCACGGCCCGCATAGCGGGTTCCGTCCTCGAGAACAAGAACAGCGGGGTCGAGGGCCACTAGGCCTTCCTTCCAGTCGATACGGGGTAAATGAGGTTGATGGCGTCGAGCAGCTCGGGAGACTGGTCGAGGCGGAAATAGCTGTCCACGGCAGTTGCGGTGTCGCCGTCGCCGAGGGTCCAGGCGATGAGCACAAGTCCCCCTTCTTCGACGACGCGGTCGATGGTCCAGGTCGCGCGGGTCACTTCGCGCAGGGTTGCCGTGGCGATCCACGCCTCGGGTTCTCCCCGCAGGGCGAACACGATGCCGCCGTCAGCGACGGTGACTGTCGCGCGCGAGCGGAATCCGAGTCCGCGGACGGTGATTCGGTTCAGCGGCTCCCCCGCGACAGTTGTCGCGACGTAGAGGCCGTCGAAGGTGCCGTGCACGGCGCCGATGTCGGCGGGCACGGGTGCGGGTCCGGCCACCGCCGACTGGCCGCGCTGGCGTTTGCGCCAGCCCAGGAACATCAGGGCGAGCAGCACAACGAGCAGCAGCAGAACCAGCCCCATCAGCAGCGGCCTATCCACGATAGGCCCGCGCCTTCGAGGCGACTTCGGCCGCGTCCACCAGCACGCCGTCGAGCACGGTCGCGTAGCCGTCATGGATGGTCGCGATGACCTGGCCGGGCAGGGTGGTCGCCAGGTACGGCGAGTTCACTCCCTTGCCGTGCAGGTGCTCGGTTCCGAAAGTACGGCTGGCCGCGGCGTTATACAGGGTGAAGTTGGCGATGTTGCCGACGGCGAACGGGGTGGAGTATCCGGCAAGGCGGCCGATCTCGGCGGGCTTCGAGGACAGAACGCGGGCGACATCGTTCCAGTCGAGCTGGCCGGATTCCACAACGGCGGCATGCACAACGCTGAGGGCGGATTCGAGCCCCACCATTCCGTTGGCCGCCTCGGCCCAGGCACATTCCTTCGCCTCGAGCGGATGTGGTGCATGGTCGGTGGCGACAATGTCGATGGTGCCGTCTGCAAGGCCCTCACGCAGGGCGAGCACGTCTTCGTTGCGACGCAGCGGCGGGTTGACCTTGTACCGTGTGTCGTAGCTCCGGATCAGGTCTTCACTCAGCAGCAGGTGGTGCGGCGTGACTTCCGCGGTCACCGTGATCCCACGGGCCTTGGCCCAGCGGATCACGTCGACGGAGCCGGCAGTCGAGACGTGGCAGATGTGAAGGCGGGCGCCGACGTGTTGGGCGAGCAGTACATCGCGGGCGATGATCGATTCCTCGGCAACGGCGGGCCAGCCGGCCAGGCCGAGTTCGCCCGAGAGGGCACCCTCGTTCATCTGGGCCCCTTCGGTCAGGCGCGGTTCCTGCGCATGCTGGGCGATAACACCGTCGAACGTCTTGACGTATTCGAGGGCGCGGCGCATCAACAGTGCATCGGAGACGCAGTGACCGTCGTCGGAGAAGACGCCGACGTTCGCGCGCGACTGGGCCATGGCGCCGATTTCGCTGAGCTTTTCGCCGGCGAGGCCGACGGTGACCGCTCCGATCGGGCGCACCGTCACGTAACCATGGCGGGCACCGAGGGAGGCGACCTGCTCGACAACACCGGCGGTGTCGGAGACAGGCGAAGTGTTGGCCATCGCGAACACCGCGGTGAAGCCGCCGATCGCTGCCGCACGGGAGCCGGTCAGCACGGTTTCACTCTGTTCGAAACCGGGTTCGCGCAGGTGGGTGTGCAGGTCGACAAGTCCCGGGAGTGCGGTGAGGCCGTCGGCGTCGATCACGGTGGCGTCGGCGCTGGAGAGGCCGCGGCCGATCTCGGCGATCACTCCGCCGGCAACGATCAGGTCGGTCACTGTCCCGTCGGGCAGTGTCGCACCGGTGATCAGCATTGAGTTCGAGTCGTTGGTCATGCGGTGGCCTCCCGGTCCCCAGAGAGCAAAAGATACAGAACGGCCATCCTTATCGACACTCCGTTGGCTACCTGTTCGAGCACGGTGGAGCGGGACGAGTCGGCAGCGCTCGCAGAGATTTCCAGACCCCGGTTCATCGGACCGGGGTGCATAACCATGGTATCCGGACGCAGGCGTTCCAGCCGCTCACCGTCCAGTCCCCACTGCCGCGAGTATTCGCGGGCATTTGGGAAAAAGGCTGCGTGCATGCGTTCGGCCTGGATGCGCAGCATCATCACCACGTCCGGGTCATCGTTGATGGCCTCATCGAGGTCGAAACCGATGGTGACGGGCCAGCCGCTGGTGTTCGCCGGCAGCAGGGTGGCGGGCGCCACAAGCCTGACCGTCGCGCCGAGGGTGTTCAGCAGCCAGACGTTGGAGCGTGCGACCCGGCTGTGCAGCACGTCGCCAACGATGGTGACGCGCAGTCCGTCGAGGTCTTTTCCGCGGGATGCTGCACCGTGCAGGCGACGGCGCATTGTAAAAGCATCCAGAAGAGCCTGGGTGGGATGCTCGTGGGTCCCGTCGCCGGCGTTCAGCACGGCGGCGTCGATCCAGCCGCTGTCGGCGAGCGTCTGCGCGGCGCCGGAGGCAGAGTGGCGGATGACCACCGCATCTGCACCCATCGCGGCGAGCGTCTGGGCGGTGTCCTTGAGGCTTTCACCCTTGGACACGCTTGAGCCTTTGGCACTGAAGGTGATCAGGTCTGCGCTGAGGCGCTTGGCGGCCAGTTCGAAGGAGGTGCGGGTCCGTGTGGAATCTTCGAAAAAGAGGTTGATGACGGTTTTGCCGCGCAGTGTGGGTAGTTTCTTCACCTCGCGGGTGGCAACGTCGGCCATGTCTTCTGCGACGTCCAGGATGCCGACGGCGGTTGCGCGGTCGAGGTCGCGGGTTGAGAGCAAGTGCTTCATGATTCGATCGTCACCTCTTCGATCCCGTCGGTCTCCAACAGGCGAACACGAATACGCTCGTCCGAGGAGGTCGGCAGGTTTTTACCAACAAAGTCGGCGCGGATGGGCAGTTGGCGGTGCCCGCGGTCAACAAGCACTGCCAGCCGAACGGCGCGGGGGCGGCCGTGGTCCCCGAGGGCGTCGAGGGCGGCGCGGATCGTGCGGCCCGAGTAGAGCACGTCATCGACCAGCACAACGGTTTTGCCGTCGATTCCGCCCTTCGGCATCTGGGTCGGCGAGGGGGCGCGCGTCGGCTGTCCGGCGAGATCGTCGCGGTACATGGTGACGTCGAGGGAGCCGACCGTGCCGGAACCGGGCTCGATGCCCTCGAGGATGGTGCCGATCCGGCGGGCGAGGCTGACGCCCCGGGTCGGGATGCCGAGGATTACGAGGTCTGATCCACCGCGATTGGACTCAAGGATCTCGTGGGAGATGCGGGTCAACGCTCGGGTGATGTCAGCGGGCTGCAAAACAGTGCGTGCAGTCACGATGACCTCCTTCCCCGTCTCTCTGGACGGAACTTAAAGGATGTCTGGGATGACTGGAAGCTTAGCAGTTCGCACCGGGGTGCGAGTTTGCCGCACCACGCTCAGCCCCGGATGCAGGACTGCCGCAGCGGGAGCATCCACGCCCCCGTCGGCACAAACGGTGCCCGCCGCAGGGAGGGAGGTTATCCCCAGCGCTTCAAAAGGAAGCGTTCGAGGATGCCGACGATTCCGTCGGTGAGCTTGCCGACAATGGCCAGGAGGATGATCGCGAGGAACAGCCGGTCGAGTCGTCCGTTGTTCTGGGAATCAATCAGCAGGAACCCGAGGCCGAAGCTTGAGCCGAAAAGTTCTGCAGCGACCATAAAGAGCCAGGACTGCGCGAGCGCCAGCCGCAGCGCGGACACAACGCTGGGAACAACAGCGGGCAGCTGCACAACCCGAAGCAGTCGAGTTCCGCCGAGACCGTACGCTCGCCCGGCTTCGACGAGTTGCGGGTCGACATGGCGCAGGGCATTGGAGACGGTGGTGAAGACCGGGAAGAACGCCCCAATCGCGATCAGGGCGACTTTTTGGTCCTCGTTGATACCGACGTAGAGGATCAGCAGCGGCAGCCACGCCAGCGAGGGAACGGCGCGAGTACCACCCAGGATTGGGCCAAGAAGGATCGAGCCAACGCGCGACAGCCCAACGATTGCGGCGACAACAAGTCCGACCAGCGCACCGGCGACAAATCCAAGCAGCACACGCTGGGTGGAGATCGCGACGTGCAGCCAGATTGCGCCGGAGGACGACATGTCGATCGCGGCTTCGAGCACGGAGGCCGGTGCCGGCAGGCGGTACGACGGCACCAGTCCCGAGGCGGCGATGAGCTGCCAGCTGAGCAGGATCGCCAGCGGCACCAGCAGCCCGCCGACGATCTTCACCACACGGCGCTGGGTGAAAGCGACTTTTTCGTCGGTATACACATCGTCACGCCGACGCGGCGACGCGCCGCCTACGGGAGCTGGTCCCGTCGGCAGCACGGTCGGTGGAGCAGTGCTCACTGGCGCTGTCATGGGTTATCCGATGGCCGAGGGGTCGGCCGCGTCCGCGTAGGTGGTGTCGAACAGGGTATCGAGCGCATCGTCGATCGCTCCCTGGGTCTTCACGTCGCCGGATTCCACGAAGATCGGCCCGATGATGGCAAGAACGTCGCTCTGTGCTGCGCCGGGAACGGGATCGATGTCGAAGTTGGTGCGGTCGTCCACGACGGTCGCGGCGATAGTCGGGTCAATGCCGGCGACCTCGGCGAGGATGCCAGCGGTGGCTGCCGGGTCGTCGATCGCCCAGGCGCGAGCCTTTTCGTACGCATTCACAACGAGCTGGGCCAGATCCGGTGAAGTCTCGAGGAAGCTCTCGGTCGCGTTCAAAAAGCCGTAGCTGTTGAAGTCGATGTTGTCGTAGATGACGGTGGAGCCCGCGGTGGCGACGCTGGTCGACAGCAGCGGGTCGAGACCCGACCACGCGTCAACGGCGCCGCTCTCCAGCGCTGCTTTGCCATCGGCGTGCTGCAGGTTCTGGATGTCCACGTCGGACAGCGGGATGCCGGCTTCGTTGAGTGCCTGGATGAGGAAGAAGTACGGGTCGGTGCCCTTGGTGGCTGCAACAGATTTTCCGACGAGGTCGCTGACCTCGGCGATGTCGGACCCGGCGGGAACGAGGATCGCAGCCCAGTTCGGCTGGGAGTAAACGTCAATCGTTTTGATGGGCGATTCATTGGAGCGGGCGAGCAGGGCGGCGGACCCGGCGGTCGAACCGATGTCAACGGCTCCGGCGCGCAGTGCCTCGTTTGCCTTGTTCGAGCCGGCCGACTGGATCCAGTTGATGGTGACGTCATCGCCGACGGCGTCTTCGAGCCAGCCCTGGTCCTTGATGATAAGACTCAGCGGGTTGTAGGTGGCGAAGTCGATGTTGAGCGTGTCTGCGCTCCACTCCCCCGTCGCGGTGTCGTCGGCGCTGAGCGCGGAGCCTTCGCCAGCGACACATCCCGTCAGTGCGAGCGCGACGGCTCCGGCAATCGCGGTCAGTGAGAGCAACGACCTTGACCGTCGCAGTGTTGCCCGGGTGGTGGGGTGGCTGTTCATCATGGTGTCCTTTGGGTGCAAAGCTGTTAGGTGCTGTGTGCGTGCTGTTGTGGTACGAAAAGCGGTGAAACGGATGCTGCTCAGTGAACGTGTCTAGGGAGTCGGAAGGTGGTGCGTCGGAACACCGAGTCCATCAAGCAGGCCGACGCGCAGGGCTGCGAGTTCCGCGTCGCCCCGGTCTCGCGGGCGGGAACCGGGAACGGAAACAATGCTGCGAATTCCCGACCCTGAACCGGGGGTAGCCGCGGGATCCTGGCCAAGCAGTACGACCCGGTCGGCCAGGTAGAGCGCTTCGTCGACATCGTGGGTAACCAGCACGATAGTGGCCGGCTCGGCCGCGTGGATATCGAGCAGCAGGTCCTGCATTGTCAGTCGGGTGAGGGCGTCGAGGGCACCAAACGGTTCGTCGAGTACCAGCACACCCGGGCCCCGGGCGAGAGCACGCGCCAGCGATGCACGCTGCGCCATTCCCCCGGATACCTGGCGGGGGCGCAGTTGGGCCGCGTCAGAAAGCTGAACGAGTTCGAGCAGTTCGGCGACGCGATTGCGACCGACGTCGCGGGCGGTTCCCCGCGGCAGACCCAGCTCGACGTTGCGCTCGATGGTGCGCCAGGGCAGCAACCGGGGCTCCTGGAAGGCGACGGCGCAGCGCTGGTCGATTCCGTTGAGGGATTGACCGTTAATGCGGATCGCGCCGACAGAGGGGCTGTCCAGCCCGCTGATCTGGCGAAGAAGAGTCGACTTGCCGCAGCCGGACGGGCCGAGCAGGGCGACGATCTCCCCCGGTGCGATCTCGAGATTGATATCGCTGAGAACCACGCGCCGTGCGTCGGCGGGAGATGCCCCGGCAAAGCTGCGGCCGACTCCGGCAAGACTCACTGGAAGCGCGGCGGTTGTCGCGGGGTGTGGGGCGGAGGTCACAGGCACCATAAAAACGTAGGGCACCGCGACTGGCCGTCCAAACGACAACGTAACGCAGCGAAACCTGCGGACACATTCGACGACGGTGTTAACGCGGACGAGGCGAATCCCCGCATAATCGCGGTGATTCGCCTCGCCTGGGGTCCTGATTGAGAACCGATGAGGGGTGACGGGCTACGCGTGGATCTGCGCAATCCGGCCGAGCAGACCGTTCACAAATCCGGCAGAATCCTCGGTACTGAGTACCGTTGCGGACTCGACTGCCTCGGAGATAGCAACGCTATCGGGTACTCCCGGGTTGAAGAGAAGCTCCCAGATGCCGATGCGGATGATGGCACGGTCAACGGCGGGCATGCGCTCAAGGGTCCAGCCCTGGGCATAGGTTTCGATGAGTTCATCGATCTCGTCGCCGTGGGCAACAATGCCCTCGATGATCTCCTTGGCGTACGGCCAGGAGTTGGCGCGCTTCCCGTCCGCGAGTTCACGGGTCTCTTCCGCCAAGAGCGACGTGTTGATGGATTCTTCGCGCACGTCGGCGCCGTACAGCACGTCGAGTGCGCGCTTGCGCGCTTTACTCCGAGCGCTCACTAGTTGACACGTCCGAGGTAGCTGCCGTCGCGGGTATCAACCTTGACCTTGGTGCCCTGTTCGAGGAACAGCGGAACCTGGATCTGGTAACCGGTCTCGACGGTGGCGGGCTTGGTGCCGCCGGTGGAGCGGTCGCCCTGCAGGCCGGGTTCGGTGTAGGTGATCTCCAGAACAACGGAGGCCGGCAGCTCGACGTACAGCGGGTCGCCGTTGTGCAGGGCGAGGGTGACGTTCTGGTTCTCGAGCATGAAGTTGGCGGCGTCGCCGACCTGGGCCTCGGTGAGGCTGATCTGGTCATAGTCGGACACGTTCATAAACACGTAGTTGTCGAGGTCCTTGTAGAGGTACTGGAACTCGCTGCGGTCGACAACTTCGGTTTCGATCTTCGCGCCGGCGTTGAACGTGCGGTCGACAACCTTGCCGCTCATCACGTTTTTGACCTTGGTGCGCACAAAGGCGCCACCCTTGCCTGGCTTGACGTGCTGGAAATCGATGACGGTCCAGAGCTGGCCATCCATGTTGAGAACGACGCCGTTCTTGATATCGCTGGTGGAGGCCATGCCGATGTGTCCATTTCGTTTGAGTTACTTGGGTGGTGCAGAAGAATACTGCTGGATGCTGCAAGTTGGGCGGCCCAGTGTTAAACGGGCACCGTCGAGTGTACTTGTCCGGAGCGTGCTCTCCCAAAGCCACGCAGCGGCAGAAGCGGGTTAGACGCCGATTTCCGCGTAGGCAGCGAAAAGCAGCGCTTCCTCCGGGCCGGTGAGCACGGAGGGTTTGGCGATGTCGTCGAGCACGATAAAGCGCAGCATCCCCGCCCGGGATTTTTTGTCCCGCTGCATTGTGGCCAGCAGCGTTTTCCAGCGCCCGAGGGGGTAAGTCGTTGGCAGGGTGAGGGATTCGAGGATGCGGCGATGCCGGTCGACCGCGGCGTCGCTGAGCGAACCGGTGATTCGCGAGAGCTCGGCGGCGAAGACCATTCCAACGGCGACCGCCGCACCATGGCGCCAGGCGTAACGTTCGGCGTGTTCGATCGCGTGCGCGAGGGTGTGCCCGTAGTTAAGAGTTTCGCGGAGACCGGATTCTTTGAAGTCGGCGCCAACAACGCGGGCTTTCATCCCGATGGCCAACTCGATGAGGCGGCGGAACTCGGGCGTTGTCGGGTCGGTGGCACGGTCGACGTCGGCTTCGTAGATGTCGAGGATTTCGGGTTCCGCGATGAATCCGGCTTTGACGATCTCGGCCGAACCGGCCAGGATCTCATTTTTGCTGAGGGTACTGAGAAGGTCGAGGTCAACGAGCACGGCCGACGGCGCGTAGAAGGCACCCACCAGGTTTTTGCCCTCGGCAGTGTTGATGCCCGTTTTACCGCCGATGGCCGCGTCGACCATTCCGAGGACTGTTGTTGGCACCTGGATAAGCGGAACACCGCGAAGCCAGGTCGCTGCGACAAACCCGGCGAGGTCGGTGGTTGCTCCCCCGCCGAGGCCGATAACGGCGTCGGTGCGGGTGAAGTCAGTTTGGCCCATCACACCCCAGCAGAAGGCCGCCACTTCAATGCGCTTGGCAGCCTCAGCGTCTGGCACCTCGGCAAGCAGCACCTCGTAGCGTGACAGGAGGCTGTCTCGGATGATGTTGGCCTGGGCTCCGAGGCTGGGGGCGTGGACGATCAAGACCTTCGTCGCGCGGGAACCAATCTGCTCGGCCAGGTTGGCGACGAGGCCGCGTCCGATGGTGACGTCGTATGGGTCCGTTCCGCCGACGGTGATCGTGGTGTTCGGGATGTCGGTGCTCACGGGTTTTCCTCCTTGATCCAGCTGACGATGTCGGCTGCGATCTCATCGAGCGGGCGGTGCGAAGTATCAAAAGTGCGGGTGCTGAGTTTCTCGTACAGTTCCCGACGGGACTCGACGAGGGCCTTCCAGGAGTCGATTCCGGCTACCAGCGGCCGCTTGCCCGAGGTGATACGGGCTTCGACGGCCTGCGCAGACACGGTCAGCATCACAACGCGGTGGCCTGCCAGGTCGCGCTGGGTTTGCACATCGAGAACCGCTCCCCCACCGAGGGCGACGACGGCGGACTCATGGAGTGCCGTGACGACTTCGTCCCGCTCCAGCTGGCGGAAATGCGCTTCGCCGTGTTCGGCGAAGATCTCGGCGATGACGCCGTGACGGGCGACTATCCGTTTGTCCGTGTCGATAAACGGCACACTGAGCAGCTTCGCGACCCGTTTGCCCAGCCGCGTCTTGCCGGCTGCCGGTGCGCCGATCAGTACCAGATACGGACGCGGCTCAGCCACGGAGGTCTGCGGCACGGGCCGTGCGGTGGGTTGCCGGGATCGCCTCGAGGTATCCGCGCAGGTTGCGGCGGGTCTCCTCAATCGAGTCGCCACCGAACTTCTCGAGCACGGAGTTGGCCAGCACGAGGGCGACCATCGCTTCGGCGACAACACCGGCGGCCGGGACGGCGCAGACGTCAGAGCGCTGGTGGTGCGCTTCCGCGGCAACACCGGTCGCGACATCGACCGTGCGGAGGGCGTGCGGCACGGTGGCGATGGGTTTCATTCCGGCACGCACCCGGAGGATTGTCCCGGTGCTCATCCCACCCTCGGTGCCGCCGGCTTTGTCAGAGAGGCGGGAGATCTCGTCGCCGTCCGTCACAAGTTCGTCGTGGGCTTCGGACCCGCGGCGGGTGGTTGTGAGGAACCCGTCCCCAACCTCGACGCCCTTGATGGCCTGGATGCCCATAAGCGCTGCGGCCAGCTGCGAATCGAGTCGACGGTCCCAGTGCACGTACGACCCGAGTCCAGGGGGGACACCGTAGGCGAGGACCTCCACAACGCCACCAAGGGTATCGCCGTCGTTGTGGGCCCGATCGACTTCAGCGACCATCGCGGCCGAGGTGTCGGCGTCGAAGCAGCGCAGCGGGTCGGCGTCCAGCGCGTTGACGTCGCTGGGCGCGGGCAATGCGGACCCCTCGGGGACCCGAATTGTGCCAATCGACAGGGTGTGGCTGACCAGGGTGATACCGAGCTCTCCGAGGAACGCGCGGGCAACTGCGCCGAGTGCGACGCGTGCTGCGGTCTCCCGGGCACTGGCGCGCTCGAGTACGTTGCGGGCCTCGTCGAAGTTGTACTTCTGCATCCCGACAAGGTCGGCGTGCCCCGGACGAGGACGGGTCAGGGGCGCGCCGCGACCTTTCGGCAGCGAGTCAACGTCGACCGGCGATGCACTCATCACGTCGACCCAGCGCGGCCATTCGGTGTTGCCGATGCGTAATGCGATCGGGCTTCCCATCGACAGTCCGAAGCGGATTCCGCCGGAGATGTTCAGCTCGTCCTGTTCGAATTTCATTCGGGCGCCGCGCCCGTAGCCAAGCTTGCGGCGGGCGAGGTCGGCCTGGATATTCTCCAGGCTTACCGGGACGCCCGCGGGCAGCCCCTCAAGGGTGGCCACCAATTCTGGGCCGTGCGACTCACCTGCGGTCAACCAACGAAGCATGTAAATTATCCTCCCACAGCGCTCAGCGGCCGACGGCCGCGCGCATGGCGTCGAGTACAGCGGGTTCCGACGGAAGCGACGCTTCCGGGTTCCCTGAAACAAAAATACGAATTTGGGCAATCGCCTGGTGCAGCAGCATGTCGATGCCTGGCACGATCGTTCCGCCGGCTTCCTGCCAGGCCAAGGCGAGTGCGCTCGGCCAGGGGTCGTACGCCACATCGAATAATACCGAGCTTGAGCGAACTTTCTCGGCGAAAACGACCTCGGTGGATGCTCCGCCGGGAAGCGTGCTGATCACGGCGTCCGGCGCTTTCTGGTTCTCTTCGCTGACGCGGAGGTCTCGGATTGTGACCTCGATGCCGAGTGACTCTCCCAGCTGGGCGAGCGTGAGTGCTTTCAGCGGAGTCCTGACCGAGATCACGGCTCGAGTAGCTCCGAGTCGGTGGGCGGCAACCAACGCGGAGGCCGCGGTCGCCCCACCACCGAGGATGTGCACCGAACCGAGGGTGTCGACACCACTCTGGACAAACGCCTGCTGGATCCCGTAAACATCCGTGTTGAATCCTCGGGTCCGACGGGCGTCGCCGGTGTCGTCGAATACAACCGTGTTCGCTCCCCCGGTGAGGTCGACAATCTCGTCGCGGGAGTCAAGCAGGGAGAGCACGTCACGTTTCAACGGCATTGTCAGCGAGAGCCCACGCCAACTCTCGTCCCGGCTTTCCACAAACCCGTCGAGCTGTTCGCCGGTGACTTCGATGGCCTCGTACTGCCAGTCGAGCCCGAGTACTTCGTACGCCGCGGCGTGGAGCGCCGGGGATTTGGAGTGGGCGATCGGCGAGCCAAGCACAGCGAGTCGAACGGTCGACGCGCGGTGCCGGGGCCCTTCGGCGCTAATTGTCGCCCCTGCTGCCGTCGAAGTTGTAGGGCGTACCCGTGCGCGCTTCGTAGTCCTCAGCCCAGGCAGCCAGTTCCGCCACTGCTTCCAGGTGCTCCGGGTAGGTGTTGGTGAATTTGGTCTCACCCGTCTCGGGGTTGACGAGGCAGAAGAACAGCCACGATCCCTCGGCGGGGTTCAATACGGAGTCGATCGCGTCGTCACCGGGAGCCGAGATCGGCCCGATGGGCAGGCCGGGCAGCGCGTACGTGTTGTACAGGTTGCTGGTGTCCTCCTGCTCTTCCGTGGTGGTGTTGATTGAATCGACGTTCCCGGTCCCGTAGGCGATCGAGGCGTCGGACCGCAGCAACTCGCCGGTATCCAAGCGGTTCTGGAAGACGCGGGCGATCTTGTACATGTCCTCGACACTGCCGGATTCTTTTTGCACCAGGGCGGCAAAGGTGAGTACCCGGAGGCGATCGTCTGGCGCTACTCCTGCAGCATCCAGTGACTGCGTCATTCGGTCAGCGAGTGTCTGCAGGATCTGCTGCGCGGTGAGACCCGGTTCGAAACTGTAGGTCGCCGGGAAGAGGAACCCTTCCGCGCTCGGCGCGTCGGCGGGGATGCCCAGGGAGGTGTAGTCGGCGGCCACCGTTTCGAAGTCGGCCAATGGCACACCGGTACCGTCAGACAGTCGCTGCAGCATCGCGGGCAGGATGATGCCTTCGGGAAGGACAACATTGGAGACCACGAGGTTTGCAGGGTCCTGCAGGGCGGCGAGGGCCGACGCGGCGCTCATCTCCCCCTGCAACTGGTAGGTACCCGGCATAAAGCTCGGCTGGGTGGCCATTGAAACCAGCAGGTCGTAGAACGCATCCGAGGTCATCGTGACGCCCGCTTCCGCGAGGCTGTCTGCGATGTCTGAACCGATCTCGCCGGAGACCACGGTGACGGTAACGGCTTCGCCGTTGCCGGTGCCTTCGTAGTCGTTGGGAATTTCCCAGCCAAGCACGGATCGGACTTGTTCTTCGAACATTACCCAGACGGTAGCGGCGCCGCCCGCGCCAATCGCTAAGAGGCCGAGCAGCACCCAGAGCCAGATGAACCTGCGCCGTTTACGCTTTGTGGGCGAGACCTCCTGCGACAGTGGCCACTGCTGCTTCGAGTCCATCGAGAACAGGTCCTCAACGGTCACCGGTGAGCCGGGGATGTCGTCGGGGCGACGCATGTCTTCGCCGCCGGTGCTGGCCAGGGGTGCGCCAACAACGGCGGGAGCGGGGAGTTCGGGCGAGGAGGAGGCCGCGCGCGCTGGTGCGATGTCTGCCCAATGGGAATCGGATGCTGCAACCGGCGGCACTGGCTGCGCAGCGGGCGCACTGGGCTCAACCAGCGGTGAGGACGTCGCGGGCGCCTCGGGCGCTGGGGTTGGGGGCGCTGTGGCTGCGGCCGCAGCGTCGGCTGCTGCCTGGGCCGCCGCGACCGCTGCGGCACCGGGCACGGGGCGCGGGTCCGGTGCAGGAGGCTGCACCAGCGGGTACGTACCGTTCTCGCGCGCCTTTGCACGAGCCTCCGCCTCCCGCATCTGGCGGCGGGTCGGCGGCTGGTATGGCACGTAGGCCGCAGGGTCCGGTGCGCCGTCCGCGGGAGTCGCGGCGCCAGAAGGCGTCGCCTCCCCGTCCGGCTGCGCGGTGTGGGCTTCATCCCACGTTGGATCGTCTGCCACGATTAGAGTCCTTCGTCCGGGTCAACGACGACGCCCGGCGGTCGGCCAGCAGCGCGCTCGAAGTCGAGAGCATGTTGAACAATTATAACGGCGGCTACCTGATCGATCACGGAACGTGAGTTTTTACTGTTTCTTCCCGACGCCCGCAGTGCTGCGCTTGCCGACACCGTCGATAGCCGCTCATCTACCATCCTCACCGGAATGGGTGTGGAGTTGGCAAGTGATTGCGCGAAGCCTTCCGCGTCCTCCGTCGAGGCGGTGTGGGTTCCTGCCAGCGACAACGGGAGGCCAACAATCAGCTCGGTGGCGTCGAGTTCCGCGCAGATTGCGAGGATCCTGACCACATCCCCGGGTCCCCGCGGAACGGTCTCGACCGGTGTGGCCAGCATCCCGTGGAAGTCTGTCCTGGCCACCCCGATCCGTACCTTGCCGACGTCGACCCCGACACGGACTCCCGAACGCACGCTCAGTTCGCGATGTTCGAGCGGATTGCGTCGAGCGCCGCCGGGATGGCGGACACATCGGAGCCGCCGCCCTGGGCGAGGTCGTCCTTTCCGCCACCACCGCCACCGAGGATGCCGGAGGCGATCTTCGCCAGCGCACCGGCCCGAGCGCCCGCGGTGCGCGCGGCGTCGTTGGTGGCCACAATGACGGCGGGCTTACCGGAGACATCGGCGGCCAACGCAACAACGGCGGCATCCGCGCCAAGGCGCTCACGCACGATCGTTGCGAGAGAGCGCAGCTCATCCGTCGACTTCACCTGTCCGACGAATTCGACAACGAGGCGCACGGCACCAACGTGGTTCGCGGTGGCGACCAGCGCAGGAACGCGCGCGGCAAGTTCGTTGGCCTCGTACTGGGCAAGGCGTTTCTCGGCTGCTTTCAAGTTCGCGACAAGGTCAGCAATGCGGTCGGGGAGCTGCTCGCGTGGGGTCTTCAGCGATGAGGTCAGTTGGGAGACGATGGCCCGCTCGGTGGCAAGGTCCTTGAACGCGTCGAATCCCACCAGCGATTCGATTCGACGGCTTGTCGATCCGATGGAGGACTCGCCCACCAGGTTGATCAGCCCGACTTCCGCGGAACGTGCCACATGGGTGCCCGCGCAGAGTTCCAGCGACCACGGGCCACCGATCTCGACAACGCGCACACTCTCGCCGTACTTTTCGCCGAACAGTGCCATCGCGCCGAGCGCCTTCGCATCCGCCAGCGGCAAGATGCGAGTGGTGACTTCGAGGTTCTCGAGGATCGCGTTGTTGGCGATGTTCTCAATCTCGCTCCTGGTCGCCACCGACAGCGGCTGGTTCCAGTTGAAGTCCAGTCGCATGTAGCCGGCCTTGTTGTATGAACCTGCCTGGTGGGCGTCGGAGCCGAGCGTCTGGCGAAGGGCTGCGTGGATCAGGTGGGTCGCTGAATGCGCCTGTGCTGCGGCATGGCGGTAGACCGGGTCGACGACGCTGGTGGCAGCATCCCCTACCCCGACTTCACCGGAACGAACCTGCACACGATGGCTGACCAATCCCTTGATCGGACGCTGCACGTCCAGGACTTCGAGGTCGAAGCCCTTACCCACAATGCTTCCGGCGTCGGCCTCCTGGCCACCGGACTCGGGGTACAGCGCCGTTTCGGCGAGGATAACTTCAGCGATGTCGCCAACCACGGCACGGTCGACGGAGGCGCCGTCGACGATGAGTCCGAGGATTGTGCTGTCGGTGCTGAGCAGCTCATAACCCGTAAAGACCGTCTCGCCGAGGGATCGGAAGTCGCCGTAGACCGACAGGTCAGCCAACGCCACCTTCTTCGCCTTGGCATCGGCTTTGGCGCGTGCACGCTGCTCGGCCATCAGCCCGTCGAAAGCCACACGGTCGACGCTGAGGCCGGCCTCTTCCGCCATTTCGAGGGTCAGATCGATGGGGAACCCAAAGGTGTCGTGCAGCTGGAACGCGGTCGCTCCCGGCAGCTCGCCGGTACCAGACTTCTGGGTTGTGGCGACGGCGAGGTCGAGAATATTGGTACCGCTGGCGAGAGTACGCAGAAAAGTTTCTTCCTCACCGAGGGCGAGGCGCGAGATGCGATCGAAGTCAGCTTCGACCTCCGGGTATGCGGTTTTCATGGCGTCGCGCGACGCGGGGAAAAGCTCACCGAACGTGGGGTCTTCAACACCGAGCAGGCGCATGGCGCGGATGCTTCGTCGCATCAGGCGACGCAGGATGTACCCGCGGCCCTCGTTACTCGGACGCACACCGTCCGACATCAACATCAGCGACGATCGGACATGGTCGGCGATGACGCGCATCCGCACGTCATCTTCGTGATTGGCGCCATAACGCCGGCCGGACAGTTCCGCTGCACGGTCGAGGACCGGGCGGACCTGGTCGATCTCGTACATGTTCTCGACACCCTGCTTGAGGAACGCGACACGTTCGAGGCCCATGCCGGTGTCGATGTTCTTCTTCGGCAGGTCGCCGAGGATCGGGAAATCGCTTTTGGTGCCCTCGCCGCGCAGGTACTGCATAAATACGAGATTCCAGATTTCGACATAGCGGTCATCGTCAGTGGCGGGGCCACCGTCGATGCCGTATTTGGGTCCACGATCGAAAAAAATCTCCGAGCAGGGACCGGCCGGTCCCGGTTGTCCGGTCGACCAGTAGTTGGTGTCCATGTCGAGACGCTGGATACGTTCGTCCGGCAGCCCCGCAGTCTTCTTCCAGAAGTTGATTGCCTCGTCATCGTCCTTGTAGACGGTGACCCAGAGATCTTTTTCGTCAAACGCGAGTCCACCGGCGGATTCCGGGGAAGTAAGCAGCTCCCAGGCGTACTCGATGGCCTGTTCCTTGAAATAGTCGCCGAACGAGAAGTTTCCGTTCATCTGGAAGAAGGTGCCGTGGCGTGGAGTTTTGCCGACCTCTTCGATGTCGTTGGTTCGGATGCACTTCTGCACGCTGGTGGCGCGCGGGTACGGGGCGGGGACAAGCCCGGTCAGGTAGGGCACAAACGGCACCATGCCGGCCACGGTGAACAGGAGTGTCGGGTCGTCGCTCACCAGCGACGCCGATGGCACAACGGTGTGCCCCCGGTCTCCGAAGTAGGTGAGCCAGCGGTTCTGGATATCTGCGGTTTGCATGAGGTCCCGTTTGTACATGTGGCGGAACGGCTACGTGAGCCGAGGGTGCGACGAACTGGTGAGCGAGCGTCCCGAGACGGATGAGGGATCCGAGGTCGCGGACGATGGCGCAGGTGGATTATTTGAAGCGGACGCTCCCGCCGGCGGATGATCCGTCTGCGTCGGCCGGTGTGCCACTGAGCTCGGCTTCGCGATCGCGATAGCCATCAACGATTGCGGCAACGAACTGGTGGGCTTTGCTGTCCACGTCGTCGAAGAACTGCTTTCCCTGGGGATTGCGGGCAACGAAGTGCGCGGCGATGAAGCCGACGCCGATACCGATGATGAGCCAGAACAGTTTCTTCATGACGCGTCTCCTTGAGTAGTTGGCGAAAGCTTGCCCATCCAGCTTACTTTGTGCCCAGACGACGAAATGCGGGCCACCCGAGGGTGACCCGCATTCCATGGCACTTGTGCTAGTTGAGCTGTTGGAGCCCTGGACTAGCGAGCTGCGTAGTACTCCACAACGAGCTGTACTTCACAGGTCACGGGGACCTCGGCACGCTTCGGGCGACGCACGAGGCGCGCCTGCAGCTTGTCGATCTCGACCTCGAGGTACGCGGGGAGCTTCGGGAGAACATCGACGTGGGCGCCAGCAGCGGAAACCTGGAAGATTTCCAGGCTCTCGCTGGTCGGGTGCACGTGGATAAGCTGTCCGGGCTTGACGCGGAACGACGGGCGGTCAACGCGCTGGCCGTCGACCAGGATGTGGCGGTGAACAACCATCTGGCGAGCCTGTGCGGTCGTGCGGGCGATGCCTGCACGGACGACGAGGGCGTCAAGACGCATCTCGAGGAGCTCGACGAGGTTCTCACCGGTCAGGCCGGCGCCGCGACGGGCTTCCTGGAAGACGATCTTCATCTGTGCTTCGCGGATGCCGTACTGGGCGCGTAGGCGCTGCTTCTCGCGAAGACGAACGGCGTAGTCGCTGTCCTGCTTGCGCTTGGTGCGGCCGTGCTCACCCGGAGCGTAGGGACGCTTCTCGAGGTACTTGGCTGCCTTCGGCGTGAGGGCGATGCCCAGCGCGCGCGACAGGCGGGTCTTGCTACGGGTACGTGACTTAGTAGACA
>Ga0247735_1000286_pt1 | contig 21513 bp, 16 predicted proteins | sample UWRJL178409R2_FD_180934 | JGI IMG/M metagenome (GOLD analysis project Ga0247735, IMG submission 180934) | Plant litter microbial communities from Arlington Agricultural Research Station in Wisconsin, United States - UWRJ-L178-409R-2 | ecosystem: Environmental > Terrestrial > Plant litter >... | reverse complement strand
GCGTCGCGGGCGACAGGTTGCGCAAGCTCATGTCGTCGATCATGCGACGACGCAGCGGGCTTGCCGCTGCCGTGGCTTTAGCCATGGGGTGGTCTCCTGGTCAGGGGTTGGTCTCAGCAACCAAACCCTCCCATCAGGCGGCCATTCCGGCCAATACACACGCCAGTCCCGCGTCAGCGGGTCGTTCAATCCCCAACGTGAGTCACGCCCCGCAGGATCTGGTATAAGTGCCCAGGATCACCTGCTTGGTTCGCCCGGCATACTCCACCGCTACACCCGAGCTTTCCGACAGCGCAGAGTTCCCCGGGCGCATCAAATGCGCGCGGACCGCCCGGCTCTTCGTCATGCCGGGATACGCGCCCCGCCGCACGCCCAGCGTGAGCACGCCCGCCGCCTGCTTCCACTCCAGCGTCGTGCGCGCCGCCGCGCCTTGCTCGCAGCGATAGGTGAGCCCATCATCCTCGTACAACGCGGCGGCGCCGTCGCGACCGGGATACACCAGAAGATCGAGCGCCCCACCAAGCAGCCTCGCCGTCGATTGGCCGACCGGCCCCAGCGGCAAGATGCTGCCCGCCCGCACGTGAAGCGGAATGCGGTCCAGCGCCACCGGAACGGTGCGCGTCCGCCCGCCCTCACGATGCTCGCCGGTCCAGAAATCGTACCAGCCGCCCTCTGAAACCGGCAAGTATACGTCCCAGGTCTTCACCCCTGCGGCCAGCACCGGCGCGACATGGATGGCGCTGCCGAACATGTACGCATGAACCTGATCCAGGGCTTTTGGATCGTTTGGAAAGTCGAACACCAGCGGCCGGATCAACGGCATCCCCGCCGCCGATGCCTCGGCTGCCAGAGCATAGGTGTAGGGCAGCAGGCGATAGCGCAGTTCGAGGTAGAAGCGGGCGACGCGCTCCACCGTCTCACCATATCGCCAGAACTCGGTGTCGGTCATGTAACCGTGGACGCGCGTAATCGGCAGGAATGTCGCGAACTGGAACCAGCGCAGGAACCGTTCCTGATAGGCGGGGTCCGTATATTGCTCCTTGCCCGGCCGGAAGAAGCCCCCTGCGTCTACGGTCCACCAGGCTTGGCCTGCCGCCGCCATGTTGAGCCCGGCCGGGATCTGCCGTTTCAGCGTCTCCCAATCGTGGCCGATGTCGCCCGACCATGTCGCCGCGCCATAGCGTTGCTGGCCCGGTGCCGCCGATCGGGTGAGGATCATCACCCGCTTGTCTGGATAGGCGCGGCGCTGTTCCTCATACACGGTTCGGCTGACTTGCAGCGGATAGAGGTTACGGCGCTTCCCGCCCGGCTGGGTGCGGCCCGGCGCCGCATAAATCGGCCGTCCGGCGAGATCGTCATTCTCGGGTTCGGTCGCGTCCTGCCACCACGCGTCGATGCCGAGTGAGGCGAGCTTCTGGTTTTGCTGCCGCCCGTAGAAGCGCGCAGCGACGGGATTAAAGAAATCGATCCATTCGGTGCCCGGAATGTAGAAGCCCTTGGCTGCCACTTCCTTGCCCAGTTCGGTTTCCTTGCCGACCTTGGACCAGACCGACAGCATCAGGCGCATGTCCGTCGCATGCAGATCGCGGACGAGGCCGGCAGGGTCGGGGTAATGCTCCTCGTCGAAGCGCATGGCGTTCCAGCCGTACTTTCCCCAATATTGCCAATCCTGCACCATCATGTCGCAGGGGAGCTTGCGCGCGCGGAATTCGCGTGCCGTCGCCATGATCTCGTCCGACGAGTGAAACCGCTCGCGGCAATGAATGTAGCCGAGCGCCCACACCGGCATCATCGGCTGCGGCCCGAGCAACGCGTGATAGCCGGCCATGACGTCCGCCGCGGTAGGCCCGGCGATCACGACATAATCGATCCCCTCAGATACGGGCGACCACCAGGTCGTGCGATCGTCGACCGGTGCGTAGTTGAGCACCGGCACGTCCTCGTCGCTCGCCCGCACCAGCACGTTGTGCTCTCCCGCGGCAACCTCGCTGATGAAGCTGGCAGTCGGCGGCAGCCAGATATTGGTGTGATCCGTCAGTGGTTTGCCGTCGATCTCCACATAGTGGCGCGAAGACATCTTGCGGCCGAGATCTAGCAGGAACGCATAACGCCCACCTTGCGGGACCGTGAACTTGCCCGTGAACTCGGCATCGCGGCGCTGGACGCGGGCATTGCCGGTGGACGTGGTGACATCCGCCATGCGCGCCGCGCCCGCTGCCGCCTGCCGGGTCAACGCAATCGCCTGGTCCGGCCGGTTCAGCTCCGCCATGCCGGGATTATGCCACAGCAGACCATAGCCCTTGCTCGACAGCACGAACGGCTGGCTGATCTGCGTATTCACCTGCGTCAGACGGCGTGGGAGGCCGCGAATATCAAGATGACCGTCCTGGAAGCAGCCCGTGCCGTAGAGGCGTTCGTCGGCCGGGCTGGCGAAGCCTTGCGTCACGGCAAGGGTCGGCTCGTTCCCGATCGTCGATTGCGCGACGTGGCGCGATCCGGGTGCTTCGCCGAGGAGCAGGTTGCCCGCGCCGTCATGGAACGACAGGCATTCCGTCGCTTCATCCCATATGCATTGCGCGTGCGGGAGCGTCAGTCGCGTTTGGCCGCCCTCCCGTGTCCGCTTGGGGACTGGTGGTTTCGCGATGGGCAGCAGCATCTCGCTCTGCGTGGCAGCGGGCGTTCCCAAGGGCGCAACGCGGACCCGGAACGCACGATCGCTCAGGGCCGTGACGGCAATCGACAGCTCGCCGGCGCGGATCACGAAATCCGGGGCGGCAATCCTCGTCGCGGCTTGCACCACGCCGCTCGACATGATCGCCGCGCCCGCACCGCTTCCGAGCAGCGCCCGGCGGCTGATGGCCCAGCTACGCGGCGTTTTCTTCTCGTTCACGCAACCTCCCGTTCACTTCGTTCCTACGCAGCGCAGCCGTCAGTCGGATCGTCCATCTTCCTCGATGATGGCGACGTCCCACGCGGCGAGGTCGATCGGTTCGCCACGCTTCACCTTGCGCCCATGCAGCAGTTCCGTGCCTGCGGCGGGGGCCGCCATGTGCTGTGGCGCGGCCGAATAGTTGAGCACGTACCGGACCGTGTGGCCGTTCTTCAACGTGCCGCCGCGCACGATCAGCGGGAATTGCACGCCTGCGACCGTTGGTGCGACACCTGCCCGCGTGACCTCGGCGGCGACGATCTTTTCGGCCAGCGCATCGCTCGGCATGAAGCCGACGTAGCTGACCTCGCCTTTGCCCCAATGGTTGCGGGTCATCGCGGCGGCAGCCGGCCATGACGGATGCTGATAGCGCGCCACCACCTCGGCAGTGGTGGGCTTCAACATCTCCATCCACCAGCGCGGCGCGTTGTCGGCATCCGAAACGCCGAACGGATTGCCCGCGAGTGTGACCCCGACCGGGATCGTGAACTCCTGATAGGTGACGCCCGCCGCCTCGGCGATCGCACCCGGCTGCGCAGCATAGCGGACCTTCGTATTCTCGTCCGAAAATCCGCTCTTAAACGTGTAGAGTACGTGGCCGCCGCGCTTGGCGTAGTCGTTCAGCCGCGCGATCTCGGCGTCGCTCGCCGCGTAAAGCGCAGGCACAACGATGAGCTTGTAATCGTCGAGCTTCTGCGTGCTGTCCGGCGACAGGATGTCCGCCTCGACATTCATCCGATAGAGCGCATCGTAGAAGGGGCGCAGCACCTGGTTATATTCTATGCCTGCCGGCTTGAACGCATTGAAAGCGGTCTGGGCAGCGTTGCTGACATAGACGGCGACCTGGTTGTGCTTCGTCATTCCTGCCAGCTTCGGGCCGAGGCGAGCGATCTCGGCGCCGATCACCTTTGCGTCGGCATACTCCGCATTGGGCTTGTAGTCCTGCGACAGCAGCCCGCGCCAATAGGTCTCAACCGCGTTGGCGGTGGTCGCCCAGTGCCAGTATTCGACCATCTGCGCGCCTGAGGCGAGATGGCTGAACGCCTGCAGACGGAGCTGGCCCGGATAGGGCGTCCATTGCGGGAAACCCTGTGCCTCGGTTTCCAGCACCAGATAATTCTGTCCATTGCGGATCGAGCGGGCCTCGTCGCCACCAAAGGCGATCTCCGCGCCGGTCAGCTTGTCCTGAGTTGGGTGATAGATGTCGATGCCGGCGATATCGAGCGGCCGTGCCGCCTTCCAATGGTCGACCTCCGGCTGGATGCCATAGGAGCCCTCACGCCAGCCCAGGTCGAAATTTTGCGTCATGAACTGGCCGGGCCGGGCATGGGCGCGCACGAGCTTGGCCTGCCACACCAGGAAGTCGGTGACGAGGCTGCGCTGGTAGGCGGCGAAGGCGTTGGACATGCTGGCGTTGATCGAGCCGTTGGTTGACGGGAAGTCCTCCCAACGGTTGATCCGGTTCGACCAGTAGTTCAGGCCCCACGCCTGGTTCAGTGCATCGAGGCTCGGCCATTTCGCCTTTAACGACTGGACAAACCCTGCCTGAACCGCAGGGCCGCTGGTGCCATAGGGCTTGGTCTCGTTGTCGAGTTGGTAGCCGATCACCGCAGGATGATCCTTCACATGGTCCACAAGCGCGACGATCACCCGCTCGGCCGCGGCACGGTAGTCGGGATCGGTGATGTCCATGTTCTGCCGGGTGCCATATTGCGCGCGTACGCCGTCGCGGCCGACGACGAGCACATTGGGATGCTGGCGCGCGAGCCATGTCGGTATCGCATAGGTGGGCGTTCCGACGATAACCTTGATGCCCTGCTTATGCATCGCGGCGAGCATGCGATCGACATGGCTGAAATCGAACACTCCGGGCTGCGGTTCCAGCGTGCCCCATGTCGACTCCGCGATGCGGACGACACTGATCCCTGCGGCCTTCATCATCCGCGCGTCTTCATCGACACGGTCGACCGGCGTGTACTCGTCATAATAAGCGACGCCGTAAAGAATGGTATCCGGCACCTGCGCCTGCGCCGCCGCCGGCAGCGCCACAAGGGCCAATGCGAGTGCTTTCACGAACCGCTGCATGATCCTGCCTTCCATTGTCAATTTCTTCCCCGCCGTATCGCTTCCAAGCTATCAGGCGCGTCGTACCAGAAGCTTCTCGCCGTCCGGCCTGATGGCGAGCACCAGGTCACAATGGCGCCGCGTTGACCGACGTCTTGATATTCCTGCGTTTTCTGAACGACGTTTGCGTAACGGAACTCGCGCGATTCTATCAGATTGGCGGCATCTGCAATCAATGATGATGTTCCTCGCAAGAGAAATCTGTACACCAGCATCAGGCCGATCGTAGCTGTTTCGGCAAATTCCGGGAATACCCGTATGGCTTCGAGGTGAGACGCGATCCTTATTCCCCCCGGTATCTACGAAGCGCAAAGCTGAAGTGGCCCCTTCTCGTAAAACGCGACGGCGGCGTAGCAATTCGCGCAGCACAGCGAAGTGGGCGAGCTTTCATACGTCCCTCCCTTGTTGCGCCGCGTGTTCGCCTCCGGGAGTGACGCTGAAAGCCCTTTCCCAGTTGCCGACGCGTGTCGTTAGAATAACGGTTTCTACACGAGGATGTCGTATATGCAAATTAAGTTTCATATATGCTTGTGGCGTGTGGAATGGTGATCTGCCCTATCCAGTGGACCGATTAGTAACCGGTATGAGTGTTGCCGGTTGACCTGTTGCCCGTTTTTTCCTCCAGTTGGAGCTAGAGTCCGGGTCCGAAGAAGGGACGGACAGGTGAAGCGGAAGCAGTTTTCGGAGGAGCAGATCATCGGCATCCTGAAAGAAGCCAAAGCGGGCGCGGTGGTGACGGACCTGTGCCGGCGGCACGGTATGTCGAGCGCGACGTAATACGCATGGAAGGCCAAGTCCGGCGGTCTGGAGGTGTCCGATGCGAAGCAGCCGCGAGCTGCTCGATGAGGAGAACGCCCTGCGCAAGCGGCCGCTGGCGGATACGATGCTGGACAATGCAGGTCTGAACGACCTGCTTTCAAAAAAATGGTGACGCCTGCCGCGAAGCGGGAAGCGGTCGCGCATCTCCAGACGGCGCTGGGGATAAGCGAGCGGCGCGCGGAGCAGCCCAAGGTTTCGGCGATGCGAAGCATCGTTGGAATGGCTGCGGAGGGGTGTGCCGTCGTCGGAGTGGATCGCACGAGCATATGGTATCGCTCGTGCCGATCAGATGATGGCGACCTGCGCTAGCGTCTGCGCGATCTGCGCAGCAGCGTCGACGGTTCCGTATCCTAAACATCGTCGATGATGTGACGCGAGAGTGGATCCGCAGCTCGACCGTGCCGGCGCGCGTCTCCCAGTCCCGGTCGCGGTAACCGTTGCGCTGGGCGAGCCGGTCGCGGCTCTTCTCGCCATAGCCGGAACCTGCCAGGCTGCCGACCTCCAGGTCCATCAGCCGCTGCGCGGCAAAGCCGATCATCTCGCGCAGGAAATCGGCGTCCGCACTCTTTCCCAGCAGCGCCTGAACGCTCATCGTAGCGTCACTCATCCGGGTCTCCGTCGGTTGGAAGTCGCAACCCAAACCTATCCCAAGATCTTCGATGGCCTCCCCTCAGCTACACCACCACGCGGGGCACAACCACTCCAGCAGCTCTGGCGGCATCAACCTTCGCGGCGCTGGAGACCCGTCCGATCACCTTGCCACCTCCTAGTTTGATGAGTTGCGACAGAATCTGTCCCAGCCCGCCCGCGGCCGCATGAACCAAGGCGACGTCGCCCTGCTTCACCGGGTAAAAGTCTGTCGCGAAGTGGCTAGCGGTCAATCCTTGCATCATCAGCGACGCAGCCGTGTGGTCGGCAATGTCGTCCGGTACCAACACGAGGGAGTCGGCTGAGACGACGACCCGCTCGGCGTAGCTTGATGGCGCGAACACCCACGCCACCCGGTCGCCCACGCAAAAGTCTATCACGCCGGAGCCGATCTCGAGCACGCGTCCGGCACCCTCCACGCCGAGGATCGTCGGGTTATAACCGCCGCCGACTACACCGCGCCGCGCGCCGATATCCATAAAATTCACACCGGCCGCCGCGACCTCGACTAACACTTTGCCGGGGCCCGCGAGAGGTTCGGGCACGTCGGCATAAAGCAATACTTCGGCGCCGCCTGTGCCGTTCAACTTGACTGCTTTCATTTTTCAATCCTTGAACGATCATTCCAAAACTCGGCAAAAATCAGCGCAATGCGCGAAGTGCGAGATCGACCAGAGCTGCGAGATGCTTCGGCGAGGCACTGCCACGTGCGGCTATGCGGATTCCAGCGATCGACGCGACGATGAAGGTCGCGACCGTTCCCGGATCGAGATCAATCGCGATGTCGCCCTCCACCTGTCCGCGCTCGATCGTCCGGATGAAGAGGTCACGCAACACTCCGCCGGTCGCGGCGCGGATTTCGGTCAGCTCGGCATGCAACTGGCCGAACTCTACGATCGAGCCGACGCCGAGACATCCCCGTTCCGCCTCGCTAACGACCCTCTCCAGCATCGCGCGTACGCCGTCGATCGCTGCGGGCCGGCTGGCAAGTGCCTCGCGGTGCGCATTTGTCTCACACACGCCGTAGCGGCGGACCGCAGCCCGGTAGATCCCCCATTTGTCGCCGAATGTGTTGTAGAGGCTCTGCCGCCCGATCCCCATCGCATCGACGAGCATCTGCGCGGAGGTGCCCTCGTAGCCATGCTCTCGGAACACCGCGATTGCAGCGTCGATCGCCGCTTCCTCCTCAAATTCCTTCGGTCTCGCCATGGGCCCCAAGTAGCATATTTGAACGATCGTTCAAGTGGCGCTATGCCGTACACGCATTTGGATGCTGGAATGATGAGGCGGTCGATTTCAGGGCAGGACCGCGCGACAGAACAGATGCCAGCGCGCTTCGAACACGGAGTCCAACGCCCGATGCGGTGCGTCGGACCATTTGGAGCGGTTGGCCGCGCCGTCGAGCAGGTCGATCAGGATCTCGGCGATGTTCATGACGTGATCGGAATTCCAGCCCTGTCCCGGAGCGGCAGCCCGGATCCCGTCGCACATCGGATCGAGCGCGGCGGCGGACCACAGCCGAAGCTTTGCCTGGAGGTGATCGGACCGGCCGGCCTCAAGCGCGATCGCGGTGTAGAGCGCAGAATAGCTCGGCGACGCCGAGAAGCCAAAATAGGCGCGCGCGACCGACCGCAGCGACATGAGCGGGTCCGTCTCCCGGCGAGCGGCTTCGGCCAGCGCCGCGCGGAAGCGCTCAACGTCGCGGTCGACCACGGCCTCCAGCAGCACGAGCTTGTTGGCGTAGCGACGGTAGATGGTGTGCTTGGACGATCGCAACACCGCCGCGACCTCGTCGATCGTCGTTCCCGCATAGCCCTTCTCCGAGAACAGCACGCGGGCGGTGTCAAGCAGGGCTTCGCTACGGGCCGCGGCCTGTGCCTGGGTCGGGCGTCCACCGCTTGCACGTTCGGTCATGCGGCCGGCCTCCACCTCTTGTCCATTCTGCCATTTGCCATTAACGACACGCCGACGTGCCGTTTTACTGTCACTTATGCCCATGCCTTCGATTAGCCTATCCGACCTCGCGTGGGCGACCCCCGACGGACGCACCGTGTTCAGCGGCCTCGATCTCGGCTTCTCGCGCGAGCGGGTTGGGCTGGTCGGGCGCAACGGCGTGGGCAAGACGACGTTGCTCCACATCTTGTCGGGCGACCTGGCGCCGACTGCCGGACGCGTGAGCATCGACGGTGTTGTCCGGCTGATGCGGCAGCGGGTCCGAGTGGAAGAAGGCGCGACCATCGCAGAGCTGTTCGGCCTCACCGACGCACTTGCCGTCCTGCGGCGCGCGGAGACGGGCACGGCCACACTCTCGGACTTGGCCACCGCGGACTGGACGCTGGAGGAGCGCGTCTGCGATGCGTTGGCGCAAATCGATCTGGAAGTGGCCGTCTCGACTCCGCTTTCCGCGCTCTCCGGCGGTCAGCGCACGAGGGCGGCACTCGCAGCGGCTATTTTTGCCAGACCCGATTTCCTTCTGCTCGACGAGCCAACCAACAACCTTGACCGTGCCGGGCGCAGCGCGGTCGGACGGTTGGTGGAGTCTTGGAAGGCCGGGCTGATCGTCGTCAGCCATGACCGCGAACTCCTCGACCGGATGGACGCCATCGTCGAGATGACCAGCTTGGGCGCGGCGCGGTATGGCAGCAACTGGACTCAGTACCGGGCGCGCAAAGCGGTCGAACTCAGTGCCGCCGAGCAGGATCTTGCTCACGCTCAAAAGCAGCGGGTCGTGGCCGAGCGGCAGGCGCGCGCGGCAGAGGAGCGGCAGGCGAGGCGAGACGTTGCGGGTGCCCGCAAAGCGGCGAAAGGGGACATGCCCCGCATCCTACTGGGCGCGCGCAAGAATGCAGCCGAGGCGACGGGCGGCAGTGGCAAACGTCTGGCGGAGCGGCTGTCGACGCGGGCCGAGGCCGCGGTTGCGGCCGCCCGCGACCGCGTCGAGATCTTGCAGCAGCTATCGATCGTGCTGCCGTCGACCGCTCTTCCCGCCGGCCGGACGGTGTTGACGATGGAAGGCGTGGTGGGCGGCCATGACCCGGCTGCACCCGTGATCCGGGGCTTCAGCCTCTCGATCGTGGGTCCCGATCGGCTCGCGATCGTCGGTCCCAACGGATCGGGCAAGACGACGCTCCTCAAGCTCATCAGCGGTGAACTCGCTCCTTTCGCCGGAACCATCCACGTTGCCGCTACGATGGCGGTGGTCGACCAGCAGGTCGCATTCCTTGATCCCTGCGCGACCATCCTCGATAATTTCAGGTGCCTGAATCCGGGCGCGACCGAGAATGCGTGCCGCGCCGCTCTCGCCGGCTTTCTGTTCCGCGCCGACGCCGCGCTTCAGCGGGTCGGCACGCTGAGCGGAGGTCAGATGCTGCGCGCGGGGCTCGCCTGCCGCCTCGGCGGCGACCGGCCGCCCGAACTGCTAATCCTCGACGAGCCGACCAACCATCTCGACCTGGACTCGATTGCGCCGATCGAGGCGGCGCTCCAGGCCTATGACGGCGCGCTGCTCGTCGTCAGCCATGACGAACCGTTCCTGCGGAACATCTCGGTCTTGCGCCGGGTCGACCCTGGCGCGCCGCAAGCATGAGCCCGCGCTGGTATCGCGATCTGGATGTGGACGGACGGCGTGCCGTCTGGAGCACCTATAGCGGGTTCACCCTCGATGCCATGAACGTGCAGCTCTATGCCTTCATCCTGCCCGTGCTGCTTACCCTCTGGCATCTATCGCCATCGCGCGCCGGTATCCTCGCCACCGCCGCGCTGCTCTCCGGCGCGATCGGCGGCTGGGTCGCGGGCTCGCTCTCCGATCGGATCGGGCGGGTACGGGTGCTTCGGCTCACGATCCTGTGGCTTGCGATCTCGACTGCGCTGTGCGGCCTCGCCCGTTCTTACGACGGACTGCTGCTTGCCCGGACTATCCAGGGCGTCGCGTTCGGCGCCGAATGGGCGGTCGGCGCGGTCTTCATCGGCGAGATTGCCGCACCCGTCACGCGCGGGCGTGTCGCCGGCACCGTTCAGAGCGCGTGGGCACTAGGCTGGGCGCTTGCCGCGGCCACGACAGCGGTGGCGCTCTGGCGCCTACCCCCGGAACTCGGCTGGCGGGTCACCTTCTTCGTCGGGCTGCTGCCTGCCGCATGGGTGTACTGGCTCCGGACGCGACTGCGCGAGACGCCGATCTTCTCGGTTTCGCAGGCCGATGGCGAGTGGCACGCGATCTTCTCAAGACCCACGCGCGGACGCACCCTGCGCGGCAGCATCCTCGCAACCGGCACGCACGGCGGTTACTGGGCGCTGGCGACCTGGTGGCCAACCATGCTCCGCCTCGAACGCGGGATGACGGCGGCGCAGGCGACCGCCCACCTCGCCGTCCTCGTCGGTGGCTCGTTCGCCGGCTACCTTCTTGGCGGCTGGCTCGGCGATCGGGCCGGCCGCAGGCTAACGCTCGCCACCTTCGCGTCCGGCGGCATCGCCACGGTCCTCGCCGCCACTTTGCTGCCGCTTCCACCCGGTGCGTTTCTCGTCCTGAACGGCCTGGTCGGCCTGTTCGCCCTCGGCCTTTACGGCGCGGTCACCCCGGTTCTGATCGAATTGTTTCCGACGCGGCTGCGAGGTTCCGGGCTCGGCTTCTGCTACAATGTCGGCCGTGGTCTCGCCAGCGCTGGGCCATTGGCGGTCGGGGCAAGCATCGCCGCGTTCGGCATCGCGCCCGCGATCGGGCTGTGTGTAGCGCTGGCCTACAGCCTCGTACTGGTCGCAGTGGTGCTGCTTCCCGAAACGCGGGGACGTGCATTGATGACCGTCGCCGCCGCTTGAGGCGTCAGAAACCCAACTCTGACAAGGTCGGGTGATCGGCCGGGCGGGGCCGGCCGGCCAACGCAGCGCGCGCTCGTGCGCTTCGATCGGGTGCTCGTTCGCCGCCGTCAGGCGGCGCTTCACGAAACCGGCGGCATCCAGTTCGAGCTCTTCGCCGCCATAGACCCGGAACCATATCCCGCTGTCATCACGAAATTCGCGGGCGAAGCGGAGCGACAGGCGTCCCACTTCTTCCGCCCAGCCTTCCAGCAGCACGCGCGCGTCGATCTCGCGGCGGGCCTGACGCTGCACGTAGGCGCGGATCTGCTCCCGGCCCCAGAGAAAGTCGATGCGGTTGCGCCAATGGCAATCGATGGTGTTGCTGAACACGATCGCGTCGAGGTCGCGCATATTCCAGGCGTTCTCAGCATCGCGGACGTGCTGCGCCATCGCCGGGCTGCATTGGGGCATGTCGGTTCCCATCCAGAAGGCGATCCCGCAGATGACGGACCTCCGATCCGTCCATAATCGCCGGGCCGACTCAAGGTGCCAGTTAGGTGGTGTTAGTCGCTGGCAAGGAGCTACTCGCGCCCGGTGGTCCGATCGGGCCTGACAGAACATCACAGAGCCTAACGGGCGCGCGCGGCGCGTATGCGCTATCGACCGAACAGGACATCGCCCGGAGGAACTGCCATGCACACCGCCTCAAACGATACGGCCGATACCGGCCGTCGCGACTTCGTCACCGGAGCCGCCGCCATCGCGGCCGCGCTGGTCGGCGGCACCGCGAGCGCCCAGACGCAGGTCACGTCGAAGCGCCCGATCGGCCGCGCCCCGCCCGCGCTCGGGCCGATCCGGCAGATCGACGCCGGCGACCTGAACATCGGCTATGTCGATTTGGGCCCGGCGAACGGGCCGGTCGTCATGCTGTTCCACGGCTGGCCATACGACATCCACAGCTTCGTCGAGGTCGCGCCGCTGCTGGTCGCGCGGGGCTACCGCGTCGTGATTCCATACCTGCGCGGCTATGGCAGCACCGTCCTCCGCGCGCCGCAGGCGGTGCGCAACGGTCAGCCGGCCGCGCTCGCGTCCGATGCACGGGCATTGATGGACGCGCTCAGCATCCGGCAGGCAATCGTCGCCGGCTTCGATTGGGGTGCGCGCACCGCAGACATCATGGCGGTACTCTGGCCGGAACGCTGCAAGGCGCTCGTCTCGGTTAGCGGCTATCTCATCGGCAGTCGCGCCGGCGGCGCAAAACCGCTGCCACCCCGGCAGGAGCTTCAGTGGTGGTACCAATTCTACTTCGCGACGGAGCGCGGCAAGACGGGGTATGCGGCGAACACCAGCGCGTTCAACCGCATGATCTGGGAACTCGCCTCACCCAAATGGGCCTTCGACGACGCCACCTATGAGCGGTCGGCCGCCTCCTTCGCCAATCCGGACCATGTCGCGATCGTGATTCACAATTATCGCTGGCGGCTCGGTCTCGCGGAAGGCGAGGCCAAATATGACGCGGCGGAAGCCCGGCTGGCGACAGGCCCCACGGTTTCGATCCCGACGATCACGATGGAAGGCGATGCCAATGGCGCGCCGCATCCCGAGCCTGCTGCCTACCGGGCGAAGTTCACTGGCCCCTACGCGCACCGGCTCGTCACAGGCGGGATTGGGCACAACCTGCCGCAGGAGGCCCCCGCCGCGTTCGCACGCGCGATCCTCGACGCGGAGAAGCTCGCATGAACATGCCGCACGGCACCTTCCGTTCGAGCGCGGTCGCGCTCGGCGCCGGTACAGCGTTGTTCCTCGCCGTCGCGTTGCCGAAGGTCGCGGCGCAGGCGCGGGATGCAGCCTCGGTCTCAGCGTCGCCCGTATACGGCGTCAGGCTTCCGGCGGGCTATCGCGACTGGAAGCTCATCAGCGTCGCCCAGGAGAACGGCAAAAATAACGACATTCGCGCGATCCTCGGCAATGACGTTGCAGTGCGCGCGTTCCGTACGGGCAAACGTCCCTTTCCGGACGGGGCGGTGATCGTGCGGCTGGCGTGGCGCTACCAATCGTCGCCGCGCAACGACGCCGTCTTCCCCGCTCCGCAATCGTTCGTCGCCGGGGCGCCGACCAACGTACAGGTGAGCGTCAAGGATTCGAAGCGCTACGCCCGCAGCGGTGGCTGGGGCTACGGTCAGTTTGAGGACGGCAACGCGAACCAAGACGAAAAGCTCACTCGCTCGTGCTTCGCCTGTCATGCGAAGCTAGAGAGATCGGCCGATTTCGTCTTCACCGACTATTCGCGCTGATTACCGGTAGGGCCGGCACAACGCCATTCCATCGAGGTCGTGCGGATTGCTCACGGCCGGCCCGGGGGGCTTGGCCGGCCGTGAGCGTGCGCGCCGGCGGAAGGGTTGGCCGCCTGCGCTGCACCTCAGCGGGTCGTGGCGGCCCGTTCGATCAGACGGGCGACCTCGACCGGATGCGACACCATGACGACATGCGACGCACCCCGCACGACCACGGTCTGGCGCGAATGCGCGCGCGCCGCCATGAAGCCGAGCGCGGCGGGGGGTATGTTCCTGTCCCGGTCACCATAGACGAAGTAGGACGGGATTCGCTTCCAGGCGGGCTGAGGCGATGGCTCGGTGAGTGCGCCCTGCGCGATCGGGCGCTGCCCCACCGACATCAGATCGGCTTGTGCCGGGTCGACGTCGGCCGCGAACTGCGCCGGGAACTTGCCCTGAACGATGTAAAGGTTCTTGCCCCCGCCCGGCAGCGGCACGGCCGGCGCGAGCGCCCCGGCCAGCGTGCTGCCGGGGAACTTGCCGCTGAGACCAAGCGCGGTCTCGCCCGCCTCCGGCGCGAACGCGCTGACATAGACCAGCGCCTTAACATTGGGCGCGGCCGTAGCGGCGGCGCTGATGACCGAGCCGCCGTAGGAATGGCCGACCAACACCACCCGCCCCTTCAGCCGCGAGACGACGCTGGTAATCTCGGCCGCATCGCTGCGCACGCCGCGCAGCGGGTTCTCCATCGCGATCACGAAGTAACCGTCTTTGCGCAGGATCGGGATGACCCGGTTCCAGCTCGACGAATCCGCGAACGCGCCGTGGACGAGGACCATGATTGGCTTGGCGGGCGCCTGTGCCTGAGCAGCGGGGGCAAGCAGGCCGGCGGCGAGCGCGAGCCCGCCGGCGAGGAATGGTTTCATGGCGTTTTCCTGTTCTGAAAGAGGTCAGGCGAGCGTGACGACGGCGTCGATGTTGCCCTTGATCGCCTTGGAATAGGGGCAGGTGCGATGCGCGGCGTCGATGAGTTGGCGCGCCACCTCCACGTCGAGCCCCAGCGCGCTGACGTTCAGTCGGGCGGCGAGCGAGAAGCCGTCCTCGCCTTGCCGCAGACTCACCTCCGCATCGATCGCGAGATCGTCGGGCAGTTCGATGCCCTTGGCGCGCGCCGCGTGCGCCATCGCGCCCTCGAAACAGGCCGACCAGCCGGTCGCGAACAATTGCTCGGGATTGGTGCCCTGTCCCGGACCGCCAGGCACCGACAGCTTGAGGTCGAGGCGGCCGTCGGAACTCCGCGCGGCACCGTCGCGTCCGCCGGTGACATGGACGTTTGCGGTATAGAGGGTTTTGATATCGGACATGGTCGGTCTCCTGATGATGCAAAAAATCGGTCAGCGGATCGATCGAAAGGCGGCGCGCACCTCGTCGGTGAAGATCGCGGGCTGCTCCCACGCGGCGAAATGGCCGCCGCCAGGCGCCTCGTTGAAGTAGAACAGGTTGGTGTAAGCGCGCTCGGCCCAGCTTTTCGGGGCGCGGAAGATCTCGCCCGGGAAGACGCTGACCGCAACGGGCATGTTGATCACGCCGCGCGCGTTGAAGTTGTTGCTATGGTCTTCCCAATAGATCCGCGCGGCTGACGCGCCAGTCCCGGTCAGCCAGTAAAGCGAAATATCGTCGAGGATCTCGTCACGGGTCAGCACGCGCAGCGGATCGCCGTTGGCGTACACCCATTGCGCGATTTTCTCGTACATCCATGCGGCGAGCGCAACGGGCGAGTCGACCAGCGCATAGCCGATCGTCTGCGGCCGGGTGTTCATCTCGATCGCGTAACCGGCATTGTCGCGGTAAAAGACGGCGAGCTGGTCGAACGCGCCGCGCTCCTTGGGCGTGAGCGTTGTTGGCGCGGGGTCGCCCGCGGCGAGGGTCCGGGCGATATCTGCCGGCACGACCGCGGGCATGTTGAGATGGACGGCGAGCAACCCCGGCACCTTCTGCAACGCCATGCGCTGCGAGATGACCGAGCCGCAATCGCCGCCTTGCGAGACATATTTCGCATAGCCGAGCCGTTGCATGAGCGTGGCCCAGGCGCGGCCTGTTCGATCGGAGCCCCAGCCGACCGTGGTCGGCCGGGCAGAAAAGCCGAAGCCGGGGATCGAGGGGATGACGAGGTGGAAGGCATCCTCGGCCTTGCCGCCGTGCGCGGTCGGGTCGGTCAGCGGCATAATCACCTTGAGGAATTCGAGCACCGATCCCGGCCAGCCGTGCGTCAGGATCATCGGCATCGCCTTTTCGTGGCGCGAGCGGACGTGGATGAAGTGGATGTCGAGTCCGTCGATTTCGGTCATGAACATCGGCAGCGCGTTGAGCCTCGCTTCGACCTTGCGCCAGTCGTACGCGTCACCCCAATAGCGCAGCAGCGGCTCCAGGGTCTGGCGGCGCACGCCCTGCTCGTCGTCGCGCGCCGGCTGCGTATCAGCCCAGCGGGTGTCGACGATACGCCGCTTCATCGCGGCGACCTCGGCGGGCGGGATCGCCACCTTGAACGGGCGGATCGCCGCACCGCCGGTCTCGGCGCGGAGCATCGCGGGCAGCATCCCCGCCGCCGCAGCGCTCGCCATGAAGGTGCGGCGTGATGTCATAAGGTCGTCGAGCATCGGCTGTCTCCCTGCCCCGGATCGATCCGGTCGAGCCCGAAGTAGCGAGGTCGCGGTGCGATGCCCGTTATCGCCGGTGATCCGGCGTTAGGCGCTGATGGTGCGCGCGGGCGATGGTGCCCCTCTCGTCGTCTAACAGCGTGCGCGCAACGACTAACACCGGCTTGCGTCCGCCATGCCTATCTCGCCGGCCACACCCGGCCGAGGCCGATAGCGCGAGGCATCGATCATGTTCAGGATCCGCTCCTTCACCTTCGCCGCGGCCGCCGTTCTGGCTGCTGGCGTCACCACGGCAGTCTGCTGCGGCGACGCGCTGCAACTCGCCGCCGCCAAGCCGCGGCCGGTGCAGTCGGCGATCGCCGCCGCACCTGTCGACGCGTCCGCCCAGCCGCTGTCGGCCTTGTCGCAAGCGGAGCCGTGGATCGCCGCCGTTCCGGGCGGCGTGGCGGCGCTGCGCGGCAAGGTCGTGGTGGTGAACTTCTGGACCTATTCCTGCATCAACTCGCTGCGGGCGCTGCCGGCCTTGCGCGCGTGGGACCAGCGTTATCGCGACAAGGGCCTGGTCGTCGTCGGCGTGCACGCGCCCGAATTCGCGTTCGAAAAGGATGCGGCCAAGGTGCGCACTGCTCTGCGGGACCTCGGCGTGCGTTATCCCAACGTTCAGGACAATCGTTACGCGACGTGGCAGCAATTCGGCAACGAAGGCTGGCCCGGCTTCTACTTCATCGACGCCAAGGGCACGATCCGCGGCTACCGGCTCGGCGAGGGACACTATGACGAGAGTGAACGGCTCATCCGCATGCTGCTGACCGAAGCGGGGCACGACGTGTCCGGCATCACGCCCACCCCGCCGGTGGGCACGGGTATACAGGCGGAAGCGGATTGGCGCGACCTGCGCTCGCCCGAATCCTATCTCGGCTACGCCAAGGCCAAAGACTTCCGGTCGCCGGGCGGGCTCCAGCGCGACGTCACGCACCGCTACGAGCCGGCCGCGAGCCTTTCGTTAAACCAGTGGGATCTTACCGGCGGGTGGGCGATCGGGCGCGAGTTCGCCACGCTTGAGGGTGCGCCGGGCACGATCCGCTATCGCTTCCATGCACGCGATCTTCATCTGGTGCTGGGCGGCGCGAAGGACGGCGCGCCGGTCCGCTTCCGGGTTCTCATCGATGGTGCCGCGCCTGGCGCCAGCCACGGTGCCGATGTCGACGCGACCGGCTGGGGCGAGGTCCGGCAGGATCGCCTGTACCAGCTCGTCCGGCAGGCCGGCGAAGTGGCCGATCGCACGGTGACGGTCGAGTTTACCCGGCCTGGCGTGCGCGCCTATGTCTTCACCTTCGGATGATGCCCCCGCCTTGAACGGACGTTCCACAACAGCCATACAGCACATGGGAAGGGCACAGCATGGCACGGACTTGGTTGATTACCGGCAGCTCTCGCGGATTCGGGCGGGCGCTATGTGAAGCCGTCCTCGCATCCGGCGACAACCTCCTGGCGACCGCGCGCGATCCTCGCCATCTCGAAACGCTGACGGCGAAGGGCCCCGGCCAGCTCGCCACCGCCGCGCTCGACGTCACCGACGCAGCGGAGGCGGCGGCTGCGGTCGCGACCGCGCTCCACACGTTCGGCCGGCTCGACGTTCTGGTGAACAATGCCGGCTACGGCAACGTCGGGTCGGTCGAGGATACATCGCTCACCGCCTTTCGCGAGCAGATCGAGACCAATCTGTTCGGCACGATCATCATGACCAAGGCGGTGATACCTCACATGCGTGAACGGCGCAGCGGGCATATCGTGCAATTCTCCTCGGTTGGCGGCCGCCTCGGCGCGCCCGGCCGCGCGCCCTATTCCGCCGCGAAATGGGGCGTGGAGGGGTTTTCCGAAGTGCTCGCGCAGGAGATGGCGTTGATCGGCGTCCGCGTCACCATCATCGAGCCGGGTGGCTTCCGCACCGACTTCGCGGGCACCTCGACCACTATCGAAAGCGGCCGCGCCGAATATGACGCGGTGGTGGGCAAGGCCGCGCGGATGCAGCAGGCGTATGACGGCAACCAGCCGGGCGATCCGCAGCGCGGCGCACGCGCCATCCTAGAGATCGTCGCGGCCGAGGCACCGCCCCTGCGCCTGCCGCTCGGCTCGGATGCGGTCGCCGCGCTGGAGCGTGGCGACCGCGCGCGGCTGGAGGAATTGACGGCATGGCGGTCGCTCAGCATCTCGACCGACTTCCCGCCGGACGGAGGTAGCGCCTGAACGATGCCCGAGCACGACCGAACCAGCGAGCGGGTCCGCTTCGGGCCGTTCTGCCTCTCCATCGCGGAGCGGCTGCTAACCAGAGACGGCGTGCCGGTAGAGATCGGCGGACGGTCGTTCGATCTTCTCGCCACGCTGGTCGAGCAACCCGGACGCGTGCTGTCGAAGCGTGAATTGCTCAAGCGGGTCTGGTCCGACGTCGTGGTTGAGGACGGCAGTCTGCGCTTCCACATGGCCGGCCTCCGCAAGTTGCTTGGTGAGGGGGAGAACGGCGCGCGCTACATCGCGACACAGGTCGGCGTCGGCTATGCCTTCGTGGCGCCGGTGGAGCCGGTCTCGGCATCGCACGAGGCCGCTACGCCGATCGCCGCCGCCGTGCCACGACCAGCGCCGACCACCATCAACATGCCCGCGCGCCTGCCGCATCTGATCGGCCGCGACACCGATATTGCGCTGCTCAGCCAACGCATCGTTAGTACGCCTCTGTTCACGATCGTCGGCCCCGCCGGGGTTGGCAAGACCGCTCTCGCGGTCGAGGTCGCGCATCGCATCGGGTCCGCGTTCGGCGATCAGGTCACCTTCGTGGACTTCAGTCTGCTCGAGGACGCGGCGCTCGTCGCGCAGATGATCGCCGGGGCGATGATGATCGCGGTGCATAGCGACGATCCCCTCGCCGTTATCCTCGGCCACATCCGCGACAAGACGATGCTGCTGGTGCTCGACAATTGCGAGCATGTGATCGAGGCGGTGTCCGCGGTCGTGGCGCGCGTCGTCGCGGGCGCGCCGCGCGTGCGCATCCTCGCCACCTCGCGTGAGCCGATGCGGATTCGCGGCGAGCATGTCCACCGGCTCGACGCGCTCGCCTATCCCGAAGATCCCGACCGCCTCGGCCGCGAGCGGCTCCTATCCTACCCCGCCGTCCAGTTGTTCTGCGAACGCGCGCTGGCCGGCGACAGCACGCTCCATATCGACGAGGAGGCGGCGCGCCTCATTGGCGACATGTGCCGCCGGCTCGACGGCATGGCGCTGCCGATCGAGCTGACCGCCGTGCGCGTCGCCACGCACGGCATCGAGGCAACCGCGCGACTGCTGGGCGAGCGGTTCAGCCTCGGCTGGCAGGGGCACCGCAACGCGACACCGCGCCAGCAGACGCTACAGGCGACGCTCGACTGGAGCTATGATCTCCTCTCCGGCGTGGAGCAGATCGTCCTGGCCCGGCTGGCGGTGTTCGTAGGCCAGTTCTCGATCGACGCCGCTCTCGACATCGTCGCGGACGAGCACATCAGCGCCGACGAGGTCGCAGCCGCGCTCGACGAACTCGCCGCCAAGTCGCTGGTCGTGCCGCAACGCGCGCGCGGCATGGGCACCTATCGCATGCTCGAGATGACGCGCGCGTATGCGCGCGAGAAGCTGCTCGCGCGCGGCGCCGACGAGGCGAAGGCGATCGCCCGCCGCCACGCGAGCTTCTATTTCGGCGAGATCGACGCCGCCGCGACGCAGGATGCCGAGGCACTTCACGACCTCCGCGCGCTCCGCCAGCAGCTCGGCAACATCCGCAGTGCGCTCGATTGGGCGTTCGGCCGCGATGGCGACGCCAGACTGGCGGTCCGGCTCGCGGCCGCGAGCGCGGCGGTGTTTCTGAACCTGTCCTCGCTGGTCGAGTGCCGGACATGGTGCGGCCGCGCGCTTTCGATCATCCAGGACGCGCAACGCGGCACGGCGATCGAGCTGGAGCTTCAGGCCGGTCTCGGCACCGCGCTGATGTTCACGCGCGGCAACAGCCAGGCGGCGGGCACGGCATTGTCCCGCGCGCTGGATGTCGCCTCGGCGCTTGACGATAGCTGGAACGAGCTGCGCCTGCTGGGCCGGCTGCACATCTTCCACGAACGGCTCGGTGACTATGCCGACGCGTTCGGCCATGCCGAGCGCGCCGTCCGGGTCGCCACCGCGATCGGCGAGCCGGAGGCGCTCGGAGTTGCCTATTCGCTGTCCGGCATTTCGCATCATCTCGCTGGCGATCAGACCCGCGCGCGGCGCGAGCTGGAATTGTCGCTGGAGAACAGCGCCCCGTCGCAGCGGAACCGGACGATCCACTATGGCTTCGATCACCGCAACCGCACCACAATCGCACTGGCCCGTGCACTGTGGCTCACCGGCGATGCCGATCAGGCGCTGCGCATGGCAAAGCAGACCGTCTCTGAGGCCGATTGCCTGGACCATGCAGTCACGCGCTGCATCGCCCTGGTCTGGTCGTTCTCGGTCCATCTGTGGGCCGACGATCTGGAAGAGGCGGAGCAGGCGTTGATCGCTTTCGCCGACTGCGCCGACACCAATGCGCTCGGGCCGTATATCGCTGCCGCCGGCGGGCTTCGCGGCGAACTCGCCGTCGCGCGCGGACAGGCTGGTGCGGCGCTCGGCTTGCTGGAGGGAAGTCTTTCGCGGCTCCGTGCGGCTCGGTACGAATTACTGACGACACCCTTCTCGCTCGCACTCGCGCGCGGCTTGATCCTCGCCGGGCGGTGGTCGGAAGCGCGCGATCTCCTGATCGCGGCGGCCGAACGCTGTGAGGCGAATGGTGAATGCGTCCTCGTCCCCGAACTGCTGCGCACGCAGGCTACGATCATGAATCAGGCTCACAGAGACCGCAGCGCCGCCGAGGGTGCGCTTCAGCGCGCGATTTCGCTAGCGCGCGAGCAGGGCGCGATTGCATGGGAGCGCCGATCGTCGGCCGCTCTTGCTGAAATGCGAACCACCTGCGGCGACTAATTTCGCAGCGCCGTTGCTCTGGTAATCCGCCCAACGAGAGTCAGTGCCGTCACCATTGGCGTCGCATGACCAAGATCGCGAGCGGCAGCTTCCGTCGGAAGTCGCCGTTCGGCTCGTGCTGCCGGAATGAATCTTGTACCAACCAGCGTGATCTATGACTCACGAGGGCTTCCCAAGTCGGCGAAAATCTGAATCTATGGCGATGTGTCTTTGGAGTGCGGCGCTATGGGTTCAGCGATCAGCTTGCGGAAAGATTTCG
>Ga0247735_1000285_pt1 | contig 21548 bp, 23 predicted proteins | sample UWRJL178409R2_FD_180934 | JGI IMG/M metagenome (GOLD analysis project Ga0247735, IMG submission 180934) | Plant litter microbial communities from Arlington Agricultural Research Station in Wisconsin, United States - UWRJ-L178-409R-2 | ecosystem: Environmental > Terrestrial > Plant litter >... | reverse complement strand
CCCGCAGGTCGGCGAACTTCGTGAGGTTGGTCAGGTACTGGGTGCTGATGTTGCCCGCGCCGATGACGCCGACGCCGACCGGTCCGCTGCGTGCGGCGCTCATACGTCGTGCTCCTTCAGCCAGGCGAACGACTCGGCGATGCCGTCGAAGACGTCGCCCGCGTAGGCGTCGAACTCGACGACCCGCACGGCCTGCGGTGCGGCGGCGAGGATGCCGGCCACGTCGACCGCGCCCTTGCCCGCGGGCTGCTGCAGCGAGGTGTCGTCGCTCAGCGCCCCGTCTTTCACGTGGATGAACTTCACCCGGTCGCCGAGCGAGCGCAGCAGTGCGGGGGTGTCGACCCCGCCGACCGAGGCCCAGAAGGTGTCGATCTCGAGCACGACGGCGTCGTCGATGCGGTCGACGAAGCTCAGGAGCGCGGGGCGGCCGTCGACCCGGTTCGCGAGCTCCCAGTTGTGGTTGTGGTAGCCGAAGGCGAGTCCGAAGGTCGCGGCGCGCGCGGCCAGCGCGTTCACCCGGTCGGCCGTCTTCGCGATCTCGTCGGCCGACTGCCAGCGCTCGGTGGGCACGAACGGGTCGATGACCGTGCCGATGCCGAGGCGCACCGCGGCGTCGAAGTAGAGGTCGGGGTCATCCGAATCGATGACGGGAGCATGACCCGACGGGGCGGAGATACCGGATGCCGCGAAGGCCCGCTCGTACTCGTCGACGCGTTCGGCGAACCCGTAGGGCTCGACGTTCGTGAACCCGATCTCGGCGAGCCGCGCGACGGCCCCCGGCAGGTCGTCGGCGATGGCATCGCGCACGCTGTACAGCTGCACGGAGACGGTCGTGGTCATTCGAGACTCCTTTGTTCGACGTTCTGCAGAACACGATAACAACAAAAACCGCCGCGTGGTGGTTTTGTGGCCGTAGAATTCGGGGCATGGATGCCACGCCCGCACGTTCGTACGCCAAAGGGGTCGCCCGGCGCAAAGAGATCCTCGAGCGCACGGTCGAGGTCTTCGCCGAGCGCGGCGCGGAGGGCACCTCCCTGCGGGCCATCGGCGGGGCGATCGGCGTCTCGCACGGGGCCCTGCTGCACTACTTCGCGTCGCGCGAAGAGCTGCTCGTCGAGGTGCTGCGCGAGAACGCGGCGCGCCACCACGACGACGACAAGGCCGCCGGCGACGGACTGCTCGACGGCATGCTCGCCGCCGCCAAGCGCAACGTGACGATCCCCGGGCTCGTCGCCCTCTACTCGAGCGTGGTCGGGGCCTCGGTCGAGACCGGCAACGAGACCTCGCGCGAGTACATCGCGACCCGGTTCGCCGCGCTGCGCGCAGAGCTCGTCGGGCAGGTCGTCTCGGCCCAGGCCGCGGGCGAGGTGCGCTCCGACGTGGCGCCCGAGTCGGTCGCCGCGCTCATCATCGCCGCCTCCGACGGGCTGCAGGTGCAGTGGCTGCTCGACCCCGGGGTCGACATCACGGCCGGGCTCGAGGCGCTGCAGTCGATGCTCGCCGCACCCGCGGGCGACTGACGCTCGTCGGCCGCGGCGTGTACCCTGATTCCGGACAGTGTTGTCCGGTTAATCCTCGAGAAAGAAGCCCCGCATGTCTCCCACCCTCTCCGGCGACTCGTCGATCTCCGCCTGGCTCGCCCACCCCGTCGGCGGCCCGATCCTGCGCGACCTGCTCGCGCAGAGCGGCCAGAGCGCCGACGCGCTGCGCCCCGTGAGCAAGCTCGCGATCAAGCGGCTGATCAAGCTCAGCAAGGGCGCGTTCACGCAAGAGCTCATCGACACCCTGGTCGCCCGGGTCGAGGCCGGCGACGTTCCCGAGGGCGGGGCGCCGGTCGAGGCCGTCGAAGAGACCGCGGATGCCCCGGTGGAGGGCGAACCGTGGGTCGAACGCATCGACTCCGGCCGTTTCAGCGGCAAGACGATCATCGTCACCGGCGCCGGATCGGGCATCGGGCGCGCGACCGCATCCCGCATCGCCCGCGAGGGCGGCCGCGTGATCGCCGTCGACATCTCGCAGGAGCGTCTCGACGACTTCGTCGACGAGCTCCCGGCCGGCGATATCGTCGCGGTCGTCGCGAACATCACCGACGACGCGGCGATCGCGCAGATCGTGGCCGCCGCTGGCGAGCGCATCGACGGCCTGGCGAACATCGCCGGCATCATGGACGACATGACGCCCGTGGGCGAGATCGACGACGCCGTCTGGAAGCGCGTCTTCGCGATCAACGTCGACGGCACGATGAAGCTCATGCGCGCCGTCATCCCCGCGATGCTCGCCCAGGCGAGCGGCTCGATCGTGAACACCGCGTCGGAGGCCGCCCTGCGCGGATCCGCGGCCGGCGCCGCCTACACCGCGTCGAAGCACGCGGTCGTCGGCCTCACGAAGAGCAGCGCGTTTATGTACGGCCCGAGCGGCATCCGCGTGAACGCCGTCGCCCCTGGCCCGACCATCACGAACATCGAGGCCACCTTCGCCTCGCCGCTCGGCGCCGAGCGCGTGCGTGTGGGCATGTCGGTCATGCCCGATGCCGCGGAGAGCGACGCCCTCGCGGCGTCGATCACCTTCCTGCTCAGCGACGACGGCGTGAACGTGAACGGCGTCGTGCTGCCGTCCGACGGCGGCTGGTCGGCCGCGTAGGTCACGCCTGCCGGGGCGCGGTCGGCGCGTCCCGGTTACGCCGGGATCAACCGGTCGACCAGCGCGTTCGCGTCGGCCACCCTGTGCTCGGAGACGACCGCCGGAAAGATGAACTTCCACATCTCGCGGATGCGCGGCAGCAGGTCGGCCCGCCCGCTGAAGGTGTCGGAGACCAGCTGGATACCGGTGTACGACGGGATGAGGAACCGCGCGAACACGGCCGGGTCGACGTCGGCCCGGAAGTCGCCCTGCTCGACCGCGGTGGCCGCGATCGCCCCGAAGGTGTCGAGCCACTGCTGGTACGGCGCGCGCAGCGGCGGGTCGAAGTTGGAGTTCTCGGTCGTCAGCCTGATGCCGGCCTTGACCACCGGGTCGGTCATCAGCCGCTGGGCGAGGTCGACGCTGAGCATCACCATGGTCTCCATCGCGGGCCGGTTCTGCTCGACGATGCGCGTTCCCGCCTCGACGGCGAGCTGCTGCTCTTTGGCGATGACCGCGCGCGCGATCTCTTCCTTCGACTGGAAATGGAAGTAGAGCGCCCCGCGGGTGGCCCCCGCTTCCTTGGCGATGTCGGTGGTCGTGGCGGCCGCGTAGCCGAGTCGGCAGAACGCCTCGGCCGCACCGTCGATCAGCCTGTCCCGCGTGATCTGCGCGCGTTCCTGTTGCGCCATGCGCGACATCCGTTCTTTCAGTGCACCTATTTTAGATCCACGGATGCCACGGGGCCGACGCACCCCTATCGGTCGTCTGCGCGCGCCGCGCTGCTTCCGGAGACCTGGCCGTGCCCGCCGGCGCATTCGAACATGCGCGAGTGGTCGATGCGCGCGTAGTAGGCGCGGCGTCGATCGACGTCGACCCCGAGGAGCTGCCAGTGTCCGGCCGCCGGGCGCTCGCTCACGACGTACGGGTCGATGAGGCACTGCGGCGGCTCGTCGCCCGCGCTGAAGAAGACCGAGAGGCATCCGTCGGAGCCCTGGGCGGGCTGCGGTTCGGTCACCTCGGCGAGATACGGGGTGGTGGGCACGGGTTCACGCTAAGGGCTGCCGTGCCGCCAAACCATGTCCGGCGGGTTTGTTTTGGCTGTGAGACGACCGTCGCGGGCCAACAGCCACGACGTCACCGTCAGCCGCCCGGTCGGGTCGTCGTCGCCCGTATCGCCGTCGAACCCGACGGCGGCCAGATAATCCCGTCCCGTCGTCGCGGGCGGCAGATCCCAGCCGCGAACGAGACGCCGACGGATGCCACGGCCGTCGTCGACCGACAACTCACACGTCCACGACCGCTGCCCGGTTCGGTCGGCCCGGCCGACGACGGGCAGCACCCGCCGCAACGGCAGGGCGAGCCCGTGCCCCGTGGTCTTCACGACCGCCTCCTTGCGCACCCAGGCCCGGGTTCGCGCGCGCGCCGGCTCGCTGTCCGCCGTGTCGGTCGACCATTCCCGGTCGCTGAACACGTCGGGGCGCAACGCGTCCCAGTGCGTCGCGTCGCTGTCGAGTTCGACGTCGACGCCGACCGGGGTCGCGGGGTGGGCGAGGGCGACGGCCACCAACCGGCCGGAGTGGGCGAGGTTGAACTGCGCGGGCGCATCGGGGCCGAACGAGGGCTTGCCGTGGTCGGTGTTCCCGCAGATCCGGCACGATCTGACGACGGCGATGTCGTGCGGCGCCCGCCCGACCAGCGGGGCGATCAGGCCGCGCAACAGCGCGTGGGCGGCGAGGGTCGACTCGCGGTCGGGCTGCCGCACGAGCGCGGCCGCCCGGCGCCGGGTGTCGTCGTCGACGGCATCGGCGAGCGCGCGCACTGCTTCGTCGCCCAACCCGCCGTCGGGCAGGTGCACGAGCCACACGGCGACGCGGCCGGGAGCGGCGACGGCCGCGGAAGCGACGTCGACCGCCGAAACCCCGCCTTCGCCCGTACTCACCTGCCGATGCTAACCGGTGGCGGTGTGTTCGCCGTCGTCCGTGACATCCGTCACCATTCGGCGACTTCGACGCCCAGCCACTCGGCCAGATCGTCGATCTCGGCCCGCACCATCTCGGTCTCTTCCGGCTCGAACGGGAGGAACTCGTGCACGGCCGTCACGGTGAGCACCTCGCGCGTGCGGTCGACGTCGGCGTCGAGCATGCCGACGAAGCGGTCGCCCATGAGGATCGGGTGCGCGAAGTACCCGTACCGTCGCTGCGGTTTGGGTTTGAACTGTTCGAGCACGTAGCTGAACTCGAAGAGGCTCTCGAGCCGGGGGCGGTCGAACAGCATGCCGTCGTAGGGGTTGAGGAACGCGACCCGGCCGCCCTCGTCGTGGTCGAGCGCGGCCAAGGCCTCGGGGTCGACCCGCCACTTCTGCGGCGACCCCTCGATCGACGCCGGTTCGCCGGCATCGCCGACGGGGGTGTGCGGCGACTTCTGGCGCGCGATGCCCGCCGACTGCAGCCGACGTTCGTGCAGCAGCCGCTGCGCCTCGTCGAATCCGTACTCGGGGAGGTTCTGCGGGTAGACCCGTTCGGCGAGATCCCACCGCCGGTGCCTGCCCTCGCGCCCCGCGACGGCGATCTCGCCCTGCTGCTGCAGCGCGTCGAGCATGTGCACCACCTGGTTGGGTCCGTACCAGCCGTCGGACGCGCGCTCGACCGCCGCGGTGTCGGGAATCTGGCTCGCCAACAGCGGCCCCTCCCCGCGCAGCCGCGCGAGCACCTCGGTGCGGAACCGGTCGTTCGCCGCCATCCACTCGACGCTGCGCGGGTGCGTCGGCCAGCGGCGCATGCCGGGCAGCATCAGCGGCAGCAGGCTCATCGGCCGCAACGCACCGTCGAACTCGAACAGCAGCCGGTCGCTGTACGCCGCCTTCGAGAGCACCGAGGGGTCGTAGGCAGAGCCGATGCGCGACCAGAGGATGGTGTGCTCGGCCGGCGCGATCGTCGCGGTCGGATCGATCTTGATCGCGCCGATCTCCTCGGCGACCCCCACCACGTCGGTCGGGCGGTCGGCGTCGAGCCGCTCGGCGCGCACGACGATGCGCCGTGCCTCGTCGCGCGTGAGCCGGTGCGTCACCCCACGAAGATACAAGCGTCGGGGTCGGATGCGCCAGAGGCCGCTGCACCCGACGAACCCCGCGTGCGGAGGGCACGCGGGGTAAGTCGTCGACGCGGACTAGTCGATCAGGTGCTCCTGCAGGAAGTCGGTGATGCGCGCCTGCGAGATCTGGTTCGCGAAGCTGCCGAAACCGGCGTCGAACGCGTGCTCGGTGTCGGGAAGCAGCAGCAGCTCGTTCTCGACCCCCTCGGCGTCGAGTCGTTCGGCGAGGTCCACGCTGAGCTGCGACTGCACGCCGGTGTCGCGCAGCCCCTGGATGATGAGCGTGGGCGGCGAGTTCTCGCCGACGTAGGTCATCGGGCTCAGGTCGCGGTAGCGATCGGGCTGTTCGGTCGGCGTTCCGCCGAGGTACTGCACGAGCGAGTCCTGCACGGCCGCGCTCGGGGTTCCGTCGTAGAGCCCGGCGAGGTCGGTCGGGCCGTAGAAGTCGACCACCGCACGCACGGAGGTGTCGTCGACCTCGCAGCTCGGCGTGATCGCGTCGGAGTCGGCCGCGTAGGCCGCGACGAGGGCCAGGTTGCCTCCGGCCGAACCGCCGCTGATGGCGATGCGCTGCGCGTCGATGCCGTACTCGTCGGCGTTCTGGTGCACCCAGCCCACGGCGCACTTCACGTCGCTCGCCGCCTTGTCGTAGCTGGGCTCCGACGGGGTGGAGAGGCGGTAGTCCATCGAGAACACGGTGATTCCCTGGCTCGTGAGGTGCTGGAAGTACGGGGCCCACTGGTCACGGGTTCCCGATTCGAATCCGCCGCCGTAGACATAGACCAACGCGGCGTCGGACGCCCGCTGCTGATCCGCCGGCTGCCAGACATCCATCAACAGCTCGTCGCCGTCGACCGTGGTGTACGTCGTCGTCTCCGTGGGCTCGGTCAGACCGCCCTGCGGCCCGTCGAACAGCTGGGCGACCGAGAGCTCGACGTCGTTCTCGGCGGCGGTCTGGGCGAGACGCACCGTCGGCACCGCGACCGCGACGAGCACGGAGAGCGTGAGGGCCGAGGCGACGACGGTCGCCACCCGCAGCCGGCGCTTCCAGGCCAGCAGAATCAGGATGCCGCCGAGCACGGCGAGCACGAGCAGGAAGGGGTTGTAGGTGTAGGCCAGCACCGACACGGCGAACAATCCGGCGTTCGGCATCGTCGGGATGACCATGCAGACGAGCACGAACCCGGTGAGTGCGGCCCAGAGGGCGGTCAGGGTGATGAGGATCGGATGGCGCCGAGGTCGGGGCCGGGTGTCTGAGAACTTTTCCATGTCGGTACCGTAGCAAGTTTTGGCAGTCACTGCCAGTTCGGCGGTGACTGCTATGATTGGCGGCATGGACGCGAGAAATGACTGACCCGACCGACAGCGGCGGGTTGCGCGCCCGTCGTCGCGCGCAGACCGAACGCGACATCGAGACCGCCGCGCTCGAAGCCTTCGAGGCGCGCGGCTTCGAGGCCACGACCATGGACGAGATCGCGGCGAGCGCCGGGGTATCGGTGCGCACCGCCTTCCGCTACTTCCCCGCGAAAGTCGACACCGCGCTGTTCTCGGCCCGCCGCGTCTACGCGCTGCTGGGCGCCGACCTGGCCGACCACGTCAGGCAGGGGGCCTCGCTGCGCGAGGTCGAGGATTCGATTTCGCAGTCGCTGGCAGCGCTCGTCGCGGCGGAACCGGCGGTCATCGAGCGGATGAAGCGGCTCCGCACCCTCATGTTGGGCGACGACCGGCTGCGGGCCGAGGTCGCCAAGAGCGAGGGCTACCTCGCGGGCATGGACGCGCTCGAACTCGAACGGAACGAGCCGACGCTGCAGACGCGCCTCCTGGTCGAGATCGCGGCGGCGACCCTACGCACGGCGTTCGACAGCTGGGCACGCACCACGGGCGGCGGGGCCGAACTCGCCTGGATGTACCGCCTGGCCCGCGAGGCGCGCGCCACCCTTCTGTAGCGTTCGCGGCGACGGCAGACTGGGTGCATGCGCCACGGAATAGTGATCCTGCCCCAAGACAGCTGGCCCGAGGCATCCAGAAAATGGATTCTCGCCGAAGACCTCGGCTTCGACCACGCGTGGACCTACGACCACCTCTCCTGGCGGTCGCTCGCCGGCGAGCCGTGGGGCGCGACCGTGCCGACGCTCGCCGCGGCGGCGGCCGTGACCTCGCGCATCGGTCTCGGCACCTTCGTCGCGTCGCCGAACTTCAGGCATCCCGTGCCGTTCGCGAAAGAGCTGGCGACGGTCGACGACATCGCCGGGGGCCGACTGCTGCTGGGCGTGGGTTCGGGCGGAACCGGGTTCGACGCGTTCGTGCTCGGGCAGCGGGAGCTCTCACCCCGGCAGCGACACGAGCGGTTCGCCGAATTCGTCGAGCGCCTCGACACCCTGCTGCGTTTCGAGGGCACCGACGGAGCCATCTCGTTCGACGGCGAGTGGTTCGATGCGGTCGACGCGCGCATGGTCGGCACACCGGCGCAGCAGCCACGGCTGCCCTTCGTGGTCGCCGCGAACGGGCCGAAGGGACTCGCCCTGGCGGCGCGGTTCGGGCAGGGCTGGGTGACCACCGGACCCGAGGGCGCCACGGGCGACGACTGGTGGCGCGGTGTGGCCACGCTCGCCGCGCGCCTCGACGACGCTGCCGAAGGCGCCGGCCGCGACCCCCGCTCGCTCGACCGCTACCTCTCGCTCGACTCGGAGGCCGCCTACTCGCTGGCGAGCATCGACGCGTTCGACGACATGACGGGGCGCGCGGCCGAGATCGGGTTCACCGACGTGATCTCGCACTGGCCGCGGCGCGACGGCATCTACGCCGGCTCCGAAGAGGTTCTCGTCGAAGCGGCGTCGCGCCTGCGCTCGACCTGAGGGCCGTCAGCGCCGGGCGCCGCGGGCGATCACGGCCGCGACGGCCGCGACGGCGACCGCTGCGGCGATCTTGCTGGCCACCGGGTTCTTGCGGTAGAACTCGCTCGCTTTGTCGATCGCCGCGGCGACCGTCTCATTGCTCAGGAAGGTGCCCACGGCTTCGGCCACGTTCTCGGCGGCGGTCTGGGCGGTCTCGGTGATGCGTTCGTTTGCCACGGTGGTCGTCCTTAGTTAGGGGCTGGTCGCTGTTCAGACGGTAGCACCGGATGCCTCCGGCCCTGCCGGCGAGGGCGGAGGCGCCGCGATACCCGACGCCCCGAGCAGGTAGTCGACGGCGAGGTAGAGCACCTCGATCTCCGTCTGCAGCCGCGTGTCTTCGGCCGGGAAGGCCTGGGCGACCGACAGGCCCGTGACCACGGTCATCAGGTAGCGCGCCCGTCGCGCGTCGTCGCCCTCGGCGAGCGCGCCCTCCTCGCGCAGCACCCCGAGACAGAACTCGATGCGCCGCAGCAGCTCGCGCTCGAGAGCGAGATACTCCGCGCGCACCGGCTCGGTGGGCTCGGTGCGCGCGTAGCGGTCGACCGCCGTCAGCCAGTCCTCGCGTGGCTGTGTCTTCGCACCATCCGGCGCGAGCAGCCGCTGCAGGGCCGAGACGAGCCGGTCCCGTGGCGCGATCGTGGAGTCGTGGATGCTGTCGTCGCTGAAGACCAGGTCGTAGACGATCGGCAGCACGGCGTCCATCAGGGCGCGCTGCGTCGGGAAGTGGTGACGCAGCGAACCCGTGCTCACTTCGGCTCGTGCGGCGACCCGGCGCACGCTCAGCGCCGCACCCGGCCCCTCGCCGAGCAACGTCGCCGCCGCCCAGAGGATGCGGTCCCGGCTGTTCAGCCCCGCGGGCATCTTGTTCATGTCACACTCCATCACACCGTACTAGTACACCGTGATACTATCATCGCGACCACCCACCAACACACTGTGTTGGTCGGCCGTGGAGACGAGAAAGGACAGACGGATGCTCGAGAACTGGAAGCGGCGAAGGGCCTTGGGCCGAGTACGCGGCGGCGACGGTCGAGCGCTCACACCCTTCCGCTGGTGGCACCTGCTGACGGGTCGCAAGCTCTTCTACCTGCCCCGCGCCGGGCGCGAAGGCGCCGAGGCCGAGTACGCCGTCGACGTGTACCCCTCAGGGAAGCAGGCCGACGCGAACGGCTACGGCAAGGCGCACCTGTTCCGCGACGGCCGGCACTACCAAGAGGCACGGCTCCCCGCCGTCTTCCCGATCGAGGGCGGGTACATCGAGGTCGCGGAGACCCTGTCGGGGCTCAAACGTGCCCATTTCGTGACGGCCGACGGCGAGACGCGACTGACCCCCGATCCACGGTCGGCGATCGGGCGGCGCCTGCACTTCGACAGCGCGCACCCCGCCGCGAGCAGGTCGGTCGCCGCCGTCTCCGTGGTCGCGCTGATCGTCGGCCTGGGCCTCAATGCCGTGCAGCTGCTCGAGCCGATCCTCGGCATCCCGCCGATCGTCGAGCAGTTCGGCCGCTTCGAGTCGCCCATCCATCTGCCGATCTGGCTCAACGTCGCCCTCGGCGTCGCCGCCGGACTGGCCAGCACCGAGCGGGCGCTCCGCCTGCGCTACCACTGGCTGCTCGACGCGGCCGGCAACTGACCACCACCACACACCCACAGAAAGTCATCAAGATCATGACCCGAATCACCACCGTCGAGCCTCCCGCCGACGAAGCAGCCCAGAAGGACAGTCGGCCCGGCGTGGAGTACCACCGCGTGCTCGCCGGCGACAAGCGCCGCATCGCACGCGGCATCCTCGCCATCGTCCTCCTCCTCGGCGGCCTGCAGGTCTTCAGTATCGTGCTGGCGGTCGGCGTCTCCCTCATCGAATCCGCACGCGGGTTCGTGACACCGGTCTTCCTCGGCACCGACTACACCCCGCTTTACCACGCGGTGTCGATCGGCTCGGTCGCGTTGCTCATCCCCTGGGCCATGTTCATCCAGCGCTGGCTCTACGGTGTGCGCGGCGCCTCGCTGCACTCGGTGGTCTCACGGTTCCGGTTCGACCTGTTCGGGCGCTCCCTCCTCGTTCTCGGCCCGATCATCGTCGCGCTGCTCGTGGTCAACGACTACCTCGCACCGACGGTCAAGGCCGAGTACGACCACACCACTGTGTTGTGGCTCTTCGCCACCAGCCTCGTCATCGTGCCCCTCCAGGCCGCGGGCGAAGAGTACGGCTTCCGCGGCCTGCTCTTCCGCGTCGCAGCGAGCTGGGGTCGCGGGCCGCGCACCGCCCTGCTGCTCGGCCTCGGTGTCTCCAGCGTCGCCTTCGCCCTCGTGCATCTCTCCACCGACCCCTGGCTCAACCTCTGGTACGTCGTCTTCGGCATCACCACCGGCATCATCGTCTGGCGAACCGGCGGCATCGAGATCGCCGTCGTACTGCACGCCCTGTTCAACACGCTCGGGTTCACGCTCGACGTCGCACTGCGGACCAGCTTCGTCAGCGCGGCCGACCGTCAAGACGGTGCCGCCGGCGCCTACCTCCTCATCGGCGCGTTCGTCTGGATCGCGGTCGCGGCCGTGGTCTGGGTGCGCACCCGCAAGTCGGGCCCGGCCGTGACTCCGTAGACCGCGCGGCCCTAGTTGTGGGTGTTGCCCGCGTGCCGCCGATGCGGCCAAGCTCGACGGAGCTACCCGGAGGGACTTCCATGAGATCGATCGCCTACGTCAGCGCCGCCGCGGAATACATGACAGATGCGGATGTCGCGGCGATCCTCGTGCAATCCCGCGCGAACAACGACCGCAACGACCTGACCGGGGCCCTGCTCTACCACCGGGGCCGTTTCATCCAGGTCCTCGAGGGGCCCGACGACGAGGTGCGGGCGCGGTTCGCGGTCATCTCCGCAGACCCGCGACATCGTGGCATCCATGTGGTCAGCGACGAACCCGTCGACGAGCGGCAGTTTCCCGAGTGGACCATGGGATTCCGGCCCCTCACCGACGACTCGATCACGCAGCTGGAGGGGTTCGACGACTTCTTCGACGGGGCGACCGGCACCGTGCGGCTCGCGCACCCGAACGCCGCAGCACAGCAGCTGCTCGAATGGCTGCGGGACTACTGGTTCGCCCGGGCGTAGCCGGAAACCAAGAAAACCCCGTCATCACGAGGATGACGGGGTTTTTCTGGCGGGCTCCTTTCGAATCTCCCTGCCCGCCTAGACACTGGGCACTTTTCGGCTCCGAAAAAGTTCATCCTCTCTAAGAGAATGGAAAATCCTCCTGACGAATTTCGGAGGCAACGCTTGAGGTCACGCGAGACAAAGGTAGGTGGCCAAGCGTGCTGCCGATGCGCCGAACAACGAGCGCGTCAGCGGCCCTCGAGCTGAATGTCTCGAGCCACTGTCGCCAATACGTCGACCGGTGACGGTTGGTTATACAAGACGCTCCCCAACGCCACACCGTAGACAACCGTTCGCGGAGCGAGGAAGTGGTCTTTTGCGAGCTTGAGCATGCTGCGACCGTTATTGATGTTGCGCTTCCCGCGTTTGTAGATGACCCAGGGCGCGTCGGGGCGCACCTTCTGAAGGACCTCGGCGTAGTAGGCCTGAACTTCGTCGATCAGTTCGAGCTGCGAACGCGTGAAGGGGTAGGTCTCCGGATCGCCTGTCTCAGCGGTCGGCATGGCGGGATCCCACCACGACGGAAGGCTCAATCCAGGTTTGTCGGGGGTTTCGAGAATCTCGTCCATGAACCACGCGTTGAGTGGAACAAGACTCTCAATGCTCCCGTCTAACTGCACGCCCGCCACTCCGGCGATGCGACCACGAAGCCGCTCTCGCGCGGGCTCCAGAGATTCGAGATACGACTCGTGGAGCCGCGTGACGGTCTCTGGATCGGCGTTGATTGTGTCCCACATACCGTCACGATACCCAGAGAGTGAAGGGCATGTTGACCCGCTTCAATTCTTTCAGAAGCTCGACGTCCGGTCCGATGTGATTTTTTCCGCTCGTGAAGAAATGCCACTCGATGCTTTTGATGTCATTCGTCGGGTCCGCCTTCATGGCGACATCCCGAGCGAGCTGCACTGCGGCGCGGCCAGCGTTGTAGACACGGCCGTGCTTGACCTCAATTGCGCGCCCAGTCGCTTGGACGACGACATCGTAGAAGCGGTTGCCTGCAGATCCGATGGACTCGATCTGGGTAGGAAGTGCTCCCGGTGTTTGGTTGCGCAGCCAGGTCTCAGCGACTTTCTCGAGATTGAATGGGCCTGTCGGTGCTTTGTCGATTTTGGCGGCGGCCGCAATCATGTCGTCGAAATGCTTCGCGCTGATTTGTTTGCTGGCTAGGCGGATGATGGTCGCGTCATCGATGCCGTTCGCCGTCAGCTTCGCCACGGCATTTGGCGAGACTTCCTTCAAGAGCTTGATCTTGTCGGCGTATTTGCTGACGTTGCCGATGCCGCCGTCTTTCATGGCGGCGCGAAGTGCCGGGCCGGCCAGAGCCTCCGTCGTGCCTTGGATGTATTTATTGGTCTTTTTGATCCACGCTGCTGCGTCGCCGGCGATCGGGATCAGGGCTGCGACGCTGAATCCGGCGGAGACGAAGTCGAGGCGCACGACGCCGGCGATGGCATCGCGGACGTCACCGATAGCGATGAAACCGCTGGCGATGTTTCCAGCGAGGTAGGCCATGCTCTGGGCCTCACAGAATGCGCCAACTCCTTCTATATCGCCGCACAGGGCGCCGCGGGCGAAGTCACCGACGTACTCGAGGACACTCATCTGGTAGTCGTAGACGAGAGGGTCGAAGCCTTCGGCTTCATGGTTGATTTCCCAGAGGTCTTCGTGGCCATCAAGATCGGTGTCGTTGATGAACGGCTCCGTGCTGTAGACCTGAGTCTCTTGCGCGTCGTTGAGGGCGTCGCGGTCGAGGTCCGCCTTCCACGGAGAGAGAACCTCCGCGCGCTCGTGAAGGTCGCTTAGCGTGTCGCCGTCCGAGTCCTTGCGGGTGGGGTCGGAAACCGCGTCGTAGTAGGTGCCTTTTCCGAAGCTTCCGCCGTTGAGGAGCTTTCCAGCCTCTTGGCCGTCGGTGAGGCCGTCTCCATCTGTGTCCGCAAGGTTCGGGTCGGTGATGTACTGGCGTCCGGCGCCGTTGCGCCATCCGCTGGTCTCGGTGACGTCCGCGAGCCCGTCACTGTCAGCATCAGGGGCGCCGGTGTCCTGGCCGATGCCGTCGAAAACGCCGGGGAGGTCGTCGGCGTCTCGCACGAGGTAGAACTTCCCTCCAGTGTCCGTTGCGATCGCGGAGAGGAAGGAGGTGTTTACGGAGTAGCCCAGCCCGACGGTGTAGACGATCGTGTCGCTGTCGACGGCACGTGTCGAGGAGGACATGTCGTAGTAGCCGTCGCCGTCCGTGAGGAAGACGATAACGCGTTGGTGGTCGGAGACACCGTTTTGGTCGAGCTCGTCGAGGGCAGTATCGATTCCAACGGAGAGGTTGGTGCCGCCATCGTCGTTGATGAGATCGATAGCCGAGTTGACGGCCGGCATATCCGTGGTGAGCGACTGGGTCACGGTTCCGTAGTCATCGAAATCGACGACGCCGGCGAGATCTCCGGGAAGGAGGTTGTTGACGAACGACTTGGCGGCCGTCCTGCGGACGCCGGAGGGGTCGTTCCATGACATCGAGCCCGAAGAGTCCAGCGTCAGAATTACGTCGATGTGCGATGTCGATCCGGCTTCGCGGGGGACGACAATTTCGCTAGCCCAGATGGCGGCGAAGTCGTCGGCGTCTACGAGGATGTACTGGACGGCCTTAGTGGTGTGGGTGCCGGTGCCCGCGTCTATCGCTCGGGTCGCAACGACGGGAGCGCCGGTCGAGGCGGTGGCCTTGCCGTGTTCGATGTCGATTGATGCGCCGTCGACTGGTTCGAATGTCTGAGTCTCTTCGACGAAACGCAGTACCGCCAGATTGGCGTCTTCGTCGATTCCGTTCGTATCGAACGGGATGGTGAGGATTCCGGGTTCGAGGTCGCCGTCTGAGGTGATCTCGACCGGCGGTGCCCGCTCGCCAGGAACTGCGTCGAACCGGTCGTCCTCGGGAACACCCAGCGTGACGTTCAGGACCGACGAGCCTGTTCCGTGGGCTTCGTAGGTCGCGTCGGTTTCGGCGGAGACGATGGTCTTCACGGCGGTGTCTTGCCCGTCGTTCACTCCGTCGCCGTCGGTATCGGCGAGGAGCGGGTTGGTTCCGAGGTCCAGCTCGACGGCGTCGGTAAGTCCGTCTCCGTCGGTGTCGGCGACAAGGGGGTTGGTGCCGCGCGTGGCTTCGTCGCCATCTTCGAGTTCGTCGAGGTCGGTGTCTTTCGCAAGTGGGTTGGTCCCGGCGGTGATTTCTTGGAGGTTGGATCGTCCGTCTTCGTCGGTGTCGTCGTTGGGGTCGGTGACTCCGTCTCCGTCGGTGTCGGTCAGTACGGGGCTGGTGAGGGAGCGGAACTCGTCGTAGTCGCTGAGGCCGTCGCTATCCGTGTCGTCGAGGAGCGGGCTGGATCCGAATTTGACTTCGATGGCGTCCGGCATGATGTCCGCGTCGGTGTCGATCGAACCGTCGACCGGGGGTTCGGCGGGGTTCTCCGGCGTCGGGTCTTGCGTCTGCGTCTCGCAGGCAGTGAAGGTATTCGTTCCCGTCGAGCCGTCGCAGATGTCGGTGCCGCTTCCGCCGTCGAGTCCGTCGTTACCGGAGCCGCCGTTGAGGTTGTCATTACCGAATCCGCCGGCGATGGTGTCTGCTCCTGCGCCGCCGAGGAGGATGTCGTTGTCGGTGCCGCCGTCGATGGTGTCGTCGCCGTTGCCGCCGTCGATGGTGTCGAGGCCGAAGCTTCCGAGCAGGGTGTCGTTGCCGTCGCCGCCGGTCAGGGAGTCGGTGTCGTTGCCGCCGTTGAGGTTGTCGTTTCCTGCTCCGCCATCGAGAAAGTCGTTGCCGGTGGCGCCGGTGATGATGTCATCGCCTTCTTCGCCGTTGAGATGGTCGCCGTCGATTCCGCCGTCGATGGTGTCGTTTCCGATGCCGCCGGATACTTGGTCGTCACCGGCTTCGCCGCCGAGGGTGTCGGCTCCGTCTTCGCCGTAGAGAATGTCGTTGCCGTTGCCTCCCTTGAGGTTGTCGTCGCCCAGGCCGCCGTGGACGACGTCGGCCCCGTTGCCGGCGGTAACGATGTCGTTGCCTGCACCAGCGTCGACGGGGTCGTCACCGTCGCCGCCGTCGATCGTGTCGGCTCCGTCTCCGCCAGACACCGTGTCCGTTCCCGTTCCCGCGACGATGGTGTCGTTTCCAACGCCGCCGTTGATGACGTCGTCTTCGTTGCCGCCGCTGAGGGAGTCGTCACCGTCGCCGCCATCGATAGTGTCGAGGCCGATACCGCCGGTGACGATGTCGTTGCCTGCTCCGCCGGAGATAGTGTCGTTGCCGTCTGCGCCGTCGAGCGTGTCTGCGCCTTCCGCCCCGTTCAACGTGTCGTTGCCCGCACCGCCGAGGAGCGTGTCGTTTCCGGCGTAGCCGTTGAGGATGTCGTCTCCGCCGCTGCCGCAGATCACGTCGTCGCCCGGCGTGCCCTCGAGGACATCGTTACCTGCGGTACCGGTGATCGTGCACGTCGCGGCGAAAGCGGACTGGGGGATGAAAGTGATAAACGTCGCGAGGACCGCGGTAGCCGCGATCATGCCGAGAGTGCGGGCGGGGGTGGCGCGTTGAGACAGCAGATGAATTTTGATGATCATGCTCCCAGCGAATCGTCAGACTAAGTTGAGGCATAGTCTGTTGGCGGAGAGTTGAGCAAAGCAATAGTTTCGGTGACCCCCGTTCGGGGCATAATTCGGGCCCCGCTTGCCCCCGCGCGAAACGACTTCGTGCGTTCAACGGTTGTTATCAATCACAACGAGCTAGGCCGACCTTTCAAATCCTGTTGGACGCCCCGCTATGCTCAACCCGTCCCTCACAGAAAGTTCAGTAGATGCGGAAACGACTTTCGAAAGCGGAACGGACTGCCCTGGCCGTCGCCGACGAAACTCGAGCCGAGCAAGCTCGACGCCGCAAGCAACTCTCCCTACGTATCCAGTTGATCCACAACGAAACCGATCTGATGCGTGCGGATGCTGCCGACCGCCAACGTTCCGTCGATTCGAAAGCGTCATTCCTCGCAGTGGCAGCCGGCGTTGTCATCGCGGCATCGGCAGCTAGCGATTGGCATCAACCTTGGCTCGTGGCAATTCTTCCGATGTCATTCTCTGCTCTAGGACTCGCGTTCGCCGCGATAGCATTGCGCCCCGGGACTCGGGATGACGTGACCCCGCAAATCCTTTACGACCGCTGGGCGGACTCCGAAGGATCGGTCGGAAAGGCCGAACTCGACGTGCTGAAGTCGAAGATCCGGGCTTTCACCGCTCGGGAGAAGGTGATCCGCTCGCGAGCGAAAGCGACGAGCGTCGGTTTCCTCTTCCTGCTGGCGGGCGTAATCTCCCTTGCAGTTGTATTTGCTCTCGAATCCGTTTAGGAAGGTGCATCGTGGGACGACCAGTCGCAGACGACGAGTATTTTGGCGATGACAATGACATCGACCTCACCGGAATGACCACGATGCAGGGAGACAGCCTCACGGCAAGCGGCGGCATGGCCGACGGTGAGACTGTGCGTCTCCACGAATCCCTTGAGGAACCGCCGGTAGAGGACAAGTAGTCGCCCGCGCCGGTCATTTTCCGCGGCTGGTTCGAATTTCCGAGGTTAGTACGACCTAGTCGGCGCGTCTGCACGACTGTTTGCTCTTCGTATTCCGTGTCGGCGCGATCTACGAATACGACCGTGCATCACGGCGATCGCAAACCCTAAGTCATTCCTGGCTTCGAATCGGAGTCTCGGCACTGCCCTGCAATCGCAGCTACTGTGCTAGTTGTTCCGGCGAGCTCGTATCGAAGCCTCCCACGGATTGACCGGCCGTCTTTCCAGGCGGTCTGCGACGATTCCACCCAAATCCTCCTCGCAAACCGGGCACCGCAGGCGCAGTTCCATCTCGGTCGACGTCAACGCTTGCGAGGTAAAGCGGATCTGTTTGCCGCAGTTGGTGCACTCGCGGGCGGTGACTTCCTCGGCGAGATGCTCGAGATCCGACGGGAGAATCGACGGATAAGACAGCAACGGTTTGGCGCCTTGCTCGGCGACTTTCAGCACCGACGCCCCGTCGGAATATATAGTCACAGGTCCATCGGCGCTGACCACGAAGACAATTGCCTCCGGGGTGTCGAAGGAGAATCTTCGAGCCGATGTGTGGCGGGTTCCTCCGTCAGTCTTCACGACTGACAACGAGCGAAACGCTCGCCAGCCTTCGCGCACTAGTCCAAGGCCAGCTGGGCAGCTACGGGCGCGGTCTTGTCGTCGCAATCTTCACGCTTACGGCAACTTTGGTGGCGGCGATTTTATACAGCCTGGTCATGATGCGCCGCAAAGACTTCGGCCGTCGACGCGCCTTGGGCGCGACACGAGCACTGATCGTGCAACTTCTACTAGTACAGATGGCTGCACTCAGCGCAGTCGGCGTCATCGTCGGCTCCATCGCTTCGGCAATCGCCCTCGCGTTGGCTGGTGATCCTCTGCCATCTGTGGATTTTTTCGCCGCAGTCGCGATCCTCGCTATGGCGGTGGGACTCGCGGCCGCTCTTCTACCGGCCGTCGCTGCTTCACGAAGGGACCCCCTTCGAGAGCTCAGGGTTCCGTGACTAAGCCCCGACACGGGAATTACTTCGGCACCCGACAATTCACTAGGCGACCGCGCAATAAGAGACGAGACTTCACCATGGACTTCTTGCAAGCGTTGACGCTCTTCGGAGGAGCTGCTCTAATCGTGGCTGTCACGGTGGCGGTCGGGAAACTTGTCGTCACTGCAAAGTCGCGCGGTGCCAGACCTCCGCGCGACGAACTATTACGCGCAGGCAACCCGGACGAGGTCAACGAAGCCGACGCAGGCAACCGTGCACTCGGATCTACTGCTTGGATGCGTCCCGACGGCGGAGGCTTTTAGCGCTTTCGGTCACATATCCGCAAAATTAGGATTGCGGCTCGAGCGGCGGGATAGTCAAGAGCCCGCTGCCGCCGATATGCGAATCGAAAATCGGCCGGTCCGTTATGCGACGCAGGAGTGCGCCAGTTGTGAAGCCGAAAGAGAAACCTGACGAGGACGGTCACTACCCCATGGTCTGCCCGGCCTACGGTCCGGGAGCGACCATCGAATGCCCGATCCTTCGGGGCAAGCACCACCCGAAGGCTTCCAAGAAAGCAAAGCCGTCGACGCTGGAGGAGAACCTCCCTCTGGTGCCTGACAAGATCTGTACCCAGTCGTCGGTGACTTTCACCGCGTTGGATGGCATAGATTACGAGCAGCCCGGGCACTACGGCGACGACGCTTGGCAAGAGCGGTACACGCACGACCGCAACAGCATCGAGAGCACGAATAACTACCTCAAGTCGGGCCCCGAGGCGATGAAGGACACATCACGCCGCATGCTCCGTGGGCTGGCCGCCCAGTCCTACATCCTCACCATGATGTACGTCTCGGCGAACCTTCGGAAAATCGCCCGCTTCCTCCGGGACGCCCAACGCCGGCCAAAACCTGAGCCCATCCAGCGCAAACGCGACCGTGAAGGTCTGAGCACCTACGTCCGTTGGCGGTACAAAGTCACATCCGTGCTCGCCCACGAACTCGACCCTCCTCTGAGAACCTAACGGTCCTCCGACTTCGCTTTCGCTTACCCGCATCACAGGTCCTATTGCCGCGCCCACAAGCGCGGCTTTCGTCTTTTAGGACGGCAGTTGCGCCGGCGCGGTCCTGTCTGCGACGCGCGCGCCATATAAATACCGCCTAAGACGCGAAAAAGCCCCCGAGAACTCGGGGGCTTTTCGTTTGGAGCTGGGATTCGCAAACGAATTCTTTGAGAATCGTAAGGAGCCCTCTGGCGGAACCGGTGGGATTTGAACCCACGGTGGGCTCAACACCCACACAACTTTTCGAGAGTTGCACCTTCGGCCGCTCGGACACGGTTCCGAGGACGATCTTAGTACAGAGATGTCCCACATCCAGAATCGAGACCGGCGAAAGCGCTCACGGCTCTCTCACAGGTTCGGCCTAGAGGGCGCATAGACCGCTCCCGCACCCTGCGGTTATGAAGATTTCCCGCCCCGCGCTCGTCAACACGTCCCTAGGCGTCGTGATCGCCGGCGCCATCGCCGCCGGCCTCATCGTGCTCCTGCCCGCCCAAGCCTCGACCTCGACCGAGGCGACGCAGCTCACCTCGACGGTGCAGCAGGGACTCGTGAGCAGCACGATCACCGCGAGCGGATCCGTCGCGGCCTGGCGGCAGGTCGACGCGGCCTTCGCCGTCTCCGGCACCGTCGCGAGCGTCGACGTCGCGCTAGGCGAGGCCGTCAGCGAAGGCCAGCAGGTCGGATCGCTCGACCCGACCGACCTCGACAAAGAGGTCACGTCGGCCGCGAACGCCCTGACCCGGGCCAAGACCGACCTCGCGACCGCCAACACCGCGGTCTCCGAGGCGACCGCCGACGCGTCATCCGCCGACCAGCAGACCGCCTCGGGGGCGGCGCAAGAACTGACGAGCGCGAAGACCCAGGTTCTCGACGCGAAAGACAAGGTGGCGGATGCCACGGACGCCCTCGCCACCGCGCAGGCCAACCGTGACGACGCCGTGCTCGTGGCGCCGTTCGGCGGCATCGTCACCGCGATCACCGGCACGGTCGGAGGCAGCAGCGGCTCCGGCACGTCGAGCACCGAGACCGCGGCCGGCAGCACGAGCACCTCGAGCGGCTTCGTCACGATCGCCGACACCTCGAAGATGACGATGACGGCCGCGATCGCCGAGGCCGACATCGCGCTCGTCGCGGTGGGCCAGACGGCCACCGTCACGTTCCCCGCGCTCACCGACGTCACCGCCACCGCGACGGTCACCGCGATCGCGCCCACCGGCACCACGAGCAACTCGGTGGTCACCTACTCGACGACGATCACGCTCGACTCGATTCCCGAGGGCCTACGCATCGGCCAGACCGCCGAGGTCACGATCACCACGGTCAGCTCGGCCGACGACGCGCTCTACGTTCCGACGGCGGCCATCACGACCGCGACCGACGGCACCTCCACGGTCGACGTGATCGGCGACGACGACGCGGTCACCACCACCACGGTCGAACTCGGTGTGGTCGGCGACGCCGGCACCGAGATCACCTCGGGGCTCACGGCGGGCGAGACCGTCGTGCTCGGCGAGGTCGCGGCGACGACCGGCGACGAGACCGAGACCGGTACGACCGAGCAGGGCGGCTTCGGAGGCGGGGGAGCCGGCGGCGGCTTCACTCCCCCCACCGGCGGTACCTTCCCCGGGGGCAACTGATGACGCTCGTACTCGAACTCGACTCGGTGCAGCAGGTCTACGGGTCGGGCGAGGCGGCGGTCCACGCGCTGCGCGGCATCGACCTGGCCGTCGAGGCCGGCGACTACGTGGCGATCATGGGTCCGTCGGGTTCCGGAAAATCGACGCTCATGAACCTGCTCGGATGCCTCGACATCGCGTCACACGGAACCTACTCGTTGGCCGGGCACGACGTCGCCGCGCTCACCGAGAACGAACTCGCCACGGTGCGCAACAGGGAGATCGGCTTCATCTTCCAGTCGTTCAACCTCATCGCGCGAATGTCGGCGCTCGCCAACGTCGAGCTTCCGCTCATCTACGGCGGGGTCGGCCGCGGCGAGCGCCGCACCCGCGCGCTCGCGGCTCTCGACAGCGTCGGCCTCGCCGCACGCTCCGGGCACGAACCGCAGGAGCTCTCGGGCGGCCAGCAGCAACGTGTGGCCATCGCCCGCGCGCTGGTGACGAACCCGACGCTCATCCTCGCCGACGAGCCGACCGGAAACCT